>JAAUYH010072071.1_pt1 | contig 29645 bp, 18 predicted proteins | sample 7278061 | NCBI WGS metagenome assembly JAAUYH01 (sample SAMN14350203, study PRJNA611818) | marine sediment metagenome | isolation source: surface marine sediment (0.6m) | place: French Polynesia: Moorea | collected 2018-08
ATTCTCGTTTTTGATAAAAAAATGATAGCAATATGTTTGGCGTATTGAGTTTCTAGCGTAGATATGCTCGTAGATGCATATGAAATACCATTTTTGATCATTTACATAAAACAGATTCCCTTGTGCTGTACCATACTACTGCATTATTCCTACTAATTAAATCAATCTGAATATTATCGAATATAATTAATAAATTATCTAGATTGTAGCGGCTGCCTAGTAAATGATTGTGTATTTTATTATGAATATATTTCGCTAAATATATTAATTTTATACGTAAACTTTCTTCTTATCCCAAATTACAAGATCAGTCGATTTAATTGAGGATAATCAGCCTCGAATGCCCTAAAATTGTACTAAGATCAGTGAAAATTAGTTCTGGTCATGAAAAATTCTTCACTGTCTACAGTATTTTTCCAATTTGAATAGACTGCGAGAGTAGTGGAGAAGAATAGTCTAATACTGGAGACAAAATCTGCAGTCAAGACCTTGAAAAATTGTTTGTTGTAATTATTTCGATTTCAGCGAGGAGTGACAGAAACTCTATTCATGAGATATTTCTGTATGGAACCAATCTTCTGACTTGTAGAAAAGCTTTTTAATTTTAGTAAAGCCCGGAAATTTGTTCTGAAAATTACCAGTGTAGAACGATTCCATAGATCTTAGGATGGGTCGCACGGAGGGAATGATCTGCATCAACAATCGGTATCTTACAAAATACTGGTGGGAGGTATTGTACAAATTTAATGGGAACCAAAATAAGTATTGCGAAGCGCATCAATGAAACCACGGCTAAAAACTCTGGTGCACGTTTAACGTTCATATTTGCTTTGTTTTATATTTTGATTATCCAACCCCCTATTGCATATCATGCTTAACTCTTTCAATCTGGCTTATATTCACATTTAGAAGCCGCACATTTTCCTGACTCTCCAGTATCGGCGGCAAATTCTCCAATTTGACTTCGCCTTGCACAGCGTACAACAGTATTTCTTGCACGACTCTGGCTGCCGGTAGGAACTAGTCTTGCCCTTGCAACCGTAGGTACGCGACTCGAACCAAGAACTGCACTTTTTAGATTTCCCAATGCAAATGCATGACAGAACCGCTTTCGTGATCATCGGCTTAGTGAAGTCATCGACAGACAGTTCCCCCTCCTTCTTCATCTCGGGCGTTTCAACAGGCTTGTCTTCCTTCTTCTGCTCTGAACTTGGCGTCGGGGTGCTTTCATACTTCTTCTCTATCTTCGGCTTTGATGATGGCATAGGAGTCAGTTTCTCTGGTTCTGGCATCGGTTCCGGTTCCGGCTTCTTTTCCTCTTCTTTCTCTTCGCTCAGAGTTCCGTCATAACCGAAATCTGCTGGAGTCAAAGTTCTCGGCCCAGCACCCTGGAACTCCTTCGGCTTGATAAATTCGCATTTCTTGCCTGTACAAGGTTCATATGTGCATTGTCCGAGTGAGTCGAATGCGGCTCTGCAACCAGATCCCTTCGGTTCCGCAAAGTTAGATCCCACGAACGCTGGCTTGTACTCCTTCGCGAGAGGGTTGCCACCCTTAATTTCAATGAAGGAACAGCTCCAGTAATCAGAGAAGTAGGAATACCGACATGGTGCGAGAGGGCCATTCCCAGTGACTGCACAGCCGCAGCCACCGTACCAGGACCATCCGACCATGTATTTTCCATCCGGCACTACATCCGGAATAGTAACCTTGCTGATGTAGTAGCCCTTCGAGAACGAGTGCTGCTGGCCATCCGATCCAATGAAACTGAATCCGAACTCATCACGTTCCAACTCGTTGGGTTTGGCTGCCACAGGGGTCTCACCCCAACAAGAAAAGTGGATTGCCAATCTGGTGTGTACTGATTTGTCCATCCAATTCTTGTCAAGAGGAACGAGAGTGTATCGTTCGAAGCCGCCTGGACCATGATTGCTCCTAGTGTACTTCATGGTCACAGTCTGTCCACGACGGAACTCAGCCGCCGGCTTGTTCGGGGGATAAAAGTTGACTCGCGGTGATTTTCCTTCGAACACATCGATTCCTCGACGAAGTTGGGACACTTCAGCATTACCGATTCCCAGCTTGCGTAGATCACATGGTCCTGGACAGTTATCTACTCCGAATTTCGGATCACCTCCTAGACGGCATGAACTTCCTGTGATACCTTGGGGGTACATCAATAGCGAATGAGAGAACACATCCTGCACCAAGCATACGGATAGGATTGTTGTGATGAGGACGGCGGTCTTCATGTTCGTTGCGACCGGGAGGTTGGTGCTGAAACCGCAGAGACTATACCTTTTATAGTAATCAGAGGAGCAACCGCAGTACAATCGCAATCAAGCGATTTTCAGTTTCCATCGCCGATACCTACGACGTAGTGAGTGAATTCATGGTCGACGACCCAATAAGCAGAACAACAGAATACGTTCAGTGAGAGCAAACGTGTTCATGGATTCACACTTGCATAGTATGAAACTCTAATATAACAGCGTGTTCAGATCCAATTCGTTGTTAACGTAAAAGCGCAACTATTTTTGGAGAAATTTGAATCATACTATGACCTGATGACCACACGATCGGATCATTAAATTACACTCTTGAAGGTGATACATGTACACTTGTACGAGGTTGTCATTGTTGTTGGGCCCATTTCGAAGATTGAAATGAGACCGGGTGGACAGACACGTGACCAAAACGAACATCCCATAGAAAGAGAACATAAGTTACGTACAGATACCTCGGAGTAGCAATGTTCAAATAATGCTTCAGTCAAGAACAAAATACGAATAAGTTCTGAATAAAAGTCACGACCACGTACGCGTTCCCGGGCTGGGTTTGAGCAGGCCCTCAAATTTTCCAACTGAAATTGCACTGCGAGTCCCACTTTTCGATTTCGTCTCAATTCAGGTCGTTGAGATGTTCTCTGGTTGAGAGACACAGTAAAATATCTGATACTACCACGAAGAGCTCCTCCTCTCGCTGAATCTTGTTCAACCTTCCTCTGCTTTTATAGTTCCGAAAGTGAGAAGGAGATCTAACCTTTAAAATTTTACGACTTCTACCTGAAGAACTCAATTAGAGTAAAGAATCCTCTCGAGATAACCTCAATCCATACCAGTACTGTACCAGCAATCCTAAGAAATATTTTGCAATTTTTATTCAGGTTAGACAAATCCTTTTGTGAGGAAATAATGCAACCTTACACCACAATCGGTAAAGGTCAAGTGTCATGTCGAAGACATAGATAGAAATCGCTACCATCATCCCCTATTCTACCTTAAGACTATCCAGCTAAATATAGGGTGCGCTGGGTGGAACGAGGTGCTTCCTGTGATTTACAGAATCTCTTCTGGTAAACCATGAGTTTCAAGCCGGCGTGCCGAGGCCCCGTAGATGGGAAAAGACTAACAATCGGGCGGAGATTTCAGACCTTCCGTTCCCTTACCTCTTCACCAAAAACTCAACCTTTAGAGTCGTGCAGACACGGCATCTCCTCGTCATCTTATAAACCTCTCCCTTCACAACATTTCTTGCCTTCTTTCCGCGTGCCTCAGATGGAGCCTCCCTAGTAGTAAACACACGGGAAGCGTATCCACGCCAAGGCTGCACTTTCCGAGAAGCGAGCTTCTGTCGCAGAACAAGGGTGCAGTTTGACCTCTTGCCCGGGAAGCAAATATTCTATGACGCACGTTACCTCCATCCCGAAAATAATGTCGCAGTTTTGTTTTTGGTTGCGAAACGAAGGGAATCTTGTAAATGTTGATTCGCTCTAATATATGTCTTAGGCCTTTTCATGCTTTCTTTGCGCTCTCAAACTCGATACATGGGTGCGACCATGATGCGCCAGATCGTTCTAGATTTTGAGCATTGGAAAATCACCGACGTCGCCTTTCGGCATCATTGAATTGGGTTGGTCTGCAACCATGACCCTACCGTGGCATCTAAAAACCTTCAGCTTACTCTAGATGGTAAGATTCAAAATGCATGGGATATTGCAGTCTGGTGGTGACAATGACGTCAAGATTCCACATCTGAGAAAACAAGCTGATCGATACTCGGACAAAGAAATAATAGATGTTCGTTGATCCGCTGAGAATGTTTAGAAGGTGAATTGCGTGTAGAGGCCTTCGAAGCGGGCGTTAGAGAAAAAATGACATTATTTCTGGAACAGACGTAGTAATAATCATGGTTTCACCGAACTGCAGTGCGGGTGCAGTATTTCGGAACGGGAACTGTCCGAGACCGTAAATTTCAAGTATCTTATCATACTATCAAGTACTCACTGTATAGAAGTTCGACTTTAGGAGGTTGTAGCATAGAATTGATGTACCGTAAAATTGATTGCGCTTAAGTGGGCGATGGAAATGAATGCAATTTGTATTTGCGACGAAAATATACATGTATGATTTACATTTGCTATATCTTCTCGAACCTTTTCGCATTACGGGCATACCCGTGGAAGTCAGATTAGTTTGCTGGTATGTTGTCTACATTTTGTAAAAACAGGAAGGTTAATACTTGCAGACCTCTTTCACCCGGTAGTACTTGCACAAGTCCCAATTACGGTGATGCTTGCAGACTGAACAGCAGCTCTTTCGGCAAGAATCTGGCTGGTGCTTGTAGAAAGTGTGCCTGTTGCAACCCGAGGAATTCTTTTGGAAGTACGAGTAACAACGTCTGGAATATGCGATACACAAGCAAGAGAACAGGGATCTACGCATTACCTTTCCAGGTCGAATCTTGGGGTCCGGCTTCGACTTCTTCGGCTTCAGCTTCTTCGACGGTGCAGGTTTACGAGATGGTGACCGAGCTCTCTTCAGTTTCTTTCCAACCTTGGACTTCACTCTGCCAACAGGTCCTTTGTATCCGAAGTCAGCAGGGGTGAGTGGCCTGGGTCCATCACCAAGGAATGCTCTTGGTTTCATGTATCTGCACTGCTTCCCACGGCAAGGTTCAAATTTGCACTGACCAAGCGAGTCGAACGCAGCCCTACAGGCAGATCCCCTCGGCTTCGCGAAGTTGGACCCGATGAACACCGGCTTGTATTCCTTCGCCAACGGTTTGCCGCCCTTGATTTCAATGAACGAGCAGCTCCAATAATCCGAAAAATAGGAGGTACCGCAAGACTCCACCGCCTTGCTCGATGTCACCCTACAACCACAACCACCGAACCAAGCCCAGGCAATGATGTACTTTCCATCTGGCACGACATCAGGGATTTCGACCTTGTTCACGTAGTATCCTTTCGCGAACCTATGGTTGTCGCCGTCTGTTCCCACAAGGCTAAATCCAAATTCGTCTCTGCCCATCTCATTAGGCTGTGCAATCTGGGGATTCTCACCCCAGCACGAATAACGGAATGTAAGCCTCGTGTGCACAGCTTTGTTCATCCAGTCATATGACAGCGGGATGAGAGCGTATCGCTCGAATCCACCTGGTCCGTGATTGTTCCGAGTGTACACCATTCGCACAATTTGGCCACGCCTGTACACCTCGGCCGGCTTGTTCGGTGGGTAAAACTTGGTTCTGGGCTTCTTGGATCTGTTTTCGAACACGTCCACGCCACGACGAATCTGATTGTACTCGGCTCGTCCAATTTTCAAGGAACTTAGGTCGCACGGGCCACGGCAGTATGTCCTCCCAAACCTCAACTCGCCGCCCATTTTGCATGTTTTGCCGCTGAGGCCGTACGGTTTCGCCATCCTCGAGTGGGCATGAGCTAGGTGCACGAGGCACGCAGCCAGTACGGAAAGGATGACGGTTGAGCGTGCCATGGTCGCGAAGTTCAGTTGGTTGTTCGTGGATGCTTCGTCAACGCTGCGGCGGTAGCTGTCCTTTATGCATGAATCCAACTGAATGCTCCTTAAATAGTGTAACACGTGAGACTTGCACACAATCAAGAAAGCTCGTCCTACCCTTTTTTCATCGGTGATTTGTCGCCATTGTTACGTAATCACCGATCCACACCCGTCTAGTAAGGGAGCGTAGTAATTTGCTATGCAGAAGACCGAAGAAGAGTGGTACGTACCTCGCGGCAACATGCTGAGATCCAATTCATATTTGTGGTTACCACCCTACAGCATTATGGTCGTGAGATCCGAACACACGGAACAGCTGATTGCGCCAATGACTAGAGCGGCGGGGATGCCATTCCTTTCAGTTAGCCCACATTTATCGGTTCCTATACTACACTAACTTACTCAAGAAACTTTGACACATTGAATCATCGCCCTGTTTCCAGGGATTGGCCATGATATCCAGGGAAGTGCGCCTGATGCACGAATCCGAAGTGCTCCAGCATGTAGATGAACACGTAGCGCATTGATGCCGCGGCATCCGATGCGTACGGAGAGGAAGCAATCTACCGAAGCGCTCCACATACAGTAAATTTTAAATATAGAATGGGCATCGGCAATAGAGCATAATCTGAAGAACATTGATTTCACGTTGTTGGATTCTTGAACAACTGCACGTCAATAATGAAAAGTAACCATGTTTGGGACCTGCCTTCGTTGATCCCCAAACATCTTACTGAGAAAGCATGAGTTGGTGACGTTAAGAAACTGATTTCGAGTAGTTCTTCATCGTCGCTGAATTCGAAATCAAGGCGATAAATTGTCGGGAACACACCTGATACCAAGGTTCAAGCAAAACGACTGAGAATAGGTTACGTTCACGTTTCACTGCTAAGTATAGAAATTTCTAGACTAACGACCCATACAAGTCGAGTCCTTAAATCCTTGAAATGCAAATGCAAGATCCCTGGGACCACGTGTTTTCGGACTCATCACAGTCTGCTTTAGAACTATAATCTAAGTTAAATACAACCGATGGCTATCTAATTCGAACATATTTGTCAAGCTGCTGAACTTGTTCATGGTGCTGAAAATGGATAAAAACAAAAAGAATAATTCGACATTTTTCTAAAAGCAGTTCTTAAATGTAGGTTCTACGATTAGTTTAGACACTCGTGATTTTGATACTTCCTTTCGTACATCCAGCTCTCCGCTAGACAAGGAAACAGCAGCACATCGCGAACATGTAAGGAAGATGAATTGCGTACTTCCACTTCGCTTTGGAGCCTACGCGGCTTGCGAACCAGCGATCAATTCATGTCTGAGTTTATCATATTACGAGAACGTCATCAACACGCATCACAGCCTTAGTTTTTCTTGTGCCTGATTTCCTTTTCAACTTCGAGCTGGATGGTGTCGAGGCTTTTCTCCATTTTCTCGGCATCCAGTTCGGTCGCGTCGAAGAACTTATTGCTTGCCTCCACGGTCCGCGCCGTGGGGACGTAGTAGCGATCGAGCACGCCCTTGCTCATTTCATAGAGGAAATTGCCGGGGCCCATACCCAGAAACGCGGCACCACGTTGCGAAACCACTATGATATCGTCTGACACCGACTGCAGCTCCTTGCGCAGTCGCGTGTTCGGCGGCGGATGTAGGCGGTCGCGAGCGTCTAGCATGTCGCCGACGTCGCGTATCCGCGTGTTAATTTGATTGATGCGCCGCCACATCGCCGAGAATTTCCCCCGAAATCCATTACCTGCCATCTTCTTTAGTGTCTATGCGTACAGTAGTGGCTTCAACCAAACTTGCAACGGTTGCTAGAATGAATAATAGAAAAAACAGACAGGTTGTAAAAAATACAAGCACTATAGTCTGCCTGTCGATTTCTCACAACAACTCCTCGCGCTATAACACGTAACTCAATAAGTGCCGAGCTACTAGTGCGGCAATAAAAGTCCCGTTGTTTTCATGTACAAAACATGATACTGTAAAACAAAATAGAAATGGGCCTTATTGTCTGTTAAGTAAGTAGCGCCCCTTGCGCAAATGATTTCCGTCGCTTTACCGACATAAGATCAATACGGTGCCCGTATATTGGGAAAATAGTCTGGGCCTAATAAAACAGTACTAGCTCCTCAATTGGAAAATGCTTGACCGAATTTTACTAGTCCTAGTTTTACTTACCCAGTCCATTTATTTACCTTGCTTTCAGCGCGATCGGATGTACCTTCACAGCAAACAACGTTCCCTATGACATTGACAAGCCGCCTGTGCTACTGCTTCTTCATCTGTGGTATTGCGTAGCTTTCCATATGTCTCGTGGCAAATTCATACCGATTGGTACCCCCACCATCTTGTTGAATACTCCCAGCCATTGATCATTCCTCAAATTTCGCTCTTACACGGCCTCTCTATCCCCAATATCAACAATAGATTCGGTACGCAGAACTGAGGGAGAAGGTCGAAGCGGAAAGCGGTTTGAGCAAACAAATTTCAATGTTTATCCATTATATTCTCGATACTTGTACTCGACGACGAGAGATGCCAAGATAATATTTACAAAGCGATGAAAATGAAATTTAGAAGACAGCGATAAACACGAAAGATAATGAAATACGGTCCAGTACTATTGAACGGTGAGAGTAAGTATTGCGGGGAAATATCATTCTAACGAAGTAACACGTAAATTTCTCTTTCCTTATGTAAATAAACTATTAAACTCAGCAAATGTTGTCGAATTGCTGAATGATCGAGGTGAAGTTGGATGACTATTGCTAAAATATCGGCGCCCAGGCCTGATGGAAAATGGAGCAGAGAGCAATTAGCGCCTCGAGTACAACGCATCATCAACACCAACACCAACGTTGAATACTTTGATCATAGACATTCTACCACATATGAATCGAAAAAGACATACCAGGTATTTGCCTTTTAAACGTCCCTCAATGACACCTCTCAGCAATCAGTTTCAACGCTAATTAAGTTAGCTACCGGTAGCGTATGGGTACAGCACTGTACAGTACAGCACGCAACTTATATTTTCGTAATAATCTCGCAGGATGTGTTACTTGATCCTCTTCGTCGATCCCTCGCTATCACTTAGACACACATGCATTGAGATTGGTCCTCCCGCGCCGCGCATGGTACCGCCCTCGATTTTACCGGTCACCGCCGTGCGTTTCGTCTCACTCGGCCACGGCGATGATTTCGTGCTCGCCGGCGCCGGCCCGGAAGTGTTGGCTTATCCACTGGGCCGCGCAACACCGCGAACACGACTGAATGTACTCCCGTCCGGCATACGAGTGCACCGTATCGTGCAGTGCAGGGCGCATGACGGCCGCATAATCGTGCATGGCGGGCGATTCATCGCATTGGTGAAGTTCACCGGTGACAGCCTCGATTTGCTAGTTCGTTCCGAACTGGACGAATGGATATTCGACGCCGCATTACGCGACGATGACGTGATGTACGTTGCGTATGGGCACGGCGCCATCGCACAACTCGACGCCCGCACGCTTCGTCGACTGAGGGTTCATCATGCCATGAAGCGTGAAATGAGTTGGTCCGCCACTATGCACCACTCCGACGAAGGCCTGCTCGTTGCGCACGGCACTTCGTTCGGTCCCGTCGTGCTTCGTCGCTTCGACCGCGATTTCTCGCACGTCTGCGACACCCACCTCGCGGGGCATGCGGGTGCGGTGACGAAGCTGGTGTTCTCCGCTGATGGAACGCTATTCGCGTCCACGTCCGTCGACCGCTCGGTGCGCGTGTGGCGAAATGTGGACGGCGAGTTCCAACCGGTACGAGTGCATTTCGGCCATCTCGCGCGCGTCTGGGACGTCGCGTTTCTGGGCCCCCACGACCCCACCGTGGTCTCCGTCGGCGAGGACCGCTACGCGCGCACGTGGGCGGCGGACGAGGACAGCCTGCAGCTGGCCGCGCACGTCGTGCAGGACGGCCGCAACGTGTGGGCCGTGGATGTGCTGCACAATCGCTACGTTGTCGCCGGCGGCGATGACGGCGTGATCAAACTGCGCTCGCTCACCCCCGAGAGGGTGACAGCGCCTGGGAAACCGCTCGAGTTCGTGCTTCCTCACGATTACCAGAACCCGAAGGAAAATTGGAGTTCCGCGCCGAACGAAAGTGGCAGTGCCATCGTGTTCCACGGCGGTTACGTCTACTGTAGCACCGACTTCGGCCGCGTGCTGCGATGCCCGTTGCCCATGACCAGCGACCCGCAGTGGGAGGTGCTCATCACCGACAAGCGTGGTACCGCGTTTTCGCCAAACGCGCTGGTAATCGTGAGAAATGTGTTGATTGCGGGTCAAACCGACGGCAATGTCTTCATGCTGACGATGGAGGAAGACAGAGAAGTATCAGTACTATCCCGTTTCATTGGGACTGGCGAGGAGAAGCGCATGGTTATGGGTGTGTGGGCGTTCGAAGACATGGACGACGCAAGCACTCTTCATGTGTTCGTCACGAATCCTGCCGGTGACGTCCATTACTGGAACGTCGTAGCGACGGATGGAGACGATTCATGCTTTAAAATCGATTATGTGGTCAACTACCGGCACGAAACACTGAAAAAGAATACCTTGGTCACATGCGTGAGCTTCTTGCAACGATTCGGGTATGTGCTGACTGGGGACCGTGGCGGCCGTATCTTCGTGTACTCACTGAAAAGTGATAGCGCCGGTGCTGAAGCCCATCCACTATTTTATTGCCGTCCACATAAAGACCGAGTCACCGAGCTCATCGCGCTTCCGACCAGTGATGACGGCGTGTGCGACATTCTGTCGGCTGCATTCGATGGGCGTATCGTGAGCCTCAAATTCGATACCACCGAGCGCAGCTTGCAAGTGATGAGCACGCAGCGCTCGATGGAACGCATTGACACGATTGCAAGGATGTATCTGCCCGGTGGTGATTTCGAAAGACCTGTATTGCTTGGGTTTCGTTCGAAATATGCCGTGCTCTGGGACGTGGAACAGGGAAACGAATTGATGCGATGCGACTGCGGCAACTGGCGACGTCCTTTTGATTGCTCAGTCGATCTCGCTGTGGAAGACGGCGCGGTTGTGGTTAGGAAGGTCATGTTCGCGTTTTGGCGTGCCGGCCGATTGTTCATCGACCAACGCGAGGGTGATGACGCGCGGGTGCAAAGCATCGGGCCGCCGTTTCATGGGTTGCGCGTGAATGCGTTGTGCAAAGTAGGGGCGGACGGGGATGATGTGTACTTGATGACTGCGGGCGAAGATACGCTCGTGCGAGTCATGAAATGCTCGAGGAGTAGCGGCGAGTGGACAACGGTTCAAACGCTCACCAAACACATTTCCGGTGTGTACGGGGTCGCAGCCGTTACGAATAGTGCCGGGAAACTAGTCGCGGTCTCAGTCGGTGGCTGCGATGAAGCGGTGCTGTGGTTGGCGGAATCGGTGGATGGACCGTGGAGATGTGTCGATAAAGTCCTTGGCGCGGGTGAGCTACAGAACGGGAATGGACGGCGCAAACGAGAGAGGAATTTGAACTTGGCGAACCATCGCATCCTGTGCGTCGATTGGTTGCCACACCGAGATTGCGGGACTGGGCTGCATGGTGTTATGGGCGTTATAGGACGCTCGGATGGGAGTGTAGCGCTTTTGCGATGCGTTGAAGTGGACAATGACTGGAATATGATGATTTCCGGTCACGCTACAGAAAACCAAGGAGCAGTGATGTGTGTGGCGTTGTGTGAACGAGGGGAGAAAGTATTGATAGCATCAGGAGATAGTGCTGGTTATGTGTGCATTTGGGAATTGGACATTGATGTGAAATGTGCCGAGCCTAAGCTTCACCTCCTTCATCGTGCGTTGGTACATCCTGGTGGCGTACTCTCGCTCGATGTTGGTGCAGTATTTGTGAGTGGTGGAGACGACGGTTGCGTTTGCGTTTTCAAATTGAATGGAGAGAAGTTGAACATTACCAGGCGTACTGTGTCTGCAGGTGGCGTGAGCGGCGTTGTGGTGAATGGCAATCGTATCTTAGCTGTGGCGATGTGCCAAGGCTTGTGGAGTTGGCGTCTTAGTGAAAACGTGCACAATCTACAACTTGTTGATGACGTTGTGGCTGATATTTGTGACCCCAGCGACATAGTGTGCGCCGCTGGTGATGTCTTCGTTTCCGGTTACGGTCTTCAGCGAGTCGAAGGTCTAGGATGATAGGATGCGCACTTCTTTTACTTGAGTGGTTGCGTAGAGCTGAAGCAAAGTTTAAGCAGTTGACACTACGTTGCTAATGAACGGATGTGAACGAAGAATTGCCACAATCGAAGTTGACGTGAGCCGCATAAGTGGCGCCATCTTTCGACGAAGCGCAAACGATGAAGGTGGAGTTCCTATTTGCAGGGGGTTTGTATGGCTTAAGCTTATCGCCAATATCACCCGCGAGAGAATACGGTGCCTTTCCCTCTACGCGCACTAGTTGGGCGTCCACGAACCACGACACAGGTCCGACCATATCACCTTGGCACACGAGCGCAAACCCGTGTTCAAACTCCGATGGGCAAATGTTAATTCCATCCCAAAGGCGAATCGATGAGAAACTTGTGTTGGCCAACGGAAACAGCACGATGCCTTTCAGGGTGTGGTCCTCGTTTGCGAATTCTGGGTCGGGCGAGGGGTAGAGTTGCATTTCAGGGCTTGCCTCGATGGCGATATCTTGCTTCACGCTTGGCATGGGGGTGAAAGACGGAGTCGGCAATGAGGTTGGGTGAAGCGAGCGGCGACGGTCTAATCGCTCCTTCTCCTCACTCGGCTCGTATTTCAAGGGCATTTGGTCGTCCTCACAGATGAGTTGAATGATGGCCGATTGGGTGAGCGGTCCCGAACCGAAGCAAGTGACCTTCAGCTTCGACCCGTGCTGCACGCCCCACGCGCGAAGGAGCTGGACGCCACTTATAGTGTAGGGCGCGCTGTGGTCCTTGTGCATCGGCTGCCCATTCACCACAAACGTTACGGGACCGTCTACGCCGCCGCACTCGAGAGAGAAGCCGGATGTGTGGTTGCGCGAGCAAATCTTAGCGCCGTGACGCACCTTGATGTTCGCGGGGTGGAGCAGTATGGTGCACTGCGCGATGGTGGCGAGAAAGGCGAGAAGAACGAAGCGAGCCATGGTGTGTGCTTTCGGTCGTCCGAGAATGGGTTGGAGAGAGCCACCCGACGAATGACGGCGACGTCGGCATTTATGTCGTTTTGCGGCGGCGCGGAAACGAAAGTGCAACAGTAATTGGTTGACCCACAAAGTGAACGGCACCTTTGTGTTGTGTTCGCACCTGTGCTTGTGGCACACATCCTAGATTTGTCACTGTTTTTTGTGGCCGCGCCTTTCGTGGTAGCCGAGCAGGCACTTTTAAAACGGCAGCAATAACGCGAGCAACTGGATATTGCTATCGTTTTGTTCTTGTGTTCCAAACTTGATAGTCCGCTGTGTACTCGAGCCTCTGACATAGGTCGCGATGGTGAAAAACGTAAGTGGTAGAATTCGTGAAGCAGAAGAAAGCGGAGTAGGGAGTGTGTTTGTCTTTCTGAGGTCAATAGAACTGACGGCTCGAGAATTTGAAGGCAAAATGAATTCGCGCAGAACGCGAACTACGGCTCTACACGATACCAGAGGACGATGTGTAATTACCGAGTTCAGGCGGGGCTGATGTATGTTCCCGTGCAAGCAGTTGCTTGAACTAGAAGCAGCTTCTCGAGTTACTCTAATCTATATCGACTAGTTCAAAAAATTCGTTCACCTACTGGATAGACTATTTATTCCAGTTGGATCCCCCTATGTTGGTAAGCTTAAAACCGATTGAGGAAGGTGGAAAAAGAATTTAGTAAGAGTTAATGCGTCCCAGGGTGACCGTGTTGGTTGCTGGAAATGGAACCAGAGAATTGTGTAGATAAAGTGGAGCGCAGTACAACCACACCACATTTCTAGACGGCATTGCGATGAAGTGTGAAGCTGATCAACGCAATTACACGATGTGTGAGGATGAACATGGCGAGTCAGAGACGCCTGTCGAGTTATGTTTCGATTGGAACACCGAGGCCGTGGCCATCTTCATAGCGAAGTCCAACACTGTGAGTAAGGAGGGCATAGAGTTCTCCTGCTTCGTCGTGCGAGCCGCTCGATGTGATTGACTTCCATCACCCGCTATTCCATAGACCTACTTGTCTTACGTTCGTACCCACCAATCTACCTGTATCGAGCTGTGTACATGCGACTACGGGAGCCGAATCACTGCACTAGTATCTTGAAACTGACCTAAGTTTCAATGCCGTAAATCTACCATCTCTCCCGACTGTCACTCGAAGGTAGGCTAGCCCCTGCATTTTGACTTCGAGCGAAGTTCACGCCACTTCATGTAGCGATCACCTTGACTGAGCTATATACAAGGCAAACACAGAGGTAATAGCATAATGAGGAGAATTCCCGGAATCACTTATCTTGAGTCGACGACGGGGTCAACTATCAATGCGATCATCTGGAACATTAGATAGGTGCTGGTATTCCAAGTCGGCGCAGGCGGGTAAATGAACAGATCTCCTTGTGCTGCGAGGAATTTGAAATTGAAAGTCCTAGACCGTGTGCCTTGTGCACACGATCAAACGAAACCGCACACTTCTATCCGGTCAGGGCAGTACACAGAGTACTATCCAAGCAGAACCTGTCCAGTAGTTCGTTACTTAGACGCACCAGTTAAGATACCTAGTCGGCACCCATTTTATGAATCATCCATACCAATGCCCCCCTAGCTAATAGTGTAGGGGCCTTCGAGATCAACACGCAGTCGTGCGAACGCCCGCACTTCAACCGACGCCATGAGTACGTCGCTAGAGCGGATGATACCCTTCTGCGGGATCGGCGTGGGATTTGGAGTGGGGGCCGGCTGCGCGATGGGCGGCATTGGTAGCGGCATCGGTGGCGTGAGTAAGTTGGCACCCTCCTTTCCCGCGCCGCGCGTTTCCCGCACGCCCTAGCTGGTCGCATGGCGGTCCACCGCTACGCTGGGCGCCGCTTCACCGGCCACGGCCTTGCATGATTCCTTTCGCATGCCAGGGTAGTAATTGCGCTGCAGAACATCCCTGTGCTACGGCCGCGCCTCGAGAGCCGCAAGGCACCATCCGCCTCCACTCACGGACCACCGCTGTGAGACTAGAAAGTGGGGTCGGATACAGTCATTCGTACCATGTAACGGGAACCGTCAGCAATGGACCTTCGTCGACGCCGATGCACGTGCAGTCCAGACCGAGACGATGCATATCGGTTCTCTAAGCGTTACAGTTCGCTCTATGCCTGGGAAATGCCCAACTCTCTACATCGCCCCACGAGTGATAGGACGTGGATTCGGTCGGTGCGACTCTCGTGGGAAAGTACGGGTACAGCTACGCGGAGGGCGGTTGGCCGGCGAGCGGTGTGCGGCGCATATCACAGCGTGGCGTGTGTGGGAAGCTGACGAGGTGCGCAATGAATAACCGCTGACACGAGAGTTTGCAGGGCTGCCATTCGTGCAGGTGCCGTGGTTCGGGTTCGGCGCGGGCTGCGGCGTGGGAGTGGGCTTCGGCTGGGGCTTCTTCCTCGCGGGCACGGGCGCACCGGTGTGGCAAGTGTCCGAGATGTTGCGTCTGAACGAGCGTGCGATGGATGCGGCGTACGAGAAGGCGATGAAGGAGCGCGAGCTAGGGCTGCGCCCGCCGATTGGCACGCGGAGGACGGCGGGTGGCGAGGAGCCGCCCGACACGGTGCTGGACCGCGTCCTGAGGATGATCCGAGAGCGGAGCCGGAGACGTGGCCTGGGCGGCCTGTAGAGCTGAACTCGGGCGTGGTGGTGGGTGCGTGGTCTAATTGGCTGTTTCCGATGCAGAAAACGCTCGTTAGATGTATGGCGAGTTGTAAGCGCTCTTAGAAATAAATTCTCCTGCTAATTCTGGAAACCGTGCTCAATACAACTTGAGCTCGTTCGCCCTCGGGCGTCTATCCACTGTGATGAGCGCAAGTTGCTGCTACGGCACTGTGTAGATATTCGATCGGGAAGAGCCCGAAATATGTGCAAACAGTGATCAGTTGACGGTGGCGCGGATTCTTTCAACCCACGGATAATCTCAGTGGAAGCGCCACAATGACGAGTGTGTTGCGGGCGCAGCGTACAGTACTGATTGTGATTCACTGCTAGAGTGTACGTACATGCCGGTACATGACCGATCGTTGGGGACTCGGGGAAATTTAGCGAATTTCAGGGAAACGCCCTAACGCGAGCGAATTCAAATCTCTAGCTAGAAGAAGAGGACAACGAGTGCTGCAGCCTTCAAACCGCGCAATTCAACGAGATGTTGTAGTGTAGCGCTAGGCGACAACGCGTGAATGAACAAATCCAGCAATCTACTGGTGAAGGCTGTGATATGTCCAGAAATGGATGAGTCGTGAACATACAAGTGTGATGTGAATAAGGCGCTGCTGGTACGCGACCCAGCCATGCCCAGCGCGTCAGAGTTAGGAGCTGCTGTACCCGTGCGTCGCGGGGGCGTACTTAACCTACACTATACGGATTGCGCTGATGGTGAGAGCAACAACAAGCGGGGATGGCGACGCAGGAGACGGAGTCAGTGGATGAAATCGTGGCCGACGTGGAGAACGGCATGCAGCAGCCGACGCAGTTCGACGCCGAGCTGCGCGTGGCCGAGGACGGGCTGGAGTGGGTGCGCGACGCGATGAACGAGGGCAAGCCCGCGGCGGCCGTGCACGAGGAGATGCGCTGCGTGTTCCGCAAGCTGCGCGAGCTGGCGGGCGCCAACACGCGCCACGCCACCGAGGACCCCGCGCGCCTCGACGAGCTGCGCACGCGCGTCGTGCAGTACACCAACGTGGGCGCCCACTTCATGCTCCTCGCCAGCCGCCTGCGCGAGGCCGCCGCCGCCGCCGACCCCGCCGCCGCCGACCCCGACCACGTCGCCGAGCTCGAGCGCATGCACAAGGACATGGCCGTCTACGTCGACACACAGCAGAGCATCCTCAGCAACATCGCCGAGCTCAGCGACACCCGCCAAGTCGGCCCCAACCCCGCCGCGGCCGCGCTCGACCCCGACGCCGTCGAGAAGTATAGAAAAAAAATGAAGCGCCTCAAAATCATCATTGCGAGCGTCGTTGTGTTGGTCTTGCTTGCCGTCGTCGTCGCCATCGTAATGAGTCAGGTCGTCTAGCGAACATCGCATCTACTTTGCTTCTGTACATTAAATCGATCCATTCTAGTGCGTTTTTCGAGGCAACCATCGCAAAATGTACATTTCGATAGACTGCTTCCGATTGCCTTCGAGCACGCTTGCACACCCACACGTGTGGGTGGCCCATGTGTGCGGTCCGCTTCCGCTTGAGGAATTCGCACAGAATTCGTGTACAGATTCGACAGCTGTACCCCTTCCTTTCCAATCCGCCGAAAACCAGCCCCCCAAATTATACACCGTCACTAATTTTCATTGACCCTCGCGTCATGTGCGCCCTTCGAATTGGTGATTTCCATCGTCCGCCGCGCGCACAGCAGAAATATTCATTCACCTCGTCATCCATATTGTTTGACAAGCAACTACGCAATTGCGTTGATGCGCATACATCGCACACCGATGCATGACGTTATCCACAACGATACCCGCGTCGTTACCCTAGCGCCGCCTTCCAACAACCGAGCGCAGTCCAAAGTGAAATCGTCGACTACATTTAGTGAGTAATATTATCTGTTGTCATGATTCGGCGCTGCAACATACACCGTTCTAAAAACAAGCTCGCATCTCGCCATCTCTAACCAACTCAATTTCTTTGCTGTTTGTACCACATCTTCGCGTATCTGCCGTCCGCGCCCAGCAGCTGTTCGTGATTGCCCATTTCCGCCACACTTCCATCGTCCAGCACGATGATGTTGTCCACCTCCGCGATAGTAGACAGCCGATGCGCGATGTACACTGCCGTGCGCTTGTCCACCAGCCCCCGCAGGTTTTTCAAAATCGCCGCCTCCGTGACGCCATCCAGCGAGCTCGTGAATTCGTCCAACAGTAGCACCGCCGGGTTTTTCAGCACCGTGCGCGCAATCGCCATCCTCTGGCGCTGGCCCCCTGAAATCATGAGTCCACGCTCACCCACGCGTGTCTGATATCCGTCGGGAAAGCTGACGACACTCTCGTGAATGCTGGCCGCCTTCGCCGCACGGATCACCTCCTCTTCACTCGCGTCCAAGCGCCCATAGTGCAAGTTGTACCACACCGTGTTGTTGAACAACACCATGTCTTGCGGCACGACCCCGAGATGGCTCCGCACGCTGCACATGTCGCGCTCCCAAATGTCCTGCCCATCGATGAGGATGCGTCCACTGGACGGCGGGTACAACCCAAACAACAGCCGAATAATCGTCGACTTCCCACATCCACTCGGCCCCACAATCGCCGCCCTGCTTCCCGCGGGCACCTCGAACGAGACGTTTTCCAATAAGTTCAGTCCCGGGGTGTACCCAAACGTGACGTTATCGAAGGCAATCGTCGCCGCCTCCTTGTTCTTGAGCACCAGCGGCGGCAACGCCTTCCTCTGCACCGCGCCGTTGGTCTCCTGCCCCAGCAGCGCAAAAAGCGCCTCCATGTCGATGAGGGCCTGCTTCACCTCCCTGTACACGGTGCCCAAGAAGGACAGGGGGATGGACAGCTGGAACAGGAGCCCGTTGACCATGACCAAATCCCCAACGGTCATGGTGCCCGCCGCAATCTGGTGGCTGGTCATGAGCATGATAGCGGAGAGGGCGGCGGAGAAGATGGCGTTCTGACCGAAGTTGAGGAAGGAGAGGCTGCCCTGGGTCTTCACGTGCGCATCGCCGTAGCTCTTTAGATGCTCCTTGTAGCGCCTGGCCTCGTGCTCCTCGTTGCCGAAGTACTTGATGGTCTCGAAGTTGAGCAGGGAGTCTACTGCCTGGCTCGTCGCCGCGTTGTCCGCCTGATTCATCGTGCGGCGGAACTTGGTGCGCCACTGCGTCGTGCCAAACGTGAACACGCTGTACGCCGCTACGGTTCCACCCGCCAGCGCCGCGAACGCCCCGCCGCACTTCGCCGCCAGCACGCTGCACACGATACCCACCTCGAACAGGGTCGGCACCACGTTGAACACCATGCTGCGTAGCATGAAGTCGATACCCTTCTGCCCACGGTCTATCACGCGCGCCAGCGACCCTGTGTCGCGCGCGAGGTGGTACGACAACGGGAGCGCGTGCAAATGGCGGAACGTTTTCACCGACAAGTCCACGATGGCCTTCCTGCCAACGGAGCTGAATATCGCGTTTCGCAACTCGCTGCTCAGCGACGCGGACGCGCGCGCCGCCCCGTATCCGATGAGCGCGGTGGTGGGCACCGCCACGGCAAGCCCCGCGCCCACGTTCGCAACAGTCGCAGAGTTGGACAGCACGTCCACGGCGTGCTTGAAGAAGAAGGGCACGCTGACCGTCATCGCCTTGCTCGCGACCAGCAGCCCCACCGCAAGCATCACTCTGCGCCGCAGCTCGGGCGCGTCCGCGGGCCACACGTACTTGGCGAGGTGGCGCAGCACGCGCGCCGAGCCATCGCCCGTGATAACCTTCGGGGTGTTAGGATCCTCCGGCGGAGCGTGGCTATGTGCGTGAAACGAGCGCACCAGTGGCAACGCGGTGACGCCTTTCATGCCCGACGGCAGCGGATTCACGACGGATTGCGGAATAACATTGCGCCGCGCAGCCAACAACGGGTACGATCTCCATATCACGGCGTGCCTGGTCTGCGAGCGCAGTAGCGCCCGATACATTACGCCACAAACACTCGGGCGAGCTTCCGCATGAATCGGGTAGAGCGGGCGGTGATCCTACTTCAGTGGCGCCGGCGAGATTCAGCTGTCGCTCATTCGTGACTGCGCTCCTGTAAGCCATGTTTAGAACATATAATTTTGGGCCTTCTGCACCTCAACGATGCGATGAAGGTTTTCCTCTGCTGCGAAGAGAGGAAAGTCCTGTTCGAGATGACGGGATAGATTTGCCATTGCATTCGGGATGCGTGAATCGCTCTCTACAAATGAACAAACAGAACTTTGGGCTGATGAAAATCATGGCTTTTACTAGCGACGCTATTTCTTTTTCAGATCAGGAAACAAATGTAGAAAACGTGTAACTCGGACAAATGGGCACCTTGAGGTACAGTACTTTCCTTCCACATTAGCCCTCGAGAAACAGTGGCACAACTGCTTCGAGGCCTTGCGCGATAGCGCTCGAGTTGTTTGCGGATTGCATCAAGATTCAAATTAAGGAGCACAGGGGAATGAATAGGATGCGAATTCGCAGAATTATGATTTGCAAGCGCCCACGTAAGTTAATTGGCAAGTGCTGCTACGTTATGACACGGTAGCAAGGTGAGCGGGTGGCTCATTGCTGGCGCACTACACAGCCGAGAAACACATAACCCAACGCGGCATCCAACACACTGCGCAGCACAACGAGCGGCGGCACCATGTTCCGCAAGAAGAAGCTGGGGGGCGTGACGGTGCTGGACGAGCAGGACGCGCGGCGCGAGGAGCTGTTCGCGGGTGCGTCGGTGGGCGGTGGCGGGGCGCCGGTGCAGGCGGGGGCGACGGTGGGGCAGCTGGAGGCGGAGGCGCTGCGCGAGGCGCGCGCGGGCAAGGAGAGCACGACACGCGCGCTGAAGCTGGCGACCGAGGCGCGCGAGACCGGCGTGCAGACCGCCGCGCAGCTGGCCGCGCAGACCAAGCAGCTGGAGCGCATGGGCGACGAGATCGAGGTCGTCCACGACTACCTCGACAAGAGCGAGCGCATCATCGACAAGATGAGCAAGCCCAAGATCGTGCGCATGTTCCAGCGCAAGAAGGCCGGCGGCAAGGGCCTCGACAAGGTCAAGGCCGGCAGGAAGGAGCGTGGCCAGCGCGAGGAGCTGCGTGAGGGCGGCGTGGACGCCCTCAATATCGAGGGCATGCAAGATGGGCGCAACGCGCGTGAAGTCGAGGAGGCGCGCGCCATGGCCGAGTTGAGCGACTCTGAGAAGGAAGAGAAGAAACGCAAGCTGTTTGGGCGCAAGAACGCCGAGAAGAAGGGAACAGCCGTGCGCGATATCGAAAACGATTACTCCCACTACTCGGAAGGTGTCGCTACTGCCATGAAAGAGCAGGACAAAGATTTGGACCAGATTGGCGACATGCTCGGCGATATGAAAGCACTCGCCAACGCGATGAACAACGAACTCAAGTTACAGGAAACACTTATTGACGAAGTTCAAGACTTCACCTCGGAGACTCGCAAACGTACCCAGGCCAATGCTAAACGCGTGCAGCAGATCAAGTAGTTAGTGTACTACTACTACCACTTCATTACTCTCTGTACCGTACCACCGACAACACTCGATAAAGTTGCAACTTATTGCTGAAGCATAATTTACTCTTCTCACCTATCGTCCGTAAAGTACACCTATCAATCATCAAACTTAATCGAGTTCACGGTATAGCTCAATGTCCCGCCGTGGTGATTCCTTCTCTTCATCTTCGTTTTCTCCTTACGAAATCCTTTCCCTTTCGTCACTACCAGGTCTCTGTGCGCGTGAACACCGTATGTGTCATTCTTCGAATGGAAGCTGTTATCACGCAGTCGATCATCCTTATACGTTACACGATCGACATTCACACGCTGGAACGGCTTGTTCGCACGCTCCCACTTGTCACTTCCAACATCGCTGTGTCGACGCTTCTGACTTCCTTGCGTTCCGTTCTGCGGTGGTTTCCTTTCAGATTGCGGCAGCTTCGGTCTCCTTACGCTCCTAGGATCGCAGTAAGGGGTGCGCTTCATCTGTTCTTCGGGGGCTTTAGGGGCGGGTATCTTTTCCTCGTCGTCCTCAGATTCGCTTTCACTTTCATCCGAATCTTCTTCGCTCGACGATTCTTCCTTGGTAGTCTTCTTCGATTTCGACACTTCGACTTTCTTCACTTTACCCAGTCCAGGCTTTTCATCTTCTTCGTCCGATGAACTCTCACTGTCGTCGCTAGAATCCTCCTCATCATCATCCTCTTCTTCTGAACTGCTATCATCTTCGCTCGATTTCAACCCATCCTCCAGCTTCTGTTTCACGGGTTTGCCATTGCTAGCTTTAGGTTTCGATTTCGTGTCTTCAGTTTCCTCTTCTGAGTCGCTGTCACTAGAATTACTAGACTCGGAATCTTCTTCCTCCTCGCTGGAATCCGATTCTTCCTCCGATTCCTCGTCCTTCTTCATCTTCAAATTCCCCTTCTTGATACTCCCATTAGGAGTCGAGGGTGCAACGCTCGAGGGTGCGACGCTCGCGGGTTTGTTTTTCGTTGCTTCATCAGCTGATGATTCATCATCACTGTCTTCTTCCTCACTGCTTGAATTGGTGATAGTTTTCGATTTAGCAGGGTCGGTGGTCTTCACCACCTTGCTCTTCGTATCATCATCACTGCTTTCATCCTCATCGCTGTCACTTGAAGACTCGCTCTCTGACTCGGGCTTCTTCGTAGTAGGTTTCGGCTTCGACACGGTGTTCTTCTTTTTCTCGGATGCCTTTACAACATCCTCCTCCTCCTCTTCGCTGCTGCTATCATCGTCACTGCTGGATTCGGAATCACTTTCTGCAACGGACAAGGGTCTCCCCTCTCCTTTCTTTCCTTTGGGAACTTTCTTCTCCACTTCCTCCTCTTCACTACTGCTCTCAGATTCGCTCTCCGCTTTCTTCGCAATGGTTTTCGGTTCCGATTTCTTGGTTTTCTTTTGTGCCTTAGATAGCACCGTTTGGCTTTCACCCTCAGTCTCACTATCGTCTTCACTACTGCATGCAGATTGGCATACGGATTCTGCTATTGCCAATTTCGGTTTGGTCGCACCCTTGCCCACTTTGGACTTCAAAGCTGGTTGCTTAGTGCTCTCTTCCTCGCTTTCACTGTCTTCATCAGAGCTGCTCGATTCACTTTCGACTCGGGCCTTCTTCTTCGGCGGACCGCTCTTTTTCAGTGCTTTCGCTGGCTCTTCCTCCTCCTCGTCGCTGTCGTCCTCCTCACTGCTGCTAGAATCGCTTTCAGGTCGCTTCTTTGTCCCTGCGGAGGATTTCACCGAAATCTTGACTTTTTCTTTCGGTGTTTTGGTATCTTCCGTTTCCTCGTCACTGCCATTAGATTCACTATCTTCTTCGCTCTCAGAATCAGAACTGTCGCTCGACTCACTTTCCTCCTTCTTCGCTACAACCTTGGGCTTGGTTGCTTGCTTCTTTTCATCCTTCACGGCCACTTTTTCCTCTTCCTCTTCTTCACTGTCGCTTTCATCGTTCTCGCTGGAGTCACTTTCCTCGGCCCTCTTTTTCGAGGGTTGCACCACCTTTTTCTTCGATGCCGCAACGTCAGTCATTTCTTCATCACTGCTGTCGCTCGAGCTGTCGTCATCATCATCAGAATCTTCTTCGCTGCTAGATTCTTTGGCTTTCGCAGGAGTTGGTTTGGCAGCAGGCTTAGACGCAACTTTGGACGGAGCAGGCTTCGCTTCAGTCATTTCCTCATCGCTGTCATCAGTGCTGGATGAATCGGAGCTCTCATCTTCGGTTTTGGCCGGAGTTACTTTCGCAGCCTTGCTCGGCTCCTCGTCGTTTTCATCTTCCTCGCTGCTCGACTCATCACTCGAATCGGATTCCTCATCTTTTTTAGCAGATTGAACCTTTTTCGGTTTCACTGACGCTTTCTCCGCGGATTTCTTTCCGGATGGTGGCGCCTTCACCTCCTCCTCTTCCTCCGATTCAGATTCCTCGCTATCCTCTTCAGACGAAGATTCCTCTTCGCTCTCCTCATCCTTCTCGGGTTCTATGGACAGCTTCTTTTGTACGGAAGAAAGGAAGCGTTTTCGGATGATAGCGGCGGCTTTCGGGCTCTGTACAATGAAGCAACGTGTTAGCAAGCGTTTAACCGCGATATAGTGGCGTCACCACGTACCTTTTTCAAGTCCGATTGCAGAGCTGTCAACGTGTTCTTGCAGTCGGCGTCTTTCAGCGCCGCGGCGAGCTGGGCGAGGATGTCGTCGCTCTCCAGCGCGGAGGGCTTGGCGGCCTTCTTCACGCTCGGGGTCATCTTCAGCGCTATGTAGCCGGCGGTTGCGGGCCGTGGATAAGATACGCCAATATAGATCCGCCGTGATATGTGCGCGCTTCGTCGTCGGGTGCCTGCCACGAGCCAACCTAAATTTTACTAATTTTCCCGCGAATGTGGCCTTACGGCTGTAAGCTATCACAACGTGATCCGCATTACACCCCTCGTTGCCGGAGGATGCACCTGCTTTCTCGTACCGCACAAATACAAGTCAAAACAGGTCTGACACGAGTGAGCAAATATCATTTACTGGATCATCCCGACCACTCACATGTATTCGTTCTACTGTTGATGTACACTACCTATGAAATTTGATCTCCTATCTTGCACTGCTGTTCTGTTAAGCAATGGCTAGAGGAATCCAAGTGGTGATGATTGCGTTGCAAATATAGTCCCCATGCTTAATGAAGGTAGCATCATTTGCCTGCACTACGCATGCTAATAAAAAGAGAAATGGAAAAGCAAGAAACATTCCTTAAGGACGGTTGGCGTGGGTACTAGAACAGCGAAAATTTCAAGCGACAACCTACGTTTTACAATTACAAATCATGTGATAGCGCGGAGAGAAAGACGATATTAAACGTTAAGAATAGGCTTGAGTCAGGCCATGTTGGCCGCGGGTTCCGGGACGTCATCGGCGGGCGGTTCCGCCACGTCGTTGACGGGCGACGGCAGCGAATTGGGCGGCTTCACGTAATCGAAATCGTGGGGGAATTTCGTGACCCTTGGCTCGTGGGCCGCGATTTTTCGGTTAAGCTGGTCGATTTGCGGCCGCGCCGGGGGCGATTCGTTCAGCTCGGGGGTGGGATACTCGTTCGAGACGTAGTACCCGACACGCACAAACTCCTTGTCCTTGTAGCTACATGTGAGCAGCACGATGGTGACGCCGGCCACGTCCGCGTCGGGGATTTTCTTGGGGTCCGGCGCATCCACCTGCAGCACGAACTTGAACTTGCCCACGTTCGACGCCGGCAATAGCACGCAGTCGAGCGTCTGGTCGTGCGATGGGTCCTCGGCGCTGCCGACGTAGATTACCTTCCACTCGATGTCTGCGACATTCTGTTAGTATGGGCAGTGACGCGCAATGGGGGCTGGGGACGTACCTTCCTTCAGCAATTCCCGCACTTCGTAAGTTATTTCAAATTGCAGCGGATTCAGGTAGGGCGCAGGATTGTCGAGTACTTTCACGTCGAAAATGTCCACTGCCGCCATCGCGTCGGTCGCGTCTGGTCGCAGGCAGTGTGTATTGTGTCAGAGCAGAAGTTGTTTAGAAAGTTAGGTGAGGGTAGCACTGCAGTTCTGGATGATGGACCAGTTAACGTTGCATTCCCGCGAATTTTACTTGTCGTACTCGACCTCTCGTTCCGCACGGAACAAATTTAGACAACTTACACAAAAACAGTATACAACGTTCAAAATTGTTTTCTGCAAGGATTGCAACGCGTTAGTTTCAAATTGATCCCGACGTCGACCAACGAGCAATTCCACAGTACAACCAATACCTCCTACTTCGACCATGGTGGTGGACAGTACGACGCGTGCGCGTCGCCTTGGGGTGCATACGACATCTGCGTCTTCCAAACTGGTACGCGACCTGACGGAATCGCTACGTAACGGGAACAGTGCAGAAGTCATCGCCCTCGGTGCTTTATTCAAACCTGTCGGTCAAGATAACACTGAGGATGTCGATGCATTGCTCAGAACTTTACGGGACAGTGTCACCGTGCCGTGCCGGAAAAATCGCAACGCCGCACTCCAGGCTGCGACAAAAGTGCTTCGCAACCTACCCCCGCACGCGCTCGCGACACACGCTCTCCCACTTGCCCGCGCTCTGAAATCAATCCCCTGCACAGCGTCTGTCGCACTTGCACTCGCATCGATTACCGCGGCTATCGCCCCTTTGCGACACACTGGGGGTGCTCTTGTTGCCGGGGTCGTTGATGCCGCACTATCTCGACTCGATGATGCACCACTTTATTCTGCGTTAACTCTCGCACTCGCATCACTAGCTGCTGCTCCATCGCTGGTACGCCCCCGTATCAACGCAATCCGCGAAATTCTGTGGAATCGTGGTTTACATGCGCCTTGCATCGAGACTCGCCGAATCGCCGCACTGCTCGCTGTTCGTCTTGTCGCTGCCAATTCTCAGAAAACACGTTCTGCAGCCTTCGCAGCATGCATTGCACCAACCGTCAGCGGGTTGTCTCAAATCATTGAAATTCTTCGACGGTACACTTACCGGCCTCCACCCGATAGACCAATGGAAGACAAAGTTCTGCATGAGCTTGACGAAGATGCAATTCCCACGCGATTTCATTCTCTTTGCCGCGTACTCGTCAATTTGCTGCAGTCACCTGTTGCTGTCTCAGTGACCATACCGGTATCTGCTATTATCGACACTCTGACATCTGCGCTTGTCATCACTGATGTGGACGCACTGGCTGCCCCAAAGCATGCTCCGTCCCTTGCTCCCGACCGTGTGCTCGCTATTTTGCCGCAAATACATGCTACTGTACTTCAAACTATCCCCGAAATCCTCACCGCCGTGCATGCACCTGCGATTTCTCTACCGCTGGCTCGGTCTGTCGTGAAATCGTTGACAGATTCGTTACTAGATTTTGCCAACCCCGAAAATGCACCGCTGAGCGAGGCACTTGCAGGAATGGACATCCGATTGCGCCTATATAATGCTATAGCGGCTGTTGCACGTCTATCTTCGTCATCCGGCCTCGAAATGGCGCGTGCTCTAGCTGTTGCACTGAACGCCGATATATCCGTGTTGTGCCGTTTGCGGAAAGTACGAAGGTCTGCGCTAGCACCTGCGGCTGCTGATGGTGCGGCACTGGGAGGTACCGCTCGCAAGCGCCGTCGGGCGCAAGCCGGTGGTGCCACTGTAGATGCTGCGCTCAAACTTTCCAATTCTGCGGCCGCGGATGTAGTTGGGCAAGGTGCGTATTCGTCTGTAGAAAAGACGGCGCTAGCGGGCGCCGATGCAGCTGGTGCTATTCTCGCTGGTGGTGCGCTAGCGGATACCCGTGGTCGTACAGCGTTGAAAGCCATCGAGACTGCACTAGCAAAGTTGTCTGCTATCGGTACGCTTGAACATCTAGTTGCCCCACTGCTCGTGGGTGGTTCAGGCGCATCTCGAGGCCGTGCATGCCCACTACTATCTAACTCGCTTATTGGAGTGCCGCGTGCTGGACGAGCGGGAAAGTCGTCGACGAATGCTACTGCGGCAATTGACGCCATTTTACATCCTCGTGCTTCTCCTGTTGTGAGAATGCCAGCAGCATCCCAAAACACGAGTGGCAGTGTACTGTCTACGTCGTTGCGATTTCGCTCGAAGCCAGTGATTACACCTTTGCCTACTCCGATGGCAATGACTACTGCAGTCATGGACACGACACCACCAAGCACAAGCACTAGCACAGCAACTGAAACACCTTCTGCTATGGAAATTGAGCTTGTCAGTGCTGCAGCATCGACTGCAATGCAGGACAAACCCGAAAACGAACCTAGTCCTAAAAAGAAAGTACGGTTCACAGATGAATTGGTAAGCGGACCTGCGAGCACTCCGAAAGATGACAGCAATTCAGTTACGAATTCGAAAGAGCCTGCTGGGAACGGGACCGAAATCGTACCAGATGCGGATAAGTCAACAGTGGATACCACCAAGGAGTCCGAGAAGTCTATTGCAAATGAAGATTCAGTTGAAAAAGAGAACGGGCCGGAGACAATACCTGCTAATGAGTCGGTTACGAAAGAAACGGAAAAAGCGTCGGAAGTCCCTGCCACTGATGCGGAGCCGGCTGACAAAGAAACAAAAGAGGTGCCATCTGAAGTAGCAGAGCGGATAAAGGAATCAAATGAAGTCAAGAATACTCCCGACGAATCAGAACTGGGAGATGAGCGCGATATTCTGAATTCCTTGCGCTTCGAGGCTTCTGACGACGAGCAATAAATTGATGGATGGAGAGCAAGAAGACTACTACAAACAGAAACATTCAGCTCTTCGCATTCTCTAGCAACTAAAAGTGGGATGCGGGTATCTCGCAGTGAGCCCCAACTAATTGACTGTATTGAATGATTCCTTCTCGTATTAATCCGACGCCGCCTCGACAGTGCAGAATTCAGACCTCGATTGAGATTACTGCCGATTTTCTACACAAAATGGGAGAAGAATCGAGCAGGAGTTACTGCGTGCCACGGAACAGAGGAAGCGGATTCACGCGAGGTCGTTGCGTAATTCGTCGAAAGAAGGTGCGGCGCGAGGCGAAAGCCTGTCGCATCAGAGCGAATATCTAATACCCTAAGTGAGTAGCCGATAATTCGCTACTTGGACAAGTGAAAACCCTTATCTCGCTACGTGGGATGCGCAGCACCTATATTACGAACCGTGTGTACCGATGCACTTTGCGCTAATTGGGCGAGTAGAGGCTGTGAGATCGATAAAGCCACTCGCTGGCGCGCGCGCGCGCGCTCGTTCAAACGCCTCCTCCGCTTCGCCAAGCGAGTTAAGGATGAGCACGGCGATGGAACAAATGCAGCCATTCTGCGGGCTCCCCGCACACGCCAGCAGCTATTCGATGGGAGGCCTCCGCAATGGCGCCGGCAGTGCGAGTAACCTTGCTCCCTTGTCGACACTCCGCATTTCTCACGCTCCCTCGCTTCCTGGCGGTCCGCCTCTCCGCTGCGCACATGCGCCGTCGGCGCGGCCCCTGAACGTCGCACCGCCCAGCAGTTCGCCCAACGAATCTGAATGGACCCGGGCGAGGGTCGTCTCGCCGCAGTTATTCTCCGCACTACAACCACGCCTGGAGCGACGAAAAGTGCCGTCCAAGCGACCGAGTTCACTGCCATCTCTAGCACCGCCACCCCCAGCACAACGGCGGCAAGAAGTGAAACCGGAGACAGTCGTTCCCACTCGTGCCGTGAAGCCCCAGCCTAAACCACCCACACGGCAGAAACTCACTCGTGCGGATGCTGCTGCACGTGCACGAGTACTGCTGAACGAGGCAATGCGCAATGGCCCGCCATGCGCGGTGACGGCAGACGCAGTGATGCGGAAAACCGCAACGCGCGCAGCTGGTGTGCCGTTAGTAGCGGTGCGATTTGTTTGGAAAGCAACCGTCGGAGTGCGCACGGTATTCCTCTACGGGTCATTCAACTCGTGGGAAACACCCATAGCGCTGTACCAAGATACGAACCATGGGGCATGGAGCCGAGTGGTGCGATTACCGGCGGGAACGTATTGGTATCGATACGTGGTAGACGGTCGCTGGGTAGTAGACAGTTCTCGGCGTGTGGTGCAGCGTAGCGAGTATGGGAAGGTGAATGAGGTGAGCATTCATTACCCGCTGAGATAGAGTGGTGTAGAGCTGTGGGGCTGGTGTCGAGCATTTTGGGGTAGGACAGTATGCAATACTGTAGAGGTAGCGTACGAGAAGGCAATGACGGAATTGGAATGGGGACTGTGCCCACCTATAAAACGAAGAGGGTAGAGGGATAGAGGGGATTGAGTACTTAGAAGTGCTGATTTTTGGGATAGAGGTGTGAGCCGAGGTGCCTGATTGGCTGTTTCTAATGCTGAAGACATTCATCTGATATCGCCGTAGAAACTGGAGAAACTCTTTCAGAACTTGGCAATTGCAACGTTTTTTCTTAACATTGGTCAGAGAAAATTCA
>JAAUYH010171900.1_pt1 | contig 29636 bp, 20 predicted proteins | sample 7278061 | NCBI WGS metagenome assembly JAAUYH01 (sample SAMN14350203, study PRJNA611818) | marine sediment metagenome | isolation source: surface marine sediment (0.6m) | place: French Polynesia: Moorea | collected 2018-08
AAATAAAGGCAATAAATACAAGATAGCCTTTCTCTTTACAGGACAAGGTTCACAACATCAAGGAATGGGTTATCAACTATATCAAACTCAGCCCACATTCCGCAAAACTTTAGATGATTGTGCAGAGATATTACAACCCTATCTGGGGGTGAATTTAACAGAAGTTATTTACCCCGATACGGATAATAGTGAATTATCCGTACATCAAACACAATATACTCAACCAGCCATTTTTGCTGTAGAATATGCCCTCGCCCAAATGTGGATATCTTGGGGAATACAACCAGATGTTGTCATGGGTCATAGTTTAGGAGAATATGTAGCTGCTACTGTTGCTGGAGTATTCAGTTTAGAAGATGGTTTAAAATTAATAGCCGAAAGAAGCAAATTGATGCAAGCATTACCTCAAAATGGAGATATGTTTGCAGTGTTAGCAGACGAAGCAACAATTAATGAAGTAATTAAACCTTATCAAGATACAGTTTCTGTGGCAGCCATCAACGGAGAACAAAATATAGTCATCTCTGGTGATACTGTAGCAGTAAGGGAAATAATTAGTAAATTAGATAGTAAAGGAATTAAGAGCAAACAATTAACCGTTTCCCATGCTTTTCATTCCCCTTTGATGCAACCAATGCTAGAAGATTTTAAACAAGTTGCTCAAAGTATTAGCTATTCTTTACCCCGAATAAATTTAGTTTCTAATGTGACAGGAGAAAGCATCCAAGATGCGATCGCCAACCCCCAATATTGGGTTGATCATGTTATCTTTCCTGTGAAATTTGCCCAGGGAATGGAATACTTAAAAGCCGAAAAATATAATGTATTTTTAGAAATAGGCTCAAAACCCATACTATTAGGAATGGGACGCAGTATTTTAGAGAATGAGTCCTCTACCCTACCCCATACCAGAGGGGAAACACTATGCTTACCTAGTCTGCGTCCCCGTAAATCAGACTGGTCACAAATACTAAAGAGTTTAGCTACTTTATACAGTCAGGGAGTAACTATTAACTGGAAGGGATTTGATCAAGGTTATTCCAGAAATAAAATACAGCTACCTACTTATCCTTTCCAAAGACAAAGTTATTGGCTTGAAAAGAATGAGCAATTAAGACTGAGCAATTCAGAAAAAGTATTATTTAATCACAATGGTAGTTCAGATAAGCGGGAATTAGACTATTATCAAATTGCATGGGAAAAAAGCAGCAAGGAAATTAAGTCTTTAACTCCTGCATTTTCAGGAACGGGTAAATGGATTATCTTTACTGATAGAGATGGTTTAGGAGAAAAAATCGCTCAACAATTACAACAACACAATCAAAGTTATCTTTTAGTTTATCCCACAAGTGCAAGAACAAAAATTACCGAAAATAGCTTACAAATTGATTATCAGCAATTAGCAGAGTTTAAGAAAGTCATTTCCCAAGAATCTGCAATTAAAGGAATTATCTATCTTTGGAGTTTGGATAATGTTAGCTGTGAAGAATTAGCAATAGAAAACATTACCAGCTATCAAGAAAAAAATTGCAGCAGTATTTTACATCTGATTAAGACTTTATTTGTCCAGTCGGTTAATGCACCAATTTGGTTTGTTACAAGGGGTACACAAAATATTAGCGACAAAGCAAAATCCGCAAGTGTTAATAGTAATTCTATCTGGGGATTAGGTAAAGTAATTGCTAGTGAACATCCCGAATACTATGGGGGAATTATTGACCTCAATACTGTCAGAGAAACAGCAGAAGCAGAAAAAATACTTTCTGTAATTAATAATCTTGAAAAAGAAGATTATCTAGCACTGCGACAAAACAATATTTATTTACCTCGTCTGAGAAAAGTTAATTATATAAACAGTAAATCATTAGCAATAAAATCAGATGGCTACTATTTAATTACAGGTGGATTAGGTGCTTTAGGTTTACAAGTAGCTCAATTATTAGTCGAAAAAGGAGCAAGACATCTCGTACTCATCGGTAGAAGTCAGCCTTCAGCCAAAGGGACAGAAACCATTAACCAATTAGAAGCAAAAGATACAATCATCGAAATTGTCCAGGGTGACATCTGCGATATTGCAACAATAGAAAACATTATTTCATCCCATAGTATTTCCCTAAAAGGTATAGTTCACGCAGCAGGAATACTCGATGATGGATTGTTACAAAATCAAACATGGGAGAAGTTTCAAAGAGTATTAGAACCTAAAGTAATTGGAGCTTGGAACTTACATCAATGTACAAAAAATATTGATTTAGACTTCTTCATTTTATTCTCTTCTGTCGCTTCCTTAGTAGGTTCACCAGGACAAGGAAATTATGCAGCAGCAAATGCTACATTAGATGCGATCGCGCTTTATCGTAAAAGTATTGGTTTACCAGCTTTAAGTATTAACTGGGGAGCTTGGGATAACGCAGGAATGGCGGTAAATAAAAACTTTAACCGTCAAGGAATAGAATTAATTAAACCAGAGCAAGGCTTAGAAACATTAGCAGAATTATTAACAACAGAGCTAGCTCAAGTAGGAGTATTATCTATAGACTGGGATGCACTGAGTAAACAATTTCCTTACATCCGTCAGGCTAATTATTTCTCAGAATTATTAACTGTATCCGAAACATTAGAAGTAACAGCACAAAAAGACGTTTATCAAGAAATTCTCGCTCTATCCCCAGAAGCTAGAGAAGACTACTTCAGAAATTACTTACAGAATGCGATCGCAAATATCTTACATATAGACAAAGACAATCTCTCTATTACAGAAAGTCTATTCGATCGTGGAATGGACTCCTTGATGTTGATGGAAGCAATTAATCAACTCAAAGATGACTTACAGTTAATGCTGTATCCCAGGGAATTTTACGAACGTCCTAAAATACAGAGTCTAGCTAAATATCTTGCTACTGAATTCACCAAAACCCACGATAAATCACCAATCCCCAATCACCAATCCCCAATCCCTAATCCCCAATCCCCCAATCCCCAATCCCCAATCACTAAACCAATAGCATTTATCTTATCAAGTCCCCGTTCTGGTTCTACTCTATTAAGAGTCATGTTAGCAGGACACCCCGATATTGCTTCACCTCCCGAATTACACTTGTTACCATTCGAGACAATGGGAGAAAGACAGCAAGAATTAGATGTATCCTATCTCGGGGAAGGTTTGCAACGAGCGTTGATGGAATTAAAAGGAATAGATGCTCACGAAAGTCAAAAACTAGTCGAAAATTTAATCGAGAATAACCTCTCTGTTAGAGAAACCTACGAGATGTTACAACAACTAGCAGGCGATCGCTTGTTAATTGATAAATCTCCTACCTACGCCAGTAATAGAGAGACTCTAGACAAAGCAGAAACAATATTTAGCAACGCCAAATACATCCATTTAGTACGCCATCCCTATGCAGTAATTGAATCTTTCGCTCGTATGCGGATGGATAAATTAATTGGCTCGGGAAATTCCGACCCTTATCAACTAGCAGAGTCAATTTGGAGTCATAGTAACCAAAATATCCTAGATTTTGCAGCAGGAATAGATAGCAATAAAGTCTTACTAGTTCACTATGAAGAATTAGTGTCTCAACCAGAAACAGTAATGAGACAAATTTGTGAGTTTTTAGAAATTCCCTTTAATGCTGCGGTACTAACACCCTATCAAGGAAACCGCATGACAGATGGAGTAAGTAATACCTCCATGTCCATCGGCGATCCGAATTTCTTGACTCATAAACAAATAGACCCCAAACTAGCAGATGCTTGGCGACAAATTACCCTACCTGCTCCCTTAAACTATCTAGCGCGAGATATCTCCAGAAATCTTAACTATGAACTTCCCCAAGAAGCAGAATTAACTTCTGACATTGAACACAAGATGGAAGAAATCTTAGTCAATATTAGGGGTTTGCGGGTGTGTCTGTGTACTTGGGGACCAAAAGAAGGGCCGATCGTCCTATGTCTTCACGGCATACTAGAACAAGGTGCAGCTTGGTCAGAAGTAGCAATTCGTCTAGCCCAAAAAGGTTATCGTGTCATAGCACCAGATCTGAGAGGACACGGAAGAAGCGATCGCGTAGGCAAAGGAGGATCGTATAATTTAATGGACTTCCTAGGTGATATTGATGCAATAGTAGAAGCCCTAGCAGGTAGAGCCTTCACCTTAGTAGGTCATTCCCTAGGATCGGTAGTTGCAGCAATTTTTGCCAGTGTTCGTCCCAAATCAATCAAAAATCTAGTGCTAATTGAAACTATCTTACCCACAGAAGCAGCAGAAGAAGAAGCAGTAGAACAACTTGCAACCCATCTAGATTATCTCGCCGCTCCTCCCGAACATCCAGTATTTCCCGACGTAAAAGCAGCAGCAGAAAGACTACGTCAAGCAACACCAGCAATTTCTAAACCATTAGCCATGATGCTAGCAGAAAGAATCACCGAACCCTGCGAAGGGGGAGTAAGATGGCGTTGGGAACCTTTATTACGCACCCGTGCTGGTATTGGATTTAACGGCATCGGGCGATCGCGTTATTTGGGATTGTTAAAACGCATCAAAGCACCCATAACCCTAGTCTATGGAGACAAAAGTAACTTGAACCGCAACGAAGATTTAACCGAACAACAAGCAGCAATGCCCAACGCCAAAAAAGTAGTATTATCTGGAGGGCATAATTTACCCTTAGAAGAACCCCAAGGTATTGCCAAAATTATTAGTAGTGCTGTAGCCTTAACTACTAAGTTAATTCCTTAAGTATCAACAGCTTAATAAAACTGTTATATAATAGCCCTCATGTTATTTTATCAATTACCAAAAATATGTTGAAAAATAGATGGAAAACTTGGGTTTTCACTATAACTCTATTGGGACTCTCCTTACCAGGATGCAGTAATACCACAGAATCAAATACTACCTCAGAAACTCCAAGAAACAATTTAGAGTGTATAGCTCCAGCAAAACCAGGTGGGGGATTTGATTTAACTTGCCGACTCGTAGCTAATTCTCTAGAAAAATCAAACCTAATCGAACAGCCAATGCAAGTAACCTATCTACCTGGAGGCATTGGAGCAGTAGCCTATAACAATATAGTAGGCACTCGTCCAGAAGATAACAATGTAATTGTAGCAGCGAGTACTGGTTCAGCCCTCAATCTTGCTCAAGGTAAATTTGGCGAATACGACGAAAATGCCGTGCGTTGGCTAGCTGCTCTCGGTGCTGACTATGGTGTAGTAGTAGTTAAAGCGGACTCCCCCTGGCAAAATTTAGATGATTTAATGCAAGCATTAAAAAACGACCCCGATAGTGTGGTATTTGGTGCTTCTGGATCAATTGGCTCTCAAGACTGGATGAAAGCAGCCTTATTAGCCCAAGCTGCTGGAGTAGATCCGAGACAGATGCGATTTGTCGCTTATGAAGGTGGTGGTGAGGCACTAATATCAGTTTTAGGAGGTCAAACAGCAGTATGTCCTTGCGATATCTCTGAGATGAAAGGACAAATGCAAAGTGGCAACTACAGAATTCTAGCAGTACTAGCAGATGAACGCTTAACTGGTGAATTTAGTGAATATCCTACCGCTAAAGAACAGGGTTACGATGTTACCTGGGCAGTGTGGCGAGGTTATTACGTACCCCCAAATATATCTGAAGCAGAATATCAATGGTGGACAGACACTATGACTAAGCTAGCAGAAAGCCCCGAATTCAAGCAAGAATTAGCGGAGCGCGGTTTGTTTCCCTACACCAAAATCGGCTCTGAATACGAAACTATAGTTAAAGAACAAGTTAAAGAATTTCGAGAGTTAGTTGAACAAATCAGGCTAAGTTCATGAGCGATCGCATTTTTGCAGGAATAATATTACTCTTTGCTCTATACTACGGTTTCGAGGCACATAATCTTCAAGTCCCATTTGCCTATGAGCCTTTGGGACCTAAAGCTTTTCCCCTTTTGCTATCAATACTTTTAGCAGTTTTTTCCTTGTTGGTTCTATATTCTCCCACACAGCGACCAATACACTGGCCCAAAAATAGGCTTTTATTAAAGTCAGTTTTAGTTGTAGCAACTTTAGTAGGCTATTCCATCACCTTATTTTGGTTGGGCTTCATCCTATCGACAATTGCTGCTGTAACTCTTTTAGCACTTTTATTTGGGGCTAACTGGGCGCAAAGCTTAGTGGGTGGTATTTTCTCGGGGCTAATATTCTATGGTTTGTTTGATTTTCTCTTGCAAATACCCCTTCCCTCACCTTCCTGGTGATTTTAATTAGATATTTGAGATAGGGAGACTGGGGAATGGGGAATTAGGGAATTGGGAAATTAGGGAATTGGGGAATTAGGGAATTGGGGGTGGTTGATGATAACTGATAACTGATAACTGATAACTTCCTCATCCTTCATCCCTCATCCTTTTGATAGAGAATGGGCTCGTTGTACAAATAATTTTGCCCTTGGTACTTAATGGATATTTTTGATTTTCTCTTGCAAGGCTTCACCGTCGCGCTGCAACCAATTAACCTTGGTGTAGCTTTAGTTGGGGCATTTATAGGTACTTTAGCGGGGGCTTTACCAGGTATCGGTCCAATTAACGGGGTAGCAGTACTTTTACCCATCTCCTATGCTTTGAATTTACCCCCAGAAACAGCCTTAATTATGCTAGCAGGCATTTATTACGGGGCAGAATATGGGGGGCGTATTTCTAGCATACTGCTCAACATTCCTGGGGACTCTAGTGCAGTAATGACCACTCTCGACGGCTATCCTTTGGCGCAAAAAGGGATGGCTAGTCAAGCGTTAGCTCTTTCTGCCATTAGTTCCTTTATTGGTGGTACTATCGCAGTGATCGGATTAACTTTATTTGCACCCCTTTTAGCCCAAGTTGCTATTAAATTCGGACCCGCAGAATACTTTAGTTTAATAGTTTTTGCTTTTGCTACCCTTGCGGTTATAGTCGGTAAAAATCCCGTCAAAACTGCGATCGCTGCTATCTTAGGCATGATGATCAGTACTGTGGGAGTAGATTCTAGTACTGGGGTCTTGCGCTACACTTACCGACAACCAGAACTTTATGACGGTATCGACTTTTTAATTGTTGTCATCGGTTTATTTGCCATCAGCGAAATCTTAATAATGTTAGAAAGGGCTAATGTTAGTAAATATATACCAGTATCCCTCAATCAATCCGCTCTGGAATTAGGAGATATATTAAAGTGCAAATGGACTATATTGCGCTCCTCTATAATCGGTTTTATTATTGGGGTTTTGCCTGGTACTGGAGCTAGTATCGCCAGTGCTGTAGCCTATTCTGTAGAAAAACGCATTAACGATCAAGAAGGTACTTTTGGCAAAGGAGATATTCGGGGTTTAGCTGCTCCTGAATCTGCCAATAATGCTGCTGCTGGCGGTGCTTTCGTGCCGATGTTAACTTTGGGAATTCCTGGGTCTGGCACTACCACTATTTTATTAGGAGCATTATTACTTTATAACATTCAACCAGGTCCAATGTTATTTGCTGACAAACCAGAAGTTGCTGGAGGGCTAATTGCTTCAATGTATATCGGGAACTTGATGTTACTAGTTCTCAACCTACCCTTAGTGAATATTTTTGCAGCAATTCTACTGATACCTAACTGGTTGTTAGTCCCAGGAATAACAGTAATGGCTATGGTGGGAGTATTATCAGTCCACGGTAGTATTTTATCTATTTTATCGATGCTGGCGATCGGCTTATTGGGCTATATTTTACGTAAGTTAGAATACTCTTTAATTCCTTTAATTCTCGGTTTTGTATTGGGTGAATTACTAGAAGAAAATTTGCGTCGCGCTCTTGCTATTAGTGGTGGGGAAATAGGAATCTTATTTCAAAGCCAAATATCTCAAGTTCTTTGGTTGCTTACTATAATTACAAGCATAATTTTGCCTATTGTCAGATTAATTCACCACAAATTATTACAACAAGGGAAATCTTAAGTAGTTATGCAAAATTAATTAGATATTTAAGATAGGCAATAGGCACAGCGTAAGAGCATCTCAATCACCCTAAGCAATACCCAACCTTTGCTCTCAAGTAACTTTGCCAACTTCTTTCCGCTAATAGATTTCATACAGCAATTTCTAGAATTTGAGCATTAGTATCTAGTTGAATATCTGCATCATCAATAGATAAACATCCTTCTACTGCTTCATAAATATTTTGTAAAAACTCTTCAAAAGTATCACCTTGAGTTTTGCACAACCAGGAATTGCAGGTACTTCCGCCCAATATCCCCCTTCTTCTGCTTGATGAATAACAACTTTTAACTTCATGATTGATAGCAAATAATTTTATTATTAAATGATTATATCGGGAATTTGTCGGGTTAAGTGCGATCGCATGATTGTAAATCGCTGTTTTAAGCTTCAGAAAACCAGCTTTTAAGTGTTTGTAGTAAGTTTCGCGCAAAGACGCAAAGACGCAAAGAAAGAAACGCCAAGGGATTTAAAGATTATTTAGGATGCCAGTAATGCCATTTTTAATTAAGTCGGTGTTGAAATTAATCAGTAAACCCAGATGTTTATTAGTAAGACGCAGATAAGTAAGCAATTGTTTTTTATGAACAGGAACAATAACTTCTACAGACTTCAACTCAATAATAACCAAATGTTCCACAATAAAATCTGCCCGAAAAAACCCTCCCCCCAATCCATACCTTCATAAACCACAGGAATTGGCTTTTGTCTCTCAAACCGTAACCCTCGCTTCCATAACTAACTCATAAGCCATCATCACCTCATACACACTCCTCCCTCTCTCTTCCTTAACTCTTAAAACCCAACCATTAACCCCTCAGTGTAATCTCTTTGCGTCTTTGCGACTTTGCGCGAGACTATCTTATTCTGTGACAACCCAACTTAGTATTAGTAGAGAATAGGTATGTGATCTCAAGCCTCACCATTGCATTCAAAAAAATAACCCTTTTCTTCCCGTTTCTCTTTGCGTCTTTGCGACTTTGCGCGAGACTATCTTATTCTGTGACAACCCAACTTAATAGTGTTCCTAATCGCTGACACAGGGTAAAATAGCTGAGGATATTAGAACTGAGAGGATTAATAGGTTGGCTACTCGCGTTATTATCGTTCGTCACGGACAAAGCACTTATAATGCAAAGAAGATGATTCAAGGTCGTTGCGATGAGTCAATCTTAACCGAACCAGGAATCGCGGATGCACAAAAAGTTGGTGCAGCTTTAAAGGGTATTAAAATTGATGGCTTTTATTGCAGTCCCCTGAAAAGAGCCAAACAAACAGCAGAAATTATCCATTCCTACCTGGAAAATCCTCCTGAGTTAAACTCCACAGAAAAACTCATCGAAGTGGATTTACCTTTGTGGGAAAAACAAACCAAACAAGATGTCGCAGAAAAATATGCTGATGACTATCGGATGTGGAAGCAACAGCCTCATCAATTTAAGATGGTCTTGGGAGATGGTACAGAACACTATCCTGTTTTATCTCTATATCAACAAGCAAAAGAATTTTGGCAAGAAATCATACCTCAGTATCAAGGAAAAACCCTGTTAATTACGGCGCATAACGGGATTAATCGCTGTTTAATTATGACTGCGGTGGGTATTGAAGCAGAAAGATATCATTCTATTCAACAATCTAACTGTTGCATCAATATTCTTAACTTTACTGGTAATTTTGGTGATGGAGTACAGATCGAATCTCTCAATCAAACTTCTCACTTAGGTGTTCCCCTTCCTTCTACTCGTAACCCCCATCAAGGACCCCGTCTGCTACTGGTGCGTCACGGTGAAACTCAATGGAATAAGGAATCTCGTTTCCAGGGTATTAGAGATATTCCTCTTAATGAAAATGGTAAGGCACAGGGCAGAAAAGCAGGGGAATTTTTAAAAGATGTACCTATTGATTTTGCCGTATCTAGTTCCATGTCTCGCCCCAAAGAAACGGCAGAGATTATTTTAGAACATCACTCAGGAGTGAGTTTAGAAACTACTTCTGAATTAATCGAAATCTGTCATGGTTTATGGGAAGGAAAGTTAGAGTCAGAAATTGAAGCGGATTTTCCTGGGTTATTACAACAGTGGAAAGATGCACCTGAAACTGTACAAATGCCAGAAGGAGAGAACTTACAGCAAGTTTGGGATAGAGCAGTGGCAGCTTGGAATAAGATTGTTACAACCTATAGTAATTCTGAATCTCCCTATACTGGTATTGTAGTGGCTCATGATGCCATTAACAAAGTGATTATCTGCTACTTACTAGGTTTAAAAGCTGATAACTTCTGGAACATCAAACAAGGTAACGGCGCAGTCACAGTTATTGACTATCCTCAAGGAGAAACAGGTAAACCTGTACTGCAAGCAATTAATATCACCACTCATCTCAGTGGTGGAGTATTAGATAAGACTGCTGCTGGAGCTTTGTGAGTGGGTGAAATAACCATTAATTTTACAGATACTTATCCTCTATTGGCTCGATTTATTCGGGATAGCAATCTAAAGAAGGGATGGCAAAATATCCTTGTTTTTGGTGAGTATTAACAGCCACTAACTCTACTTGGTTATTTTCATTAATTTGCCATTGATTGGCTTCGATAATTACAGTGGATTTTACTGGGTTAGTATTTGCTGAAGGGGTATTTTGCACCTCAGAAGTACTAATCGTTCTCAAATCTTGCCACACTGTTTGACCCTGGAGATAGGTATAAGGATTGGATGGTAATCCGCCTTTTCCTGTAAGTACCATGATATTGTTATTTTGTACTGGGCATGTAGCTAATATCAATTGGGTCGGATTAATAATTCTTGTAGGTAATTGAGTAATTCCAAATTGTTTATCTGTTTCTGGGCTGGTGATTTCGATTATCCCATCAAGACCAAATTGAGAGCTAGCATCTATATCACTGTCAACAGAGGTGACAATTACTTCTGTAGTAATGTCAATGTTTCCTCCATCACCAAAGACTGCATTGGCTCTAATATTACTATTACCAGAAGCTAAAACCACATCAGATGAGATCGCAATATTCCCGCCACCAGCACTACTATCTAAAACGCTGGTGCTAATTAAACTATTGTTTTGCAGTTGGAGAACATCTGTTGTTATCTCAATATCTCCGCCACCAGTTTGTTCGGAAGTAGCAATAATTAAACCCTCGTTAGTTATAATACGATCGCTGTTTAATTTAATACCACCAGCTTGACCTGCTCTTGTACTGCTAGTAGTGATTTTTCCTTGAGAATTAATGTAAGAAGAGTTACTGTTAATTGAGATAGTGCCAGCATCTCCTAAACTTTCTGTACTAGTGCTGATGGTAGAGCGATCGCTCAAATTAAAATTGTTAGTTTCTATTTGAATTGTGCCACCGTTGCCACTACCTAAAGTTTCTGCTGTAATTTGACTGCCATTAAGAATATTTACTGATTCTGGTGCATTGAGAATAATGTTACCACCACCTCCAGCATTAGTAGCAGCATTAATACTACTAGACAGATTTAGATTACTACTATCGAGTTGAATTGAGTTAGACTTAATGGTTATATCCCCTGCTGTTCCTGTCCCTGGGGGAATATTGGGATTACTGCTAGAAAAGTTGCCCACATTAATAGTAGCTCCATTGGTTATAGAAAGGCGATCGCTTGTTAAATTAATATCTCCACCATTACCACTATCAACAATCGCACTAGCAAATAAACCACTACGACCTAATTCATTTAAGCCTAATAATTCAACATTTTCAGCATTAATGTTTAAATTTCCTGCTTGTCCTGTACCAGAAGTACTAACAGCAATCTGCGCTCCGTCTGAAACACGCAAACTACCTGTTTCAATAATTAAGTTACCCCCATTACCCACACCAGCACCCAAAAAAGAAGCAATGTCTTCTGGGATACCAGGTATCTTAAAGACTGTAGTATCAATGCTACTCGCAGCGAATTCATTACCACCACTGATATAAATATCATCAGCTTTTATTGTTAAATCTCCCCCATCACCAAAGCCAAATGTTCCACTGGATATCTGTCCTGCATCAGTAATTTCTAAACTACTGGTTTCAATGGTTAAATTACCACCATTACCCCTTGCACCCAAAGCGACGGGAGTAAATAAACCACTAGGACCAAAAACAGAGCCACCACTGATTTTAATGTTTTGGCTTGTAACTTTTAAAGTTCCTGCATTACCAACCCCAAAAGTACCACTAGAAATTTGACCACCATCAGTTATTTGTAAGCTATCCGTCTTAATAACAATATTCCCCCCATTTCCCGTAGCTTCTGGGGCAACATCAGCTAAAATACCACTAAAAACAGGACTAAGAGCCGAAATTCCCTGAACTTTAACTGATTCTGTACCTATAACGTTTAAATTACCCCCTGAACCATTACCCAGAGTATCGGTTAAAATTACTGAACCATCTTGAACTGTGATATTTTTTCCTTGTACTTGAATCCCACCACCACTGTTTCCACTAGCATCAACAGAAGCAGCTTGAGAAAGTTCAATATTGCCATAGGTAAGCTGTTCTTGTCTTGATTCAATTTGTAGCTGTCCATTACTGTTTACAACTGAAACTAAACCATTATTAACTGCCCATAATTCGATGTTTCCTTCGGCTGCGGTAATATTTCCCCCTGATATCTTGATATCTTTACCAACTAAAGCCAAAGTCTGACCATCTGCTACTTTTAATCCATCGGGGCGATTACTCCGATCTAGAGAAAAATCTTGATTGATAATAAGATTATTTCCCCCACCCTCGACAATAATACTTTCTGCATTTGAGCCATATTGTAAGCCGATAGGAATACTAATAGTTAATAAAGGTGGCTCTTGAGCATTAATGGCACTAAATTCACTACCATCTGCAAACTTGATACTATTAGCGGTACTACTAACAAAAGAGCCACCTATATCTAAAGCAGCGTTAGAACCGAAAATAATACCATTGGGATTGAGTAAAAATAGATTTGCTGTACCGTTAGCTTTAATTAAACCATCAATGTCGGAAATAGATTTACCAGTAACACGACTGATAATATTGGCAATTGTTGAGCTATTATCAAAAAATGCAGTTTGCCCATTAAAGATTGAAAACTGCTCAAAACTGTGGAATAGGTTATTTCCTTCGATTGTTCCTCCTGTAATTGTAATAATGTCACCGTTGGGCGCAACAATCGAATTTTGAGGTAGGGTATTATCAGGAATAATTTGGGCATCAGCGATCGCTTTTATCTCAGCAATTAAAATTAGTGCCAAAGGAAAAGACCATAATTTGCACAATTTAAAGTTATTGGTGAGTTTTGGAAAAATGCGATCGCATCTATTAAACATTTGTCATTACCTGTAGAGTTTATAGTTTAAATTCGTCTTGGCTTAATAGTTCATAATTACTGTTTTATCTGCGATTCAGCGATCGCTATCTCTAATTGATAGGCATTACCAGTTCATCATCTACATCAAGGATATTTTCCAGTTTTTCTGAAAGTAAACTATCTAATAGTTCTAAGTCTAAAGTCGCGAATTCTGAAATAAGTGTTTCGTTATTATCAATTATTTCTGTAACTATTTCGTCAACATTGGGCTGATTATCAACCATGGTGTCTAGCTCTTTATTGTCTGATGGGTTTTCAATTGTTAGATCGCTATTAAACCTAGCTAAATAATTATCAACTATAATGTCAGCGACATAAAATTCAGGCTGTAGAATGTTTGACTTTCCAAAGATGTCAGCAATATCTGACTCTAAAGATTCAGTATTGGATAGGGAAGTATCAGACAAATCAACACTTTGCCAACTGAAATTTTGCCAAAAACCATCTTGGCTAAAGTCTTCAGAAGATTGCCAGTAGCCTTTCCAGCCCCACCAGTAGCCTTGCCAGCCCCACCAGTAGCCTTGCCAACCCCATTGATAGACAGTGCCACTATTAACAACCATATCGTTTAATGTTTCTCCACGATCATCTATGCCATCACCATTTGAATCTACATAAGGTGAATTCACAGTTTGATTAACCATTTCTGTAATAATGTCTGGGTTAACTTCAGTTGTAGATTGTTGGTTAATATTTTGGCTCTCATCTTCATCTTCATCTTCATCTTCATCTTCATCTTCATCTTCATCTTCATCTTCGCTTGTTTGGAATATTATTTCTGTTTGAGAGTTATCTTGTAACCATTGAGCAAGTGCATCAGAGTCAATATTTGTTCCTGTGGTTTGGGCGGTAAAAGTTATTTTATCTGCTACTATTTGTTTGGCTTGAGTATAAATTGTTGCTAAATCAGCAGAAGTAGAATTATCAGTTCTAATATCCCAACCTATGGCATCGAAAAGTTGTGTATCTAGCTCACTAATTTCTCTTCTTTGACCAACTCCTAAAACAGGAGCCATAATCCCCAAAGCATTTTCTTGTTCCTTCCAGTGACTAGCTTGATTTCCATCTCCACCTAGTTCTGTATTTTGTCCAGTAGAAAAGTAGGCTACAGTAGTTTGTCCCCCATTAAAAGATAGATAAGGATTTCCACCAAGGGACATATCAATCCAACTATCATAACTACTACTAGCGGATATACTTCCAGAAGAAAAGCGTAACATATCCATTGGAGTAGCATTGTTTAAATTCCCTATCATGCTACTGTAATAGTCATCCTCATTGCTCGCATTAAGATTGGGCTTTCCAGCCAACCAATCAGCGTCATCTAATCCACTAACAAAGCCCAAAGCATGACCAACTTCGTGAATAGCAACACTAAGAAAGTCGAGGCTATTACTATCTATAAGATCACTTTCATAGTTGTAACTCCATCGAACCTGATTCAAAGTGCCATCACCTACACCATCTAGATTTCGCATTAGGATATAGCCATCTAAGCTTGTATCATGAGGATCAATAATGTTTAATGCTTTCGCATTAGCACTAGTCATCTTCATATATTCATTATTATCAACTTTGTAATAGCCGTTACTATCGTATTGAGCATCAAAATAAGCTGTGAATCCACTGATATCGTTTTGTTGATTCTGGTTAATTAAACTGTCAATATCAGAGGTAATATCTTGTTCTAAACTATTACGATAAGTGGTATAACTAATATTCTCTTCTATTGCTGGCAAAGCACCACCAATAAAATCTGGAGGCAAATAATCAGTAATCTCAGCAAAAAGGTTAATGGTCACATTATCAGATAATTGTTGTGACCAAAATTCCCCAGCCATTTCAAAGCCGATCATTTGCTCCACAGTTATTCCAGGGGCATAACTAAAATTAAATTGTGTTCCAGTGTCTAGTGGAGTCATAGGGATAATATTGATAACATATAGTTGTTTTTTGTTCTAAGTAGTATTTCTCAAATAATCTAAATGGTTACTATTTTTAGTTAATTATCCCTAAAAAATTAGCCAAAATAAATCAAGATAAGATGACTTTTTGAGATCTTTTAACTTCATTTTTAAGTGTATTTACTGAGATAGAAAACATCTAGTTTTTCCCACTAGTTTAACTCAAATTACTTTTAAGTATATTTTCTGAGAAGATTTAATACCAATTTCAAAAAGAACGGGCTGGGGAGCAACACTAAGAACTTAAACCTAAAAAAATAACTTTTCAGATATCCTCTAAAAGATTCAGGTAATTTCTATTAACCTGCTATTTTGCTACCTTATTCTCAAACATTTTGATTAAGAAAAGTTAAGATGAATGAGAAATTACTTAACTGAAAATTCCTGGTGAATGTCTTACAGTGTCTTAAACCCGAAACTCAACGCAATCTAGCTATCTTATTTTTTACAGGATTGCTCTTTTGGATCAGTATTACCACTCTACTCCCTACCCTACCTGCTTATATTCAAGATGTGGGAGGGACTCCCAAACAGGTAGGTTTAGTTATGGGTTGTTTTGCTATTGGGTTACTCTCTTCTCGTACTTGGTTAGGAAAACTCGCAGATAGGCGTAGTCGCAAGTTAGTAATTTTAATTGGTTCAACAGTAGCAGGGACAGCACCTATCGGTTATATTTTTGTACAGTTTATACCAGGATTAGCAGCAATCAGAGCTTTTCACGGTATTAGTATTGCTGCTTTTACCATCGGTTACAGTGCTTTGGCGATTGATTTTGCTCCTAGAGAACATCGGGGTAAGATTATCGGTTATATGAATTTGGCTGTTCCTATGGGAATGAGTATTGGTCCTGCTTTAGGAGGATTTTTACAAGCAAGTCTTGGTTATAAGGTATTGTTCTTGGTTTGTGCAAGTTGTGGAATTTTGGCTCTTCTTTTAGGGAGTCGTTTGCGAGATAAAATGAATCGAAAGACAGTAGGAGATCGCCTAACCAAACTCATAGAATCTACTCGTAGCTTTCAGGAACTAACTCACAACTCAGCTTTAGTAACTCCTGCGGTAGTTCTGTTTCTCGTTGGTTCAGTATTTGGTACGCTGGTGGCTTTCTTACCCCTATATGTCAGAGAATTAGATTTCAGTTTAAATATCGGCTTGTTTTATACCACAATTGCGATCGCCAGTTTCATAGTCCGTTTATTTGTAGGAGAAGCAGCAGACCGCTATGGTAGAGGAGTTCTCATTACTATTAGTCTCATCTTCTATATAGTCTCTATGGTGTTCTTAGCCAATGCAGATAATTCAGTCACACTCTTACTAGCAGCTATAGCAGAAGGTTGTGGTGCAGGTATTTTAATTCCCACTATTTTAGCCTTAATCAGCGATCGCTCTTATGAAAATGAACGAGGTAGAGTCTATGCACTTTGCTTAGGTGGGTTCGATGTAGGAATTGCTGTAGCTGGTCCAATTTTAGGTCTATTAGAAGCCAGTTTAGGCTATCAGGGAATATTCAGTTTAGCCACTATTTTATCTGCGATCGCACTTTTCATCTTTATAACTCGCTCTAGTAGAGGTTTATCCCATTCAATTCGCTTTTCTTTGGGTCAAGAAAAAGATGTTTATGCAGTAGATTTACCAGTAACTAGCGGTGCAAATTGACACTCCCTTACGGCTTTAGCCTAAGGGATTCTTGGTTCATCGAATCTCCGTTAGAGGACAGGGATGGTCAAAACGCTGTCTACTTACTCTTAAATGTTGTTTAGCTTTAGCTACTCTAGCTTTATAGTAATTATTTGATTGTCTCTGTTTAGGACTTTTGACCATCTGCTTTCCACTTTTCCCTGTCTTGCGACAATCGCTCATTGGGGAAAGCCGATCCGCTGTCTCTTGAATTCATTTCAAGAGCTTGTAAGCGGGAGCCCAAGACCACGTTGTCGCGCTTATTGGGGTTTTGGTACTTGCGAGATAGTCTTCTTGCTAAACGATTAACGGGACTTTGACAATTTTTCCCTATCAAAAAGGGGTGAAATAAAATTGAACATCAAACATTGATAATAACTACCTACTAATCACTGCTTTTAACAGGACGGAAAGGATTTAAAAAATTCAGTAAAGGATTAATATTACGAGTTTGTATCCAGAGTCTTCCCTCTCCACCAAAGCGACAAACTAAACCCTCTCCCCCAAAGATACCAGTTTTTAAATTATTAAAAGAAAGCCCCCCAATTAGTTCCACACTATAATCAAGACTATCTTCAAAAGCCACAATATAGCTAGTATCAACAATATAATCTCCTGCTACAGCCATTTCAATAATACCTCCATAGGAACTAAACCAAAAATCTCCTGTTCCTATAGCTCGCAACAAAAACAAAGATTCCCCACTAAAAAAACCTTTAAAACCCTGAAACTTACTATCTAATTCTATACCATAACTGCAAGCCAGAAACCCAGAAGATTGCACCATTAAGTTACATTGTTCTGTTAAATAATAGTGTTGAATATCTCCAGGTACACCAGGAGAAATATACAGTTCTCCATCTCTTCCTTCGGCAGTAAATTCATTAATAAATAAAGATTCTCCACCCAACATTCTCCCTACACCTTTGAGTAATCCCCCCTTAATTTTAGACTTCATTTTTAAACAATAATCCATCGCAGCCATAGCGGAAGCTTCTACTAAGACAGTTTGATTAGCTGGTATATTTAATATCAAAGAAGCATAACTAGGAGAATGTTCTATTTTGTAAGGAATATCATTATTCATATTATTTGTTGATTGCTCATTGTTAGTTGTTAATTGTTAATTGTTAATTTTTGATTGATGATTGATAGTTACTACTTGCTACTTGCTACTTGCTATTCCCTTAATTATCTAGGCGGTAACATCGAACCAATTAGTGAACCAAATGCACCAGGATTATGAGTTTGACAGAAGAGTTTACCCCTTCCTCGAAATCTAGCAACTAATCCTTCTCCCCCCAAAAATGCACCAATCCAACTAGAACCAGCCTTAGTAATACTAAAATCAAGACTGCCCTCAAAAGCTACAATATGACCTGTATCAACAATGTATTCTCCATCAACATCTATTTCATAGATACCACCAAAAGAAGTTAGTAAAGCTGTTCCATAACCAGAGATAGTTAACCAGAAAATAGACTCTCCAGAAAATACTGATTTTAATCCCTGAAAACCCAGGTCGATATCTATTTGGGAACTACAAGCTAGATAAGAAGTTGCTTGTACAATTAAGTCTTGTCCCTGCATTTCATAAACTAATAAATCTCCAATTAACTTGGGTGCTAACCAAACTTCATCCCCATCTTTAAATGAACGAAATACACTCAGAAAGAGGGATTCTCCTGCAACCATCCTTTTTAAACCACCAATAATACCGCCTCCTCTTCCCTGGCGTAAAGTGGTATTAACTTGGATCGAATCATTCATCGCGATCATGGCACCAGCTTCCGCAATGATCTCCTCTCCTGCATCTAAAGTAACACAGGCGATCGCGCTATCAGGTTGGTGTAATAATTTTACCTTCATTACTCACTATTAAACAAATTATCCCTTACTGAATCTGTCATAAATTCACCTGTTTACATTGTTCTTCTGGAATCATTAGCAGCTTTAATAATCTGGGGGCGAATAAAATTGACCAAACCTGAAATACTACGAGACTGAAGATAAATATCCCCATTACCAGACAAACGATTTACAAACCCTTCTCCCGAGGTGACTGAACTAATTAAACTGCCAGAAAGTCCCACACTCATCTTAATTCCTAGTTCGTAGGCGACTAGATGACTATTATCTACTACAAATTGTCCTGTGACAGTTTTTTTGGTAATACCACCATACGCCCCAAAAAAGACTTTACCTGTGCCACCTAGTTTCAGTTTAAACAATCCTTCTCCAGCAAACCAACTGGAAAAACCAGCCCAACGTACTCCCATTTTAACTCCTGGGGTATGAGCAATATATGCACCAGGCTGGAAGCAAATACCTCTACCATTGAGATCGATTTCCACAATATCTCCCACCATAGATTGAGTTAATACTACTTGTAACGGGCGTTGAGTCTGGTTACTAAAAACATTAACAAATAAAGATTCACCCCCCAGAAATTTCCGGATCAACCCAGAGAAAAACCCTCCAGAAAATTCTGTCTTCATCGTCACCATACTATCCATACTGATCATCGCACCTGCTTCTGCGGTGATACTTTCCCCTGGTTCGAGACTGACAAAAATTGCTGCGAAAGCTGGTTTATATCTAATATCGCACTGCATGAGTTTAACGATTAAATCTTGTTTCCAGTATGACAAAGTAAAAATTTACCCAATTATTAAAAACATACACTTGTGAGGGTGTAGCGATTGGGAATAGGGAGTTAATAGAAGATGTCTTAATCTTTGCGGTCTTCTGCTGTAACTAGGTAATTGGACAAAACTAATTACATAAAATTAGTCCTGAAAGGGTTTCTCACACAGATTTGCCAACTATTTTAACAAGAAAAATAGAAACGACAACGATAACCTTGTACATTAAATATAAAGATTATTATGCGGAAAATATGCCCGATATCACTTGTATTTACGAAAATTGGATTCTGACAAAATCCTGGTTAACTCCTTTGCTGGCGACAGCTACAGAACCAGAAACAGAAAATAGTTCTCTAATTCTAGCAGGGGTTTTACTCAGCCTGGTCATTATCTATTTCGCTAGCAAATTAGGAGGCGAAATTTGCGCTCGTATCAATTTACCTCCCGTTTTAGGAGAATTAGTAGGTGGGGTATTGGTGGGAGTTTCTGCTTTCCGCTTACTGGTTTTTCCTGAAGCAGGTTGCACCGCAGAAGATTCTCTAATTATTAGCTTTCTGCAACAAACCGCAGGTTTAACACCCGAAGCTACAAATTCAGTTTTTGCTGCTCAAAGCGAAGTAATCTCCTTACTTTCAGAATTAGGTGTAATCATCCTTTTATTTGAAATTGGACTAGAATCAGACCTCAAGGAACTAATCCGTGTAGGACCTCAAGCTGCTGTCGTAGCAGTAGTGGGAGTGGTTGTACCTTTTGCTGCTGGTACTGCTGGTTTAGTTTATTTATTTGGTGTTCCTACTATCCCAGCGATTTTTGCTGGTGCAGCTTTAACCGCCACTAGTATTGGTATTACCGCTAAGGTGTTAGCAGAGTTAGGACAACTAACTTCTAAAGAAGGTCAGATTATTATCGGTGCGGCAGTTTTAGACGACATTCTTGGGATCGTCGTGTTAGCCGTGGTAGCTGCTTTAGTCAAAACTGGAGAGATTGAAATATCTGGTATTGTTGTATTGATTATAAGTGCAGGAGCGTTCCTAATTGGTTCAATTGTTTTAGGTCGCTTTATTAGTCCGTTTATTGTAGGACTGGTCAACGAGATGAAAACTAGAGGTCAAGTACTTTTGACTGGTCTAATTTTTGCCTTTGCTTTGTCCTATATTGCGACAGTAATTCAGTTAGAAGCTATTTTAGGAGCTTTTGCTGCTGGGTTGATTTTGGCAGAAACCGATAAACGGCAAGAATTGGAAGAGCAAGTTATTCCTGTAGCTGATATTTTTGTTCCAATTTTCTTTGTCTGTGTGGGAGCAAAAACTGACCTCAGTGTTCTAAATCCTACAGTTCCCACTAACCGTGAAGGATTGGTCATTGCTACATTCCTGATTGTGGTAGCTATTTTGGGTAAAGTAGTTACTGGCTTTACCGTGTTTGGAAAAGACAGTCTTAATAAACTAGCTATCGGTGTGGGAATGATTCCTAGAGGAGAAGTAGGACTGGTATTTGCTGGAGTAGGTTCAGCAAGTGGTGCGCTATCAGAATCCACAGAAGCAGCCATTATTATGATGGTAATTCTGACTACTTTTGTTGCGCCTCCTCTACTACGTTTAGTGTTCGAGGAACCTGAAGTAGCCACCCCATCTCCAACAACTGACAAATAAAAAAAACTTAAATTTCTGGTTAGATCACCTACAATAAAGATTTTGTGGGTGATTTTTTATTTGCCTTGAAGACTCTTAGGGTTAATCCGCTTCGGATTTCACCGAATTAATCTTCGCAATTGATTTGAGATGTAATAAAATTTAGCAGAAACCTAACTACTTGACTTTTCGTCCCTGTGGATTAGTGTATGAAAGTATATGATGGAATTCGATCGCGGTTAGACGAAAAAATAACTAGGGGTCGTTGGCAAAACTTTACTGTGAGGGAAGACTAACTGTGAAATTACACTGGCTATTATCAAGTATTTTGGGTGTTTTTCTGTACTGTTCTCCTGCTTATGCAGGAAAGTTGTTGTCTTGGGAATTTAATAATCGAGAAAACCGCTTAGAGTTTCTCACTGATGAAGGGGTACAGCCTAGGGCTAAGTTGATTTCTAACCCTACTCGTCTAGTAATTGAACTTCCAGGGACAACTTTGGATAGAACTACGGTAAGAGAAACTTATAATGGTGCGATTCGAGGCTTCCGTATTGGTCAATCTACTCCTGATACTGTGAACTTAGTTGTAGAATTAGCTCCTGGTTATATCCTTGACCCTCAACAAGTTAAGTTCCGTGGTATATCCCCTACTCAGTGGACTGTAGAAATTCCTACCCCGAGAATTTCCTCAACTCCCCAAGCCACTACCGAAATAGCTTCTCCTAGTCCGACACCCACTGTTAAAGTCCCTCCTAAGATTACACCACTACCCACCACCCCCAGAACTGTAACACTACCACCGACGAGAACTATTACACCACTACCCACCACCCCCAGAACTGTAACACTACCACCGACGAGAACTATTACACCACCACCCACCACCCCCAGAACTGTAACACCACCACCTACAACCAATACTTCTACTGCGACTTTGGTTGCTCAGACTTCTCCCTACATTAGAGCAACTAGTCACGGCTTTTTTATAGATATCAATGGTGATCGCAGTAAGAAAATTCGTTTTAGTCGCAGTGGTTCAAAGATTAACTTTGACCTAGAAGATACTACCCTACCTCAAGATTTAGCTTCTAAAACTGTTGCAGTTAATCAATATGGGGTTCAAGAAATTCAATTTAGCCAGACTAATTCTAATGATGCTCGCATCAGTCTCAAAGTTACAGAAAATGCTCCAGACTGGTTAGCTACTTACAGTCGCATCCGAGGACTACTCCTAGTTCCCAGAGGAAATACCTCTAATATCGCTCGGAATCGTAACTCTATCACAGTACCAAGCTCTTCACCTACCCCCAGACCCAGACCCTTAAATTCTAATCAAACTACTGTTCAAGGCTTAGAACTATCCAATAATGATACTCAACTCTTGATTAAAAGCGATCGCAGTTTGATTGCTCGTAGTAATGCTCTGGGAAATGGTGTCTATGAAATTAGAATTAACAATGCTCAATTGGCTGACCCTTTTCAGGGTCCCCAATTAAAAGCAGGAAGTCCTGTGACTCGACTTACAGTACGCCAAGACGGATCCTCAGTCCTAATTTTGGTAACAACTAGGTTAGGAGTTCGCTTAGGCAATATTAATCAAAAAGCCAACAATCTGATTTCCTTACCCATCCAAAGTAATCGTCAAGCAACTACACTATCTCCTATTACTGTTCCACCCCCTACCCCTGCTCAAAATAAACCATTAGTAATTATTGACCCTGGACATGGAGGACAAGACCCAGGAACTATTGGGATCGGTGGTGTCAGAGAAAAAGATATTATTTTACCAATTTCTTTAGATGTAGCAGAAGAGTTACGCAAGCAAGGTGTAGAAGTCAGAATGACTAGAGATAGAGACTACTTTGTCAGTCTTCAAGGTAGAACCGATCTAGCTAATAAAATTGATGCAGATTTATTCGTCAGTATTCACGCTAATGCCATTAATCTTTCTCGTCCTGATGTTAATGGTTTAGAGACTTACTACTATCAAAATGGTCGCCGTTTGGCTGAGGTGATTCACTGGAATATTCTCAACAGTGTCCCTATTCGCAACCGCAATGTTCGTCGGGCTAGATTTTTTGTCTTAAGACATTCAACAATGCCTGCTGTATTGGTAGAAGTGGGATTTTTGACTGGTGCTGAAGATTCGGTTCGACTCAAAAACCCTAACCACCGTCGTCAGATAGCAAAAGCTATTGCCAGAGGTATCGTACAGTATATCAAGGAAAAAAAACTCTGAGTAGCTCTCCCTAAATCCAGATTTTTAAGTTAATCTGATTCTTAATATCTATATCTGAACTATTAGCAAAAACTCTATCTCAATATCTTATTCTTATAAATGGTAGGAAACCCGAATTTACGTATTGGCTTATTTGATAGTGGTGTCGGGGGATTAACTGTTCTCAGACAAATTTATCACCGAATGCCCAATGAATCAGTGCTTTACTTTGCTGATACTGCACGACTTCCCTATGGTACAAGGTCTTCAGAAGAAATTTTAGGATTGGTTCGGGAAATACTGGATTGGATGTCTCGGCAAGGTGTGAAAATGATTATCATGGCTTGTAACACTAGTTCCGCTTTAGCTCTAGAAACTGTAAGACAAGAATATGATATCCCCATATTAGGGTTAATTTTACCAGGAGCAAGAGCAGCAGTACAGCAAGGCAAAAGAATCGGAGTGATTGCTACTCCTGCTACCGCATCTAGTAACGCTTATCGTCAAGCAATTCAAGAAATTGATCCCACTGCCAAAGTCTGGCAAGTGGGATGTCCTGAATTTGTTATGCTGATTGAGAGTAATCAAATTTATACTCCCTATACTAAACAAGTTGCTCAAAGCTATCTCCAGCCTTTATTAGACCGTAAAATAGATAGTTTGATCTATGGCTGCACCCACTATCGACATTTAGAAGCTGTATTTCATTCTATTTTGCCTACTTCTGTGAATATAGTCGATCCCGCCGAGTATATTGCGATCGCAGCAGAACAAGAACTAGAATTAATGGGACTAAAAAATAATGGACGAGCTTTACCCACTCGCTTTTGTGTGAGTGGTTCTCCTCGGAAGTTTGCTAGACTATCTCAGCAATGGCTGGGCTGTGTTCCTCCAGTGGAGAAAATTTATCTGAGAGAGCCATCTAATTTTTCGATAACTCTCAACCCACAGCCTCTAGATAACTAGTTAACTATTAACTTCTAGCTTCTACCTGTTGATTATCCTTTGTATTGGAGGATACAGATTTCAATTTGCTCTGATTTTCAGCTACTTTCAGAAGTGCATATACAGCCATTAGGTAGATAGCAGCAAGCACAGGAATAAACATCGGTAAATCTCCGTATTTCATGGTATGGCAGCAAATGTTAAGATGGACTACTAGGAAATTACAGTTGTGAACAATAAAACTAATCAGCCATAAATAATCGAAGATTATCTGTAATATCAAATCTTTAACAAAATAGATTGCTTTTACACCACAATCCCTCTGCACTGATGTGCTGAACCATCCTGTGAGATTTATATTGCAGATTCGATTTTATGAATGAACAGTCAAGTCAAGCTATGTATTACAAACACACAACTCGGTATTTGCCTTTCCCCTCACACAAAAAAGGTTGCTTTTTTCTTTTGAACTAAACGCCTCGTACCGGCGCGGTGACTCAACTCAACTACTTACTACTGGTAACAACTATCAAAGAATAAACTATTGTTTAAACCTAATAGTTATGATCGCAACTCAGTTTGAGCTAGTAGGATTCAGAGTTACCACACCGCTAAGTATTTAATTTTCTTAATCCTTACTAGCAATAATACCATAAAAATTCAAATATTAGTAGTCAGATCAAAGCTTTTTTGGCAATAATTTTTAGGGTTTTTTCTGACAAAAAGTTGGTTCTCAGGTTAGCTTCCCTTAAAATAAGTACAATAATATGTAAACTTTCTTAAATACATTAATAATTGCCAAACGTGGCTTAACAATGATATCTACTACTTCTCTATTAACTCCCGTTGAAAACGATCTTCAGATACTAACAGATAATCTCAAAAAACTGATAGGAGCGCGCCATCCTATTCTTGGAGCAGCAGCGGAACACCTGTTTGATGCAGGAGGAAAAAGACTTAGACCAGCCATTGTCTTGCTAGTTTCGCGAGCAACTATGATAGGACAAGATATTACACCCCGTCATCGTCGTCTCGCAGAAATTACAGAGATGATTCATACTGCAAGTTTGGTACATGATGATGTAGTAGATGAAGCAGATTTGCGTCGTAATGTTCCCACAGTAAATAGTTTATTTGACAACCGCATTGCTGTCCTAGCAGGAGATTTTTTGTTTGCTCAATCCTCTTGGTATTTGGCAAATTTAGACAACCTAGAAGTAGTAAAGTTACTCTCAGAAGTAATTAGAGATTTTGCCGAAGGAGAAATTTTACAAGGATTAAATCGTTTTGATACAGATTTATCTATAGAGACTTATTTAGAAAAAAGTTATTACAAAACTGCTTCTTTAATTGCCAATAGTGTCAAAGCAGCAGCGATACTCAGTGATGCAGAGCGAGAAATAGTGAACAGCCTCTATGAATATGGTCGTCATTTGGGTTTAGCATTCCAAATTGTCGATGATATCTTAGACTTTACTGGTTCAACTCAAGTGTTAGGAAAACCAGCAGGTTCTGATTTGGCTAGTGGTAACTTAACAGCCCCCGTTCTTTATGGAATGGAAGAAAAACCCTATTTAGAAGTATTAATTGACAGGAAATTTAGTGAAGAAGGAGACTTACAAGAAGCTTTAACCAATATCAATAATAGTAATGGTATTAAAAAAGCTAGAGAATTAGCTAATTACCACAGTGAGCAAGCATTAAAATGTCTTGATTGTCTGGAAGCTTCTGATTCAACTAGAGCCTTAAGAGACTTGACTGATTATGTTTTAAGTCGTCTGTACTAAACTCAATTCTCGGTCATTGTAGTCACTAAAACAATATTAACTTAAACTTGAATGGTCAAATAACTCTCATTGGTGTTGAGAAGGAGTGGAGCGTGTCATCAGTAAAACCCACAATTCTGGTTACAGGAGGGGCCGGCTATATAGGTTCTCATACCGCCTATACTCTTAAACAGGCTGGTTACGGGGTAGTAATTTTAGACAATTTGTCTTATGGACATCGGGAAATAATTGACAATGTGGTCAAGGTAGAGCTAGTAATTGGAGATACAAGCGATCGCCCTTTACTAGATAAGCTATTTGCTACTCATAATATTGCTGCGGTGATGCACTTTGCAGCATATATTGCCGTAGGAGAATCAGTCGAAGAACCAGGAAAATACTACCTTAATAATGTTTCTAGTACCCTTAACTTACTAGAAGCAATGTTAGCAGCAGGTATTAATAAATTTGTCTTTTCTTCTACCTGTGCAGTATATGGAATGCCACAGCAAATACCCATGACAGAAGAACATCCCCATAACCCCCTTAGCCCCTATGCTGCTAGTAAGGATATGGTAGAAACCATTTTAAGAGATTTTGATCAGGCTTTTGGGTTAAAATCTGTAGCTTTTCGTTACTTTAATGCTTCTGGTGCAGACCCCAGTGGCAAACTAGGAGAAGATCATAACCCTGAAACCCATTTGATCCCTCTTGCATTACTTACAGCTTTGGGCAAAAGAGAATCTTTGTACATATTTGGCACTGATTATGATACCCCTGATGGCACAGCCATTAGAGATTATATTCATGTTAATGACCTTGCTACTGCTCATGTTTTGGGGCTAGAATACCTTTTAGCTGGAGGAAGTTCAGAAGTATTTAACCTGGGCAATGGTAATGGCTTCTCTGTTAAAGAAGTTATTGAAACGGCTCGTCAAGTCACAGGATTACCCATTCGGGCGTTAGAGAGCGATCGCCGTCCTGGGGATGCACCGATTTTAGTAGGTAGTAGTGCTAAAGCTCGTCGAATTTTAGGTTGGAATCCTCAGTATGCTGATTTAGGGAAAATTATAGAAGATGCTTGGAGATGGCATCAACAGCATCATAAAGGATAAACGATGAGGAAATATAAAGCGCATTATAATATAAGCGCGAAACACTTTCCTCACAACTATAAGTCAACAGTAAGTTAATTGGTTAGCAGTAATAAGGCTGTTGTCATCAGTACCTCATCTAAATCATTGAGGTAATATCATCAATCCATTCCCAGTTTAGAGGGTCAAGAGTTAGAGATTTTGAGAGAAAAAGATTTATGTTCCCTCAACCATTAATAAATTTAAGAATCTGCATTGCTACTAATTCAGGCTGTTCCCCTTGTGGTGAATGACCTAACCCTGACAACCAAACTAATTGAGAGTTGGCGATCGCATTCTTAAATTGATAAGCAGCTTTCGTTCCCAAGACATCATCTCGCTCTCCCCACAAAATAAGAGTTGGTTTATCAATTCTGGGAATGCGTTCTCTAAGATGATAATAACCACCACTACGAGTAAAATCCTTAATCGCCCTATCCCAACCAGGCATCAGTGAAGGCAAAGCAGCACAGCGAATGACATCTTCTGTTTGAAAATCTAGTAAACCCAGACTTTTACCCCAGAATAGACCTTGAATTCGTCGCTGTCGCCAAAATTCCACTCCAAATTCTATTATTGGGTCGGGTAATAGCTGACCGATGGGAAAACTACCGCTATAACCTACTGAATTAATCAGAACTAGCTTGGCTACCGCTTCTGGATGAGTATAAGTAAAATCAATAGCTGCTGCACCACCCATAGATGCCCCTACCAGAATAACTGGACGTTTGATTAAAGTGCGCCAAAAACAATAAAGATGTTCTTTAATCGTATTAGGATTGTAGGAAATATCCAAAGAGCGTTCGGTAAAACCAGAGCCGAGGAGATCTACTGCCCAAGTTTCCTGCTTTGCTGCCAGTTCGGGAATCAAACGCCGAAATTCTAATAAAGAGCTATCAAATCCGTGTAGCAATAAAATGGGTAAATCGCCAGTTCCCGACTCGATACAAGCAGTAGCGATCGCTTTTTGAGATAGATTGGTCAATATCGGATGGCGTTGAATACTTCGAGCAATAGAGATCGAGTCTCTATTTCTTAGGAAATAAACCTCTTGGGGCAAAAAATCAGGAAACATTTTTCGACAAGCGTGGGCGCACGCTTCCTTTAAACATCTATCAACAAAGCATTTGCTATCTGGGTCTTATACCATTATTAACAGAAGAGTTCTAATAATGTTGTGTATTCCTACTCCAGACCGACCAACCAAGAAATAGAGCATTATTTAAAGCAACAAAGTCAACAACCTTTTTCTTGTCCCGATGTGGGAGCTTCCCGTCATCTTGGGGATAATTCTGATAAGAATCTGTCTAGTCGTTACACCATTGACCATAATCGAGTGTTGCTGGGGTCAGGCGCGAAGATATTTAAGCTTGCCAAGATAGCCTTAAGAAACTGGGAGATGTTTGGACTCGACTGGGTTGAACTTCTGTGGAGAGAGACACCAATTGAGGTGGGGTCAACAGTAGGAATTATGGTTCAACAACTAGGTATTTGGTCCCTTAACCCCTGTCGAATTATCTACGTCTTTGAAGAAAATGGTTCGACTGAAAGATTTGGCTTTGCTTACGGAACATTGCCAGACCACGGATTGTGTGGGGAAGAACGTTTTGTGGTGGAATGGTGTCGCTCTAACGACACAGTTTGGTACGATCTGTGGGCCTTTTCTCGACCTAATCAATGGTTAACACGAATCTTCCCTTGGTATGTACGCAGACTGCAAAAACGCTTTGGTGCTGGTTCACTTCAGGCAATGAAAAGGGCTGTGTAGTCAGAGAGTGAAAGTACATTATTTTAGATATTGTCTCTCATCCCAAGATAGAGCTAATGTATTGAGCTAGTTCGGTTAAATTATCAAGGTTATCACAATATTTTTCCGCTTGCTTCTGTTCCATGCCCAAGTCTTTCAAAAGACTAACCATACATTTGTACATGGTGACTTCAGCTAAATGTTGTTCTTCGCCACCAGCGTTTTGATATTGTAGATATTCCTTGGCTCGTAGTCCAAGTTCGTGATAGGTAGAGTTGGCTAATAATCTGCTTAATTGTGTGAAATCCATGCTGTACGCAGTGCATTCGCTACTCTTAAACTGTACAAGCATTTCACAATCGCGCGGAAGCTACTGTAATTGCTCTTTAACGATATATTTCCCTGAAGATGTTAAGATTCCCATCGAACCGAATCAGATAAGTACCTAGGCAAAATTATTTACACATTTTTCGCCTCAGGTGGAACAGTATTCCCTATTACTGCTTTACCTATTCCCCCGGGAGGAGACTTAATATATCTAGGTATTG
>JAAUYH010191774.1_pt1 | contig 29619 bp, 24 predicted proteins | sample 7278061 | NCBI WGS metagenome assembly JAAUYH01 (sample SAMN14350203, study PRJNA611818) | marine sediment metagenome | isolation source: surface marine sediment (0.6m) | place: French Polynesia: Moorea | collected 2018-08
CACTAGGAACGCCAAAAATACATAGCTGTTCTTAACAGTACCTTAATAGTAAATTTTGGACTTTTCCCAAATGGTAAACTTGTTTATTTTCCCACTATTATACAATGTTGTTTTTGGCTGTACTTGAGATCAAACCAGATTGGTACAAGAAGTAATCTGCCAAAAATTTGATTCAAACTTGTATAATTAATGATTTCCTAGTTTACTGGCTTGAGATATGCTGCAATTTTATTCCTCAGTCAATTTCTCAATACTTTCTAATACATGAATCATCAAATATACCTAATCTGTATATACTAAGCACAAGGGTATTCCTTTAACAGACTGCGATCTTCCTTCAACATTCGCAATGCTGTCTCTTCCATTTTTCTTGATTCAAAATTTTTCAGCAATCTTATGTATGTGGCTGAATTAAATGCAGGGCATAACTCTGTCTTGAAATCAGAAATGCACAATGTTATTTCTCAAAGTTGTACCGAGATAGTATAGACTGTTTTCTGATTCTGTGCACTTATACTGTACGATCCCTTACCGCATGAACTCCCTTATTTAGATTCGATTATCGTAGTGCTTATAACACGTTTCTTACTTTAGTTAACAGTATCCGCGAGCATGTTACTTGATTCTTTTATTTTAATGTAGCTGCGAGCCTACCATCTATTTGACTACACGTATATTCAACAGGACTCAAATTCAATAAATGATTGCACCAAATGTCTACAAATAAGCTTATTTCATTTTGAACAGGAAAATGTAATCAATGAAATGCGTTCTCTGAAAAGTTCTCGTTTTGCTTTATTTCTTTCTTCTGGCCAGCTTCTGCAGATTTTTGTTTATGATTTTCTCAGGATATCTGATTTCTTCTTTACAAACAACTGATAGCACTGCACTTCGTTATGGATACTTCTATAAAAGTTAACATTCAGTTTTCGTTGGATCCTTGAGCTTTATTTAAAATTTATTTATCTATTTTCATTATCGTATAGACTAATGTCACTTAAAGTTTGAGAAACCGCAATAACTCAAATCTGTCGCACGGAATTATTACTTGCCGGAAAAAACTCATTTATGCTAGTTTAAATCTCTGTCTACTCTTCAATGAAGAATTTTGAGAAGGCATCAGAAGCTTTTGCTCCGACAAGTTCGCGATTTTTAACAAATACACTTTTTCTCACAGTACTGTTGATATCGTATTCGGCAACATTGTTTTCTTCCTTGTCAATTTGTTTAATTTCTGTCATGAGTTTTCGAATTTTCTTTCTGTATTTTAGATGTCGGAATAGGTAGATGTGTTATTCAATTAAAACATACTGAACTTCAAGAACTTCGTGTATCTGAGAATATGCCGGGATCTGAACATAATTTTTCTCATGTACCATCTAAATTAATAGGTTCTAGTCAAAATCAATTGATAAAACTTTCAGATTCATTTGTCAGACCATTTAGATATCTGCATAGGAAATGTGTAATGAATCATTCGGAACAATTTTCTCTCATTCTTTTACTTGCAATTTAAAGATTTTTAAGTTTCTTCTTCAATCATTTGATTCTTTTTCGTCGAGTCTTCCATCATGTAGTCAAAAATCCTTCTTCAATGCTTTTCAAACATTTCATAGGTATGTTAGGTACTCCGAATGACCTGACAGCTGACATAGTTTTAGTTATAATTTAAAGAAAATAAAATCGAATTCCAGTATTATTGGTCGAAACATGTTCGAAATGTAACAATAAGTACATTTAGATATTTCTGCTTTCTGGAAGGCACAAAAGACCGTTCCGTGTATTCAGTATTTCAATTATCTGCACAGCCAAATGCATCCGCATACCTATCTAGCAGATAAATTACAATTACACAGATTCGCCGAGAAGGAAAAGTATTCAATCGAACATTCCTTGAATTTAATCGAAAACATTTTTTCAGCCTCAATTTCAGAGTCCAATCACTGTAGAATGAGGACTGTTCAATCTGAACCAAACAGTAGAACTACATGGCCAGGTGCTATTGTATACTAGGTAGAAGAATGGGCATTTGTTTTTATTTAAAACTCGAGCTTTCTACGATAATTGTGAGGCTAAATATCAGGATGACAGTACTTCAAAGTTTTCTTGTAGCATAACGAACGGAATATTTGCAGATGTAGTCATCTAGGGCTTTCTAGATACTCTTTCCCGAGAAGATGCTTGCCCTGCATCAGCGCAAGCATTCTAGATCTGTTAAAACACACACTACGGAAACTCACCAAGCACAGCACTAATGCATGTTTCATGAAAGTTAGAAAATCGTTCAGAAATACTAAAAAATCTTAATGTGTGGCGCTCCACGGCTCGAGAACTGAGACTGTACACATCTAACACATCACGTAGCCAACAGAGGTAGTTGAAAATGAACTTCGATAGACTCGCGCGCGACGAGAGGGATTGGTTGACACTGAGGTTAGCCTCTTGAGGCAACGTTAGGCGAGTTCAAATGACAAACAAGGGGAAACCCAGTAAGAATAGATTGCCAATGCATCTGATCTTAGTTCATCGACAACTAAAAGAAAATTCTACCAGATAACAACTGATAATACTCCCAGGTACCCCGAGAACAGGCACGGCAGCTAATAGTCCCAATATCGCTCTTAAATAAATAATACTTAAGCAGAATCTAGAGTTTCGCTCTATTCATTTTCTTGCCCTGCCGAGGTCTGGGAACCACCTTGAAACTATTGTCTATTGCGCTGCACTCGTAATTACTGAAAATTTTCATACAGTACCAACGCTACGTATGAAGATAAACACTCATCGTCGTCTAAGCAGATTCAGACATTATGCTATTAAGAAGAAGATAACTTATTTGAATGATCCTTTGTCAATATTCTCCGATCTTTTCCCGACAGCACATCTCCATAAAGATAGAGTTTAATTGAACCAAGCCTATTCTATGTGACGAAGTAAAGTACAACTGTAGAACACATTTTTAATAAAGGACTAGAACATGATCGGGACCACTCGAATAGGAGCCCGAACGCTCATGCGAATCATTTCAGATTCAGAATAGCTTTCTTCTATTTAATACCTAAATTCAGAATAGATACAGCGCTCAAACAAGAACAAATAGATATATTTTGCAATGTTTGAATACTAATCATACTTTACAATCAGCGATTACATATTCAAACAATTGGATACTATATATTAAAAGCAAAAATCACCACAAGTACTATGTTTTATCATGATAAATACATGAGAGCACTGTCAAGTTTAAGAAAGTTCATGGATCTAGTTGAGCAATCAATTACCTAGGAACTTTTCCTTATTTTTTTCTTAGAACAGTTCCCTGAGTCATGCACTTCTGAACTACATTACGATTAAGCTGCTACGGTCTCTATCATATCGGTAAGTTTCTTAAGTTATATTTACTAAATATCGGACCCTGTTTTAGATGTACAACGGAAATCCTGGAGCATATTGTATATCATCATAATTTCCCTTGTCATCCTTTTCAATTCAAAGTGTACAGTACCCTACAATAATTCTAGAACAATATTGACCGTTTCGAGTGGTGCAAATAAATGAGGTACAACAATATATTGAAATTTATTCTAAATTGCAAATTCTACAGTACTCAGTATTTAGTAGAATCACACTTTGAATCCTTCACCATCTTAACGCGCTTACTCACAGATGTAACCAAATTTTGAAAATGTGAACCTGGTAGAGCATGCCTCATTTCAGATAGAATAGAAAACAGCTCTCTCGGATTAGTAGGGTGCTGACGTCTCTTTCGTAGTTGTGTTTTCGTGATGCCCCAAACATTTTCAATTAGGTTAAGGTCTGGGCTCTGCGCGGGCTATTTCATGCGCTCTATGCCCTTCAAATACGAATATGTAGCTATAGATTTCGCTCTATGAGGACCACAATTGTCCTCCTGCAACACAAACAATGAATTATCACCATGCACATTCTTCTTGAACGGCAATATGTGTGCATCAATAATTGATCTGTAGGTATGTTGGTTGAAGTTACCAAGGATAGCTACGAGAGTAGTGCGTCCAAGAGTAGAAAACCCACCCCATACGTTCACAGTTTGATAGCCTGACTTAAAAGTATGCACAGTGCAACGTTGCACCCACCGCTCCCCTTCTTTCTCCATACACGTAAGCGATTGCTCATGGGACGTACTGTGAAAGACAATTCGTCTGTAAACATTACATGCATCCGTTTTTCCAGCGTCCAAGACTCATGTTCACGAGTCCATTGTAAACGATCAAGCAAATGGTTAGGTGTTTTAAACGGCTTTTGTACGACAACATACGATGCTATACATAGTTTCTTGATGTAGTTCCGTGCCGTATTCTCGTGTAGTTTTATACCAGTGTTTGCAGTAAACCTGGCAACAATGGCATACAACGGATCCCAACGATTGCTAACAACGTAATTACGGAACAGACGTAAGGATCGTGAAGACAATTTGAATTTAGGACCTCTTTTCTTCATTGTTGTATTGTTTGACTGTTTGAATCTCCTTGTTACATTAGATACCGTCGATGGGGGCATGTCATAATAGCGTGCAATGTGTCCAACTCTCATTCCAGCTTTCTTCATATCCACAAAAAACCTCTTTCGATCAGAAGATACTTGTCCGGATCCTGTTTTACGGGCCATAGCTTGTTGCGCTCTTGGATTACCACATTTTCCCTCGAGATATTTCATTAAAATTCTAAGGTTTTTATCAATCAAAACCGTAAATGACTGACCAATACCCTCGAAACTCTTTGTTCTAGAATTATTGTAGGGTACCGAACCTTAGTACACATCCTGTTTTTACAGTTTGAAAAAATCTAACGATCAATAACAATACGCTCTTTTTGATTGGTTTGAAGTTTCGAATGATACATATATGTCAAGCTCAGTTTGTAGGCTATCGGTCAAATAAATTCCATCACATCCGTCTTTCACTAACAATTATTCTCCAGCTACAGATTGGTAATTCGGAGCAGTTTTATATCGATCTGTTCCAGTTAAAGGTTTCAAGAGCTCAATTACTTTACAGAAGGTATTTTGAGAATATCAGAGAAACAGAGCCTATATAAAGGCTCACGATGAGCATCACAATCAACTTATGAACAAAAGAAAGTAGCATCTTAACAAATGGCAAACAATCATTATACAAGAGAAACGTGTGATTTAGGATTTTTTTTCTTAATTCTAAAGAAAGACGTTATCCTCTCCTAAATAGTAGATTAATCGGATATTTGAATGTTTTAAAACTAGATTTCAAAGATTGAGACGTATTCTCAGAGGATGCTTCCAGATTAAGAAGAAGAATACAATGGCTGATAATTCTGTCATATTACGGTATATAATCGATTCATTACCAAGCAAATGATTTCTTGCTTTCTGGATGCCATTATTTTGTTTTGTATAGTTCCTAAACTAGTTACAATGCCGAAAGTCACACCAGAGAGGATGGAGAAGATCTAAAAATCTTACAATAGAACGTACACTTCGATTCCACATAATTCTCAGGTGATCGAAAAATATTACCTTATTTTTTAAATAATTGACTCAAATTAAAGCACTTGAAAAACTAAAGAACGTGTAATAATTTTATTTTGAAGTGTCACACAACGTTGTAACGCATCAATGATTTTCCAATCATAGCGTAAAAGATTTTCTTCTTACTTTTGACCGATGGCGCGGAAAATAACCTGACTGTGGTTAGATCAATGATTTGTACGGGTATTCTGAACAGTAATATAGCACAGCAAGCAGTGCATTGCATCCAGCATTGTTTTTAATCAAGCTTGTATTACCAGATATTTAATGTGACAAGCATAATTCGTATAATGGAACTCACCATCGATATATGTACTCCTATAATACACAATGGCATGATGGCAAATTTCAAAAACGTGTTGGAAATATTAATGACTACCATCATAGTCCTTCATTTTTTCTTAGTTATAGTGGTAGGAGTGATTCAATAATTTAAAAAGTGATCCAAATGATTTGGAGATTAGCAGATTATTGGAATAATCTTGACCAAAAAGGTGCTTATTACTGTATGCGCTCGGGTTTTACTTGTTAGACCTATTTACCTCGTAAATTAACTCGAACAGGAAGTTTGATCTGTGTTAAGTAATTAGACAGGACCAAATTTTCAAGTCTATGACTGAACTTCTAGAATTTTCATTCATAACCAAACATTTAAATAAGGTGGCAAGATGTGTGATTGATTCCATTGATCGAGACTATGAAAAGATTAGGGGCAATATGCATTTTTATTGATAATGTTGCGTGATAATCAATAATTCGATCCAATTGAATGAGATCCAATCCGATGCGTTACAGTGGAAATCCAGATACGTCAACGATTGCGGTATTAAGTTGGCGTTGCAAATTAATTGCGTGGGAGTATAGAAAGCTATTCCCTAATTTCAAAAAAATAATGTGTTATTGGAAACGAGTCGGTTTTTTCAGATGTAAAAAAAACAAGACCAGCCCTAAAATTAGCTGGCAGTTGAAATCGTTTCTTAACAATTGTGTGAATGCATGAAATGTCACACATGAAATCAGAAGAAAGAAGGGAGCATACCTCAGGGAATGGCACCAAACACGAGAGAGTTGTCGAAAGGAGAAAGATCGATCCTTTCGAGCATTATTGGAGGTAGATCGCTCTAACAATTAGAAAGCGAAGAGAAAATGGAGATAAAAGAATTCCGTACCGCTCGAGCAAGCATTCAACTCTCCAAACACACCAAGCCATGTTATACGTCGCAGGGTAAACGTCCATACAAGACGGGTCGGTAATGAAAGTAAGATACGGAATTGGGGTTTTAGGGTGCGGGACAACTTTCCTTTGTTGTCGTTCGTAGAGCGTTCCCATAGCGATAAGTAGTGAATTCAAAACGAATTGGATTGGGCAGCAAAAACGTGGTGTAGAAAGCGCATCAACTTCTGTTAGGAGAAGAACTGTATTGTACAGTACAGTCTGTACTGGACTCGACTGGACTGTACAGTCCTACAGTACCAAATGCGACTCGGGCGTGACACTTGCTGCAACACGACAAAGACACGTCTCTTGTGTGCAACCAGTCGGCGAGACTAATCTCCTTGTCGGAGATGAGGAGCGTCGTGTTAGGGCGAGACGAGGCAAAACCGCTACAGTAGAATGCACAAGCAGTGTACCGCACTTAAACCCTCGAGCAAACCACAGTGTTCCTCCATTCGTCAACGTCCATCTGTGAAACCGTCATCTCCCTACCGCGAAATAATGCCGAATCCGCACCTTGTGCATAATCTTCGTTCTGATGATGATACGACAGGTCGGCCAAGTCTCCGGTGACGAGGCAGAAATTAAGCCACCCATCACCCCATCGCGCATTCGTCACATCTCCAAGGAACCCTGCTCATTTATAGTACCCTCTCTTTCCGCGGTTCAACTACCAATCCCATTTCTCAACGGTGTCACTACTTTCAAAAGTCACTTGCATTACCAGATATGAATCCCTTCCCAGTTATCGCGCATTTGTGCCATCGGTTATCTATCGATCTCTATCCTACAGTCTCTCACATGACTGACTGACTGACCGACCGACCCCCTCTCACTTTTTACCTTACGTCTTGCTCGGTACAGAAGGAAACCTACTCTTATATTCAACAGAGTGCTCTCACTCTCACTCTCACTCTCACTCTCACTCTCACTCTCTCACTCGCTCGCTCGCTCGCTCACACTCTCGTGTACCATCCCAAAATCACTGCTTAGAAGGAGAGTCAAGTTGAGTTTTACTTTACACAATATTAGCGGTTTAGAATTTCTTCGTAATGTCGACCATCATCGGCGTCATCATAATCAACGACTGCGCCTCTGCGCGATTATGTCTTTTCTCCACTCTTTCAATTCCTTCTCCAAATGATCGGGTAAGTTTGTGCATGCCTTCTTTAACGCAATCACCGATGTTGCCGCGATATTGTCAGGTTCTCGCAGCACCGCCAACACCTTGTTCATCTCGAATTTCGACAACTCTCGTAACGCCGCACCAGCAGCCGACTTGGCCTCGTCCTCCGAACGTCTCATTATCACCATTGTTGCATTTAGAATTCGATCACGCAGCGAATCATCGTCCGCAAACTGCGCCAATGTGCACAATGCAGCTCTCGACTGCCACATATCCCTTGCCCGTGTCCACTCGAACAATTTCTCAATCGCATTCTTTCTCGCCTCGGTCAACGCCGAAGCACGATGCGCGATGTGGAATAACACCTTGTCCGTTAAATGATCGCATACCTTGTAGACACGCACATGTCCCGCCGCGAAAGCCGCCTCAAATGTGCCTAGGTCTTCGACACCTAAATTCTGGCTCGCCAACAGAACTTCTTGCATGAACAAAACCGCCGCCAGTTTGTCTTCAAACCATTCCGAAGCCAGTAGACCGAAAGCGAACGCTTTCTGTACATCTAGCGCCGGCACTGCGTTATGTCGTTTATACTCGTTCCACCACGAGTGCAACTCGTATCGAATACGCAACATCTTCACGCCGCGAACTGGTATCGCATTCTTGATCAATCCGCTCATACTTACACGATCGGATTCCGAACCTTGCACTGAGATGTGTCTCACAAACAATTCCACCATTTTGTTTGCTGCCTGTCTTGCTTCGGGTGATACCGAAGGTAATGCGATTGCGGCTGTTGCTGAAGCAGTCATAGTCGAAGGACCTGCACCAGGTGTAGTAGTGATAGCGGGCGAGGAGAAAGCAGACTGGGTAGATGATGCGCCAAACATGGGTTGGGAGGGCGATGTTTGCATCGACGGTGATATTGCCCCAAATACAGGTTGCGAGGTTGATGCTTGCATAGATGGTGATGATAAGCCAAACATAGGTTGCGAGGAAGAGCCGGCCATTCTTGTAGTTGATTCGGGCATGAACGAAGCGTCGGACATAGGAATGGCCATTGAAATATCGGTTACAAGTGCTCCAGCAGTCATAATCGTGTCGATTGTTCCGACTGAAGTCATTGGAAACATCGACGAACTTGAAAGAGCAGGTGAAGTTACGTTAGATGCGCTATAAGGGGCGGTGAACGACGAGCCGCAAGACATTGGATAAATAGGTGCCGATGCAGATGTGATGATATCGGAAGCGGAAGAAGTTTGCATGCTCGATGTGGCTTGATGGGCGGAGAAGGAAGGTGCGGTAGCCGAAGTCAAGTGAGAATGTTGTTGTTGTTGCACTCGCGCAGCAGAAGGTGCAGAGAACGAAGGCGCGGTAGAGAAGGGTATGGAGGTATCAGCCGAAGGTGTTGGTGTTGGTGTGGTTGATAACATGCCGGCAGAGGAAGCGGCATCGATGGCCGACGAGATTTGCATTGCAGCACTCGCCACGGCGGCGGTAGAAGAGTGGTCGTCCATGAAGTAGCGATTCAAGTAAGAAAAGTCGTCGGATATGGAGTGTCGAACGTCGTCGTTGAGGGAGCCCTTGGGTGGTGTAGGTGCTTGCGGATTGAACAGGTACTGTTGGAATCGAGTGGTAATCGGCTCGGTGGGTAGTGGGGGAAATGAGATATCTGTGGATATCATGGATGTTGTTGGACCGACTAGGATGTTTGAGCGTGACGTGGATGTTGTTGCGGTAGTGTCGTAGGGTGATGCGAAAGGTGAAGGGCCAGTTCCGAAACCGAGTTGTATATGGGGCGATGATGTAGATGACGTAGAGATGGCAACATGCGAGGTCGTGGATGTCGTCGGGATTGGGATTGGTGGTGATGATGATGTAGTGGCTGTGGTCGTAGTAGTAGTAGTAGTAGTTGTTGTTGTTGTTGTTGTCGTGGTGATTGCATCATGTTGAAGAGTAATTGCAGTATCGTTGTTGTTGGTGCCGGGTTCGTCATGGACGAGGGTGGCGTCAGCATCATCGTCCATGTGAATGAGAAGGTCGTCAGTGCATGCAAATGATAGAACATTCGTTGTCGAAAGCGCGAAACAAGCGATGAATCGGGACAAGTAGCGCGCGTGTGTGCGGACAAGAGCGGCGTGATGAGTGGTGCGGATAAACAAGTGATAAATGAAGTGGAAGTGGGAGTGATGGCGGTATTGGGAAAAGGTGGCGTAGAGGATTTCTCGACGAAAGTTGGGCAAAATAAAAAGAGGTTATTCAAGAAGAACGAGGCAGGGCACATTGGTATTCATGATTACTGCTGCTACAGGGGTTAGTGCATGATGCACCTGCACATCTCTGTGGCTCATGATGTAGTAGACGTGACATGGGACGTGACATGTTTTCGTATATATATTTTCCGAATATGAATGAATGTGCTGTATACCCTAGCACTCAATTACAGTGACCATCTATGTACTGTACAGACCTCCAAGTATCTATTCCACCCTCCAACAAGTAACCACCACCAAACTTGCTCTTTTTCAATATCTATTTTCGTCTTCCTTCTCACTACCGTATCACCACTACAGTACTACCACTACCTATCACTAAACCAACTGGAACCGATTCTTCGTCCTAAGTATACCCAGTCCAATATTTTTATCGTTTGTTCAGGGTGTGGATCGGAAACCGAGATTCTCGCTTATTTGGCACTCACCACGCTCACGCACACGCACACGTACATTAGCAGATCGCCAAACCAAATTCACACGGCACCTACTGTATGTGGAACTTTGCTTCAGTACTGTACTGTTCAGTATCGTAGGATTATTTCGGAAATTATATTTCATGATCTTCATCAAACAAAACAAACAAATAGTGAATCAATGAACGAGTCAGTGAGAATAGTAAAGAAATGCAAAAAATCAAGTTCCAACAACAACGATCTATACAGTACGATATCGGAAAACAGTGCAAGCACTTTGCATCCACCATCCGTTGGTTGTAATGGAGTGCCGCGTTCACAAAGCGCCACATAATCGCTAGGAATGTCTGTGCATGTACTGCACATGTATTCAAATTGCGACATGAGAAAAGCGAGTGAGGGTACGAGCAAGCAACAGCTGGCAACATTTTTGGTTGCCTTTATCGATCATTGCTCGTCGTCTTCTTTCCAAAATATTATTGCACAGTAATTCAATTTCGACAATCGTTACATCAGTACCCTCTCACTAGTCATCGAAAACGTTCGACCCTTACCTATCACATACCTGATTGAGATTTGATTTCGCAAATTGAAATTCGACTTGATTTATTCCACTAATATGCTCATAGTCAATCAAGTGTATTACGAATTCAATCTTTCCTAAATGCAAACGTATACACAAGTTGAATAGCAGATTTGCCTGATCCCAACTTTGTCGTGAGAAACTCAAGTACAGTATAGTACAGTATAGTACAGTACACCACAGTACACCACACTACCGTACTGTACAAACATAAACGAATAAACTAACCAACGCTCACTTGTTTTGACTTACTCCATCACTATCGCCACAATTCTTAGTCTATTTATCGGCGAACTCTTGATCTCCCAATGACCCTCACCATTCTCGAAAGGTTAATCTCGCGCACATTCATCGGACCGTTATTCCCAATATTGTACAATGCTTTTTAGTGAACAGGACTGTACCTGTAACTCCTGCAATAAGCAACTGACTGCTCTCCGTGTGTATCGAGTTTGATATTACCGGTACAGTACTGTACTGTACCACTGTACTGCGGAGTAGTACAGTATCACCTGCGAAAGCGTACAATCATAGTCTCGAGTCTGCTTTTTTAGCGGGGAAAAAGGGATATGAGTACAGTATTGAATGCCATGTCGTGTCAAAATACAATACAATACCAGTCTCGAGGTTCTTCGAGTTTGGTTCCTAGTATTACGGTGAGTCCAGCCTCACATATCATACACAGTACAGTATTACTGTACTCCCTTTACTGTACTGCTACTGGACTGTACTGTGCCTACAGTATTCCAACCGATTTTTATTTCTGCATCTCACCTCGTTACCATTTCACAATCTAAAATCTTACGATAATTCCATCGTCACCCTACTGTACAGTCTTGCTCGTCGTCACTGTATCTCTTCTGTCCATCCCTGTGCAATACCAAATGACTGAATGACCGCTCAGGCGTGACTTGATGCGCGTATCTCTCCCGATTCGTTCTCTTTGTTTGCTTGTTTGCTTGTTCCAGTGTGACGTAAGAACAGTTTCTGCGAGCACTGAATTTCCGTTTTTTTGCTCTTCCGCGATACTGTCCAGTACAGTATTAGCTTTCTACGTTACTTTTCCTCGTGATGCTTTTCTTTCCTTTCATTTCAAAATCTCTCCTCTCTATTCCTCAGTCTTACTGTCTTCTTTTTTTCAATTTCCTATCACCTCTATTCCAGATCGCTTCTTGGGCAATGTACTGTGATTTACTATGAAGTCGTAAGGTTCCACTGTATGTCTGACCACACCTCCGTTATCATCGAACATTCTAACTTACGGTACCAACATTGTATTTAAAAAAACAGGGAATTACAGTATTCCGTTTTCATATCTTCTTGATCGTATTTAGTTTTCTAAAATATTTTCGGGTTTGCGTTAAATTTCTTCGATCGGTACATTTAGCGACTTGATTGTGTAAACGTTTCTGGTCTTCGGGGAATTTTGAAAAACAGGAAAATAAGAGAGCTCACCTTTGGTTTTTGATGTGTTCGCAACTATGCTCAGGTCGCTTCTGATTTCAAATTCGGTAAGGCAAATGCTTTTCTCGGCGGTGCCATCACTTTAATATTATACAATAAACAGGTCCACGAATCAAGTTATGCTTTCGTAATGAGCTGGATGAGAATATATTGTAAAGATCGAGGAGATTAAATCGAAAGAAATCAAGCATATAAACAATAATTTCGATTCAAGTAAGTAATGAAAAATCTCAGTAAAAAGAAAAATCAATTCTACGTATTCACGACACAAGATAGATGCATCGATTGTTTTCATTATTAAAATTACCTTTCGGATCATCGTGGCTGGGTTCTCGTTTCTTCTAGTTTCATTGAGATCTATTTAAATGATATACTTTCCGGGCAAACTTTTCCTCCATAATGCACTGCATCATTAAATCCAGAAAACTGGTGCAGAGTTCAAAAAGTGAATATAGAAAGAATATTCTGGAATTTGCTGCAGCCCTGCACTGTAGAAAAGTTAATTTAAATACCGTAGAATTCCTGGAAAAGTCGAGACGATATTAAGTAAAGGAACCAGAACCCGTATGCTCATGCTAAAGTTACAGCATTAAAGATCACAAATTGTTTCTGAACTCTGCGCAGCTTTTACGCCCTGTCATTATGTTTTAGACACGAGTGCTTAAATCCAGTTTTTGTCTGTCAATTGCCATGCTTAAGATTTGACTTGAATGTAGAATTGTTACTGAACCCAGGACGTTGTCCGATATTCGTTAGCTCCGATTATAAGATATTTCAAGCGCAACATTGCGTCTAATACATCTGGATATATAGTTGTAGTTCATCGAAGGGCTGCCGAACGAATGCCGAGAAGTTCTTTCACATTGATTAATGTGGTAAACTAATTTCCTTAAAAAGTATGGATTCTAAAAAAACAACGGGTCACTAAATTAACGGGCCAATTTAGAAAAATCCAATAAACATTAGTCCCCCAATAATCCAATCGTGCCCCGGTTGTACCCAATGCATGGCCCACTTGTATTCATCCATTTGCACATATTTCACACTCCACTCACGGGCTCCCTTCGGCGATGGATTGTTGACTACCAAAATGGTTGCTGGAGAGATTAAGGGAGGTACATAATGTAGATATGGGAGTTCTAGGATTGCAAGAACGCTCTTCCTATGCCCGAAAAGTGAAAGGCAACAGGTTGGTTTACTGCTCATTTACAGTTCCAAATTTTACGTGCTCCCACAGCTGCATTTCGCAATCCATCTGTCATTGCCAGCACTGTACCAATCCAATATCGGCAAGTCTAGAATGAGAAATGCTTGCGCATCGCTTCAAGGTTAGAGGTCTCGCAATATTCGACCAAGTCCATCCTGTCTAACGACAATAAACTAGACCTCAAGTAAGACCAAACATGAGCCATGTCTTCGGCATCCGTAGCCATGTCAAGTGCACGTAGATAATATCTTGCTGCGCGACCAAAATCATTATTATTTGCGTAGGCCGTTCCCACGTTCACCCACGCACGCAGGTATAACGGACACAGGTCCACCGCGCGACGATACGCACGCAGCGCCTCATCACTTCGTCCTCCATTTGCGAGTGTAGCACCGAGTCGATTCCACAACCTCGCGTCATCCTCACGCCCAGCCACAGCTCGTCGTAACGCGATTGCAGCAGAGTCATAGTCGCGTACTGCGTTGTGTGCCACACCTAGGGCCAGCTGTACTTCACCGATATCTTCGGGATTGGTCATGGCCACGTCTCCCAACGCGCGTATTACCGCTGACATATCTTCATTATTTCGACTGGCTGTTGGGATTTCAGCCGACTCACCCATAAGCACACCACGAAACCTTAACCAGCGCCACAGCTGCATCGTGGCTTGCGGAATGTCAAGCTCATTAACATAGGAAACTGCGAGTGCAAGAGCCGCTGCAGCGGTAATTCCCAACGATTCGTTGGTACTCGTGCTAATAAGATCCTCAACTCCAAGGTTAGCCGACACCCTCAGCAATGCTTGAATAGCTCGTTCATCATCGTCACATTCCGCCAGTGTAATACCGAGCAAATACCAAGCTCGCCGAATATCGCCTTCTTCTAACGGCGGATGTGGGTCCGCTATCGGTCGATTCAGGGCAGCTTCAAATGCTTGCAATGCCTGTGTCAATTGTCCTTCAGCACGCAATCTTTCACCCTCAGCCAGTGCCTCTGCTGCTGCCACGCCATTGAATGGATTGTTATCTTCGAATCGATACGTTGACTCATTTTCCGCCGTGGTCCCAACCGCAGCAGCAAAGTCGTTTACGTATGAGTCCAAGGTCGACTGATTCTCATTGTCATCATCGGGCTCTGCGGTGGCCTGAAATTCGTCCAAACCCGTGAAATCCTCACCCGGGCTAGATTGCGATTCTGCTATTGTGTTCAACGTTTCCGTGTTCGGGCTTCTTATGCCAATGCTTTGTAACCGTCGCATCAAATCATTGTACATTTCATCGTACAATTCGAGCGTTCCCTCTCTTGTTTGAGGATTTGTTCTCGATGCAGTCCCCGCGTCGGAACTAGATGGCCCTGCGTCAGCGGTGTTCGAAGGCGCTCTTGATTCCTGCTGAACCTCTACCGCTCTTCGTACAGGGCCGTGCGGCTGTAAGGGTATAATTGGGAACATCCGCGGGATACCTCTGAACGGTACAGGACCAACAACAGGTGTGGGAAGTGGAGTGCGAAATGCAGGGGGTGTCGGCGGTGGCCCTGTAGTGTTCCTAGCGGCTGCGTAAGCGGCCTCAAATTGAGCAGTTACCGAATTTGGCTCGGGTTCCGGCAATGGTGGCATTAATGGAGTGTATTGACGGTGCCTATACATTGCATCGCGTTGTGCCATGAGCATTGGCGATGGATGGCCCTGAACCGCAGGATGCGGTTCAGGAACACGATAACGGCCATGAATAAGGTCATTAATTCGGTCGTCCGCGGTTGGTGGGGCTGGCGGAACGTTTTGGGGTGGCGGCGCACCAGCGCGTTCAGCGAGACGTGCTGCGAGCGATGAAAGCGGCGCACGAGCGGCCGAACTCGACCCGCCGGCGCAAGAAGCCGATGTTAAATCGCGAAGAACCATTGCAGCTCGATGCAGGTGCAAACGAAAGAAAAGTTGCGAGTTAAATGTGGAAGGCGTCGGTGAATATTGATGAGGTGCACGTAGGACTGTACAGGTGCACTCCTTTTTGGCCACGCTTTGTTCGTTGTCTAGTACAAGATCTTACACATCAGGCGGTATCTGATTCGCTTATCTGTTAACTAGTTTAGATACTTGAATATTTTTAGTTGATTCCACTTAAATCAATCAGTAAACCGTTCGTTTCAAATTTCCTGTAATAGCGAATCATCGAAACAAAGTTAATTTCTAAGTAACTCGTTAACGAATGATAATTACCAGAAAGCCGAGTATGAATTTCATATCAATATTAATTCTACGTTACAACTCAATGTTTCTATTTTGAATATTTTCTGGAATTTCATAAATGAATATGTGTTTCTAATAAACTTGGCCTATATTAATCAGTCGAATTGTCGAGGGCGAACTTGAAAGGATTTTCTGCATGATGAGGTTCCGCTTGTAAGAAGCAATTTAACTGAAATCAGATGGATTTTCAGTTGTCAGATTCATCATAGGTTCGCTATTACAGTTGAGTTGTTCTATTGACACATTGTATTTAGCACTGACTTTCATCTCCATTTTGTCGAAAGGAATGGGCGGTAACCAAAACGCACATTGTCGTCTCCAAATCGTATATTCCTCCGCCTTTTCTTTCGGGATTCGATCAAAAGCGCAGATATCTCTACACTTCTAAACATTTAAGGCCAAATAAATACTAGATTTAGTTTACGTATTTGATCAGCAGTACGAAACGTGGACAAAGTCATAAACAAGATTCGATGTGCATTATTATAAATGTTTAAAAATACCATGGATAGACTTCAACTATTTTCCTGTTATGAAAGACTAATATCATTCAATACTTCACTCCACCATTTATTTTATAACAATAAAAGAAACGGCAAAAAACTTGAAGTTATTACTCAGCAAGTCTTGAAACCTCATTTTCTTTCGAAGTGGGGACAGCAGTTATCTCTGCAGGCGTTTCAATTACGAAGAATTTGAATATAGCAGAAATCTGATGATAATTGAAATCAATCTGAAGAGGAAAATTCAGGTACAGTTACAAAATAACAAAGCTATATTTCTAACAACTTTCATTAAACTTGTGTAAATGGTGAAACATATACTTTATGTACTCGAAATTCATAGTTCTAGAAGCACTACATTGAATATTGCCCGATTTGTATCAACTGCATTTTTTCTAAAACGGTCCCATAGTTAAATTCCAAGCAGTTCTGATTGAATGCGAGATTTAGCACTGCCGTTGGAAATCTAGATAAACCAATTGATGGGCGTTTAGTGAATACGAAAAACTAAAAATTAAGTTTGAAATTATGTTACAGTTTTCTCCTGTGAAGCACAAATAAGAAAAAATGCAACTGAGAAAGACCTTTGGAACCGAAGAATAATTAATATCACTATCGGGAGCTATTGAATGGAAGCAAAGTGGGACTCCGCCGTAAAATTTTTGAGAAGAAGTACGGAAAAATATGTTCTTGAAAAATTAGGAAATAAATGAACGAAAATGAGATATCCGATCCAAAAAAGGAAAGAAGGACAGATACAGTGAGAACAATTTCAAGAAATTTGGCTAAAGAAATCAGTGCCAAGGTACAGAGGAAAAGGATTGGAGGCATAGAAGCTAGTATAAATTTGCGTTTGCTGATAGCCATGTAAAAATGTGCAACCTAAAGGAATGAGAATGCAGTGCAAAAAAGAGAAAAAAAGCCTTCGATAAGAATAAATTCGAATTATGTTGGAAGAATGTTCCCACAACCATCACCTAAAACTCAGAACCGAAGCGCTAAGAGCACAATCTGAAAATCGGAAAACTGAAGTAGATCAGATTTCAACCTTCAAAAGTGAACTCTCAGAGAAAATGAAATGAACTCCCTTCTACTTTTTCTGCAAATTTTTTCATTAGAAGCCATGAACTAAGACGAAGAAATTTCCAGACATTCCGCTATTTAATTTTGAAATAGTCCAGTCCCCTTAGAGAAAATGCAGGTTGTATAATTCATCTGTGCTTATTTCTATGTTGCCGCTAGAATAATGTGCCCTCGCTGCAAACATTTGCTTAATAGGTTGGCTATCCTCGGAGTTCCAAATTTAGCAAGATGACGTCACGTACACCTTTTCGAGCCAGAAGTACCAGCGCGTCAGGATTATAATTCTGGCATGCCATCCGTCAGATTTATGAATGCGCTTAAGCAAGCTGCAATTGGAAACGACATACTTTCAGCAAGCATTTTGATAGCACAAAAACTTGGACAAATTGTCGTGGAGTATTATTTTTATTACGAGTTTGACTATAGTGAATGACTAGCGGTTACAAATTGAGGCGATGGCAATATTCCAAATACTTTCGTTATTCTTTTACTTAACAAGAGCCAAGGGAAAATTTTTTTAAACAAAGCATACTTTACGAAACACAGATTAGAAGGAGTCTCAAGTAAATCTGGAACTGCAGTGGGGCAAACAACTTAAAACTTAGTGTATTTTCATTCCGTGAATGCTTATACTGTTTAATAAATGTGATGCAGTTTCTGTTTTGTTAATTGAAAGGAAATGAAAGCGTTACAGGTCAATCGGATCGAAAGGAAGCCACGGCGAGGATCGCGCCAAGTGGAAAGAAAGTCAAGGCATTCCACGTCGAGCAACAATGAAAAATTTAGTTTACTGGTTCAGTATATCTTGCCGAACGAAACGAGAACGATGCGCTTTCATATCGCTCTCAACTGAAACGAAACTAGGTTAAACACTCCGGACCATGGATCAGATTAATTGATACAAATTGTCAGCCGACTTCCTTTGCAGCTTTCTTTCACCACAACAAAGATTCACTAATTTACCTCTTTGATACCCTGAATTACTTCACTTCGTCCGGCACAAAAATGATCTCGGATGCTCGGTCCCTCCATACACTGCTTCACCGTCGCTTGTTTCATTGTCGTTCTCACGACTACCCTCTCACCTTCACCTGGAGCAACTGTCAACTTTGTGCGCACCTTTCCATTCACTTGCACCGACACGATTTTGTCCATTTCCTTCTTGCCATTCCTAATTATACTTTGGCCACGCAACATGCCCCAAACATTCTATGTGGTCCCCTGGTTCCCACATCTCTTCTGCAACATGTGGCGCAACAACTCGAAACATACTAACGAACGCTTCGATTGTCACTCTTGGCCTCCTCTTCCATTTCGCGCCCCCATTCACAAATTCCGCATACATTACGTTCCTTTGCTCACTCTTCTAATAGGCCGATGCAATGCTCGCATCTGCTCTTCATTCGCATCGCCTTCGATCAGCACATCGTTCCCATCCAACAATCGCCACGCTCGCAACACAAATCTCGTCATCCCAGTCCCGCCGCCCTTCTGCCACGACTTCACCTGTGCCTATGGTCACATACACATTAGATAGCATCTTAACGCATCCACTCCGTAAGCATTGATAACCGTATCTGCATTCACCACATTTCCTCTGTTCTTCGACATTTTACGTGCACGCGCTTGTGCTTTCACTTTGTTATCACATTTCAATACCACCAAGTCGCGCTTTTTCCCAACATCTTCCTCCGAAACTTCTTCTACCTCCCCATTCTCATTCACCACTGAATGTTGTGTACATACATTGTGCCAAAATCTCGCATACAATAAGTGCAGTACTAAACGTTCCACTCCCCGCACATACGAATCCACCGGCATCCAATACTCCTCCAGCTTCTTATCCACCGGCGCACCAACATTTTTCGTGTCAATAAATCGCAGATAATACCAAAAGCTACCAGCCAATTGCGGCATAGTTTTTTTTCTCGCACGTCATTTTGTGCGTTCAACCTCGACTTGACTGCAGCAAAAGGCGATTCTCCGGGACTCGCGTGTGCATATGAAGATACCTCTGGTAATTGCACATGTAATTCCCGATCGGTAAACGTTTTCGTTAACCATAAGCAACCAGTCGTGCAATTTGTAATTCACTTTCTTGATGCCTCGTCCCGTTTCTTCCAACCACGTTACAAGACGGCTTTGCGCTTCCGATGACGTGATGCCGTTTAGGTCGATGCCACCTTCCAACGGCCAATCGACCACAGGTCCTTCACCGGCGCACTTTCCTCACCGCCTTCAATGACGCGAGGAATCGGCAGTCTATAAGCGGTAGCAAATTCAATATCACGGGCGTCATGTACAGGAACCGCCATCACTGCCCTATTCCCGCATCCACAGAGAACATAAACCACAACCCAAACCGGCACTGTTCTGCCAGTAACGTTACACTGTGCAATGACAGCTATAGATAGGCCTGTTTTCTCATTCACCCTACTGCTATACATTCACGAGCGCTGTACTGTATATGTTGTATCGCTTCTACAACTTGGAATGCGTATTACTTTGCAGCGCCTTATTCCTCGGTTCCATTGTTACTCTATTTAACTAAAAAGTTTCGCACACTCTCGTGTCGAATTACAGACCATCTCGAAATCAGGTCGATTTTTTGGCATCTACAATGCGCTAAAACTTGCAACTAGTGTGGCAAAGTCAGAGTTGCACAACACTGGGACACTACACGATTATTCTACACTTTCGTTTATTAGCAAGGACTTACAAGGAGAGTGATTCAACTGATTGTCATCGCGAAAGTAACTCAGAAGTTAAAGTATGCTCTGAATGGTTCGATTTCTCGCCTTTCGGCAGCACCGCTCAATTCGTCATAGCCAAGCCGCCGAGCACACAATCCAACAGTGCTCCACGAATCATCAATCACATCCTTGCCAACTTTTCTTCGACTTGGATTTCCTTTGTCTTCCGCTTCTTCACGTAGTTTTTCGTCCATCATTAGCGCCCGCAATAAGTATGGCGCTGCCTTATCGTGACTTTCCATTTCCGTGTAGGCCAATCCCACAAGCGCCCATGCACGCGGATCCGCAGGTCTCAAATCAACCACTTTTCTTCGTGCTCTTAATCCATCATCGGACACGCCAATAACTTCCGCTAGTCGCGTCCACACCAGCGCGTCCTTCGGACACACATCCGCGACACCGTGCAGCGCATCTAGCGCACGCTCATTATCACGTGCTAGTGTGTGTAGAAAACTCGCGGCCTTGAGCGCATCCGCATCACCTGTGTGCCGTTCAAGCACCTTACGCACACGTTGCCTCAAGGCATCGGTTAGTTCGAGCTCGTTATCTTCATTCAACAATGCCCCATCGTCCATCATTTCGCCAGTTTCGTTCCACACTTCATTGGCGAGTGAAAGCCACCGTTGTATGTGTGATAATGCGAGTCGAGTATTCATGCCACCCCCATACAAAATCGCTAGCTCAACCGATGCTCGCGCAGCTAATCTTAATGGGTGCTTCGAATCTTTTAGCTCCAACTCGCTGTGTATTCGGGCAAGATTCACTACCATTTGCAAGCATTGGACAGCATGATACGAGTCTCCTTGTTCCGCATAAACAATACCCAAAGTGTACCAAGTATAGGCGCGTTTTTCATCACTCAATTCCTGTCGACCTGGTGCTGGCTTCAACGCAACTTCCAACGCATCAATCACCCGTTCTGGTGCAGCTTCAAGTAATAACCTTTCAACCATGTTCAAAGCTTCCGCAGGCTGATGCTCTGCGAATTCATTCTCCTCTTCGAACACATATGAAGTTTCGGCTGGATCTCCATCATTGAATTCATGTCTTATCTCGTTATTGGTACCACCTTCTGCTTGATACGACTCGACATTCTCTTCCAGTAACTCCTCAATAGCCTGCTTCGTATCTTGAGCGTGACTCACTAGGTCGAGCTTTCCAGCAATTTCATCATCCACTTGCTTTTCAATCGCCGCCCATTCATTGTCGAAAACTCGTGGGCCAACTCGGCCAGACAGGTCATCCACGTCTACGTCGCCCGGTTTTGACTGCAACAGTTGAGCGAATTCATCGAACAATGCATTGTTCACAGCAAAATCACCCAACTCACCAACTTCATCATCTAATCCAGCCGCCAGCGCACCCAAGGGCAACTTTTCAGTATTTTCTGTGGCCAACGCAGCAAACGAATCTTCGTAGACTGGGGGTTCACCAAGCTCTGTGAGTTCATCCATAAACTTGCGTACCTGTGCGTCCACAGTTTGCTCGTCTAAATTGCTGTAGAGTTCACGCATGTGCTCACGCTGCTGTTGCACAAGATTATCCGTCAGCCAATCCTGGTTACTATTGTCGCCGACGATTGGAGAGGGTGACACGGACTTGTACTTGAACGCCGCCTCAAATTCACTGGTGACCGCGTTCGCTTCTGGCTCAGGCACTGCTTGATAGGGGTCCCAAAAGTTTGGTGGAAAGCGCTCGGGTAGGTTGGCAGGCGGCGTAGGTAGGGCATCCTTCTCTTCATCAGACTGAGTTTCGTTTTGGTGCGTGCGATTCTCGTTGTCAACTGTGACTTCCCGAATAAGTTTCGCAAACGCAGTATCAGCGGCTGAAAGTGACGGCAAAGATGGGTCACTGCGGCTCATGGTTCGGGGTGCGAGTCCACTGTCGCGGAGCTTCGGTGGCAGGTGAGCAGACCATGTGCGTAGCCGAAATTTGAAATTTCAATTAGAACGGCGACTTATTGGTAAACCTGATCTTTGGGTTCATTGTACAATATGCGGATTTGTTTCGCAGTATACTACATAATGTGCATTTACTTTTGAATTTAATGTGGATCACTTTAGCTCTATTTCAAAAATCTACTTCCTTACTTAGACCAATTAATGAATTCTTTTCAGAGTACGTATAGTTTCTCACTCTCTTACACCAAGGGGATTCATCATCATTTCTAGAATTTGTTGGACTTTCTACTTGTACTGAAAAATCAACCACTGCAACTATCTTTCGTGGTACAAATTCAAAACCTAAAAATTAATGAATTCTTTCATTGAGTGGTGGGTACGTTTGTCGGACATCCGAGAAACTAAGTCCACCTCGCGTTATTTCAGTTAAAATCGGGCCCAAGTCTGTAATTAATTGGGTATAAAGGCAGTATCATTTCCTTGCATCAATAGCAAAAGACCTAGTGTTCTAGGAATCATTACCTGCGCCATGTTGAGCAAGATCAACATTTTCCTTGTTCTGTCATTATTTGCTTGCTTCATGATGCAGGCGCAAGCTGCAGACATCAATCTATTTTGCACCGATGATTTCGATCCAGTTTGCTGCGATCATGGCAACGGAGACTGGGTAGTCACTAAGAAAAACCCCTGCCTCTGCAAACAATACGGTGGTGTCGAATTGTACAAGGGTAAATGTGGCGCGGATCCAGAGCCAACAGAACTTCCGGCTGCTTCCCCGGATGTCGAATAACTGTGATTACTCTAAGCCTGATAGACTACAAACTATATATATCATCCAACAAGTGTAAAATAATAAATTGATTTCATAGCTGCAAAATCATTTCTTTATTCTTCTGGTTTGACTTATTCCAAAGAGTGATTAGAATTATTGAATGAATAGAAAGTAACTAACTTGTAGAAGAAACCGTTCTCAGCTTCCACTTTTCAAAGATGTCCGTACGCCGTCAGAATTATCAAACAGGAGACTCTCTTGACACTGAGAAGCCCATGGAATGAAAATGACATGAAGTATGCTAGGAGATAGAGAATTGCTCTCATATAATGACAAAATTGAAGAGTACAATATTCCAGATTCTCACAAATTAGTTTGGTTTTCATCAAGTCGCATTGAAATATAAAACCGAGATTTCAGTACTATGTAATATTAATTATTTTGCGTTATGTAGATTGCTTTGAATCACATTGATTCTACGGGTTATTTTTATTTCACCTTCTCTGTTAAATTACTAGCTCAAATAAGTAAAATATTCTGAATTATTTTTTTGTATTCGTGCTATCGAACATCTACAGATATATCGAATTTTTCAATAGTCTGATACGAGCATATGAGTTGTATCCAAATTGCCATATTTTTTCGCCAAATGAGATTGATTGTTGCGTTAAATTAAGATAATTATTCTACTTCAGCTAAAAACTTGTTAAATAATATGATTGTTTTTTTATTGCTATAGAATCTAGATCGGGGCATCAGGCCTTATCAAATGCCGAGACCAGCCTTGTATGAAAGTAAACAAGAAAGAATATAGTAATTACATGACAGTGGCCGATAAAAGTGCAAAGTCACAGGGTACACATCGATATATGATTGCGTGGTAATACCGAGTAATTTCTACGAAATGAACTACTACATAAGAATAAAACAATTTATATCATGCTAATTAAGACGTAGATAAAAAATGACGGGTTTTAAGATCAAAGTGTGGCGCTACCTCTGCTCAGAGAGGGAATTCTTTCACTCACTGCCTGTAGACCGAAGAATACTCGAAGTTAGGTGCGTTCATACTGAGAAGAGCCTCTTGAAACAACAGCAGACGCTGCAAGTAGAAAACTAGGAGAAATACCGTAAGCATCGAGTGCTACAGACCCTGCTTTAGATCTATCAAAGACTGGATACTATGTACTACTGACTGAATGCCGAAAATACATTCAGCCCCTGGAAATAGATGCAACTGAGAATTTTTCTGCATTAAGCATGAAAGACATGAAGATAAGCTCCGAAATTTTAGCTTACACCCCGGGAGAAGTACAGCACTGCTCGTAGAACTTGGATTTATTGTGATATATATAATGCTTTATCAAATTAGTCCTCACATATTTAACTCTGCCGATTTATTCAAAGTCAGAAAGTTGAAGTAAGGCAATGGGCATCCAACCAACTCGGCGGGAAATCATTCATACTGGGCGAATAAGAAAGACTTTAATAGGTATGGAGCTGGAGGTCTCGGTGAGATATATCACCGGCTTGTGGCTGAAATGATGTTGAGATCTGTGTTTTCAGAAACTGCTTAGCTTTCTTTCTCATAAGCTGATTACGAACAAGCCAAAAGCTGTCGTATTAGTTCCATTTTCTCCGAAAAGAGTCAAACTGTAGTTTGAACTTGCCGAATTTTCAGACATTAATGGTTGTTCTGGGAAAACACAAAACAAATGGTTCTGAAACCCAATAGAATCTGAATATTAAAATGTGAAAACCGGATTGCCGTAGGAATAAAAAACCTATAATTTCTGCTCTCTACTGGACTTTTTAATCATCATAGCGAGCTCGAAAAAATATTCCTTGGGGCCGAGTAAAAGTTCTGAACTTACATCGTTGATTCATTCCGTAGTTTCAGGTACGACAACAGAGTGCATGCGGGACTGTTGGAACCACATTCCTTACTCAAATAATTTATGAATGAGAAAGTAAAGATTTATATTGGCAAAACCCTCGAAGCGTGCCGTTGGAATATATGATGGAAGTAAATTAATATTACCAAACGAAAATGATCTTTCTCTATTTTCAGATATTTGACATTAGCACAACTATTATAGCGATACTCAGGAGCATTATTCTCAACAGGATTATTGAATTCCGAAATTATCATTATTGGAAAAATTGTGCACAATTATCAAATCTAGTGGGACAATTCAACTTAAACTGGCTAGAAAACTTATAGTCCGAATTTAAACTTTTAGGCCATGTATTATTGGTTGTCTCTCAGGTAAACGACCAGTATGTATATTTCTGAAAACCTTTTCTCTTCAAAAAAATATCGCTCCCAATCATCAAACTCGAAATACAAAACGGAGATGAAATGTTCGATACAAACTTCTTTCGAGTATTATTTTCAAAATCTTTCATGTGGCAAATTAAAAAACAGACCGCAGATTTCTCGAACATGGGCCACTATCTCTTAATATCACCGTCAGCAGTAAATCAGCGATCGGAACATGTATTCTGGACATTATTAAACTCGGCCTATATTTTCCCGTACAGTTTAACTACGAGACTTGCCCCATTACTTTATTTTCTAATGCAAGAGCGTAGAATTTTCAGTCCGATCGCCCAGCAAAAGAACCTTTCCTCGATTAATTTACAAGTGAAGCAATTGACGAAGCTTTACCAAAAGTATAATGACTTTTAGACCATACTTGGCGTTACTACTCGTTCTACAATTAGTTTATGCGGATGTTTCTTACGCAAACGAATTTGGAAGGCTAGCGGGATATGAATTCCATTCAGACGTATCTCAACATTCCTACATCGACCTCGATCAAGTTGTAATTGAGAATAACGAACCTGAAGCCAGCAGAATTTATTCGTTAGGCAAAAATTCCATCAAATCTGATGGCTCCCTTCGATCGATTAGTGGGTTCTCAACTTCCGCTGGAACAAAATTGAAAAACGAAGGGTTTTTCGAGCTATACCGCGATTACTACGGATTCCCAACGTACGCACATGAATTTGTCGTATCTGCATTGGGTGGCACTGGAGACTTCAGAAACAAGCCTTCATCATTTAGAAGTGAATCTACACGATTAGGTACTAAAGTATTGAACATTTGGATGTATGTAATTCACGAGTTAGAAGCATCGATTAATGATTGCTTCGATACATCGGACACTGGAGAAGCAAAGTCTATAAAGCATTGGGACGAAGGATGGGCATTCTATGCTGGGTCACTGGAAGGAGATGATGGTTCAGGATATGGAGTTCTTCTGTACGACATAGCCGAAAAATTGTGTCCTCACTTTGGTAAATGTTCCAACAACGGTGGTTCAATCATCAACGACGAAATAATGAAACTCTATAACAAAGGTAGAGACCTTATTTACGAACGAAAATGCCCATCACTGATAGACCTCAAAATTGAAATAGTAAAGAAAATGACAGCCCCACTTGTACAGGGATTACTCTACTCCGCGTCGGAGTACAAGAAAACTCAGGATGATGATTATCATGCTGCTGGTTTGGTGTATAGTAGAGGATTTCAACCAATCCTCAGTCACTGCAATACTAGCAGTGCAGAAATTATTTGGAAGAATTTTGCCCCGAACTTGGAGAATCCAGTTTCAGATAGCCTTGATGTAATTTCTAGTGCAGTATTCAAGGAATTGAAATGCATGGGCATCACTTGCGATGATGTTGGAAAACTGGATGGGCTTGCTGATTGCAGTTCCGAGGGTGAGTACAAGAGCATTCCAGGAGCGAATCTTCCCTCTATTGCAGAATATTTGCCGGAAGAATTTTTGGGTCAATCTCCTGAACCTGAAGATGTCTAATATAGACTTCTTGTTGGCATATTCCAAAAGCGAGACTTACTTTATTTTCTAACCTGCAAATCAACAATCAAATCAATTATTGGATAGTACCGTACATCCGAAACAGTATCAATTTTTCGAAATGAATGAAGTAAAGCATGATTGGTTATTATGATTATTCACGACACAATGCCCCTATTACTTTTGATTGATATTTTAAGAAGTTAATGTTTTCCCATTTTCTGTCGAGAGTTCAGAAAAATCGGTATCCTGAAACAGCTTCAATCCTAACTTCGTTAAGGAATTACCTGAAACAAGTACTCGAGATAAGTGTGAATTGGTGCAAAGCTTTCAGAATACTGTGGAGCACTGACAAGTCGATATGAAATTGGATGATGGCACTTTATAATTCTAGAATCATTCACCAAATGGACAGTACCTTGCCTCAGCAAACATTTTCCAGCACACATTTTTTGCAAGCCATAGAACTGTTGCTGTTGCGCTTTCTATCGCTTTCAGGGAGTACAATTTATACTGAAATTTACTGTTTTCAGAGAGATATGGAAACCTTCAACCAACGCTGTTAGATTCATTTGGGTCATTAGTAGTTTAAAGAATACGCTTCGCATATTTTGGAACTCGTGAAATGAGTTGGTTTCTGAATTTAGAATAATTTGGAAAAAGAAATGGCATGCAGTTCTGTTTGTTTGACAGCAATTTGAAGCGAATTGGTTTCGGGTAATCACCTTTCGAAACAAGGAAAGGATCTCGTGGCGTGAGGAGTATCCAATCTTTCCACATGTTAGTTGGATGGCTGTATAGGTCTCTTTTTTCATTCAGTGAGTATTAAAATCTCATTTTGGAAAAATTAGAGATGCGTATTCTTTATACTAAAAATTAACCATTTTAAGTCTAGAATAGAATAGGGCAGTTGTCATCGAGCGCCCCAGCAAATTGATGTGCGTTTGAAACTTAAATTGTTGGGCCTCCAAGGAAATTGAATTACTTGCTATCTTCAACATATGCGCGACTGCCATTAACGTTGATTAGATATCTGAGAAATTTCGAAACATCAATTAAATTTCTGATTCATCAACTACATAAATCATATTTTTCTTACTTTTCGTGAATCCGCGCATCATAAGAACGAAAGGACCAAAAAATTCACAAGATTGTGGAACAGAATGATCGTTCGCGGTCTGCTCCAATTCCGACCGCCTGCTATTATCCACGGTACCGCTTCATTTCAACATTCCCGAGAAGGAAAGCGAGGGGAGACGACGGACTGAATTTCTGGCTTCAGCGTATCCTGCTTCATCGCGTTTACAAATATGTTGGTAGCACTGCCGTCGCTTGCAAACTTGCTACCCAGGTGGAACGACACTGCACCTATCAGAAAGTTTGAGACTTTGTTATGAATTTCTGTAGAGCCGAAAATGCTAGAGGGACCTGAGCCCTGTAGTAATGCTGAAGGAAATTTTTAACTACTTAGTCCACCATTCTTCACTGTCAGATTGAGCTTATTCCCTGGGGAGGTCCCATCCACGACACCGCCAGACGACGAGACTAACTGTAAGTAGATTATAGTTTGTCACTGATCCGGTGCTGCTACTTGATTTCTCATCGAAACGCCGTACCTCGAACGTGACTGAATTTTCAATTATCTTCATAACCGGAGGAAGTGTGGAAGCAGGAACAAGTGCGTTTTCATCCCCCGAAATGTTACAGAAAATGTGGTGCCTCGCACACCTTTCATTCGCTTTATTTCATTCCGTGTCGCTGAACTGCTTATCTCGCGCTGTCACTGCCGCGTCTACGAAGCATTACCAGAGAAAATTACGCAGTACTGTTACGTCTGCATTTTATAATCACGATGTTTTCTAGTTTCATACGAGCAGCATGGAAATATGAAACAATACCACAGTGATTATTAGTGAACGAAAACTTTATCGTGTACAGACAATACTCTATATAAGTCAACGGGGGTTTTAACTAGACGTAAATCACTGTGTGCCAATCCTAATTTGGTGAACATTTCGAAAAACGCTGTAAAATGAATTACTATTGACTTTATTGTATATTATGTCCCTCTGGAGCCTTAGTCAGGCAACGACAATTGTGCATGATCTCAAAAGTGGATTGATTCAGATAACACTCAACCACTTTATGCCGTGTACGGATCTGAATTTTAAGGATGATTGTAGGTTATATCAATTGTGAAGTGTGTCTAAGCTGAAAACGTAGATTTCTCGGTTTCAGACAAGCGAGAACCCCTGCGCCCATTAGTTGGAAACGAGATGTTCTAAATGGAAGGGAAAAGATGGTAGCTTGGCGCAAAATTACAGTATCCGCCACAACTATGTGCGACGACCCATTATCTAACAGTAGCGCACCTCGCCGATTCTATAAAGTTATCAGAGTGCAACTATTCTCTTTTCATTTCAAATGTCTCTGGGATGCTGTCGTTTCACAGTTGAGAATTTGTACTGTTTACCTGGCTCGGATTCGAAATTAACCGATAGAGTAGCATTACTAGGTGTACTATAGGCGTCAATAACCAAGAAAAGTTTGTCAACACCACCAACATTTCCTTTGCATTCCTCTTCGCTCGTAAACGAATCCGATACGCAAGTCACGGAATTCGCATTTGGATGAAACCCTACACCCGTAAGCAAATCTACATCTCCAGTTCCAGAAGTACTTGCTGTATAGCTCTTTGCATTTTTAGGAATC
>JAAUYH010114577.1_pt1 | contig 29613 bp, 29 predicted proteins | sample 7278061 | NCBI WGS metagenome assembly JAAUYH01 (sample SAMN14350203, study PRJNA611818) | marine sediment metagenome | isolation source: surface marine sediment (0.6m) | place: French Polynesia: Moorea | collected 2018-08
CGCAATTGGGCCGGGTGATCGCGCCGTCTTACGGTCAATATTCACCCAGCAAGTTTGCGCTCGAAGCATTGAGCGAAGGACTCGCCTATGAACTGGTACCCCACGGCATCGATGTGACCGTGATCGAGCCGGGCGGATATCCGACGATGATCTGGTCGAATTCCAACAAGAACAGTCTCGAGCTCCTTGAGCGAGCAGAGGAAAAGCACACTGCGGGCTATCCGCAATTGGTGTCTCTTCTTGGAAAGAGAACCGGAGGAGGCTCGACGGATCCGATGGACGTTCCGCGCGCCATGGCAGAGGTGATCGCAATGCCTGCCGGTTCGCGTCCGCTGCGTCGCCCCGTGCATCCTGGCAGCAAACCGCAGGTTCCGATCAACGAAATGACTGCCAAGGTGCAGACGGAGTGGCTTGGCAACACGCCATTCGGCCCTTGGATCAAGGCGGTTCACAACGCCTGACGCCGAACACCCGACTGGTCAAAACCGGCTCGGCCCGCTAAGCGGCGCGCTTTCCAGTTCTGAAAGAGAATACCCATGGGTTTCCGTTGCGGGATCGTCGGTCTGCCGAATGTCGGCAAATCCACCCTTTTCAACGCGCTGACAGAGACGCAGGCTGCGCAGGCCGCGAATTACCCCTTCTGTACGATCGAGCCCAATGTCGGGCAGGTCGCCGTCCCGGACGAGCGGCTCGACAGGATCGCGGCGATTGCGGAGAGCGCAAAGGTGATCGCGACCCAGCTCGGGTTCGTTGACATTGCCGGACTCGTAAAGGGCGCAAGCGCGGGCGAAGGCCTGGGCAACCAGTTCCTTGGCAACATCCGGGAAGTCGATGCGATCGTTCACGTGCTGCGCTGTTTCGAGGATGACGACATCCAGCACGTCGCCAACGCAGTCGATCCAATCGCCGATGCCGAAGTGGTCGAGACCGAATTGATGCTCGCCGATCTCGAAAGCCTGGAGAAGCGCGTATCGAATGCAGAAAAGCGCGCAACGGCAGGAGACAAGGAGGCGAAGACCCTCGCCAGCGTGCTCGGCCAGTCGCTTGAACTGCTGAAGGACGGCAAGCCGGCCCGCCTTACGGAGCCAAAGGACGACGAAGAAGCGCGATTGTTCGCGCAAGCGCAGCTGCTGACCGCCAAGCCTGTGTTGTATGTCTGCAATGTCGCCGAAGACGACGCCGCAGACGGAAACGAACTCTCAGCCAAGGTCTTCGCCAAAGCCGAAGTCGAAGGCGCCGAGGCCGTAGTCGTTTCCGCTGCGATCGAATCCGAACTTATCGCAATGCCGCAGGAAGACCGCGCTGAGTATCTCGAAGCACTGGGTCTCGAAGAAAGCGGCTTGGCGCGCGTAATCCGCGCCGGATACAAGTTGCTCGGCCTCAAGACGTTCTTCACCGCCGGCCCCAAGGAATCGCGCGCCTGGACCTTCCCCGACGGTGCGAAAGCCCCGCAGGCGGCGGGCGAAATTCACACGGATTTCGAAAAGGGATTCATTCGCGCGGAAACGATCGCCTATGACGATTACATTGCCTTGGGCGGCGAAAGCGGCGCGCGGGAAGCGGGCAAGCTGCGCCAGGAAGGTAAGGATTACCTCGTCCAGGACGGCGACGTGATGCTGTTCAAGTTTAACGTCTAGGCCCTTCCCTAAGGGCAACAGCCGCAAATCCCATCTTCCGCTACGTCACCATCCTCTCACACTTGTGAGTGGCACTCCGGCACGCGACATGGCATTCCAGTTTCAAATTGAAACGGAGATGTTATGCTGTACTTTGAGGACTATGCAGTCGGCCAACGCGCAGCGTTCGGCAGCTACCACGTTACCCGCGAGGAGATCATCGAGTTCGCCTCGAAATACGATCCCCAACCTTTCCACCTCAGCGATGAAGGCGCAGCGGGAACACATTTCGGCAAACTTTCGGCGAGCGGATGGCACACCGGAGCGATGTGTATGGCGATGCTCGTGGAGAACATGAACAACGTCAAACATGCGAGCCTCGGATCGCCGGGCCTCGATGAATTGCTCTGGAAGAAACCCGTCCACGCTGGCGACACCCTGCGGGTCGAAACCGAGATCGTCGAAAAGCGGAGGAGCAAGTCGCGGCCGGAGCTTGGTCTCACCAAGAATCGCATACAGGTCTTCAACCAGAACGACGAGCTGGTAATGCAGTCGATTAATGTCGGACTTGTGCTTGTGCGAGAACCCAACGCACCAATAGAGGATTGACGAAAGCGCTAGGTAAATAGGGCCAGCGCAAAAGCGGCGTTCGCCACCATTAGAACGAAATCGATCACGAAAATTCTCAGCATTACGCCTTTGAAAACGTTCCAAAGGCCCTTCCCGCGACGATTCTCCAGCGCCATTGGGATATTGCCGGCGAACTGCGATCCGTGCGCTAGCGCGTTGAACACCAGCAGGGTCGCCCATTGGCCGCCAGACTCGAACCCGCCTATATTGAACAGCAGCATCACGTTGAGGGCTGACAAGGCGAAATTGAAGCCGCCCATGAAGCGTCCGCTTTCAACCAAGGCTTCGTAGGCGGAGTTCGAGCGGTGTTCCCGGTTCGGGACCAAGACTTTGCCGAACACATTGCGACGCACATAGAACGCGTAGAAGCCCATGGCATACCAGATTGCATTGAGCAGCAGCAGGATCTGGAGTGCGGTCACGATGTCCTAGTGGCGCCCGAACAGTTTCTCGACGTGTTCCATGCTCAGTTTCACCCAGGTCGGGCGTCCGTGATTGCACTGTCCTGAGCGCGGCGTCGCTTCCATCTCGCGTAGCAACGCGTTCATTTCAGCGACGCTGAGAACCCGCCCTGCCCTCACAGATCCATGACAGGCCATAGTCGCCAAGACGTATTCCAAACGTTCGGCCAGCAGCAGTGACCCCGACTCTTCCTGCTGGCCATGCTTGGCGATGTCGTCTGCGAGATCGGCCAGCAGCTTGCCCGTATCGGCTTTTGCGATCGCGGCGGGCACTGCACGAACCAACATCGCGGACGGACCGAATCGTTCGATCGCGAGCCCGTAGCGTGCAAGCCCCTCTGCGGCTTCTTCGAGCCGGTCGCAATCGGCCTCATCCATCTCGACCACGTCGGGAACCAAGAGAGCCTGCGACCGGGCAACGGCCTCCCCTGCCCCAGACGCTTTCAGCCGTTCCAGCACGAGCCGTTCGTGTGCTGCGTGTTGGTCGACCAGTACCAAGCCATCCTTGCTCTCGGCAACGATGTAAGTGTTGGCGACTTGCCCGCGCGCGATGCCGAGAGGATAGTCCTCGCTATCCTCGGGCATCGGTTCAGCCCATTCCGCCCGACCCGTTGGCAATGCCTGATCCTGCGGTTTCCAATCGGCACGCGGCGAACCCACCGTCGATTGGGAAGAAGTCCAATCTCGTCCTTCGAAAATTGAGCGGAGCGCCGGTTTCGGCTCCGCCGCGACCGGTTCAGCCTGCCACCTTTCCATGGCCGTACGATCCGGCCCCTGCGCGCTGCGCCTGTCGCCTGTCGCCAGAGCCTGTCTCAGTCCGGATACAATGAACCCACGGACGCCACTCGCATCGCGGAAGCGAACTTCGGTCTTGGCCGGGTGTACGTTCACATCGACATCCTGCGGCGGCAATTCCAGGAACAGCGCCAGCACTGCATGCCGATCGCGGGCCAGCATGTCGGAATAGGCGCCGCGCACCGCGCCAACCAGCAAGCGATCTTTCACGGGACGGCCATTCACAAACAGATATTGATGATCCGCAACTCCGCGATTGAAGGTTGGAAGGCCAGCAAGACCGGACAGGCGCATCGTTCCGTGCGGCGTTTCGCGCGCGAGATCAATCTCGACGGCGTTGTCCTTCAGCTCGCGTGCGACGATTTGCGAAACGCGCGTTGGCAATTCCTCGTCCATCTGAGTCGAAAGCGCGGTGCGCGATTTGCCTTCCGCACCATTGGTCAGCGTGAAGGCAATCTCCGGCCTCGCCATGGCCAGGCGACGGACGATGTCGAGACAGGCAATGTATTCGCTGCGCGGCGTGCGCAGGAATTTGCGTCGCGCAGGCACTTTCGCAAACAGCTGCTCTACGCGGACCCGTGTCCCCGGAGGCAATGCTGCAGGGCCGTCTTCGACTATTTCGCCATGATCGACCACACGTTTCCAACCCTCGCTCGAATCGCGCACCCGGCTTTCGATGGTCAGGCGCGCCACGCTTGCAATCGAGGGTAGCGCTTCGCCGCGGAAGCCCAGCGTCGAAACCAGCTCGATCGCGTCGTCCGGCAGCTTGGAAGTGGCGTGTCGTTCCAGCGCCAGCGCTATCTCTTCCGCAATCATGCCGCAGCCGTCATCGGTGACCTCGAGGCGTGTCAGGCCACCATCTGTCAGCGCCACATCGATTCGCCGAGCACCCGCATCAATGGCGTTTTCAACGAGCTCCTTAAGCGCGGCGGCGGGCCTTTCGACCACTTCGCCGGCGGCAATTCGGTCGACCAGATCGGAAGGAAGGCGGCGAATTTTGGTCATTAATCGTACGCTAGCCCTCGCACGCCGCAAATTCGAGCCTTGCCGTGCATAATTACCATCCTCGTCAACAAAATTTTTGGCGTTTTCCGTAGGGATTCGCTAGGCGCGAATGCACACCTCAATTTCGGGTCGCTCAGCTTGCAGGGGGTCTGCGAGAACGGGCCCGGCATCCACGGAACAACGAAAAAATGAGCTTCCTTGCCAATCTGTTCAAATTCGGTTCGCAAAACATGGCGATCGACCTCGGAACGGCCAACACGCTGGTCTACGTCCAGGACCAAGGCATCATCCTGAATGAGCCTTCGGTCGTGGCGATCGAAACGATCAACGGGATCAAACGCGTCAAGGCCGTAGGCGACGACGCGAAGATGATGATGGGCAAGACGCCGGACACGATCGAAGCGATCCGTCCTCTGCGCGACGGCGTGATCGCCGACATCGAAATCGCCGAGGAGATGATCAAGCACTTCATCCGCAAAGTGCACGGCAAACGCAACCTGTTCCGTTATCCCGAAATCGTGATCTGCGTTCCGTCGGGTTCAACATCGGTCGAGAAGCGCGCAATTCGCGACGCTGCTTCCAACGCGGGCGCTTCCGAAGTGCACCTGATCCTCGAACCGATGGCGGCTGCAATCGGCGCTGACATGCCCGTCACGGAACCGGTCGGTTCGATGGTCGTCGATATCGGTGGGGGCACGACCGAAGTTGCCGTCCTTTCGCTGCGAGGCCTTGCCTATACAACCAGCGTGCGCACTGGCGGCGACAAGATGGACGAAGCAATCGTGTCCTACGTCCGCAGGCATCACAACCTGCTGATCGGGGATTCCACCGCGGAGCGGATCAAGAAGGACTATGGTATTGCCATGACACCCGAGGACGGCGTCGGCGAAGTCATCACACTGAAGGGCCGCGACCTCGTGAATGGCGTGCCCAAGGAAATCACCATCAACCAGGCCCATGTTGCCGAAGCGTTGAACGAACCGATCGGCGCAATCGTCGAAGGCGTTCGCATCGCCTTGGAAAACACCGCCCCCGAACTTGCCGCGGATATCGTCGACCAAGGCATCGTTCTTACGGGTGGCGGTGCGCTGATCCGCCGTCTGGATGAGCATCTGCGCGAAGAAACCGGCCTGCCGGTCTCGATCGCGGAAGACCCGCTCACCTGCGTCGCAATCGGTACCGGCCGCGCGATGGAAGACCCGATCTATCGCGGCGTTTTGATGACCGCCTGATGCGCAGCTAGCGGAGATTAGAGAAGGAAATATCCGGCCATGGCGCCGCCATCATCGCGTCATTCGAGCTATTCCAAGAAGGCCCAATATTCGGTCTTCACCGGATATTTGCTCGCCGGACTCGGCGCTCTTCTAGGCGCTGGGCTGCTTGCACTTTCGCTATGGCAGCCATCTTCCTTTGCCCCGTTGCGCGGCGCCGCCAACGACGTGGTGGCACCGGCAGGGGAAGGCACCGCGATGGTGCGGAACGAGACAGGCAATCTGTTCGATGCCATTTCCGGTTATCTCAGTGCTGGCAGCCAGAATGCCGCATTGCGCGAAGAAGTCGAACTCGCGCGGATCCGTCTCGAGGAAGCAAAGTCGGTCGAGCAGGAAAATGAACGGCTGAAAGCGCTGCTCAATCTTGCCGAGGGGGAAGCCGAACCCGTAGCGGTTGCCCGGCTAGTGGGTTCGAGTTCGTCGAGCAGCCGTCGATTTGCCGCGATCGGCGTGGGCCGAGTGGATGGAATCGAAGTGGGCATGCCCGTCCATTCTGCACGCGGGGTCGTTGGGCGAATCCTCGAAGTCGCGCGCGGATCGTCGCGAGTCCTATTGCTGACCGACAGCGAAAGCGTGCTTCCCGTGCGCCGCGCCAAGGACGAAGTCGTTGCCTTTGCCGAAGGCCGTGGCGACGGCCTGTTGCGGATCCGTCTGATCAACCTTGGCACCAATCCGTTGGAGGAAGGCGATCTGTTCGTTACCAGCGGCGCTGGCGGATACTACCGGCCGGGTATGGCAGTTGCGATCGTTAGCGAGGTGACGTCCGATGGTGCAGTCGCCAGGCTCATTGCCGAACCGTCCGCAACCGACTTCGTCTCGGTCGAACCGATCTTCGAGCCCGAAGCCGTCGAAGCGGCTGCGACACCGATAGAAGAGCCCCTGGCGGAGTGATGGAACGGCTCAATCCCACAGCGCGCGCCGATCGCTACGGCAGCCGGATCAACCGCGTCCAATCGCCCTGGCGCGCCCTTACCGTCCCCTACGTTACGATCATGCTGGGCTCGCTCCTGCCCGTCCTCTTTCTTGCCGACGTGATGCCGGTCGTCCCGCCGATTGCATTCCTCTTTTTGATCGGATGGAGGATCATGCGGCCCGGCCTGCTGCCCTTGTGGGTCGGTGTGCCGCTCGGAGCGTTCGACGATCTCTTCAGCGGCCAGCCGTTCGGCAGCGCCGTCATGCTATGGTCGATCACCATGATCGTGCTGGAATTGATCGAGACCCGATTTCCATGGCGAGGATTCTGGCAGGACTGGTTCACCGCCAGTCTAGCGATCGTGGCGTATGTCGTCGTGGCCATGGTGGTATCCGGCGCGTCCATGACCCCTCACCTGCTGCTCGCCGCAGTGCCGCAGATCGCTTTGTCGATCCTGCTATACCCGGTCTTCGCCCGTATGGTGGCCCGCCTGGACATGTTCCGTTTGGCGCGTTCGCGGAGGATCGCGTGAGCAAGGGGTTCGGCCGCAAGAACGGCACGAAGCGAAACGGTCCGATCATCAGTGCTTCGACACTCAAGAACACATTCGACCGGCGCAGCGTCATAATCGGCACCGTGCAGGGTGGGGTCGGTGTCCTGCTCGCCGCACGAATGGGCTATCTCGCGATTGCGGAGAACGAGAAGTATCGGCTGGAATCCGAAAGCAACCGGGTCAATCTGTCGCTGATCCCTCCACGCAGGGGCTGGATACTGGATCGCAACGACGCGCCTCTCGCTTCAAACCGGGCGGATTTCCGGGTCGACGTTATCCCCGGCCGGCTGAACGATGCCGATGCAACCGTGGACCAGATAGGCGCACTGCTGAATCTCAATCCAGCGCGCATCGCCGACCTTAAGACCACGATAGCAGCGAGCAGCGGATACCAGCCGGTCGAGGTTGCCAGCGGTCTCAACTACGAGGAATTCGCCGCGCTCAGCGTCCGGCTTCCCGACATGCAGGGAGTGGTCCCGCAGCGCGGGTTTTCGCGCTTCTATCCCACCGGCTGCTCGGTTGGGCACCTAATCGGCTATGTCGGACCGGCCAATGCCGAGGAATATGACGAGGAAGAGCGCAACCCCTTGCTCGTCACACCCGGCTACAAGATCGGGAAGGACGGGCTCGAAAAGCAGTTCGAGCAGGAACTGCGCGGCGTGCCCGGAGCGCGCCGCGTCGAAGTGACTGCGTCGGGACGAATCGTGCGCGACCTTGAAACTCGCGAAGACATCCAGGGCGATCCTGTCCGGCTTACGATCGACGGACCGCTGCAGGACTATGCCGCTCGCCGCATCGGCCTCGAAAGCGGCTCGGTCGTCGTTATGGACTGCGAATCCGGCGATATCCTGTGCATGGCGTCGATGCCGAGCTTCGATCCGAACAGCTTTTCCGACGGGATCGGCAGTGTCGAATACGCCATGTTGCGCGAAGACCAGCGCGTGCCGCTGCGCAACAAGGTTCTGAAAGGTCTCTATCCGCCAGGCTCGACCGTGAAGCCGATGCATTGCATGGCATTCCTGAAGGCGGGAATCAGCCCCGATGAGACGATCGCCTGTGCAGGCGGGCGCAGGATCGGCAACCGCTTCTTCAATTGCTGGAGCAACCACGGCACGGTCGACATGGCCAAGGCCATCTATCAGAGCTGCGACAGCTATTTCTACCACTTCGCGCAGCAAATCGGCTTCGACGCGGTTGCCGATATGGCCAGGACCACCGGCATGGGCGAGGAATTCCCTCTTCCAGTGATCAGCCAGTTTTACGGCACCGTTCCCACACCCGACTGGAAGCTCAACAAGTTCGGGCGCGATTGGGAGCCGTTCGACACCGTCAATGCCTCGATCGGGCAGGGATACTACCTCGCCAGCCCCTTACAGCTTGCGGTGACATCGGCGCGACTTGCGACCGGCAAGCACGTAATGCCAAGGCTGACGATGAACACGCCTCCCAAGGGATTCGACCAGGTCGACTTCCCCGACGATCACGTTGCCTATGTTCGTCAGGCTATGAGCGATGTCGTCAATGGCCCCGGCACCGCCGGCCGCGGTCGCCTGCCCTTCCCCGACATCCAGATGGCCGGAAAGACCGGGACGGCGCAGGTGGTTTCGCTCAGCGTATCGGACGGGCGCTCCGGCCCGTGGAAGTACCGCGATCACGGGCTCTTCACTTTCTTCGCACCGGTGGACAAGCCGCGTTATGCCGGTGCAGTCGTGATCGAGCACGGCGGCGGTTCGGGCGCGGCCTATCCGATTGCACGCGACGTGATGACGTTCATGTTCGATCCCGCAAAGGGCCTCGAAGCTCTGCGCGCGCTTGAGCAGCAATGGGGCGGTACCGCTCAGGAACGGCTCGAAGCGCGCTATGCCGCCTATGCCGCCGAGAGGGGCGAAACGGTGATCGCCCCGCCGCGGCGCGACGAGGACATTTTCGACCGCGTCGAAGCGGAAGCGCGACTTGCCGCCGAACAGTCGCAGGAAATCGCCGACGAGTTCGTAGCGCCGCGTGCAGACCCGACATCAGCGGGCTCTCCCCCACCCGATGCGGGTATCCCTGCCGCTGATACAGGAGCGAACGAATGAGCAGCGTCGTCCCCGCTCCCATCGCTCGGCAACCCTGGGGTATGCTTATCCCGCTACTCCTGCTCGTCGCATTCGGGGCAGCGGTTCTCTATTCGGCGGCCGGCGGATCGATGCAACCATTCGCAACGTCGCACCTCATCCGGTTCTCCGTCTTTCTCGTAATGGCCGCAATCATCGCATCGCTGCCACGCGAATTCGTGCGGTTGATGACATACCCCGCCTATATCGTCGTCCTCCTCATGCTGGTGGCGGTAGAGGCGATGGGCGCCCTGCGAGGGGGCAGCCAGCGCTGGCTCGATCTGGGTTTCATGGTGCTTCAACCGTCGGAGCTGATGAAGCCGGTGATCGTGGTAACTCTGGCGCAATTCTATTCGACTTTGCCCGTCGGACTGATCACCAGTTGGCGGGCCTTGCTTGTACCCGCCGCCCTGATCGCCTTGCCGGTCGCATTCGTTCTTTTGCAACCGGATCTCGGCACCTCGCTGGCGATCGCCTTCGGGGGAGCGGTTGTGATGCTGCTGGCCGGCCTGCCGATGCGCTGGTTTGTCATTGGCGGCGTTGGAGCGGTCGTGGCTGCGCCCCTCGCCTTCTTTTTCGGTCTGAAAGAGTACCAGCAACAGCGCGTCCTGACGATGTTCGACCCGGAGGCAGACGCACTGGGCGCCGGCTATCACATCACCCAATCCAAGATCGCGATCGGATCGGGCGGGCTATTCGGCAAAGGCTTCAACAACGGTTCGCAAAGCCATCTCAATTACCTGCCCGAGCCGCACACCGATTTCGTGTTCGCGACGATGGCGGAGGAATGGGGCCTGGCCGGGGGATTGTTCGTGATCGCCGTGTTCAGCATCATCCTCCGCTGGGGCTTGAAAGTCGCCCGCGAATCCCGCGATCGCTTTGCCAGCCTGCTCGCCGCCGGGATGGTGGCGACGATATTCTTCTACATTGCCGTAAACCTTCTGATGGTGATGGGCATGGCGCCTGTCGTCGGCATACCCCTCCCCTTCATGAGCCACGGAGGCTCTTCGATGCTCACCAACATGATCTGCATCGGAGCGCTGATGATGGTCAATCGTTGGAACCGCAACGCCCCGCGCGGAGGATTGGCGAGCTGACGCTAGACTTTGACGAGTCCCAGTTTCAGGGCCTTTACGGTGGCTCCGACCCGATCGGATGCGTCTAGCTTGGCGTATATCCGCTTGGTGTAGGTCTTGACGGTATCGGGCGACAAATCGAGGATGGTAGCAATCGCGCTGAGCGATTTCCCGCGCGACACCCACGTTATGACTTCCTGCTCACGCTCAGACAATTCCGGACGATCCCGGCTGGATTCGAGCAGCACGCACACGCGCTGATGCGCGGCTTGCGGAACGGTGCGCACAATTCCCAAGGATACGGGATCGATCTCGCTCACCGGTCGATCGTAGTCGAACGACGCATAGGCGTTTCGTCCCCGCGGTCCGAAAAGCGGGATGCCGAAGCCGTGGATCAATCCGTGTTCGCGCATGGCTTCGAAATAGCGCAGGTTATCCGGCGAGTTCGGGCCAGCCTGCATTGCGTCTTGCCATGTCAGCATTGCACCGTGACTCATGATCCTTTCCGGAATGGGATCGCATGACCGAAAATCGGAATCTTCATACAGGGCCAGCCATTCCGGATCGAATCCTTCGGCAATCACCGCGGTCCGGGGAGAATTCGCCGCATCGAACAGAGGCGTGAAGTGGTAGCTGTATCGCATCACCTTCTGCTCGATACACACATCGGCAGCGTATCGGAGGACGTCTCCGATATCGTTCAGAGCCTCGATACGGCCGAAGTGACGCTGCATAATGTTAAATAGAGTAACACAGGTCCCCCAACTGGGCGACTTTCCGTAAACGTCACCTCATGCGAAAAGATGTGCGGTTGCTCACAAAAGCGCCCGCGTTCGGGTCGTATCCTGCAAGACCCACACCGCAGGAATAGTTGGACGCGCAAGTCCTGACGACGATTGGCACCCAAGCGCTGGTCCGTCGTCAGGCACCGATATTCCTATTGGAGGCTTCGATGGTTCGCTTTTCAGCGATCAGGCACTGGCTGCTCAAGGTAATGAACGCCCGTCCGGCGGGCGAAACCGACATGGACCAGTCCGCCTTGGTGCGGGCTGCCATGCTGGCCGAGGCGATTTCGGGTCGCGAGAGCGAAGGCCTCGACACGACTCTGCGCCAATTGCATGCGATCGCCCCCCTAACCCAGCCTGCTGCCCTGAAGGCGGTAGCCGAGCTGGAAAGCCTCGGCCTGGTTCAGATCAAGGAAAACCTTCACGACAAACTCGATTCCCAGGTGACCTCGACCGACAAGTTGCGACGCAATTTGGAGCGCGGCTTTCGCTGCAATGCAGCATAGGCTCTTTCAATCCGGAGAATGCGCGCTATATGCAGCGCCTCGCCTGATTCGGGCCGTCTTGGACGGCGCCCCTTGATCGGACGATCCGATGCCTCAATCGGAGTGGACGCATAGCTCAGTTGGTAGAGCAGCTGACTCTTAATCAGCGGGTCCTAGGTTCGAACCCTAGTGCGTCCACCACGCATTTCCCTGTTGCAATCGATCAGATCACCGCTGTCACGGGACAACCGCGCTTGCCAAGGGTTCTGACCCAACACGATTAGTATCCCGGTCGATTCTCAGCCTTGTAGTACCTGGTCGTGAAGTCCTTTGTCGGCTTAGGAACGTTCGTCTTCATTACCGATCGCCATGCTTCGTTCCTCCATCGCTCGGCCGTGGTGCCGAGAAAGTTGATGATGGGAAGCTGGCCTGTAATCCTGAGCGCTGCCGGACCGGTGCCGAACAACAGTTTTGTAGAATAGAAATGCCCCTCGTTCACAAACACCAGGACGTTTCCATAATCCACTTCGGAAACCCCCCTCTCCTGCTGCAGGGCCTTCCGCAAATCCTGGGTGATATGCACCTGCGCCATGCACGCGGCGCAACCTTCGTAGGAAAAGGAATCGTACCTCAACATCGATAGGAAGCCGGCTTCGCGCGCATCCTTGTATCCCGCGCACACCTCATAGGCGTCCTTCCAGCGACCATGCGGCGTCTTGAACGACCTCAGGAAATCCCGCGCAAACAGGCTGTTCAATCGCATCAGATCGTTGGGTTTCTTGAACAGGTTAATGTGTCTGTGGATCTGTCGGGTGATGTATGCGTGCGAGTTGGTGAAGAACCACCTGTAGTCTTTGTTGGTCTTCAGAACCCCTCCTTGCGAACTCATTTCTTCATAGATCTTGAGAGTTTCCTTGTGCAGGCGCTGATCGTAATTTGCCATTCTCCGCTCCCGATGAGACTTTTCCGATGTTTGCGTTGGCCGGGGTTTGACCTGCCTTCGATCGACTCAGCGAGAATTTCCTGAAACCCGGATCATCCGATCCTGAACCAAGACCAGAGATTTTTGATGTCCGAACAGCAGAGGGGGCATCGCAAAGCAAATGGCTTGAAATCACATTATGATGTGATACATTGATTGCATGAGCACATCTATAATCACACGTGTTCGCGATATCGTCACATCGGGCGAGATGACCAAGGCAGGTCTCGCCCGCGCTGCCGGCCTTCACGCCAATACTCTTCGCGACGCGACCGAATCCGATTGGAATCCCACGGCGGAGACGCTCGCCAAGCTCGAAACTTTTCTCGGCGCGAACGACGACCGCCCCGTCCTTGTGGGGATCGAGGAGATCATCGACGAAGCACGCAATGGGCGGATGTACATCCTCGTCGACGATGAGGATCGCGAGAACGAAGGCGATCTGATCGTACCCGCTCAGATGGCCACGCCTGCCGCTATCAATTTCATGGCCACGCACGGGCGCGGACTGATCTGCCTCGCGCTCGACAGGAAACGGGTCGACGAACTGGCTCTCGAGCCGATGAGCCGCAACAACAAGGAGAGCATGCAAACGGCTTTCACGATTTCGATCGAAGCGAAGGAAGGCGTGACGACCGGCATTTCAGCCGCCGACCGCGCCCGCACCGTCTCGGTTGCTATCGATAGCACCAAGGGCGCCGACGACATCGTTACGCCGGGCCATGTCTTCCCCCTGACAGCGCGCGACGGTGGCACCTTGGTTCGCGCGGGTCACACCGAGGCGGCGGTGGACATTTCCCGCCTGGCAGGCCTCAATCCCAGCGGCGTGATCTGCGAGATCATGAACGAAGACGGATCGATGGCGCGGCTCGACGACCTGATTGCTTTTGCCCGTAAACACGACCTCAAGATCGGAACGATCCGCGATCTAATCGCCTATCGCATGCGCAACGATCACCTGGTCGAGCGGATGGATGAGCGAGCGTTCGAAAGCGACTATGGCGGCCAGTGGCGGCTGATCACCTATCGCAATACGATTTCCAGCAACGAAGCGTACGTCCTGCAGAAGGGTCACGTGGTGGACGGCGAACCAACCCTCGCCCGCGTCCATCCGATTTCAGTGTTCGACGATGTCCTGGGTCAGCCGGGGCCGCGCAAACGGACGTTGCAGCGTGCGATGGGCGCCATAGGTGAACACGGTTCGGGCGTCATCGTTATCCTCACCGGCCGCGTCGGATCGAGCGGCGAATGGACGCAGGATGAAGAGATCCGCAATATCGGTATCGGATCGCAAATCCTGGCAGACCTGGGCGTGCACGACATGATCCTTCTCTCGAACTCGCGGCCCGATCTCGTCGCGATCGAGGGCTTCGGTCTTACCATCACCGATCACAAACCCATCCCGGAGTAGCCCAAACATGGCCCGAATCCTGATTGTCGAAGCTCGGTTCTACGCTCACCTCAACGATATGCTCATAGCCGGTGCGAAAGCGGCGGTTGAAGCGGCGGGCCATACGGCCGAGGTACTCACCGTCCCAGGCGCGCTCGAAGTTCCTGGTGCTATCGCCTTGGCTGCCGAAAGCGGCGACTACGATTGCTTTGTTGCAATCGGCGTCGTCATTCGCGGAGAGACCTATCATTTCGAAATCGTTGCTGGCGAAAGCGCCCGGGCGATCATGGCCCTAACGATGGACGGGATCGCCATCGGCAACGGCATTATCACCACCGAAAACGAAGAGCAGGCTCTGGTTCGAGCGGATCCCGCGCAGAAGGACAAAGGCGGAGAGGCGGCAAAGGCGGCGCTGGCATTGCTCGACCTGGCCATTCGTTTCGACCGGTAGCGATCCCAATTCGAGACACTGTTTGCCTCCTTCGCCTTGAAACTACGTATTTTCCCTCTGTAGATTTGCATAAGGTGTTAGGCTGATAAGTCTGGACAACCCGTCGGGGCGGGTACCCGCCGCATTAAAAGGGCGGGAAAAAAGAATGAGTTGGGGAAAACAGATTGACTGAGGGAACGGCCCGAGGAGCAGGCGACGTGAATGTGGCCGCTATCCTCGCTGTACTGGAGCATCAATTGGCGCAGCTTGACAGATTGGGGGCGGGTATCGCAGCGGCCCATCTCGACGCCGCAATCCAGCAATTGCGGCTCGATCAAGCCACCGAACGGACCACAAGACACGCTCCACATCCGTAATCCCACGTAAAGCCAAGCCAAAACCTTAGCGCTAATACGGATGGCGCGGGGCGAACCTTGGGCAATTGGTGTTGCATGAAGCACCGGTCGCACCGCTCAACGGGAGGTCGCGACTCTGGTGTGCAAAATGCCATTCGAGCACAAATTGAGAACTCGTGCCCCGGTAAGGGGCGAGATGATCGAAGCGGTTCTCCGATCATGAATATGGATGAAACGGGATCTCCCGATATTCCTCGAAAGAGCTCCTCAAACGCACCCAGCTCGCAGCCGCACCCTGATCTGGGCGCAATGCAGGATTTGAAACCTTTCGCGGATCAATTGATGGCGATCGCCAGGCAGCTTCGCGAAGGTGAGTTCCAATTGGACCAGACGCCGCCGGATCCCGGTGCCAACCCTATTGCCGATAAATCCTCGATGCGGTCGCTGCCAGCCGAAGGGTTGAGCTCCCGCAGCAGATATGCCCAACTGGCGCGCGAGACCTACGCCAGAAGGCGTCAGCGCGGCGCCATATTCGGCAATTCAGAGCTATTCGGCGAACCTGCCTGGGATATCCTTCTCGATCTCTACATCGCGCTCGTCGAAGAGAAGGCCGTGTCCGTATCGAGTGCCTGCATCGGGTCGGCCTCACCGCCAACGACCGGCTTGCGATGGCTCGGTGTCCTCGCCGAAAACGAACTCGTGGTTCGCGAACAGGACCCGAACGATCAACGCCGCGTTCTGGTCAGGCTCACCGAATTCGGGGTTGCGGCGATGGATCGCTACTTTGCCAGCGTCGATGGCTCTCATTGAGCCGAGCGCTGTCAGCGCCTGAGCCCCTCTCTTTCGCCCCCTGACAGGAGAGTGTGCTCAGGCGCACCCTTCGATGCGCGCGGCACCGGCACAATCAGCCGAAGCAACTGCGCCCGGCATAGGATGCGCTGTCACCCAGCTCTTCTTCGATGCGGATAAGCTGGTTGTATTTGGCGAGTCGATCCGACCGTGCGAGCGAGCCCGTTTTGATTTGTCCGCAATTGGTCGCGACGGCAAGGTCGGCGATGGTCGCATCTTCGGTTTCGCCCGAACGGTGGCTCATGACCGAGGTGTATCCAGCGCGATGGGCCATATCGACCGCTGCGAGCGTCTCTGTCAGGGATCCGATCTGATTGACCTTGACCAGCAGCGAATTGGCAAGACCTTGCTCGATTCCATCCGACAGGCGCGCGGGGTTGGTCACGAAAAGATCGTCACCAACCAGCTGCACCTCGTCGCCGATCGCGTCGGTAACGGCCTTCCAGCCTTCGAAATCGTCTTCGCCCATCCCGTCTTCGATCGACCGGATCGGATACTCGTCGCTCAGCTTCGCGAGGTAGTCGGCCATGCCTTGGCCATCGAGGCTCAGCCCCTCCCCTGAGATTTCGTACTTGCCGTCCTTGAAGAACTCCGTTGCGGCGCAGTCCAGTGCCAGCACTATATCGTCGCCCGGTTTGAACCCGGCCTGCTCGATCGACGCCATGATGAAATCCAGCGCAGCGCGAGTGCTGGCCAGATCGGGTGCAAATCCTCCTTCGTCTCCAACGGCCGTTGCCAGGCCTTTCTCCGACAATCCCTTCTTCAGCGTATGAAAGACTTCGGAACCCCAACGAACCGCTTCGGCAAGACTTTCCGCACCGACCGGCATGATCATGAATTCCTGGATGTCGATCGGGTTGTCAGCATGCTCGCCGCCATTGATGATGTTCATCATCGGTACTGGCAAGACATGTGCCGCGACTCCGCCGAGGTAGGAGTAGAGCGGCAGACCGCGCGCATTCGCCGCCGCCTTGGCAACGGCGAGGCTGGTGCCGAGAATTGCATTCGCGCCGAGCCGTCCCTTGTTCGGCGTGTCGTCGAGGGCGATCATCCCCAGATCGATATCGCGTTGGTCTTCGGCGTCGAACGCCCCGACGAGTAAATCGCGGATCTCGGTGTTGACCGCTTCGACCGCTCTCAGCACGCCCTTGCCCTTGTAACGGCCTGCGTCACCATCGCGCAGCTCTACCGCTTCGTGCGCACCGGTCGATGCCCCCGAAGGCACCGCAGCGCGGCCGAAACTGCCGTCATCCAGCAGTACATCGACTTCCACGGTAGGGTTGCCACGGCTGTCGAGAATTTCGCGTCCGTGCAGATCGATGATCGCGGTCATGTTTGGCTCCGTCGGCAATGTGTTGTATATTGCTAAGACACCCCCATATCGCATAAGATAGGGAAGAGTTTTCGCGCTCTATGCGCAGCATGTTTACGGCGCAAGCATGCGTGCGCGCCGCTAACGGCGTGAATACGATTTCTGACTGGAAAACCACGCATTCGGAGGACAGAAGCGAGAATCATGGCAGAAACCAAAAGCACGAAGAGCACCAAGACCCCAGCCAGTCCGGCCAAGGGCGGCACGACCAAGTCGACCGCCGCAAAGAAGGCCGCTCCGAAAAAGACTGCGGCGACTTCCAAGCCTGCGGAAGAGGCAAGCGGTGCCAGCGAAGCCAAGAGCCGTTTCAACACTGCTCTCGAAGAAGCCAAGTCCGGCGCAGCCGCACTGCGCGCCGAAGCCGGGAGTCGCAGCGACGATCTCATGGCGGAAGCCAAGGTCTACGGCGAGAAGGCCAAGACTCGCGCCGGCGAGCTCGCAACCGACAGCAAGAGCGCTGTGAGCGACGGTATCGCTTCACTTGGCAAGGTCGTCGGCGATACTGCGGAGCAGATCGATGAACGCTTCGGTGAGCAATATGGCGACTATGCGCGCAAAGCGTCGCGCAGCCTTGCCGAAACCTCGGCATCGCTCGAAGCCAAGAGCGTCGAAGAGCTCGGCGAAGATGCCCGCGAATTCGTTCGCAAGAGCCCAGGCGTGGCGGTGGGAATTGCCGCAGTGGCCGGCTTCCTGCTCGCGCGCATGCTTCGCGGACCGCGCAGCTAGGCGCGCAACGGGGACTATCGGATGTTGGAGGGGACAGGGCCTGAAGGGTCGCAGGACGAAGCTGCGGACCCTCTTGCCCCCATTCCCACGGAAAAACAGGATGCAACCGCCGAAAGCCAGGCCGAATTCGACGAATCCCTGGTCGAAGAGCTCGCGGCGCTGATCGATGACGGCAAGACCTACGCGGAAGCCGAGCTTGCGTTCCAGAAGGGACGCGCTGCACTTGCCGGTCGAAGCGTCGGGATTGCGCTGGCGCTCGTCGTCGTCGCGATCATCCTGCTGCACATCGCTTTCCTCGCCTTGGCTGTGGGTCTTGTGATGGCCCTCGCGCCGCTGGTGACGATTTGGGGTGCCATTGCCATCGTCGTGGGCGGGCTGCTGCTTTTGGTCGGCCTGCTGGGGTACAGTGCCTATTCGCACGGGAAACTCCTGGGAGCGTTGTTCGCGAAAGCGTCCGATGACGAGGCGGCATGACCAAGCTTCCGCAACAATTCGTCGAAGATCGCGCCTTGCGCGACGCCGCTCGCGATGTGTTGATGGCCGACATCGAACACGCTCGAAACAGCATTTCCGGAAAGGGAATTGCGGCCCGGATTGGCAGTCGGGTCGGGGATGGCGCCAAGGATGTGTTCGAGGTCGCCAAGGGGCACGCCGACGACAATCGCGGGATCCTTGCCGCCCTGGTCGGTGCGATCGTCCTGTTCTTCGCGCGCGAACCCATCCTTGAGATCTTTGGGATCACTCCCGAAGACGCCAGTGGTGCTACGGCAGAGACCGATGACGATATCCCTGCAGACTCACGTGAATCTGCGGAGTTGGAAAGCGACGTAGCCCAGCCCGCATTCGGAGACGACAATGACGGATAATGCCCCCACACCTGCCGGCAAGCGCGATGAATTGCGTGCCAAGATCGAAGCAAGCGAACGGCGCATTGCGGAGCGGAGTGTTGCCGACCAAGCCAAGGAAACAGCTGGGGCGGCAACGACCTATGTCAAAGAGAACCCCTTCACCGTCCTGGGCGGAGCAATTGCTCTTGGTCTTGTCGTCGGGATGCTCACCAGGCCTGGCCGAAGAGCGGCAAGGAACGCCGCCACCGGTGCAGCAGGAGCCGTTAGCGGAGCGGCCACCGGTGCAGCCCGGAGCGTCGGCAATGCCGCCAAGGCGCGCGGATCGGCATTCGGGACGTTGCTGGCCGATGCGCTGGTGGCCTACGGGATCAAGCTGATCGACGATGCGCTCGACAGCGCACGGACGGGGCGCGAGAAGCTTGAAGACTTGAGCGACGACGCTGCAGCGAAATCGCGCGAGATGCGGCGCGACGCCGACTATCTCGCCGGGACCGCCGCAGACAAAACGAAGACAATGGCCCGGCGAACCCGACGCAAGGCAGAACGAGCAGTTCGTGACCTGAAGGATCGCGTCAGCAATTGACTTTCCGGACTTGCTCCGCGCCGGCGTTGCGGTAAAGGCGCGGCATCAATTCTCCCCAGGGGTTCAAGGCAATGGAAGAAACAACACCGTCGCAGCGACTTCATCTCGTCATGGGCGGCCGCGTCACAGATCCGCGTGGACATGAATTTCAGGACCCCGAAAGCGTACACGTGGTCGGCGTCTACAGTTCCTACGATGCTGCGGTGGATGCATGGCGGGCACAGGCTCAGCGCACAGTCGATGATGCCGAGATGAAGTATGTCGTGGTCCATATCCACAAGCTGCTGACACCGGACGAGTAGTCTTCGCGATGGCCTATGCCATCCGCCTCTTTCGTACAGAAGATGCTCCCGTTCTCGCTGAACTGACGCTCGCGGCGATCAAGGCAATCGGGCCAAAGTCCTATACGCCCGAACAAGCGGAAGCGTGGGCTGCCCGGCATCCCGGACCTCAACGATTCCGTGAACGGGATGAGGCCGGGGCGACGATATTCGTCGCTGCCGATGCGCGGGACCTTGCCGTAGCCTACTCGCTGCTGGAACCGGACGGGCATCTCGACATGCTCTATTGCCACCCGGACCACACGCGGAAGGGCTTGGCGGACGAGTTGCTCCACACCGCGGAACGTCACGCCCGGTCTTTGGGCATCCACCGCCTCTACACCGAAGCGAGCGAACTTGCCCGGCCCGCTTTCGAACGGGCGGAATACCGAATGCAGCACCGCCGCGACTTCGAAATCGACGGCGTAGCCATTTACAATTACGCGATGGAAAAGCGCCTGATCTAAGGTGCTTTTCGCACTATCCTCAGATGAATTCGATCTTGTCGACGAGGTAGAACTTGTCGCCCGACGGGACGGTTACTTCGATCTCGTCTTCGACTTGCTTGCCAATAAGCGCGCGGGCCAATGGCGAAGAATAAGAAATCCGGCCCTTACTGGCATCCGCTTCGGTCTGGCCGACAATCTGGTACCTGATCGGCTTGTCGTCCTCATCGAGCAGCGTCACGGTTGCACCGAAAATGATCCGATCCCCTGACAAGGTTGCCGGGTCGATAATCTGGGCACGGCTGACCTTGTCCTCGATTTCGGCGATCTGCGCCTCGACCTGTCCCTGGCGCTCCTTCGCCGCATGATACTCGGCATTTTCCGAGAGATCGCCATGCGCGCGAGCTTCTTCGATCGCATCGACAATCTTCGGGCGTTCCTCACGCAGCGCCTTGAGGTCTGTAGTAAGACGCTCATACCCCTCCGCCAGCATCGGAACTTTTTCCATCGTCGCCATCCGTTTCTTTCCTTCTTCGTCCCACCCGAATCCTGCGTCATTCCGAGTGCGACCGCTCCGATGGAGGCGGCCCGATTGCACCAAAATGTCGGGAGGACTGCGCTAATTCGTCAGCTATAATAGTCTTGCAACGAGCGGACTTCAAGTTGATCCGGTTTTACAGCGGCAATCGCTGCCGCCGCGGCGTTGGAAGCAGTGGCCGTCGTGTAATACGGAACTTTCTTCTCCAGTGCCGTGGCACGGATCGATTTGCTGTCGAGTAGCGACTGCCAGCCCTCGGTGGTGTTGAAGATCAGCGCCACTTCCCCATCGATGATCCTGTCGACGATATGCGGCTGGCCTTCGGCAACCTTGTTGATGTGTTCGACTGCCAGCCCCTGCTCGGCCAGGAATGTCTGCGTTCCACCGGTGGCGATCACGCGAAAGCCCTGTTCGATCAGTCGCTTGACCGCTGGGACGATCACCGGTTTATCGGTATTCTTGACCGAGACGAAGACCGTTCCTTCGTAGGGCAACATCATCCCGGCGCCCATTTGCGACTTGAGGAAAGCGGCATCGAAGGTCGTGTCGATCCCCATGACTTCGCCGGTCGACTTCATTTCTGGGGTCAGCACGGGGTCTGCCCCCGGGAATCGACCGAACGGGAACACGGCCTCCTTGATCGCGATGTACGGAAGATCGCGCTTGAATGGCTCGAAGTCGGCGAGCATCTCGCCGGCCATCACACGCGATGCGATCTTGGCGACCGGCTGCCCGATGGCCTTGGCCACGAACGGCACCGTGCGGCTGGCGCGCGGGTTAACCTCGATCAGGTACACCTCGCCATCCTTGACCGCGAATTGCACATTCATGAGCCCGCGCACCCCGAGCGCCCTTGCAAGAGCATCGGCCTGGCGCTCCATCTCGGCAACGGTATCGGCAGGCAACGAGTAGGGCGGCAGCGTGCAGGCGCTGTCGCCCGAGTGCACACCGGCCTCCTCAATATGTTGCATAACGCCGGCGATGCGGACTTCCTTCCCGTCGCAAAGAGCATCGACGTCGCATTCGATCGCGTCGCGCAGATACTGATCGACAAGCACCGGGCTGTCGCCGGAGACGTTCACCGCGGTCTTGATGTAGTCGTCGAGCTGCGCTTCGGAATCGACGATTTCCATCGCCCTTCCGCCGAGCACGTAAGACGGGCGCAAGAGCACCGGATAGCCGATGCGAGCGGCCACAGCCGCCGCCTCGTCGCGGCTGTAGGCGATGCCGTTGTCCGGCTGCTTCAGCTTCAGCTTGTTGACCAGCTTGGCGAAGCGCTCGCGGTCTTCGGCAAGGTCGATCGCATCGGGCGACGTGCCAAGGATCGGAATTCCCTCATCCTCCAGCGCCTGCGCCAGTTTGAGAGGCGTTTGTCCGCCGAACTGCACAATTACACCGACCAAATCGCCCGTCGACATTTCGACCCGCAGGATTTCAAGCACATCCTCCGCCGTCAACGGCTCGAAGTACAACCGGTCCGAAGTGTCATAGTCGGTCGAAACGGTCTCCGGGTTGCAGTTGACCATGATCGTCTCGAAGCCCTGCTCGGCGAGCGCAAAGCAGGCATGGACGCAGCAATAGTCGAATTCGATCCCCTGCCCGATCCGGTTGGGACCGCCGCCGAGGATGACGACTTTCTTGCGATCGCTCGGGTCAGCCTCGCATTCCGGCTTTCCGAAGCTGGGCGCTTCGTAAGTCGAATACATGTAGGGCGTGATCGCTTCGAACTCGGCCGCACAGCTGTCGATCCGCTTGAACACCGGCAACACGCCGAGCTTGCGGCGCAGCGCGCGAACTTCGTCTTCGTTGGTCGCGCCGGCCATGGCCTGGAGCGCATCGTGAAGCAGGCCCGAGCGCTTGGCCTGCGTTTCGGCCATCCCCCCGGCAACTCCAACCGAGCGTACGGCAAGGGTCGCCAGCCGTTTGTCCGAGAAGCCCATAGCCTTCAACCGGCGCAAGCCCTCGGCATCGTTAGGCAAACCGTCCGACGACACCTGAACCTCGGCGACGATGATTGCTTCGATCTGGCGCAGGAACCACGGGTCGTAGCCCGTGACGTTCTGGATGTCTTCAACGCTGAAGCCTTCGCGCAACGCCTGTCCCACTTTCAGCAATCGGTCCGGCGTGCGCCGCGAGATGGCTGCGGTGATGACCTCGCGCGAGACGCCATCGAGCTCGGGCACACGGTTGAAACCATCGAGACCGGTTTCCAGCCCGCGCAGGGCTTTCTGCATCGATTCCTGGAAGTTGCGGCCTATCGCCATGACTTCGCCGACCGACTTCATGGCAGTTGAGAGCAACGGCTCGGTGCCCTTGAATTTCTCGAATGCGAAGCGCGGGATCTTGGTGACGACATAGTCGATGGTCGGCTCGAAGCTCGCCGGGGTCGCGCCGGTGATCTCGTTGGTGATTTCGTCGAGCGTGTAGCCGACCGCCAATTTCGCCGCGACGCGCGCGATCGGGAATCCGGTCGCTTTCGACGCCAGCGCCGACGAGCGCGAAACCCGCGGGTTCATCTCGATCACGATCAACCGGCCGTCCTTGGGATTGACCGCGAACTGCACGTTCGATCCGCCGGTCTCGACCCCGATCTCGCGCAGCACATTTAGGCTGGCGGTGCGCATGATCTGGTATTCCTTGTCGGTCAGCGTCAGCGCCGGCGCGACCGTGATCGAGTCCCCCGTATGCACGCCCATCGGATCGACGTTCTCGATCGAGCAGATGATGATGCAATTGTCCGCCTTGTCGCGGACGACCTCCATCTCGTATTCCTTCCAGCCGAGCAGCGATTCCTCGATCAAAACCTCGGTGGTGGGCGAGGCGTCGAGCCCGTCCGATACGATCTTGTCGAACTCCGCCTTGTTGTAGGCGATCCCGCCGCCTGTGCCGCCGAGCGTGAAGCTGGGGCGAATGATCGCGGGGAGGCCCGTGCGCTCCAGAACACCGCGCGCTTCTTCGAGCGTGTTCGCCACCCCGCTGCGCGCGCTTTCGAGACCGATGGAATCCATCGCATCCCGGAACCGCTGGCGGTTCTCGGCCTTGTCGATCGCGTCGGCTTTTGCGCCGATCATCTCGACTCCGTGCTGGGCCAACACGCCCATCTCATCGAGCTTGAGCGCGCAGTTGAGCGCGGTCTGCCCGCCCATGGTCGGCAACAGCGCGTCGGGCTTTTCCTTGGCGATGATCTTGGCGACAATCTCCGGCGTGATCGGCTCAATATAAGTCGCGTCGGCGAACTCCGGATCGGTCATGATCGTCGCCGGATTGGAGTTGACGAGGATGACCCGATAGCCCTCCTCCTTCAACGCCTTGATCGCCTGCGTGCCGGAGTAGTCGAACTCGCAGGCCTGCCCGATGATTATCGGACCGGCGCCGATGACGAGGATGGAGGAGATGTCGGTGCGTTTGGGCATTTAGAAGAGACTCACAATGATTGTTCCGAGAGTGAGCAGAATGCCCGTCAGCGCAACTCGATAGGCGTCCTCTATCCCGCCCTCAGCTATTGCCTTTAGCCTGTCCCATACGAGAAACTTGAATGACGCGACCGCGAAAGCTCGACCCTTTGTAACGCCATCTTTCCAAGATCGACTACCAAGTATCGCCTCGTCCCGCACGGCAGGATCGATTTGGTTGCTCGAGCGAAGAACTTCCTCCGCGTCCTCTACTGCTGCAATGGCGTCTTCTTGCATGCGTTGATTGTCGGAGAAGCTGACAACTCGATCAGCACCTGGTGCAAGCTGGCTTTCGACTTTGGCTAATGGATCGCTCTCATGCTCGGCTCGCTCGTTGAGTTGCTCTGCATACTTATAACCTGCGTCGGTCAGGGAGTATTTCGTGCGCTGGCCCGACACGATCGGCCGCGCGATATTCACCCATCCATTCCCACCGAGGACTCCGAGAGCGAGTTCCACTCTCGCATCAGTAACGTCCGGAGAGAGGAATTCCTGAACGTCCTCCAGCGTTAGGGATTCACTAGCCCGTTGATAATATTCGTAAAGCCCGTGCAAGACCAAGGCTTCTAATTCCGCTTGTTTGACCACCTAAAGCCCCCCAACAAACTTCTCGAACAGGTAGAAGCTGTCCTGCGGTCCTGGGCTAGCCTCCGGGTGATACTGCACCCCGAACGCTTGTTTGCCCTTCACCGCGATACCGCAATTCGAGCCGTCAAACAGGCTCACATGGGTCTGCTCCACCTCGGGCGGCAGGGTGTCGGCATCGACCGCGAAGCCGTGGTTCATGCTGGTGATCTCTACCAGGCCGGTGGTTTCGCCCCAGCCTTCCCCGACGCGTTGGACCGGGTGGTTTGCGCCGCGGTGGCCCTGGTGCATCTTCACCGTTTTCGCGCCCGCCGCCAGCGCGAGCATCTGGTGGCCGAGGCAAATGCCGAACAGCGGCATATCGGCATCGAGCAGCGCCTTGATCACCGGCACTGCGTATTCGCCCGTCGCCGCCGGATCGCCCGGGCCGTTGGAGAGGAACACGCCATCGGGCCTCAGCGCCATGATGTCGTCAAATGAGGTCCTCGCCGGGACCACCGTCACCTTGGCACCCGCGCGCACGAGGTTGCGGAAGATGTTGTCCTTCGCGCCGTAATCCACCGCGACAACATGCGGGGTGGCATCGCGCGCCGCGCGTCCATAGCCGTGGCCGAGCCGCCAGTATCCGCCTTCCCAGCTCTCCTGCGCTTCGCGGGTCACGACCTTCGCCAGGTCCATGCCCTCTAGCCCGGCCCATTGCTGCGCGCGGGCATGTAGCGCGTCGAGATCGAATTGGCCCGACGGCTCATGCGCAATCACGGCGTTGGGCGCGCCATTCAGGCGGATCGCGCGGGTCAGCGCGCGGGTGTCCACGCCCGACAGGCCGATTTTCCCATTGCGCTCCATCCACGCGGTGAAGTCTTCCAGGCTGCGGAAATTGCTCGGCGCCGTCACATCCTCGCGCACCACGCAGCCGACTGCGCTCTCGACCGCGCTTTCCACATCCTCGGCATTGGCGCCGACATTGCCGATATGCGGGAAGGTGAAAGTGACGATCTGCGCGGCATAGGAGGGATCGGTCATCACCTCCTGGTACCCCGTCATCGCGGTGTTGAAGCACACCTCGCCGACCGCGCTGCCGCTTGCCCCGAAACCACGCCCCCAGATCACGCTGCCATCGGCCAGAACGAGGCAGCCCGTCGCACCCTTGGGTTGCGCAGGACGTGTGGCAGCAGAAGCCATTTGGGGCTCTCCGAGTCAGGTGTTTCCAGCGATGTCGCTAAGTCTCATCGGCTAAGCGGCTGCCGGGCGCGCGTCAAGCTGGGCTGTCGGTCCGGATTGCATTAGACCTGCGAATAGCAACGATCCATCCACAGGTATTCGCAATGAGCTCAGCCGACTACGCCGCAGCGCTGTCCCGTTACGAGGAAATCGTCGCGGAATATCCCGACCTCAAGGTCAAGGGAAAGGCGAACAGGTACACCGCGATGAACGGCAACATGTTCAGCGCCTTGCAGAAGGACGGAACGCTGACGGTGCGGCTCTCCGAGACGGACAAGAAAGCCTATAACGAGGAGCATGGCACCTCGGACGTGATTTCGTATGGTTCGGTGATGCGCGGCTATGTCTATGTCACGCCGGAGATCTGGAATGACGATGCTGCGCTTCGCGCGCTCTTCAAACGGTGCGTAGAACACGCCCAGACCTTGAAACCCAAGCCGACCAGGAAGACATAGCGGCCAACGAATCCAGAACGGGAAAGAACCATGATCCGCGACGACATCAAGTCCGCCACCATCACTGCCATGAAAGCGGGCGAGAAAGAGCGCACCGCGACGCTCCGCCAGATCTCCGCCAAGATCAAGGATCGCGATATCGAAGAGCGCACCAGCGGCAAGGACATCCCCGACGACGAGCTGGTTACGAGCGTGCTGCAGAAAATGGCCAAGCAGCGGCGCGAATCGATCGAGATGTACGAGACCGGTGGACGCGCAGAACTCGCGGCGAAGGAGCAGGCCGAACTGGCCGTGATCGAGGAATTCCTCCCTCAGATGATGAGCGAGGAAGAGACGAAGGCCGCAATCGATGCGATCAAGGCAGAGACCGGAGCGTCCTCGATGAAGGACATGGGCCAAGTCATGGGCGCGCTCAAGGCAAAGCACGGCGCGGTGCTCGACGGCAAGTTGGCGAGCGGGCTGGTGAAGGCGGCTCTCAGCTAGTCACAGCCTAGTCCACAGAGCGCGCTTGAACGCGCGCGCATTCGGACGCACTGTCCAACCATGACCATTACCCCGCAATGGAAGGACGAGCTGCGCGCGCGCGTCACGCTGTCGAGCGTCATCATGCGCACGACCAAGCTCCAGAAGGCGGGGCGCGAGTGGAAGGCGTGCTGTCCGTTCCATGACGAAAAGACACCGAGCTTCACGATCAACGACCAGAAGGGCTTCTATCATTGCTTCGGTTGCGGTGCGCATGGCGATGTGATCAGCTGGATGATCGAGCAGCGCGGGCTGTCGTTCATCGACGCGATAAAGGAGCTGGCCGCGGAAGCCGGAATGGAGGTTCCCGCTCCCGATCCCGTCGCTGCCAAGAAGGCAGAAAAGCGCGCAAGCCTCGTCGATGTGACGACAGCGGCGCAGGAATGGTTCGTCGCCAACCTTCGCGGCGCGGAAGGGCGTGAGGCGCTGGAATATCTGCGGCGGCGGGGCCTCAAAAACGAAATCCTTCGCGAATTCGGGTTCGGCTACGCGCCGGAAAGCAAACAGGCTCTGCCGACCGCCCTGCCCGAATTCGACGAGTCGATGCTGGTCGAAACCGGGATGCGGATCGCGACCGAAGACGGCACCAAATACGATCGCTTCCGTGGCCGGGTCATGCTGCCGATTCAGGATGCACGCGGACGCGTAATCGCGTTCGGCGGGCGCATCCTCGAAAGCCGCGATGGTGTTGCGAAGTACCTGAACTCACCCGACACCCCGCTGTTCGACAAGGGCCGCACACTCTACAACCTCCACCGCGCCGCCCCCGCTTCGCGCCAGACCGGGCGTGTGGTCGTGGTTGAGGGCTACATGGACGTCGTGGCACTCGCGCAGGCCGGAATCGAAGACGCGGTCGCTCCGCTCGGAACGGCGCTCACCGAGATGCAGCTCGAAATGCTGTGGCGCATGGTCGAGCGTCCCGTCCTGTGCTTCGACGGCGACAATGCCGGCCAGAAAGCGGCCATGCGAGCGATCGGTCGCGCCCTACCCCTGCTGGCGCCGATGCGATCGCTGGCCATCGTAAGGCTGCCCGCCGGTCTCGACCCGGACGATCTGATCAACCGGCAAGGCGTCGGCGCGATGGAAAAACTGCTCGCACAGCCCAGGAGCCTGCTCGATACGCTTTGGGAATTCGAGCGCGATGCCCAGCCGCTCGACAGTCCCGAGGCGAAAGCGGGACTCAAGGCCCGCCTGATGGCGTATGTCGACACAATCCAGGACCGCGACATTCAGGCGCTCTACCGACGCGAATTGCTCGATCGATTCTCTGCCTTCGCCTATCCACCCCGCCGACAGGCAAAGCGCGGCCCGTGGCGGACAGGGACGCCTGCCCCGCGCGGCCTTTCGAGCGATGCCCGCAGCACGCTCCAGCGGGCGATGTCCGGCGGTCAGCGTAGCGGCCTGATGAACGCCGTGATCGCCGGCTTCGTCCGCCATCCCGACCAGATCGAACGCCACGCCGAGGCCCTTATTCGCCTTGCCAAGGTTGACCGAGAAGCCGCACCCGCAATCGAATCGCTGATAGAGCTGTCCGAAAGGGTTGATTCGCACGGTCAAACCGCCATATCTGGCGAGCAAGGCTATCCTGCCCCACCGGACGATATTCGATACGCTTTCCTCAGAGAAGGCACGCCCACCGGTGAAGCGCGCGAGGAACTGGCCGAAGCTGTGTCGCTGCTGGCCCTCAAACCAGCGCTCGAAGCCGCTATGGCGGCAACGATTGCTCGGTTTGACGACGACCCTGAAGGATCTTTCGCCGAGCAGACCCGCTTGCGGCAACAGCTCACGACAGTTGACGAGCGTCTGAAGGCATTTGGGCGTAAGAAGGCCGCTAGTGCGGCAAAGGACAATGACTCCGCTTCGGCGGTGGGATCGGAATTAACATCGGCGTCGGCGGAAACAGCCGCAGGCGACCCGGAAACGGATTGACGAGATTACATGGCCTCGACCGCTAAGACGCAAGACAAAGATGACGCTCCACTGATCGACCTCAATGAGGCAGCGATCAAGAAGCTCATGACCAAGGGCAAAAAGAAGGGCTACCTCACTTACGATGAGCTCAACGAAGCCCTTCCCTCCGGCGAAATGAGCCCCGACCAGATCGAGGACATCCAGACGGCGCTGTCCGAAATGGGCGTGCAGATCGTCGAGAACGACGAGGAAGCCGAGGCCGAGGCCGAGCAGGAAGCCGAAGTCGAGGAAATGCAGGTCGACGACGCGGCCAAGAAGGACACGAAGAAGGACGCCAAGGCGCCGGCTGCCAAGAAGACCGGGACGGGTGAGCGCACCGACGACCCGGTCCGCATGTATCTGCGCGAAATGGGCGCCGTCGAACTGCTCAGTCGCGAAGGCGAGATCGCTATCGCCAAACGCATCGAGGCCGGACGCGACATGATGATCATGGGCCTGTGCGAAAGCCCGATCACTTTCCACGCCATCATCCAGTGGTCCGAAGCGCTCAATGCCGAAGACATGCAACTGCGCGAAATCCTCGATCTCGACGCGATGCTTTCCAAGGAACCTCCGCCCGACAAGATGGAGGAAGAGAACGAAGAGGCGGAAAACGGCGAAATCTCCGAGGAAACCGCTGGTCCGACGATTCGCGACGATGACGAAGACGACGGTGAAGAGGAAAGCGCCGAAGGCGAAGACGGCGAAGAAGGCACCACCAAGCGCGAAGAGGACGATGATGAGGACAACACCCTCAGCCTCGCCCAGATGGAAGCGACGCTGAAGCCGGATGCAATCGAGCGCTTTGCGCGGATTACCAAGCTGTTCAAGAACTTCGAGAAGCTTCAGGCCGAGCGCGTCGAGACGCTCGCCGCAGGCGGGGAATTCCCGGCTGCGAAGGA
>JAAUYH010218544.1_pt1 | contig 29604 bp, 17 predicted proteins | sample 7278061 | NCBI WGS metagenome assembly JAAUYH01 (sample SAMN14350203, study PRJNA611818) | marine sediment metagenome | isolation source: surface marine sediment (0.6m) | place: French Polynesia: Moorea | collected 2018-08
AACGCCTCTGGCCTGGAACACGTCAAGACGCTGGAAGACAAGACCGCACGCGAGGCTTTCGAACGCGATACGGCGGTCTACGAATTCCTCTCCGAGACCACCGAGTGCCAGATCGGCGCGTTCCCCGACGGTCACGTGCCGGAACGCCCGGTGCTGAGCGAACAGCTCCACCCCGCTGCGCAACCTGCCGACGGGGGCAATGGCGGCAATCCCTTCGACCTCGTGCGTCGCTGGGATGGCGCAGCCACCTTCGATCCGCAGGGCAACGCCGTCAGCAGCAAGCTCGGTGCCGGCGCCCAAGACGGCGTCGCCACCATCGCCGGCGGAACGGCCAAGATCGACACTGACGCCTTCACGGTGGAAATCGATCTCGACGGCATGGTCGTCCTGGCCGGCGATTTTTGGCTGGTCGAACTGCGCCGCTTTGCCGCCAAGGACGATCAATTGCGCCTGATCAACAATGGTGCGGTCGTTGGTCCCCGGCATCACTTCTGCCTCTTGATCCGCGCGCAGAGCGACGAGCCCACGCCACTGACCAAGGCGGACCTCTACCGTCTGGACTTCCCCTCGCTCACAACCCTCTCGGCGGACCGGGTCAGCTTTGCCAAGGAATGCGACGACCTCTTCGGCGACGCCCAGACCGTGCAGGAGGCGCTGGCTAAGCTTTGCGATCTCAAAGCCGGGCAAGTGGATTTCACTCCACCCGACGACTGCGAGCGATTCTCCGAAGCCAAGAACGTGCAGGAGGCGCTGGAGCGGCTCTGCAAGATCGAGGACAGCCTGACACTCGAACGCTACCTGCGCCTGACCGCCGATTGGGGCGTTCTCTGCGGGATCGACGTGACCCTGAAACTGACCGGCGCCAATGGCCTGAAATGGTCCGGCGGCGCGATGCTCGACCGCAAGGGTCGGCTCATCGATGTCGCCGCAGGTTCCGTCAACCTGTTGACCCTGCCGCAGGATCAAATCATTGGCGGCACGCTTCAGGATATCAGCGACAAGAGCTACTGGGTCTGTTTCGCGCTTGCGGCCGACAGCGCGGACAGCCCCGTCAAACCCTATCTCTGCGACCCCAAGATCGCTTTCGGGCCATCCGACCCGACGTACAAGCAGGCCTACGCAAACTGTCAGAAGCAGGGCAAGATCGACCTCGGGAAGATCACCGAGACGCTCAAGGACAACGAGATTCAGTATCTCGACGATACCCTGGCCGTCTGGAACAAGCGGGGTGTTCTCGCCGGGTCGGCGCAGCTCGACGACAAGGGCGGCGAGGTGATGAAAGACATCACCGACAAGATGATGGTGAGCTATCTCGAAACATTCGAAGGCAACGAAAAAACCGCAGAGGCACAAAAGGTCAAACGGCTCTTCGAAGAGGCCGAGCGAAAGTACGATCCGAACCGGAACGCCGGTATTTCGGAAAACGTGCTGCGCATGAACCAATATGCCACCAAGATCGGCATTCTGGCGCTGTCCGAGAAGTTCTGGAAGGACAACCGGACCTGCGATTGCCGCCACCTTGCAGTGCCCTGTGCGCCCGATCCGGGAGATCAGCCCTATCTGGTTCCCGTCGGCGGGGTGCGGTTCGAATTCAACGACGACGGGACCCCACGCGAGATCGAGTTCTTCGACCCCTTCAGTCTGCGCAAACAGGCGATGACATGGCGGTCCTACCGCTATTTCAGGGAAAACTTCACCCCAACCGGCCAGAACAGCCCGGGCGACAATTGCTGGCAGCGGCCGGAGACCCGCAAATTGCCGGACATCATCGTCAAGCCGCCGGTTCACAGGCCGCCCCCGGATCTGCCACCTTGGGTCATCGATCCGAGTCCGGTCGATCCGACCAACCCGAAATGGCCTCCGCGCGATCCGATCTATTATCCCAAGGACCCGGTCTACCGCGATCCTGGCTACATCGACCCGGTGCGGCCATATATCGAAAGCCTCAAGACCGAGGCCGCCAAGGATACGCTCGAGGGATCCGGCTATTCCGTCGCCGAGGTTATCGACACAGGAAGCGAAGACGCGCTTGCCAAACTCAAGGAGTTGCGCGGCGAAGTCGGCATCATCGCCGAGGGTAAAACGCCGAAACCCGGCGATACGGTGGCCCTGATCACGTCCGGCGGCAACGCGATTGACTACGTTCTAATCTCGGAAGGTGCTGCCAAACAGCCCTTCGAGACGACCGCATCGCTCAAGGCCAAGCTCGAGAAGATCGGCTTCGAGGCGCCGAAGACGGGCATCGAGCTACGGGGTGCGGAACAACCCTCCCCGGACTTCAAAGTTCCCGATCTTTCGGGCGTTCGCGCAGAGCTCGATGAGATCACCAAGGCAAAGGACACTGTGTCGTCGGAACTGGACGCACTCTCGAAAAGTCGAGAGACACTGCTTCAGGCGATCGAAGAAACGCGCACCGAGCTGATCAATATCGGCAAGGCACGCGATGACGCGCAAGCGGGTATGCGCGAGATCCTCGCCAATCTGGAAGAAGCCAAGAAGGAACAGGCCAATGTTCGGGTCGAGATCCGCCGTGAGTTGCCGCTCGACGCGGTGCTTGCCGGCAATGAAGCGGCGGTCAAGGCCCTACGCGAGGCCGGTGTGGTATCAATGCGGGATACCGAGAGATTGTCGGCAGGCCAGTTGACCCAGTTGCTACGGCGCGGCGGTGTCACCAACGTCAATGGCAGCCGCATCAAGACCAACGTCAACACCTTCATCCGGCAGTAAAACTCATGGCCCGCGCCCGAAAGATTCGCCGCCGTCTTCGCCGAAAGGCGCCTGCAGTGCGCCGCGGCGGCGGCGACCTAATCGTCGGCGGCGCAAAAGACCCCGCCGAAGGCGCCGCCGAGCGTCTCGCGGCAAAGGCAATTGCCGGTGGCGCGAAATCCACCTCCATCGCGGGAGGCAGGCCCGCCGTGCGCCGTAGTACTGCCGGAACCGCAATCGCGCCCGGAACGTCCAGCGCGCGCGCACCGAAACAGGCAGCGACCTTCGTTTCCTCTCTGGGATCAGGGCGTCATCTGAACGCCGCCGAACGTGGATATTTCGAGCCGCGCATGGGCGTTGATTTCTCCGGTGTCCGTCTTCATGAGGGTCGGCAGGTAGACCGCGCCACACGCGCACTCGATGCCGAGGCCTTCGCCCACGGCCCCGACATCGCCTTTGCCAGCGGGAAACGCAGCCGCGAGACGATGGCGCATGAGCTTGCGCATGTGGTTCAGGACGGCGCGCCGCGGCTTCGGCGCTCGATCATCACGGATCTCAACCACCGCCGTGCCAGCAACCTACGCTACAAGCTGCGCAAGGACTATGGCGTTAAAGGCGTCGTACGGCTGCGGCAAAAGAAAGGTGGTGGAAAAAAGGCGACAACCTACCACACTGAGTACTTTCTTGGTTCGTCGATACGAAGCGGGCCGCTGAACAAACAGATTGCGTCGGGCATGCTGGCCTCGGGACGCCAGTTCAGGCTCAAGGGAAACACCCTGCATGAGTCCGAGGCGGCCCTGCGCGATCATCTGAAATCGCGCCGCGGAATCGTTAATCTCTCGCGAACAATTCGCGTCCGTTTTCATGCGAAAAATGATAATCTGCTCGGTGGTGTGATGAAGTTCATCGACATCGAGTCTCGGGCAAGGTTGCGCGCCCGCGTCGCCAAGATGGCGACCAAGCCGAGCAAGAGAGAACTCAGTCAGATGTTGGCCGACGAGACGGCCAAGGCACTGAAACGCCACGCAGGGTCCAAGAAAATCAGAGACGCGGTGCGCGAAGTGCGAAAAAAGAGCCGTGCCTATGACAGGCTCAAAGGGAAGCCAGGAGCCGAGCCATTTGTCGCCGCCTGTTTCTCGGCCACTGCGACTGTGGCCTATGGCGGTGCTGATTCTGATCTGAAGCTCGAGCATCTACCCCTGCCCACGGCCGGGGTGGATGTCTATCAGTCCGACTTCTTCAATGACTGGATTCCGGGCGATTGGGGCTACATCAAGAGCTACATCGTGAATCCCTCGCCGGGATTGGAAGGCGAGAACATCATATATGTGGGCAACAACCTGTTCTGGGGTCATTTCAGCAGCGTTCACAAACCGGAACCGCTGAAAGCGTGGATTGGCCGCGTCGCCAGCTGGGAACAGCACAAGGTCCCCAAAGCCAAGCGCGGATTGGCGGAACTTCTTGGCCGCCGGAAATATCCGATCAAAGGCCTTAGATGACCGCCGCTCCGGCCAAGACCAAGGCCAAGGTGACGCCCAAGGCGCGCGCGCCGACCGTGTTGCGCAAGCCGCCCGAGCCGGTGCTGCGCCTGCAGACGGCGTTGCGCGTAGGGGCGGTCAACGATCCCGCAGAGCACGAGGCCGACCGAATGGCCGACCGGGTCGTCCGAGACGCGGGCCCCACGCTGAAGGACCTCCAGGCGCGCCCCGCGAACGTGGCCCGCTCGGCCGAGGATCAGCCCAATCTCGACCAGCTCGACGCCGGGACCGTTCCCGCCGACCAGGCGGATGTGGAGGTGCCCAAGCAAGAGGATGTCACCACCGAGGATCTGGGCAGTGCGGAGGTCAAGGAACTCGAGACCGGCGCGCCGGAGGATACCGGCGGCGATGACGGGGGCGAGGCCTCGCCACTGCGCCGGGCACCCGAGGCGGCCGTTGGCCACGAAGGAGGTGCGGCCCCGGCGGATGTCAGCCACGCCGTCGCAAACCCTGGCCCGGGCCGCCCGTTGCCGCGTCATGTCCGCGCCCGGGTCGAACCGCATTTCGGGGTCAGTTTCGACAATGTGCGGCTGCACGACACCGCCAATGACCAACGCACCGCCGCCCGCATCGGCGCGCGCGCCTTCGCGCACAAGCACCACATCTGGCTCGGCCGAGGCGAAAAGGCGGAAGACACCCGCCTGATCAGCCACGAACTCACCCACGTCGTGCAACAGACCAAGGGCTCGAACGCGCTCAAGCGCTGGATGATCCGGCGCTTCCCCGGTGAAGACTGGCTGGAAGGCAAGGCCCGCCACATTCCGGGCTACACACTGATGACGGTGCTGATCGGGCGCAAGCTGATCTCTGGCGACCGGGTACAGATGACCGCTGAGAACCTGCTAGGCGGCTTGATGGGGCTGCTGCCCGGCGGCACGCTGATCTTCGACCGCCTCAAGGAGGCGCGCGTTATCCAGGAGGTCTTCACTTGGGTCAAGACGCGGCTCACCGAGCTGAACCTGACCGGATCGCGAGTCCGCAATGTGCTCTCGAAGATCCCCGGCGATCTGTCGATCACCAGCCCGTTTTCCAGCCTGAAGCGCATCTTCGGCCCGCTGATTAGCGACCTTCTCACCTTTGTTGGCGAGATCAAGGACAAGGTGTTGGAGTTCATCATCCGCGGTGCGCTGAAGCTCGCGGGACCCTACGCCGACAAAATCTGGGGCGTGCTTCAAAAGGCCGGCGACACGATCAAGTTGATCCTTTCGGATCCGCTGGCCTTTGCCAAGAATCTGATCTCGGCCATCGTCGGCGGCTTCGGCCGGTTCGCCAAGAACATCCTCGAGCACCTCAAACGCGGCCTTCTGGGTTGGCTCTTCGGCAGTCTGCAGAATGCCGGGATCGAGATGCCCGCCAAGCTCGACTTCAAGGGGCTGATGTCGATCGCGCTGCAGATCCTCGGGCTGACATACGCGAACTTCCGCAAGCGGCTGGTCAAGAAGCTCGGTCCAAAGGGCGAGCGCATGGTCGCGATGCTCGAAAGCTCCGTCGAGGTCGTGAAGATCCTGCTCAAGGAGGGTTTCGTCGGCATCTGGCAGAAACTTCTGACCATGATCGACAATTTCAAACAAACCCTGATCGGTGGCATCACCCAGATGGTGATCACCACCGTGATCACCGCCGGGCTGAAATGGCTTGCGGGACTTTCGAATCCGGTCGGCGCGATCATCAAGATCGTGCTGGCGATCTACGACATGGTCGTCGCCTTCCTCGAACGGCTCGATCAGATCCTTGAAGTCGCCAACTCGATCTTCGCTTCGATCGGATCGATCGCCCGCGGCCAGGTGTCCAAGGCCGCGGAGTTCATCGAAAAGGCCATCGGTGGCACTGTGCCGGTGGTGATCAGTTTCCTTGCCGCGGTCATGGGTTTGGGCGGGATCACAAAAAAGATCCGTGACGTCATCAAAAAGCTGCAGAAGCCTGTCAACAAGGCGATGGACAAGCTGCTGACCTTCCTCAAGAAGAAGGCGAAAAAACTCTTCTCCAAGCTGATCGGCAAGCTCAACAAGAAGCGCAAGTTGCCAGCCAAGGCCTTCAAGATTGGCAAAGCGAAACACACGGTCGTGGTCGAAAAAAAAGGCAAGAAGGTCGAGTCCTTTGTTGCCACGGACAAGGACCTTCCCAGCGGGCATTCCAAGAAACTCGACGATGACGAAACCACAGCCAAGACAGAGGTCGGAGGCAAGGACGGCAAGGATGCCGCGATGACCGTCGACCAAATCCAAGAGGCGCTCGCGTGGACCCAGACCCAGACCGACAAGGCCGAAAAGGGCGTGTTGCCGGACGACACCCGCGCCTCGATGCTGAAAAAGATGAAGGCGCTGAAACAGGTCGTCGACGAGTCCGCGAAAAGGCTCGAAGCCAGCGGAAAGAAGGTCGCCACCAACAAGGCGCTGAGCGAAGATACCAAGAATGGCCTCGTGCGAGCCGTTCATACACGCCCGCATGATGTCGAGGGCTTGTACGGCAATTACGGCAACCTGAAGAAAAAGCTTTCCGGCAAGAAGGTCGGCGACGAACCTTACACCTCGACCCACGAGATCGATCATACGATCGAAAAGCGGTTTCCCAAGGCGATCCTCGAAAATCTCAGCCAGCTCGACAAGGACAATGCCAAACGCGACGAAAAGAAGGTCAAGGGAGGAGCCAAGAACCGGGCGTCACGGTCTTCGGAAAAGAAGAAAGAGAAAGGCCTGCCCAAGGGCTTCAAGGGCAACAAGAAGACTGCCTACAAGCTAAAGGGCGAGGGTCCGCCCTTTGCAAGGATCGGCACCGGAAAATACGCCAAAGTCGAGGTGGATGCGCCCGAATTCCCCAGCGTCGTCGTCTACAAGATGAACCACATCGGCGACAAGGGCGACATAAATCATCTCGACATGGTCAAGAAGGCGAGCAAGGAAAAGAACCCGCATCAATACGTCAAGGACCAGCTGACGGCTCAGTTCAACAAGGAACAGGCGCAGATGCAGGCCAAACTCGACGGCGACCCGAATGCCAATGCCAGGCACAAGGCCGATCTCAAGAAAGCTCTGAAGAACGTCAAGGAGATCAATTCGCAGATTTATCAACTCGACAAGAAAAGCATGAGTGTGGACGAAAAAAAGCCCAACGCCGCCGACGAGGCGAAGTCGGGTGCCGACAATCTGCTATTCAACGGCACTCCGAATTTCGGCACCGACGAGGGTATCGGTGGGACCTTCAACAGTCAGAAGAGCAAGAGTCACAAGTGGTTCGAACGCGACCACATCGTCGATAAATCCTATCCCAACACCGCACGAGACCTCAAACTCCTGCGTGGCGACGACGTTGAGGTGATCACCCAGAAGATCAAGCGGGATACCAAGAAGGGAGAACTCAGCAACAAGGTCGCCAACAGGCTGAATTGGCTCAAGGGGCAAAAGCTTTATTCGTCGACGTCGGAGATGGCGAAGTACACGACCGGAAAGGGCTATTCGGTGATACTGTATTCGATCATAGCCAAGCGCGTGAACAGCCGCTTGACCGGCGCGATGAACAAGGGTGATTTCGAAGGCAAGGTCGGTACCGGCGCGATCGATGAGCTGTCAACCTATGTCCGGCGTGGAGACACGGCCCATCTTGAGCCCGCGCGCAAGAAACGTGCCAAACAGGTCGATCAGGCCATCGAGGATCGTGCGTTGCATCATTCACTGGTCGTCGCCGAGGAGTACAACTCAGAGCCCGAGAAAGTGACAAAGGCCCAAGCGTCGGATGCCGAAAAGCAGGAGGCGCAGGCCCAAATGACCAAAATCGTTGCACGCCTGCACAAGAACCTCGCCAATGCCCGATCGGAAACCGGCAAACTGACGCTGAACTAGGGCTGGGCAACGATCGACGGCACCGCCCGACTCCCGAACGGCGCAACGGTATCTGCGTGGACGCAACCACCGACCACACAGATGACCTTTACCCGACCCGTAACTTGATCGCGGCAGTGAGCTGTCGATTTTGTCAGCGCGCCTTCGCTTTCTTCAGCGGGATCGTGACGTCAAACATCAGACCCCAGACGTCGAGATCGCTCTGACCAATGCCGTCATAGGAGCCGCCGAACGAGATCCGCGTTCCGCCTTCTGTGGTGAAGTCCACGCCTGCCTGAACCCGCGCGCGCCACCCTTCGACTTCGGGAGTTGTCGGGTTTGTGATGGTCACGCCGGACGTCCCTCCGAGGTTGTAGATCGCATCGATGCTGAAATACGGCGCATAAACCGTGCCGCCCGGGGTCACGAATTCGCCTGAGAAGGTCGGCCCCAGCTTGAGCTGACCCAGCTCGACCGTCTGGCTGGGAATGAACACGCCGACGGAGTCGATGTAGCTGTCCTGGGTCTCCTGGAAGTAGGACAGGCTTGCCGTTGGCCGGATGGTCCAGGGGCCGCTCTGGAATTGCCCCGTCAGGCTCGCCATCGCCATCCAGCGGTCGGTGTTGAAGTCGTCCGTGTAGGTGTTGAACGGGCTGACCTCGTTGGTCGACTTGCCCGCGGCGATCCGACCGTCGAAGACCAGGTTCGGTGCCAGGCGCGCGGTGACATACGGACCGACCATCCAGCCAGTGCCGCTGGCGGAGCTGTTGTTGGTCGACGAGAAGTCATCCATGTCGTCGATTTGAAGAAGCGCGCCTACAAGAATGTCCGGCGTCAACAGATAATCCGCGCCGAAATAGGCGATCGCGAAATGGCCTTCGCTTTCGGAGCCGTCGAATTCTTTGTACTGCGCCTCGAACCAGGCATCGAAGCGGTAGTTGTCGACATAAACGGCTTCCGGCTTGGCGCCATGGGCCAATTGCAGGCTCGCTCCGGCCTCTCGCATCTGCACCAGGCTGGTTGAGAAGCGGTATTCATTCGAGCCTCTGCTGATTTCCGCTGTGAACGGCAGGAACGATTTCAGATCGCCGGGCGACCAGGAGAAGCGGCTCGCGTTGCCAAACCCGCGGTTGAGGCGGTCGAACCGGCGGCCAGGCCGCGGTTCGCTCGACAGGATCAGATCGGCGCGTCGAGTAAGGAACCGGTTGATCGTGTCTACCGTCTTCTGCAGCGAGTTGATCGATACGATCGTGCAGGTGACGGTCTCTCCGTCCTCGAGGACGGCTGAGATCGTCCGGCCCGGCGCGTCGCCTGTGCTGTTGCCATCGTCACAGGTGATCGACGTGTTGCCGACACCCTCAGGCGCGCTCTGCGTAATCGTGTAGGACCCAGGCGCCGCGGTCAGCGCACCGGAGGTGCCGGTGCCGCCGTTAACCTCCATCAGGAAGTTGAAGGCGGGCTCGGTCGACGAGAATTCGTAAAGGCCGTCGGTATCACTCTCTTGGTTGATGATAAGAGTCGCAGAGCCAACGCTAGCCTCGACGGTGAGCGTGGCACTGGCGTTTACGCTGGTTCCAAGCGAAGAGGTCACAGTGTCCGTCGTGTTGGGATAGACGCCCGCCACTGAGGACGTCACATCGACAGACACCGTACAGCCCTGCCCGACGCCAAGTGTGCCGCCGGAGAATGATATAGTCGTGCCACCAGCCGGCGCGTCGATGATGCCAGCGGGGCAGGTGTTCAATGTCGCCACGGGCGACGCGATTGTTACACCGGCGGGAAGGGCGTCGATCAAGGTGATGTCTGCCGCACCGATCGTCGCGACGTTGCGGAAGCCGAAAGTCAACGTCGAAATTCCACCCTCTTCGATCGTATCGGGCCCGAAATTCTTGGTCAGCAAAAGCGGAACTTCGTTGATCGTCAGCGTCGCCGTTGCAGGCTCACCTGGATCAAGCGAGGAGGTCAGATCCGAGGTCACATTGTCGAAAGTCCCGAAATCGAACGCTCGCAGCGTGACCGAGATCTCACAGATGCTTCCGGCCTCGACCGTGCCGCCGGAGAACACAATCTCGCTCGGGTTGGATGTGTTGACAGTTCCGCCGCAAGTGCTCGCCGCACTGGGGCTCGCTGCGATGAACACTCCCGAGTTGAGCGGGTCGGTGAAGGCCAGCGACGTCGCATCTATCAAGTTGGCGGAATTGTCGATCGTAAAGGTCAGAACGGTTTCCAGACCCTGATCGATCACGTCCGGAGTGAAGGTCTTGGTGAAGACAGGCGGCGAGGCGCGATTCACCGTCAGGGTGTCAGTCGCCGGTTCGGCGGTCGCAATCGACGAGGTAAGATCGCTTGTGACGTTGTCGAGGCTCCCGTCGATGATCGCACGCACCGAGACGTCGATCGTGCAGACGGCACCTGCCGCGACCAGTCCTCCGTCGAGACCGACCGTTTCCGTGCCCGCATCGGCGGTAAAGCTTCCGCCGCAGTCATTGGAAACGTTCGGATCATCCGCGACGCTCAGGCCGGTGGGGAAAACATCCTCAAACACCAGCGTGTTGGCCTCGATTGAGTTGGCGCTGTTGTCGATGGTGAAGGTCAGGACCGTTTCGCCGCCCTGATCTATCGTATCCGGCGTGAACTCTTTGGTGAAGACCGGCGCCTGGGCGGCATTGATGGTCAAAGTATCCGTCGCTGCCGCGGCGGTGGCGATCGACGAGGTCAGGGTGGTGGTGACATTGTCGCGCGAGCCCGCCTCTTCGGCACGAACCGCGACCTCGATCGTACAGGTCGCACCGGCGGCGACAACGCCACCCGCAAGATCGACGGAGGTCGCGCCCGCCGTTGCGGTAAAGGTCCCGCCGCAGTCGTTCGAGACGGACGGCACATCGGCGACCATTACGCCGGATGGCAAAGGATCGCTGAAGACCAGAGTGTTGGCCTCGATCGAGTTCACGATGTTGTCGATCGTGAATATCAGGGTCGTCTCGGCCCCCTGATCGATAACGTCAGGGGAGAACACCTTTGTGAAGGTCGGCGGAGCGGCCGCATTGACGGTCAAAGTGTCCATCGCGGCAGTTGCGGTGGCAATTGACGAGGTTAGCGTGCTGGTGACGTTGTCAAGAACACCTGCCTCGTCTGCACGAACCATCACTTCGATTGTACAGGTCGTGCCGGCGGCAACGACGCCCGCCGATAAATCGACCGAGGTCGCGCCCGCGGTCGCGGTGAAGGTACCGCCGCAGCCGTTCGTGACATCCGGAACGTCAGCCACGACAACGCCCGTCGGCAAGGTATCGTCGAAGACAAGTGTATTCGCCTCGATAGAGTTCGCGGTGTTGTCGATGGTAAAGGTCAGGCGGGTTTCAGCGCCCTGATCGATGATGTCGGGGTCGAAGACCTTGGTGAAATCCGGCGCGTCCGCAGCGTTGACCGCGAGCGTGTCAGTTGCAGGCTCGGCCGTTGCGATCGAAGAAGTTAGATCGCTGGTAATGTTGTCGAGCGTCCCCGGCACGTCGGCCCGGACCATGACTTCGATCGTACATGTCGCGCCGGCTGCAATCACGCCGCCCGCCAAGTCGACAGCCGCGGCACCCGCGGGGGCAGTGAAAGTGCCGCCGCAGCCATTGGTGACGGCCGGCACATCAGCGACCACGACACCTGTCGGCAGAGTATCATCGAAGGCAAGAGTGTTCGCCTCGATCGCGTTTGCCGTGTTGTCGATGGTGAAGGTCAGGAGCGTTTCAGCACCCTGGTCGATCGTGTCGGGGCTGAACAGTTTGGTGAATAGGGGCGGCTCGGCGGCGGCCACGTCCAAGGTGTCCGTGGCACCGCCGACGGTCGGCAGCGATGAGGTCAGGTCGCTCGTCACGTTATCGAGGCTGCCCGGCAAATCCGCGCGCACGGTCACCGAGATCGTGCAGGAGCTGTTCGCGGCAACCGTGCCGCCGCTCAGATCGGCCGAGGTCGCACCCGGCGAGGCGGTGAAGGTCCCGCCACAGCCATTGGTGACGGCCGGTGTATCCGCGACGACGACGCCTGTCGGGAACGGGTCATCAAAGGTCATGCCCGTTGCCGAGACGACATTGCCGGTGTTGTCGATGGTAAAGGTCAAGACGGACTCGGCACCCTGTTGGATCGAATCCGGGGAGAAAGCCTTGGAGAAGACGATGGTGGCCGGGTCGATAACCGTATCGGCGTCGGTGGCGGAATTGTTCCCCGGCGCGGGGTCGGTCACGGACGCAGTCGCCGTCGCCGTGTTTGACAAGGTTCCCGTCGCGGCCACATCGACAGTGCACACTGCGCTGTAGGACACCGAGGACCCAGCAGGCAGGTTGAGCGTGTCGGAAATGCTCGCCGCCGGTGAAGCCGAGGACGAATTGCCAGTTGCACCACCCGATGCGCTGGAGGTGTAGGTACAGGACAAATTCGCCGGGAAGGTGTCGGCAAACGCGACGGACGGGTCATCGGACGGGCCGGCATTGGCGACGTCGATGGTGTAGGTCAGGCTGCCGCCGGCATCGACGCTGGTCAGCCCGTCATCCTTGGTAACGGAGATATCCGCCTCGGGCGCCAGAACCGTGTCGGCGTCGGTGGCCGAATTGTTGCCGGGTGACGGATCGGTGACCGTTCCGGCGATGGTGGCGGTATTCGACAGCGTGCCGGTGGTGGCGGTATCGATGTCACAGGTCGACGTGTAGGTCACCGAGGCGCCTGCGGGCATCGAAAAGGTGTCCGAGAGGTCGCCAGACGACGACGGGCTACCGGACGCTCCACCCGCCAGCGATGCCGAATGCGAGCAGTTCAGGACACCGGGGAAGGTGTCCGACACGGTGACCGATGGGTCGTCTGACGGTCCGGCATTGGCGGCCACGATGGTATAGACGACTTGTCCGCCAGGCGTGGCACTGGTCACACCGTCGGTCTTGGTAATCGAAAGATCGGCCTCGGAACTCAAGACAGTATCGTCATCGGTCGCGCTGTCATTGGCGGTGTTGGGGTCAAAGACCGACGCGGCAACTACGGCCGTGTTCGAAAGCGTCCCGGTGGCGGACGACGCAATATCGCAGGATACTGTGTAGGTGACGTTCGAAGACGCCGGCATCGACAGGGTTTCGGAGAGATCCCCTGCACCCGCCGCCGTGTTGCCGGTCGCTCCGCCGGCGGCAACTGAAGTATATGTACAGGTCAGGTCAGCCGGGAAGGTATCCGTGAGGCTCACGGACGGGTCGGTGGACGGGCCGGCATTGGCCGCCACGATCGTGTAGGTCAGGCTGCCGCCAGCCGTGGCCGCGGTCACGCCATCGGTCTTGGTAACCGACACGTCAGCCGCGTCGACCACGGTCAAATCCGCGGTCGCCGGGCTCGCCGAGAACAGGCCCGCGGAGGTCAAGTCGGAGGTCGTATTCGGGAAAGTCCCGCCGCTGGCGGAGGTCGGCAGCGTAACCTCGACATCGAAGCTGCAGGTTCCGCCAAGTGGTGCAAGCTCACCGCCGGTGAAGGCCAGGGTGCTGGTCCCGCTGATCGTCGAGCTTGGCCCGCAGGGATTTGCAGGCAGCGAGGTCGCAACGAGCCCCGGGATAACCGCGTTCAAGTCATCGGTGAACCCGAGCGCCGTGATCGTGCCGGCATTCGGGTTGGTGATCGTGAAGCTCAGCGTCGCGGTACCGCCCGGGATCGCCGCGCCGCCGGGCGTTGCGGGGTAGCTGAAGCTCTTGGAGAACGACGTTCCAACGGTGGTCACGTCCAAAGTATCGGTCGCCGGATCGCCGGTTACCGGGAAGCCGCTGATGGTACCGGTGACGCCCGAGGTGGTGTTGACGTACCCTCCAGCCGTAGCGCCGCTATCAACAGTCGAAGACACACGAAGGGTACAGGTCGCACCTGACGTCAGCGACACGCCAGAGACGTCGATCAGGCTTGTTCCCGTGCCACCGATCGTACCACCGCAATCATTGAACAAGATACTGTTGAACGTGGTCCCCGCAAGCATGGCCGAGAGATCGTCATTGAACGCAACACCGCTTGCGGCGGCAGCCGTATTCTGGTTCTCGACCGTGAACTCCAGCGTCACCGTATCGCCCGGAGCAACCGGATCGTCGGTGAAAGCCTTCGACAGCGACAGCTGCGCGCTCATCACGGTCAAGTCGTCGACTGCCGGGGCAATGGTGCCAAACGACGTTGACAGACTGCTCGTCGTGTTTGTGTATGTCCCGTCAGCCGAGGCAGGCGGTACCAGAACAGGCACTTCGATTTCGCAGGACGACCCGGCAGTCACGCTGCCGCCAACGTAGATCAGAAACGTCGTGCCCGACAAAGACCCACCGCAGGTATCGGTGGTCGCGCCACCGGTCGCGGCCAAACCGGCGAGCGTGGTCGAAAGGCTGTCCGTGAAGAACGTGATCGTCGCATCATCGGTCGGGTGCTGGTTCTCGATCGTGAACCGCAACGGCAGAGTGTCGCCAGCGATCACCGGATCTCCGATGAATTCCTTGGTGAAACTTATGCCCGCGACAGACAGATCGGCCTCGGCAGGCGCGAAGGTCCGGGTCGCGCCTGCGCCGGTCACCGTCAGATCGGACGTCGTATTGGTGTAAGTGCCGGTGGCGGCGGTAGCAGGCACGGTCACAGGGACGGTGATCGTGCAGCTCGCGCCAGCGGCCAGCAAACCGCCCGTGTAGTCCAAATCGGTAGGCGTCCCGCCCATCGTTCCACCGCAGGTGTTCACGGTCGGTGCTCCGGCGGTCAGTCCGGCCAGGAATGTCAGGTCGTCGTCGAAGTCGATGTCGGTGACCAAAACCGACTCGGGGTCGTTGGCGATCGTGAAGGTAAGATCGACGGTGCCGCCGGGCGCCGCGGTTGCCGAGAACGCCTTGGTGAACGACAAATTCACGCCGGCAGAGATCGAGACGTCGTCGCTGGCGCCGGCCGTGGTCAGCGTCTGGCCGCTGATTGTGGCCGTCAGATCGCCGGTGGTGTTGGTGTAGGTGCCGCCCGGCAGGTCGGGTGGAATCGTCACCACGACCTCAAAGGTACAGCTTGTCTCGGCCGGGCCGAGGCTGCCGCCGGTCAGCGAAAGAGCCTGCCGGTCTCCGAAACCTGGGATCGAAACCAACGAAAGCGACGAAAGCGCGCCGCACGGCGGATCGGGCACCGGTGGCAGGGTCACACTTACAGGGAACGGCAGGAACCCGGTGCCGGGCCCGCCAAAGGTCAGTTCGTCAATGAACGTGATGTCCGTCGCGCCGAGTTGGGGGGAGAGCGTTGTATTCGGATTGCCGATCGTGAAGCGCAGGGTCACGTCATCGCCGGCATCAACCGGATCGCCGACATAGAGCTTTGTCAGCGTCAGCGGCGAACCGGCGGGAACCTCGAGCGTGTCAGAGGCAGAATCCTCACCGACGTCGTCTTCACCGTCGATATCGGCCGTCACCGGGCCGGAGATGTTGGTGTAGGTGCCGGCGGTCGCGGAAAGCGGAATGTCGACGGTGATCGAGAAGGTGCAGCTGCTGCGCGCCGGAAGAAACCCGCTCGACAGCGAGATCGTGCCACTGCCGCTGATCACCGAGCCCGGGCCGCAAGGGTTGGTGGGAAAACCGGACCCGGTGGCGCCGAGCAGTGTCGAGCCACTGAACATGGCCGACAGATCATCGGTGAACTTGACGTCGGTCATGTCGTTGACCGGGTCGGCGTTGATGATGGTGAACTCCAATGTGGCGCTTCCGCCGGGACCGACCGGGTCGCCACTGAAGACCTTGCTGATCGTCGGTTCTGTGGTTGACGCGGCGGTCACTTCCAGCGTGTCGGACGAAGATCCCGCGCTCGTGAAGTTGGCCAGCAGATCGCCGGAGACCAGCGGAATCGAGCCGGTCGTTCCGGCAACGATATCGACCGAAACGGTGCACGTGACGCCGAGCGCCACCGCCGGAAACACAAACGTGCCGTCAGCGTCAAGCGAAATCACCGAGCCGCCGGCCGGCGCCGTTAAAACTGGTGGCAGCACCGCGGTACCGCAATCGGTCGTCGCGTTCGCGGGCGAAGCGATGCTTATGTCCGCTGGAAAGGTCTCCGAGAAGTCCAGGTTCAGAACATTCGAGGCGTTCGCGCTGTTGTCGATCAGGTAGGTCACCGTCACGATGTCACCGAAGCTGGCGGGGTTCGGACTGACGGATTTCGAGAACCCTGGCAGGGTAGTCACGACCGTCAAATCGTCCGTCGCGGCAAGCGACGGGCCTGCGGAGGAGGTGATCGCGCCGGTTGTGTTGGTGTGAACACCCGGTGTGCTGCCCGTAACGTTCACGGTGACGGTACACGTTTCTCCGATGCCCAAAAGACCGTCATCAAAACTGATCGTCCCCCCGCCGATCGGGGCCGTCAGAGTGGCGCCGGCGCAGGTCGATGACGCCGCGCCATCAGCGATGGTGATGGCACCGGGAACGGTCGGCAACACATCCGTGAAATCGACATCCGTCAGTGGGGTCCCGGACACATTCGAAATTGTAAAGAGGAGCGTCGAAACCCCGCCGGGACCGATCGTATCAGGCGTGAAGGTCTTGCCAAAACTGATCGGCTCTTGAGCCTGCGCCGGTGCCACAAAGCCCATCACGGCCAATGTCAAAACCCAAGCGGTAAGATGACGGAAGAGCCAACCCATGGCGCGCACCCAATTCTTGCGATTTCCCCAGACCTCAACCCAGAACAAGCGACAACGCTACGCCTCCGCACAGGCGTTATTCGCGTTGACCCGCACAACTGACAAGACTTGCAGGTCCAAAGAACGCCGAACGGTCCGGCCAGTCAAAGCTACGAAGCGGATCACAAGGATTTCATCGCTCCGTGAGGTATTGCCGACACAGATTTCGCCATTCGGTCGAGGCTGGGGCGTCGCAGGTCGCTTGCCGTGCCGATGCCAGGCGGAGAATTCCGTGTGTTCTTGGCCTACAAGGGCCGGAGCGACCAGAGTCGCCGATTTACCCTAGCCGAAACTCAAATGTACCTTCATCGCCCGGCTACGGTCGGCGGCAAGATCGAAAGCAGCACCGGCCTCGGTCATGGGAAGGGTGTGGGTGATGAGCGGCTTTGTGTCGATTAGGCCTTTGCGCATCAGCGAGACACCAGTGAAGAATTCCTCATGGAACCGGAACGATCCCTGAAGGCGCAATTCCTTGGCGGTGATCGCGAGGATCGGCAGGGTCATGTCGCCGCCCATGCCCAACTGCACGATGGTCCCGCGCGGGCGCATGGCATGGATACCAGAGGTGAGCGCCGGGGCCGCGCCGGAGCATTCATAGAGCACATCGAACGTACCCTTGTTTTCGGCAAAGGCGACCATTGCCTCGGTGTCCTCGGCCACGTTGATCACCTCGTCGGCGCCTGCGGCCTTGGCCTGGGCTAGGGTGAAGTCCGACAGATCCGTCGCCACGATCCGGTCGGCCCCGGCGCGGCGCGCGCAAAGGATCGAAAGGACCCCGATCGGCCCGCAGCCTGTCACCAGCACAGACTTGCCCAGCATTGGGCCAGCGTTGCGCGTCGCATGCAGGCAAACGGCGAGCGGCTCGGCCATCGCGACCTCCCCGGCACTGAGCCCGCCCGCCGGCGCGCACTGCCAGGCCTCGGCGACGATTTCCTCCTGGAAAGCACCCTGAATATGCGGCATCGGCATCGCTGAGCCGTAGAACCGCATGTTCAGGCAGTGGTTCGGCAGGCCCTCGAGGCAATACCGGCATTCGCCACAGGGCCGCGATGGGGAGATGGCGACCAGGTCCCCGACCGCCAGATTAGTGACCTCGGCGCCCACCTCGGTGATTTGGCCCGACACTTCGTGGCCCAGCACCATCGGTTCGCGCAGACGCACCGCACCAAAGCCGCCGTGATTGTAATAATGCAGGTCGGATCCGCAGATTCCCCCTGTGGCGATACGGATCCGCACTTGCCCGGGGCCCAGCACCTCGGCGTGACGTTCCTCGATGCGCAAATCGCGCGCGGCGTGCAACACGAGGGCCTTCATGTGCCTCCTCCGAGTGGGACCGGCGTCAGCAGCGGTCGGCCCGCGAAATGCGCCTTCAGATTGTCGCGCATCAGCTGCCCCATGGCCGCGCGCGTTTCGACCGTCGCCGAGGCGTAATGCGGCTGCAAAAGCACGTTTTCGAGCGCCAGGAAGCCTGGTCTGAGGTGCGGTTCGCCCTCGAAAACATCCAGCGCAGCGCTGCCCAGCGCGCCGGATTCCAGAGCATCGAGCAGCGCGGCCTCATCGACATTCGAGGCACGCGAGATGTTGATCAGCATGCCCTCGGGCCCCAGTGCCTCCAGAACATCCCGGTTGACGAGACGGCGGGTCTGGGCGTTTGCGGACAGCGTGACGAATAGGAAATCGACCTCGGCCGCCAACGCGATGGGGTCGGCGATGTAGGTCCAGCCAGGAGTGATAGGATTCTCGGCTAGATCGCAATAGGATATTTGCATATCAAATGCCGCAAGCCGCCGTGCCACGGCGTGGCCGATCCGTCCAAGGCCAATAATGCCTGCGCGTCGCCCATGTACTCGGCGGGATAGATGAAACGGTCCTTTCTCGGCCCACGAACCACTGCGCAGCCATCCCTCGGCCGGAATGATCTGACGCGACAGCGCCAGCATCATCGCTACGCCAAAGTCCGCCACGTCGCCGGTCAGCACGTCGGGTGTGTTCGTCACCTGCACGCCATGCTCCCGGCAGGCCTGCAGATCGACACCGTCGTAGCCCACGCCATAGACGGCGATGAGTTCCAGAGCAGGGCATGCCTCGATCAGCGCACGGTTGACGACCGACACCCCACGTGCCGCGATTGCCCGGATGCGAGGGCCAAACTCTGCGAGAAAGGCCTCCCGGTCCTCCGTTGTATCCAACCGGTGCGTGGTATAGGCGTTGTCCAACGGCTCCTGATCCCCCGGCGGATAGGGGCTGAACTGAAGAATATCCGGTTTGATCATGATCGCCGTTCCGCCCCAGTGCCGCAGATGTTAGGGACAAAGTGCGGACAAGCCACTGCCTTTGTCGAGAGCAAAACGGAGAACACCATGGCCACCGGAGCCGCCCTTTTCGATCTGACGGGGCAGCGCGCGCTGTTGACCGGGTCTTCGCAAGGCATTGGGCATGCCCTCGCTCGCGGTCTCGCCGAGGCGGGCGCCGAGGTGGTGCTGAACGGACGCGACACGGTGAAGCTGACGGCCGCCGCAGAGGCTTTGCGCGCCGAGGGTCACACCGTGCACGAGCTGCCCTTCGACGCCACTGAGCATGACGCCGTACGCGCCGCCATCGACGGGTTCGAGGCCGAGGCCGGCGCCATCGACATCCTCGTCAACAACGCCGGGATGCAGCATCGGACCGAGCTGCAAGACTTCGCCGCCGACGTGTTCGAGAAGCTTCTGCAAACCAACATCTCCACCGTCTTCCATGTCGGCCAGGCCGCCGCGCGCCACATGATCGCGCGCGGGCGCGGCAAGATCATCAACATCGCCAGCGTGCAGACCGCGCTCGCCCGGCCCTCGATCGCGCCCTACACCGCGACGAAAGGCGCGGTGGGCAACCTCACAAAGGGTATGGCGACCGATTGGGCGAAATACGGGCTGCAATGCAATGCCATTGCGCCGGGCTATTTCGACACACCGCTGAACGCCGCTCTGGTCGCAGATCCCGCCTTTACTGAATGGCTGGAAAAACGTACTCCCGCCGGGCGCTGGGGGCGGGTCGAGGAACTGGTGGGCGCCTGCGTCTTTCTGGCCGGACCGTCCTCGAGTTTCGTCAACGGGCATATCCTCTACGTCGATGGCGGTATCACGGCGTCTCTCTGACCTGCGCTGCCATGTCGTGATGGGCGTGGCGGGGTGCGGGAAGTCGACTGTGGGGGCGCTCGTGGCGGAACGTCTGGGTGCTGTCTATCTCGATGGGGATGACCTGCATCCAACTGAAAACATTCAAAAAATGTCCCGTGGGGAACCCTTGTCGGATGCCGACCGAGCGCCTTGGCTGCAGCGGGTCGGCGAAACGCTCCGCACACAGACCGGTCTCTGCCTGATCGGCTGCTCCGCCTTAAAACGCAGCTATCGCGATATCATACGCAAGGCCTCCACAGTGACGACGGGCTTCCTGCATCTCTCGGGCAGCCGCGATGTGATCGCCGAGCGCATGGGCAAGCGCGAGGGGCATTTCATGCCGCTCACCCTGCTCTACAGCCAGTTTGCGGCTTTGGAACCCCTGCAACCCGACGAAGACGGATTCACAGTGGAGATCGACCAGCCCTTGGAGGCAGTGGTGCGGGACCTGTTAGCCGTGCTTAACCCCGCCTAGGTTTACAGACCCGCCGCAAGCCCTTATGCGCGGGGCCAGGCTTTGAACGGACGGCGCGCGTGACCAATCACCTTTACCAGAACGACCTGCCCGACGGGCTTGACCTTGGCGCCGTCGTGGCGATCGATTGCGAAACCATGGGGTTGAATCCGCATCGCGACCGGCTTTGCGTCGTGCAGATGTCAGGTGGTGACGGGGATGCGCATCTGGTGCAGATCGCGCCAGGCCAGACCGAGGCGCCGAACCTTTGCCAGATGCTCACCGATCCTGCTATCTTGAAGATCTTCCATTTCGGCCGGTTCGATATTGCAGCGCTGCTGAGCGCTTTCGATACTCTCACCGCGCCCGTCTACTGCACCAAGATCGCATCGAAGCTGATCCGGACCTATACTGACCGGCATGGGCTCAAATACCTGCTGCAAGAGTTGCTGAACGTGGACATCTCCAAGCAACAACAGATGAGTGATTGGGGGACCGATACGCTGAGCGACGCGCAGGTGGAGTACGCCGCGTCCGATGTGCTCCACCTCCACGCCTTGCGCGAGAAGCTCAACGAACGCCTAGACCGCGAGGGCCGGACCGAGATTGCGCAGGCCTGTTTTGACTTTCTGCCCACTCGCGCTCGGCTGGATCTCGCCGGGTGGCCTGAAATTGACATATTCGCCCATTAAATAGGGCAGATGCTGAACCGAATGGACAAGACCGTCTTTCTGACCACCGGGCGTCGCGTGATCTCGCGCGAGGCTGAGGCTTTGGGTGCGCTCGGCGCGCATCTCGACGAAAGCTTCGCCGATGCGGTCGAGATGATGCTCGCGGCCTCGGGGCGGGTGATCGTGTCCGGCATGGGCAAGTCGGGCCACATCGCGCGCAAGATCGCGGCGACGCTGGCCTCGACCGGGACACCGGCGCATTTTGTGCACCCGGCAGAGGCTTCGCACGGCGACCTGGGCATGATGGCGCAGGGCGACGTGGCGCTGGTCCTGTCGAATTCCGGTGAAACACCGGAATTGGCAGATCTTGTCGCCTATACACGCCGCTTCGGCATCCCACTGATCGGTGTAGCCGGCAACGCCGAGAGCACTCTATTGCGGCAATGCGATGTTCGGCTGGTCTTGCCCAAGGCCGAGGAGGCATGCACAACTGGTATCGTTCCTACAACCTCTACCGCGATGACACTCGCCATAGGCGATGCGCTCGCCATCGCGATGATGGAACATCGCCAGTTCACGCCCGAGCATTTCCGCCAGTTCCACCCCGGCGGAAAGCTGGGTGCGCGGCTGCAGAAAGTGCGCGACCTGATGCATATCGACATGCCATTGGTGCCCGCAGGAACGCCCATGGGCGAGACCTTGGTTGCGATGAGCCAAAAGGGCTTTGGCGTCGTCGGTGTGCAGGACGCCGCGCAGAACCTGATCGGGATTGTCACCGATGGCGACCTGCGGCGGCACATGGCCGGACTCATGGAGATGACGGCGGATCAGGCGATGACGTCCGACCCCCGCACCATTGGACCGGATGCGCTCGCCGAAGAGGCGGTGGCGGTGATGAACGACCGCCGGATCACCTGTCTTTTCGTCGTCGACCCGGCACAAAGCTGCAATGCCGTGGGCATCCTGCATGTGCATGACTGCCTGAGGGCCGGCATCGTCTGACATGGCCCGCGCGCGATACGACAGCTACTCGCGCACCGTCGCCTGGCTCAAGGTCCTGCTGCCGCTTCTGGCGCTCGGCATCCTGTCGACCCTGTTTCTCGTCGCTCGCACCATCGACCCCGCGCAGACGATCCCCTTCGCCGATGTTGATATCGACGAACTGACCCGCGAACAGCGCATCATGCGGCCGAATTATTCCAGCGTCACCGAGGGCGGCGCTGCGATCAGCCTTTCGGCGGCCAGCGCCCGGCCAGAGATCACCAACCCGCAACGAATCCGTGCCGAGAACATCGTCGCCCGTATCGACCTGCCCTCGGGCGAGCGTATCGACATCGACGCTGAGGGCGCAACACTTGACGGCAACAACCGCGACGCGTCGCTCGATGGCGGCGTGGTGGTGACTTCTTCCGGCGGTTTCACCCTGCGTACAGAGCTCTTGCAGGTGAACCTCGCAAGCACCGAGGTGCATGCACCAACGGACATCCGGGTGGACTCGCCGCTCGGGCAGATGACCGCGGGCGCATTCACCATGACCGGCGACGGCGGTGAAGACGCTCCTTACCGTCTGCACTTCAAAAATCGCGTGAGACTGATATATGATCCGCAGAATTGACGTGGGGTAGGCGACGTGCGTGATGTAATTCGAGCTTTATTCGGCGCCGCGCTTTGCGCGCTACTACTCAGCCCGGCGATTGCGCAAGAGGGCGCGCAGGTTTCGATGGGCCTGCAGGAGCACGACAGTGACGCGCCGATCGAGATCACGTCCGAGGACCTGCAGGTCGACCAGACCGCCGGCACCGCAATCTTCACGGGCGACGTGATTTTGGGCCAGGGTGGGATGCGCATGACCTCCGAGCGGTTGGTGGTGGAATATGCCGATAACCCTGCCACAGGCGAAACTGAAATCACCAGAATGACTGCGACCGGTGGCGTGACCATCGTCAGCGGTGAGGAGGCGGCGGAGTCGCAAAGCGCGGTTTACACGCTGGCCAATACGACGATCGTGATGACGGGCGATGTTCTCTTGACCCAGGGGCCCAGCGCGCTGACCGGCGACAAGTTCACCTATAACGTCGACACCGGGGCTGGGCAAATGACTGGCCGCGTGAAGACGATCCTGCGGACGGGCAACAACTGATGGTTGGTGCTGCCGAGTTGACGGTTACCGACGGGCTGGCGGGCCTGCGCGTCAGCAATATGCGCAAGAGCTACCGCAAGAAAACGGTGATCCGTGACGTGAGCATGATGCTGGGCCGGGGCGAGGTCGTGGCTCTTCTCGGCCCGAACGGGTCCGGCAAGACGACCTGTTTCTACGCGATCGCTGGGCTGGTGAGCCCTGAGGGCGGTCAGGTGATGATTGACGGGCGCGACGTGACCTATCTGCCGATGTATCGCCGCGCCAAGCTCGGGATTGGGTATCTACCGCAGGAGGTCTCGATCTTCCGCGGGCTGAGCGTCGAGGACAATATCCTCGCGATCCTGGAGATCTCGATCTCCGACAAGACCCGTCGCTACGAGAGGCTTGAGGAGCTTCTGGGCGAGTTCTCGATCACCCATCTGCGGCGCGCCTCGGCTCTGTCGCTTTCAGGTGGGGAACGCCGGAGAGTCGAGATCGCGCGCTGCCTCGCGGCCGACCCGAAATATCTCTTGCTCGACGAACCCTTCGCCGGCGTCGACCCGATCGCGGTCGGAGAGATTCGCGGCCTTGTCGCCGATCTCAAGACGCGCGGTATCGGCGTGCTGATCACCGACCACAATGTGCGCGAAACGCTCGAGATCGTAGACCGCGCCTATATCCTGCACGACGGCAAGGTGCTCATGAGCGGGACCACGGAAGAGGTCGTGCAGGACGAAAACGTCCGCCGGGTCTATCTCGGGCAAAGCTTTCGAATTTCCTAGAATTCTCTGGATTTTCTCAAGCTTCTCATGACCACCCTACCGATTCTCAACGCGTCAAGAGTTGACATGCGCCCGGCATCTGTCGCCAAATGAAGATGATGAGTAGACTCGTTTATTCGGTTCAATTGCCGGGTTTTGGTCCGGTATGCACCGAACATACCCGGATCACATCCGGACCTGCGATATCACGACAGTTGCACCTCGCGATGGAGCCCCCTAAGAGGCTGCCAAACGGCGTGCGTTGATAACCCGGGGAGGACCGCCATGCGCTACCAAATCAGTGGCAAACAGATTGATATCGGCGAGGCGTTGCAGACCCATGTGCGCACTGAACTTGACGACGTCGTAGCGAAATACGCCGAACGTCCCACTGACGCGCATATCACTTTCTCCAAGGGCGGGCACGAATACCATTGCGAGGTCATTGTGCATCTCTCGACCGGGCTCACCGCGCAGGCCCACGCCCATAATCATGAAATCTACGCCGCCTATGACGCGGCGCAGGAAAAGATGGAAAAGCAACTGCGCCGCTACAAGCGCCGGTTGAAGGACCACCACAAAGAGCGCGCGCAACCGGTTGAACTCTCCGGCGCGTCCTCGTATATCCTCGCCGCGTCCGAGCACCACGAGGAGGAAGAGCCCGAGACGCTGCAGCCCATGATCGTCGCTGAGATGGAAACCAAAATCCCGTCGTTATCCGTCGGAGAGGCTGTCATGCAGATGGAACTTGCCGGAGCGCCGGTACTGGTATTCCGGCACGAGGGCCATGAAGAGCTCAACGTGGTGTATCGTCGGGACGACGGGAATATCGGCTGGATCGATCCCAGCAACGCCAAGTAACCGACCGGCAACATGCCGAAGTGAACGAGCAGGGGCCAATGGACCTATCGAGCATTCTCCTTCCTGGGGCTGTCAAAGTCGTCGGGCAACTTTCGAGCAAAAAGCGATTGTTCCAGGACCTGGGCGACGTTGCTGCAAGCGTCTATGGTCTCAGCGCGGATGCCGCCGTCGAAGCGATGTTGGAACGCGAGTCTCTTGGCCCTACCGGTGTCGGTAAGGGCATCGCATTGCCCCACGCGCGTCTGGATTCGCTCGACGAGGTAATCGGGATCTTCTTGCGGTCGGAAAAACCACTGGATTTTGACGCTGTGGACCGGCAGCCAGTGGATCTGGTCTTTGCGCTATTGGCGCCGGCAGAGTCGGTGGTGGACCATCTCAAGGCGCTGGCGCTGGTTTCGCGTACGCTGCGCGATCCCGGCGTTTGTGCAAAACTCCGGGCCAATGGTGATCCCGCCACGCTGCACGCGATCCTAACCGAGGCACCGGCAACCGAGGCCGCTTAGGCGTTCAGCGGCCCGAAGCCGAACATCATGTAGTCCTTCTGATAGGCGTGCCTGACAGCGTCCTCGATCTCGATGTCGTAGATTTCGGCGAGCTTGATCGGCCCGATGTCGTCTTCCTCGGCCGCGTCCGGCGCCGCGACACCGACCTGCGCAGCAAGAAGCCGCAAATCTTCAGTCATCCGGTCCTCGCGCAGAACCATGTCTGGCAGCGAGACTTGCGCCATTCCCTTGATCAACTCGGCCTGTGAGGCCCAACTGTTGTCGGTCCTCACGCTCGTCTGGCCGTTAAGATTGCCATAAACGAATTTGGCGAATCCGATGATGGCCTGTTTGTGGGTTTCGGCCGTGTAGTCGTCGCCCGCCTTCCCGCGCCCCTCGGGTAGCGGAATGTTGTAGCGTTTGCGCAGAGTCTCGCGAATCTCGAAGAACGTGCCGGGACCGTTGTCGAGGAAATGCCTGACCAGCGCCGCGTGCAGCCGCTTCACCGGATGACGGAGCACGGTGAAACTGCGGTGTCCTTTGTGTTGACGTTTCCACTGCCGCAGTGATTTTTGCGTGAAGCCGTGCTGCAAGTCGTCGATCCCGACCCCGTCCACTGATGCGAGCCAGTCAAACACCCGCATCGACGGCCCTGCTTCGAGCGGCTGGAACAAGAGCGGCGCGCGCGCGGCGGCGACGTAGGTCGGCACGCCCGGCGATCGGCGCGGTTCGAAATTCGGGGTGCGGCCGAGGTCGAAGCGATCGATCTCGGACAGCGCCTTTTTCATCTCTTCGTAATTCTCGACCTTGTCCTCGAGCCCGGCTGGATTCTGCACCTTGTTCTTGCCCGAATGCTGTTCGAGCCGGTGATCCTCTTCCAGAAACGCAGCGAGGCCGTTGATAACCTCGATGTCGCGCAGATCTTCGTAGTCAACATAGAAAGCCGTCTGTCCGGTGGTCTGCAACCCGTGCATCAAATGCAGCTGAAAGTTCTGCTGCTCTTCGAGGATTTCGTTGAACCGGCGCGCGTCAAACTTGACCTTCGCGGTTTTCGCGCCCTTGAGGTCCCCCAGCCGCCAGATCCCCGTGGCATGCGCGATCCGGCGCGAAATAAAGCTGTCGACCGGGTTGCGGGTGAGGATGATCTTGGCGCAGCGTCTGTCATTCAGACAATGCTCCAGCATCCTCGGATCGTGGTTGTTGAAGAACCGGAAGCCTGCCAGGCCCTCGGTCTTCTGCCGCATCCGGTCGAGAAGCGCCAACGGGTCGGCCTCACGCTGATCCATGGTGATACCCAGGAATTCTTCCTGGTTCTCGCGGCCGATGAAGTAGGGATTATAGGCCTCGCCATAGCAAGTCAGGCCAGGAAATTCGTTGATGCTTGCCTCGAGGAAATTCGAGCCCGTGCGCATCTCGGCAAAGATCACGAAATAATCGAAACGACGGGTCATGCGCGTCTACTTCTTGATGAGATAGGGTTTGCGGTGCGGCCGCAGAGTTTCAAGCTGCGTGCCGTCGCTGGGAAAATCGCCCATCAGATGTGGGTGCATGCCCTGGTTCTTCAGGTTCTGCAGGAACTGCCCAAAGCCGTCGAGATCGACCATACGCGGCACCTCGGTCAGGCGCCGCGGATTGCGGGGGCCGATCTCGTCAATGATGGTCTGAAGCGGCTCCATTGGCGATTCGATGAAATCGGCCATGGACCAGATCCGCACCCGCGCCTTGGTGTGAGGGCCGCGCAGGATCGAGATATGCCCTGTCTCAATCTTCTGAAGCCGCGCGGCCTCTTTCCGGATGTCGCGGAAGTTCTGGTTGGAGTGAAACAGCGGCACTGCCCAGGCGCCGGTTATCACCGAGATTTGCGCGTTGGAATCGGTCGCCATGAAAAAGGCGCTTTCCTGGTTGTCGCGCGGACCGAACTGGAAGCACTGCCGCTCACCGCGGGTGTTCCAGATCAGATTGGTCAAAAAGGCCGTCGGGTTGTAGTCGCGCAGTTTGGCGCAGTCGCTGAGCGCGCCAGCATAGGTTTTTTGCCCGCCCGCGAATTCCACCCTCTTGGGCGCAAAGATCGCGCCATGAACGCGGGCGCCGACCATCTTGCTGAGCCAGGTCTCGAAATCCTCGAAAAGGTCGCTGAACCCTTGGAATACCGAATAGGGCGCGCAGGTTTTACCGTTCTCCCAGCCACCGTGGGGGAACCGGCTTTGCATGTAGAGGCCGCCGCGTCCGCGCGTGCGTCGGTCGACTGCCTTGGCGAAAATTCGGTCGATCTTACCGGGATTCGGTTCCGCTCCGCCGATCACGTCGGCGCCGGGGGCGAGGAAGGCGTCATAAAGCCGATCCGCGCGCGACCAGATCTTGCGAGCGACAAAACAACTCGACCGGCGCAGTAGCTGCAAATGATCATCGTAGAAGATATGCGGCTTGCCCTGGAAATCGAACTTCGACAAGGTCAGCGACCGGCTTTCGATATTCGTGGAATAGAGCCGCACCAGCGTCTGGTAATAGCTTTCGTCGGGGATCCAGACCTTCTTGAAATAGCGGTCGTAGGTCTTGCGGTCAGGGTCCTGGAGTATTGCCGAGAGTGTCTGCCGCGTCAGGCACCACCACTGGCTGCCCAAGTGAGGCACGATACCCTCGGGGATCTTACGCTTCAGCTTCAGCCGCCGCTGCAGCTTGACGTAGCGGTCGAAGAGGAACCGCTGCTTTTTCCACGAGAACGGAAAGCGCAGCGTGAAACGTTCGCTGTCCAGCCCTCCGACCGTCCAGGGCACATCCTCTGTCGTCACCGACTCGATAAAGTTGGTCATCGGACGTTCGGCGAGATACTGCACCAACTCGTGCACCGGACGCAGCGGCAGGCAGGATCCCGAGGCGAGGTAGACGTGGCGCACGTCTTCGAACTCCGCCAGCATCATCTCGGAGGCGACCTGCGAGGCCGCGACCAGGCCCCAGGTGCCCCACTCACAGCGGTGCCGTTTGGAGAAGCGCACGTTCTGCAGATCCGACAAGTTGAGCACGAATTGCGCGTAATTCTTGCGGGTCACCACCTTGTCGACGTGGATCACCACGGGACAACCGTTGATCGACCAGTGCCGCGCCACCTGTTCGGCCCGGTCGAGCGCCTCGTGGACCAGCATGACGATCCCGACGCTCATGCCCAGTTCCCCTTGGACATGAGCCCCAGGATCTCAAGCTGCCGCCAGTTGATGTATTTCTCGGACCACTTGCACCAGAGATCCGGATTTTCCCGAAGGTGCTTGTGATAGGCCTTGTATTCATGGCTTGCGGCATAATGCTGCTTGCGCTCGAGTTCTTCGGCGGCCTTGTGCTGGAAGGTGTCGAGGAATTTCGAGTGCAAGAGACAACCCGAGGCCTTTTCCCCGCCCCATTCGTCATAGACCTGGTTCAGCCCCCGTGGCAGCAGCATGTGGGTCGAGCTGACATAGGCGTAGTTCCGGTTCCAGCGCACCAGCGGGATCTTGTTGAGCGCCGGCGCCCGTTCCGGCTTGTCCTGAAAGAAGGCGCGCGCACGTGGTCCGCCCTGGATCCAGAGGTTTCCGAACTTGTGATTCTTGAAGATGGTATAGTTGCCAGCGTCGAACCATCCGGCGATCTCGAACGGGTTCTGGCCCTCGGTATAGGGATAGGCGTCGATCGGGCCCTTGGGGTACATGTCCAGCAGCATGGCACTGAAGGACCGGATCGATGACGCGTCGAGCCAATCGGTCAGCGCTCGTATCGGACGAGTGTCGCAGAATGGGTAGACCAGGAATTCATCTACATCGACGACCAACGTCCAGTGTCCGTGGCCGTAGCGCGATTGCAGCCAGTTCAGCCAATCAACACCGAACCGGGACCGCTTATAGCTCGCCTGCGTGGTCCAAAGCGAGACGTCGGGCTGCTCAGCCAGATACTCATGCGAGCCGTCGCTCGAGTCGTTGTCGACCATCAGGAAATGATCGACCCCCATCTCGCGGTAGTAACGCAGGAAATAGTCGAGCCGGACTTTCTCGTTTCGGAGAGTGGAGAAAACGAGGATGTCGTCCGGTTTAATTTCAGCGGTGCGGTCGTTGACGGCCATCAGGTCACGCCGTTTGCGGAAGGCACGGATGCGCCAGCGCTTGCGCTGCAACCTCAGCCGATATGACCGTAAGGCGCCCAATTCTTCCCCTTTGACAGAGGCCTCGATTCTGCGGCCCCACTTGGCGGTATCATGTGACCTTTAAAACAAGGTTGAAATGATCCGTCCAAGTTGGAAGCCGGGGCGCGGCTTCCGCCCTTTCCCCCGATGCCAGTCCTGCCTGCTTTTCATCCGCCATTCGCATTATTGATTGCTGCCATGAATACACATCG
>JAAUYH010182796.1_pt1 | contig 29592 bp, 22 predicted proteins | sample 7278061 | NCBI WGS metagenome assembly JAAUYH01 (sample SAMN14350203, study PRJNA611818) | marine sediment metagenome | isolation source: surface marine sediment (0.6m) | place: French Polynesia: Moorea | collected 2018-08
ATCCACACGGAGAACGTGAAAGGGGCGGCCAAGACGATCCTCGACTCCAACATCATGGGCGGGACCTGCTCGCGGGTCTGCCCGGTGGAGGAGTTGTGCGAGGAGGCCTGCGTGCGCAACACCCAGGAGGACAAGCCGGTCACCATCGGCGCGCTGCAGCGCTTTGCGACGGATCGGCTGTTCGAATCCGGTGCCACCCTCTACGAGCGCGCGCCGCCGACCGGCAAGACCGTCGCGGTGGCCGGGGCCGGGCCCGCCGGCATGGCCTGCGCCCACCGGTTGGCGATGCTGGGCCATGACGTCGTGGTCTACGAGGCGCGCGTGAAAGGCGGCGGGCTCAACGAATACGGCATTGCCGCCTACAAGATGCCCGATGATTTCGCCCAGCGGGAGATGGACTTCCTGCTCTCGATCGGCGGTATCGAGATGCGCTTCGGCCAGGCTCTGGGCCGGGACGTCACGCTGACCGACCTGCGCCGGGACCACGACGCGGTCTTCCTTGGCCTTGGCCACAACGCGGTCAGGGAGATCGGGCTGGAAGGCGAGGAGATGGGTGGCGTGCTGAACGCCGTCGACTTCATCGCCGAACTGCGCCAGGCCGATCTGAGCAGGCTGCCGGTCGGACGCCGGGTCGTGGTCATCGGCGGCGGCAACACCGCCATCGACATCGCCACCCAGACCAAGCGCCTCGGGGCGGAGGACGTGACCCTGGTCTACCGCCGCGGCAAGGAACAGATGTCGGCGACCTGGAAGGAACAGGACTGGGCCCAGACCAATGGCGTCAAGATCAAGTACTTCGCCCAGCCCCGGCGGCTGATCGGATGGCCCGCCAACGGCTCCGGGCAGCACGTCAAGGAGATCGAGTTCGAGTACACCCAGCTTGACGGGCAGGGCCGGCTGACCGGCACCGGCGATGGCTTCAGCCTGCTGGCCGACCAGGTCTTCAAGGCGACCGGCCAGGTGTTCCTGCCCTCCGCCGTCGAGGCCGGCAGCGCCGAGCCGCTGGAACTGGCCCATGGCCGCATTGCCGTCAACGCCGACCGGCAGAGCTCGCTGCCTGATGTCTTCGCCGGCGGCGATTGCGTCGCCGGCATCGACCTCACCGTCTCCGCCGTCGAGGACGGCAAGCAGGCCGCCCACGCCATCGACCGCCGGCTGCGGGGCGGCTAGGTGGGGAACCGTCAGTTTGTTCCCCTCTCCCCAGCGTGGGAGAGGGAGGGACCCGCGGCAAAGCCGTGGGAGGGTGAGGGGGCTAACGAAGATTCATACGCGCGGCGGACGCCGCGCGACCCCTCACCCGGCTCGCTGATGCTCGCCACCCTCTCCCACAAGGGGAGAGGGAACTGAACGGCGCTCGCTACTGGAGGATCAGACCATGGCTGACCTGACCAATGACTTCCTCGGGATCAAGTCACCGAACCCGTTCTGGCTGGCCTCGGCGCCGCCCACCGACAAGCAGTACAATGTCGAGCGCGCCTTCAAGGCGGGCTGGGGCGGCGTGGTGTGGAAGACGCTGGGCGAGGACCCGCCGATCGTCAACGTGTCGTCGCGCTACGGCGCCGTCACGTACAACGGCACCCGGGTCGCCGGCTTCAACAATATCGAGCTGATCACCGACCGGCCGCTTGAGGTCAATCTGCGGGAGATCAAGGAGGTCAAGCGCGACTGGCCCGACCGCGCCATGATCGTCTCGTTGATGGTTCCCTGCGAGGAGGACCCCTGGAAGAACATCCTGAAGCGGGTCGAGGACACCGAGGCCGACGCGGTCGAGCTCAATTTCGGCTGTCCGCACGGCATGTCGGAGCGCGGCATGGGCTCGGCGGTTGGGCAGGTGCCGGACTACGTCGAGATGGTCGCCCGTTGGTGCAAGACGCACACCCGCATGCCGGTGATCGTCAAGCTGACGCCGAACATCACCAACATCCTGGGCCCGGCCCGGGCGGCCAAGGCCGGCGGCGCCGACGCGGTGTCGTTGATCAACACCATCCAGTCGGTGGTGTCGATCGACCTTGACGCCATGGCGCCGACCCCGACGGTGGACGGCAAGGGCACCCATGGCGGCTATTGCGGCCCGGCGGTCAAGCCGATCGCGCTGCGCATGGTCGGCGAGATCGCCCGCGATCCCGAGTGCGCCGGCATGGCCATCTCCGGCATTGGCGGCGTGTCGACATGGCGCGAGGCGGCGGAGTTCATGGCGCTCGGCGCGGGCAACGTTCAGGTCTGCACCGCCGCCATGACCCACGGCTTCAAGATCGTCGAGGACATGATCTCGGGCCTGGACAACTGGATGGACACCAAGGGCTACGCGACGCTGGACGATTTTCATCGGCTGGCGGTGCCGAACTTCGTCGAGTGGCAGGACTTGAACATGAACTTCAAGACCATCGCCGCCATCGACCAGGACCTCTGCATCCAGTGCGGCAAGTGCCATGTCGCCTGCGAGGACACCTCGCACCAGTCCATCGCGGCGCTGCGCGACGAGGCCGGCAAACGGCGCTACGAGGTGATCGACGAGGAGTGCGTCGGCTGCAATCTCTGCATGCATGTCTGCCCGGTGGACGACTGCATCACCATGGTGCCGCAGGAGACCGGCCAGCCCTACGTCACCTGGAAGGACGACCCGCGCAACCCGATGCGCGAGGCGGCGGAGTAGGATGCATCGTTCCTCCATCTTCGTCGTCCCCGGGCTTGACCCTGGGACCCATGGTTCCCCCAGGACCGATTGGATGAAGATGGCGCGGCCGGAGAAATGGGTCCCCGGGTCAAGCCCGGGGACGACGCGAAGGAATTGAAGAGTGGCCCCAATCCGCGCCGAAGAGCGCGAACGGGGAGAACAAGGACGGCCCATGCACAATCTGACCATCGATGCCCAGCGCATGTGGGACTCGATCATGGAGACGGCGGAGATCGGCAAGACGCCGAAAGGCGGCATCAAGCGGCTGACCCTGACCGATCTCGACCGTGAGGTCCGCGACTGGTTCGTGGCCCAGACCCGGGAGGCGGGCTGCAAGGTCGGCATCGACGAGATGGGCAACATCTACGCGGTGCGTCCGGGCAAGGACAATTCCCTGCCGCCGGTGGTCTGCGGGTCGCATCTCGACACCCAGCCGACCGGCGGCAAGTTCGACGGCATCCTGGGCGTGCTGGCCGGGCTGGAGGTGATCCGTACCCTCAACGATGCCGAGTACGAGACCAACGCGCCGTTGATGGTGGTGAACTGGACCAACGAGGAGGGCTCGCGCTTCGCCCCGGCGATGATCAGCTCGGGCGTGTTCGGCGGCGCCTTCGAGCTGGACTACGCCTATGACCGCGCCGACCCGGAGGGCAAGACCCTGGGCGCCGAGCTGGAGCGCATCGGCTACAAGGGGCCGGAGAAGATCGGCGAGCGTGAATTCGGCGCCTTCTTCGAACTGCATATCGAGCAGGGTCCGATCCTGGAGGCGGAGGAGAAGACCATCGGTGTCGTCACCGACGCCCAGGGCCAGCGCTGGTACGAGGTGACGGTGACCGGGCGCGAGAGCCACGCCGGCACCACCCCGATGCCGCTGCGCCGCGACGCCATGATGGGGGCGGTGAAGATGATCGAGGCGGTGGAGTCCATCGCCCTGAAGCACGCCCCCCATGCAGTGGGCACGGTCGGCATGGGGACTGTGGAGCCGAACTCCCGCAACGTCATCCCGGGCCAGGTGTTCTTCACCGTCGACTTCCGCCACCCCGACGATGCGGTTCTGGCGGCCATGGATGCCGAGTTGCGCGGCGTCTGCACCGCGGTGGCGGAGGAGCGCAAGCTCGACCTGGTGCTGGACCAGATCTGGCATTTCCCGCCGGTGAAGTTCGACGAGCGCTGCGTCGCCGCGGTCCGCGGCGCGGTGGAGGAGGCCGGGTACAGCCATCGCGACATGGTCAGCGGCGCCGGCCACGATGCCTGCTATGTCGCCCGGGTCGCGCCCACCTCGATGATCTTCGTGCCGTGCGAGAACGGCATCAGCCATAATGAGATCGAGAACGCCACCTTCGACGATCTGGCCGCCGGCGCCAATGTGCTGCTGCGCGCCATGATCACGATGGCGAATGCCTGAGACCGGGTCGGGGGCGTGATGCCGTGACCGTGCAGACCGCTGAACCTGGCGCCCCGGCGCCCGCGGAGCCGGAGGTTCCGGCCGCGCATCCGGTGGTCGAGGCCAAACGGCTGACCCTGGTCTTTCAGACCGCCGACATGCCGGTGACGGCGTTGGAGGATATCGACCTCACCATCCAGCGCGGCGAGTTCGTCTCCCTGATCGGTCCATCCGGGTGCGGCAAGACCACGTTGATGCGGGTCGTGGCCGACCTCGTGCATCCCACCGCCGGCACAATGACCGTGAATGGCGTGACGCCGGAGCAGGCGCGGCGGGACCGGTCCTATGGCTACGTGTTCCAGGCCCCGGCGCTTTACCCCTGGCGCAACGTGCTGCGCAACGTGCAGCTGCCGCTGGAGATCATGGGCATGCCGGCGGCGGAGCGGTCCGAGCGGGCGGCGCGGTCGCTGGCGACGGTCGGGTTGGAAGGCTTCGAGCGCAAATTCCCCTGGCAGCTGTCCGGCGGCATGCAGCAGCGCGTGTCGATCGCCCGGGCGCTCAGCTTCGAGCCGGATCTGCTGTTGATGGACGAGCCGTTCGGGGCGCTGGACGAGATCACCCGGGACAATCTCAACGTCCATCTGCTGGACCTCTGGAACCGGACCGGCGTGACGGTCATCTTCGTCACCCACTCGATCCCGGAAGCGGTCTTCCTCTCCTCCAAGATCGTCGTCATGTCGCCGCGCCCCGGCCGGGTGCTGGAGGTCATCGACAGCGACCTACCGCGCAAGCGCGACCTGGACATCCGCGAGACCGGCGCCTTTCAGAAGATCGCCCACGAGGTCCGCGTCGCCCTGCGCAAGGGGCATTCCTATGATTAGGGGCGCGGCTGATTGCCGAGGCGGCACCCCCACTTGCCCGTCGTCCCCGGGCTTGTCCCAAGGACCCATCGCTCAGCTACCACGAATGTCGGCTGATCGGAACCGACCGAGCCACGGGTCCCCGAGTCAAGCCTGGGGACGACGCAATTGGTTTGTTTCCAGCAGGTTGCCGAACGAGGTGCGGCGGTGACGGTCGCGGCGCAATCGGCAGCCGGAGCCGGCGCGGGCGTCGCGCTCTGGGACCGCCTCAGGAGCGGTCGCACCGCTCCGATCCTGGTCGTTCTCGCCTGCCTGATCGTGGTCTGGTACGCCGGCTCCATCGTGCTCAACAAGGACCGGGTCGCCCGTCAGCTCGGCCGGGGCGGGGCGGAGTACACGACCGCCGAGCTGATCGCCGGCACCTGGTCGATGGACCGGCCGGTGCTGCCGACCCCCGCGCAGGTCGCCGTCGAACTGTGGGAAACGACGGTCGAGAAACGCATCACCAGCAAGCGCAGCCTGGTGTTCCATGCCGGCGTCACGATGAGCTCGACCCTGGTCGGCTTCCTGATGGGAACCGCGCTCGGCATCCTGCTGGCGGTCGGCATCGTGCATGTGGCGACCCTCGATCGCTCGCTGATGCCGTGGATCATCGCCTCGCAGACCATTCCGATCCTGGCGATCGCGCCGATGGTCGTCGTGGTGCTCGGCAATCTGGGTTTCACCGGGCTGTTCCCGAAGGCGGTGATCTCCGCCTATCTCAGCTTCTTCCCGGTCACCATCGGCATGGTGAAGGGCCTGCGCTCGCCCGACCCGCTGCAGCTCGACCTGTTGCGTACCTACAGCGCCAACCGTGCCCAGGTGTTCGCCAAGCTGCGCTGGCCGGCCTCGATCGAGTTCCTGTTCCCCAGCCTGAAGATCGCCATCGCCCTGTCGCTGGTCGGCGCCATCGTCGGCGAGCTGCCGACCGGCGCCCAGGCCGGCATCGGCGCCAAGCTGCTGCTCGGCTCCTATTACGGCCAGATGACCGCGCTGTGGGCGGCGCTGTTCATGGCCGCCTTCCTGGCGATGGCGGCGGTCGGCTCGGTGACCCTGGCCGAGCGGCTCCTGTTCAAGGCAAGGGGCGGACGGCCATGATTCGGGGCGGGGTCTCACTCACTCTCGGAACACCGCTCGTTCTCGGATTGGGCTTCGGTCTGCTCACCCTTGTCTGGGCCGGTTCCTTTGATGGCTTGGGACTCGGCCTACTGGCATCGGCGCTGGTCGTTGCGGTCCTCTCCTGGTTCGTCATGGCCAATCTCGCGCGGCGCTCCTCGCGCGTATGGAAGATCGTCGTGCCGCTGCTGTTCGGTTGCCTGCTGCTGTATCTCTGGGAAGTGCTGACCGTCGGGTTCGAGGTGCCGCCGGTGCTGCTGCCGCCGCCGAGCATGATCGCCGACTCCTTCCAGGCCAACCTGTTCACGCTCGGCATCGACTTCCACCAGACCTTCATCAAATCGGTCATTCCGGGGTTCCTGATGGGGTCCGGCGGCGGGTTCCTGGTGGCCGTGGCGATCGACCGCTCGCCCTTCCTGCAGCGCGGGTTGCAGCCTCTGGGCAGCGCCATCAGCGCCATGCCGATCGTCGGTATCGCGCCGATCATGGTGATGTGGTTCGGCTTCGACTGGCAGTCCAAGGCGGCCGTCGTCGTGGTGATGACCTTCTTCCCGATGCTGATCAATACGCTCGCTGGGCTGCAGGCCTCCGGGGCCATGGAGCGCGACCTGATGCGCTCCTACGCCGCCAGCTATCCGCAGACCCTGCTCAAGCTCAGGCTGCCGGGCGCCATGCCCTTCGTCTTCAACGCGCTGAAGCTGAACTCCACCCTGGCCCTGATCGGCGCCATCGTGGCCGAGTTCTTCGGGACGCCGATCCAGGGCATGGGCTTCCGCATCTCAACCGAGGTCGCAAGGCTCAACGTGGATTTCGTCTGGGCGACCATCGCGGTGGCGGCCCTGGCCGGCTCCGCCTCCTATGGCGCGCTTGCTCTGCTGGAGCGGGGCGTGACTTTCTGGCATCCTTCGCAGCGACAATGACCCCGACCGAGAAGCGGGCGCATGTGAGGAAACGAAAAACGCAACGGGAAACAGGTGAGGTAGACCAATGAAAAAGAAACTGACACTGCTGGCGGCGGGGGCTGCAATGGCCCTGGCCAGCGGCGCGGCCCAGGCCCTTGACGAGTTCACCATCCAGCTGAAATGGGTGACCCAGGCGCAGTTCGCCGGCTATTTCGTGGCGCTGGAGAAGGGCTTCTATGAAGAGGCCGGCCTCGACGTCACCATCAAGCCGGGCGGCCCGGACATCGCGCCGCCGCAGGTGATCGCCGCCGGCGGCGCCGACGTGGTGGTGGAATGGATGCCGGCCGCCCTGGCGGCGCGGGAGCGCGGCGTGCCCCTGGTCAACGTGGCGCAGTTCTTCAACCGCTCCGGCATGATGCTGACCTGCCTGAAGGCCAACGGCATCGCCTCGCCGACGGATTTCGACGGCAAGACGCTCGGCGTCTGGTTCTTCGGCAACGAGTATCCGTTCCTGTCCTGGATGAGCCAGCTGGGGCTGGAGACCACCGGGTCCGGCGCCGACGTCACGGTGTTGCGCCAGGGTTTCAACGTCGATCCGATCCTCGACGGCCAGGCCGACTGCATCTCCACGATGATCTACAACGAGTATTGGCAGGTCATCGATGCCGGCGTGCAGGCCGACGAGCTGATCACCTTCTTCTACGAGGATGAGGGCGTGGCGACCCTGGAGGACGGGCTCTACGCACTTGAGGACAGTCTGGCCGACCCGGCCTATGTCGACAAGCTGTCGCGGTTCATCGAGGCCTCCATCAGGGGCTGGCAGTACGCCATCGACAATGTCGAGGAGGCGGCGGAGATCGTCGTCGAGGCCGATCCGGCCGGCGTCGCCACCATGGAGATCCAGACCCGCCAGATGGGCGAGATCGCCAAGCTGATCCCCGGATCCAGCAAGGGCCTCGGCTATCTGGAGCCGGCCGCCTATGAGCGCACGGTCAGCGTGCTGATGTCGGGCGAGAGCGATCCGGTCATCACCGCGGTCCCGGAAGGCGCCTGGACCCATGACGCCTGGGAAAAGGCGACGGGCATGTAGCGGTCGGATCCCGCATGGCCAAGGAAGAGGGGGCCGATCGGCCCCCTTTTCTGTGGCGTCCCGAAGCAAAGAAGAAGGGGAGCCCGCGAACAGGCTCCCCTAGTGGCTGGCGTCCGCGCCCCTGATCCGGCGCCAGCCAGGTTTCTTCCGTGGCGGTCCCGGCCCAGGGCCGCGACCGTTGCCATCAACCGCGTCATTGCATATGAGGAAGCGGCGGATGGCATCGCTTCCACGTCACTCGCGAAAAGCGATAATAATTTCGAACCGGGCACAATCTGCCTTGTCAGGCTTAACGAAGTCCTAACGGCGCGACAGGAGCGAAAGCGGATGAAAGTGCTGGTGGCGGGAGGTGCCGGCTATATCGGGGCGCATGCCTGCAAGGCGCTGGCCAAGGCCGGCTTCCAGCCGGTGACGGTGGACAATCTGTCGGCCGGTCATCCCGAAGCGGTCCGCTGGGGCAAGCTGGTCGAGTGCGACCTGTCGGACCATGCGGCGCTGCCGGGCCTGATCGCCGCGGAGGAGGTGGGCGCCGTGATGCATTTCGCCGCATCGCTGAATGTCGGCGAATCGGTCGAGATGCCGGCCAAGTACTATGCCAACAACGTCGTCAACACGCTGGCGCTCCTCGACGCGATGCGTGAAACCGGGCTGAAGGCGATCGTTTTCTCCTCAAGCGCCGCCACCTACGGCACGCCGGAGCGGGTGCCGATGCCCGAGGACCATCCGCAGCGGCCGATCAACCCCTATGGCGAGACCAAGCTGGCGGTCGAGCGTGCGCTCAAATGGTATGGCGAGGCCTACGGGTTGTGCTGGTCGGCGCTGCGCTATTTCAATGCGGCCGGCGCCGATCCGGATGGGGAGATCGGCGAAGCCCACGATCCGGAGTTCCACCTGATTCCACTGGTGCTGGAAGCGGGGCTCGGCAAGCGGCCGCCGGTCAAGGTGTTCGGCACCGATTATCCGACGCCCGACGGCACCGCGATTCGCGACTATGTGCACGTGACCGACCTGGCCGACGCCCACGTGCTGGCGCTGAAGCATCTGCTGGATGGCGGCCGCAGCATCGCGGCCAATCTCGGCACCGGCCGGGGCTACTCGGTCCGCGAGGTGCTGGATGCCGCGGGCACGGCCCTGGGACGACCGGTTCCGTTCGAGAATGCGCCGCGTCGGGCTGGCGATCCGCCGGAATTGGTTGCCGATCCGTCGCTTGCGATGGAAACTCTGGGGTGGTCGCCGACGCTGTCGGACCTGCCGACAATACTGGAGACCGCCGTGGGCTGGCATCGTCGCTAGCCTGCGAAGCGCCGGCCGACCCGGCCGGTCCCGCTCAGGATTCATTAAGACCGCCATAGTATCTGAAACACCGGCGCCATCAGCGCGTCCGCCAGGATCATCAGCCCCATGCGCATACTGCACATCGAGAACGACAGCACGGCCGCCAAGGCCGCAGAGGCGATGCTGGACGGCGTCGTGGGCACCTATGACCGGACGTCCTTGGGCGAGAATGCCGTCAAGATGGCCGCCGCGGCGCATTACGACCTGATCCTGATGGAAGTCCTGCTTCCCGATATCGATGGGTCGGAGGTCATCCGGCGGCTGCGGGCGAACCGTGTTCTGGCGCCTCTGGTCATTCTGTCCTGGCTGGTCGACGAGCGGGGAGTCTTCAACACGGCCGCGCTGGGCGCCAATGACGCGCTTGCGAAACCGTTCACACGGGACTCGCTGGTCGAATGCGTCCGGGCGGCGATCACCAAATCCGGGCTGAGCTATCCCGAACCCAGCGCCGAGGAGGCGGCCGCCGACCGGCCGCCTTCAGGCGAGGAGCGCCGCAAGCATCGGCGCTTCAAGACCGACCGCGCGGCCCGGATCGCGCAGGGACCGGGCATCGATTGCCGGGTCGTCGACCTGTCCCATGGCGGCGCCGGCATCCAGCTTCTGGGAGACCATTTCGACCTGCCCACCAGCTTCCAGATGGTCCTCGGTCAGGACACCCGCTACACCTGCCGCGTATGCTGGCGCCAGGGCCGCCGGCTTGGGGTCAAGTTTCTCGGGCGTGGCTGAGCCCGCCGGCGGGTCCGCGACCTACCTGGCCAGCAACCGCCGCACCGCACCTTCATAGGTCCGAAAGGCCGGCGCGATCGAATCGATGGCGAAGCCCTCATTGGCGCCGTGAACGCCGGTACAGCGGACACCGAATCCGCACGTCGCCTCGATCCCCGATGCCGCCAGAAGATTGCCGATGTTCGAGGGGCCGCAGACCTGCGTCGGCACCGGCCGCCCGGTGGCTTCCTCTGCGGCCTGCGACATGGCTTCGCGGAGCGCTGAACCGTCCGGCAGCTTGTAGGGCGCCCAGAAGTTGCTCTCGATGATATCCGTTGGCGATCCGGTCGGATGATCCCGGTCGACGCGCCAGACGGCATCGGCCAGGACCGCCTCGGCCCAGCAGCGACCAGCCGCTGGTGTCAGCCGGAAGTCGACATTGAGCTCGCAGCGGTCCGGGATGACGCTGTAGCCCAAACCGCCGCGAATCGCGGTGACGGAGATCTTCGGCGGCAGCGGGAAATCCAGATCGTCGATCTCCGGAATGTCGGTCGCTTGCAGGGCGACGGCCAGATGCGCCGCCTTCTCGATGGCATTGGCGGTCGGTCCACGCGGATTGCCGGAGTGCTCGGCGCGGCCGTGCACGACGACCTGGCTGCGATAGAACCCGCGCGCCCCGATATTGATCGCCGAATCGTTGGGATAGCCGATCATGACGCCGGCCAGGTCCGGCTTGCTGCGCAGCAGAGCCTTGACGCCTCCAAAACCGCCGGTGTGTTCGTCGCAGTCGAACAACAGCAGCAGCCTGCCGGCCAACTGGTCCCGCTCACCGGCCAGCGAGACGGCGAGATGGCAGAACGTGGCGATCGCCACCTTGGAATCGGCCGCGCCACGGCCAAACAACCAACCCTCCCGCTCGGTCGGCTCGAAGGGCGGTGATGACCAGGTCGCCGGGTCCCCGGCGGGGGCGGTGTCGCCACAGGCGTTCAGGCAGATGGTCGGTCCATCGCCGGCGCCGATGACCTCGGTGATCAGCGCCACCGGGCTGCCGTCGGCATCGGACAGCATCCGGGGCTTGAGTCCGTTCGCATCCAGGAACCGGGCGATCGCGATCAGAATCGGGCCGCTGCTGTCGATGCCGGCTTGAGAGGGAACGGCGACCAGCGTCCGCGTCAGGTCCAGGATCGCGTCAACCGGGACGGTGACGGGGTCGGCACAGGCGGTCATCGTGCTGTGCCGCATCATAACGAACGCCGAGGGGGCCGGGCCGCCATCGTCCCCATCTGAGGAAAACCTCTTACCCGCACTTCTGCCTATCGAGCGTAGACGATAGCATCACAGGCGCGCGAGCATATTTCCGCGACGCGACAGAAAATGTCGATTCTCGGCCCGCCGGTCATGGACACCTGCGATCCGCGTTGGCCGGCACCGCCGCGCGCCATCAGCGCGCTGATCGCCCGGCTGGCGCCAGCCTCTTTCTTGGCGTTCCAGGGTGCGCAGTCACGGGATTTCTGATACGACTCAAATTCAGCGGCGTCGAGCCGCTGGACATCCTCAAGCGGCTGGGGACGCTCGCCAAGTAGGGCGGCGGCATCGCGCCGCCGCCGGTCTTGCGGCGATTCGGACTAGACGCCGGCCGGGATGTTCTCCGCCTTGCGCTCCACCTTGCGCGGGGCGGTCAGCTCCTTCCAGGTGGACAGGGCCTTGTTGACCGCCGGATAGGGCTCGCGCGGCACGAACTGGCCGTGTCCGGGCTCGGCCTTCACGTCGCCGGCCTCGACCGCCACCTTGCCGCGGGTCAGGGTGTAGCGCGGCAGGCCGGTGACGGACATGCCCTCGAAGACGTTGTAGTCGATCACCGATTGCTGCTTCTCCGCCGTGATCGTCTTGCTCGCCTTCGGGTCCCAGACCACCAGGTCGGCATCCGCACCCTCCAGCACCGCACCCTTCTTCGGGTACATGTTGAGGATGCGGGCGATGTTGGTGGAGGTGACGGCGACGAACTCGTTCGGGGTCAGCCGGCCGGTCGCCACCCCATGGGTCCACAGCAGCGGCATGCGGTCTTCCAGACCGCCGGTGCCGTTCGGGATCAGGGTGAAGTTGTCCAGCCCCATCTTCTTCTGCTCGGTGGTGAACGAGCAGTGATCGGTGGCCACCACCTGCAGGCTGCCGGCCTGCAGCCCGGCCCACAGGCTGTCCTGATGCGCCTTGTCGCGGAACGGCGGCGACATCACCCGGCGGGCGGCATGGGTCCAGTCCGGGTTCTGGTACTCGCTCTCGTCCAGCACCAGGTGCTGGATCAGCGGCTCGCCATAGACCCGCATGCCCTTCTGCCGCGCCCGGCGGATCGCCTCATGGGCCTGCTCGCAGGAGGTGTGCACCACATAGAGCGGCACGTTGGCCATGTCGGCGATCATGATCGCGCGATTGGCGGCCTCGCCCTCGACCTCGGGCGGGCGGGAATAGGCATGGCCCTCCGGCCCGGTGACCCCCATCTCCATGTATTTCTGCTGCAGATGGGCGACAACGTCGCCGTTCTCCGCATGCACCAGCGGCATGGCGCCCAGCGCGGCGCAGCGCTGGAACGACGCGTACATCTCGTCGTCATCCACCATCAGCGCGCCCTTGTACGCCATGAAGTGCTTGAAGGTGTTGATGCCGCGGTCGACGACCTCGGCCATCTCGTTGAACACCTGCTCCGACCACCAGGTCACGGCCATGTGGTAGGAGTAGTCGGAGCAGGCGTTGGAGGATTTCTGCCGCCACTGCGCCAGCGCCTCGAGCAGCGACTGGTCGGGCGCGGCGAGGCAGAAATCGACGATCATCGTCGTGCCGCCGGACAGCCCGGCGCGGGTCCCGCTCTCGAAGGTGTCGGCGGAATGGGTGCCCATGAAGGGCATCTCCATATGGGTGTGAGGGTCGATGCCGCCCGGCATCACGTAGCAGTCGGTGGCGTCCAGGACGGTGTCGCCGGACAGGTTCGGGCCGATCCGCGAAATGGTGTCGCCCTCGATCAGCACGTCGGCCTGCCATGTGCGGTCCGCCGTGACGATGGTGCCGCCCTTGATCACAGTAGACATGGTGTGGATGCTCCCCCTCGGGCCCGGTCTACCGGGCGTTCGCGTTGCTGGATGGCCCGCGGACACAGTCGCGCATGCGGCGGAACCTGACCGTTCGGTCAAAGCCTAGCGCAGTCCCGCCTCAAGACAAAGGTCGGACCGAGGTTTGGCGGCCATCGCCGTCATCGCGAAGAGCGAACGCGACGCGGCGATCCACCGGTGGCGGAGGGAGTGGATCGCCACGCTTCGCTCGTCATGACGCCGTGTGCGGCAATGCCCGTTTTCGCTTCTTTTCTCCGCGGCTCTGTGCCTCTGTGGTGAGAAGGCCGACCCATGATTCGGGCGCGGAGGCCGGGACATGGAATTCGAGCAAGGGGTGGTGTTCGCGATCCTGGCGGCGGCCATGGTGCTGTTCGTCTGGGGGCGCTGGCGCTACGACGTGGTGGCGGTGATGGCGCTGGTCGCCTGCGTCGTCGCCGGCGTGGTGCCGATGCGCGACGCCTTCGACGGTTTCGGGCACCCGGCGGTGGTCGTGGTGGCGGTGGTGCTGGCGGTGACCCGCGCCTTCGTGACCTCCGGCATCGTCCAGCGCATCGGCGAGATGGTCAGCCAGGCGATCGCGGGCCGCTACGCCCAGCAGGCCGCCGTGGTCGGGCTGGCGGCGGTGCTGTCCATGTTCATGAACAATGTCGGGGCACTGGCGCTGATGATGCCGGTCGCCATGCAGGTGGCGCGGACCAATGGCGATCCGCCGTCGCGTCTGTTGATGCCGGTGGCGTTCGGCTCGATTCTCGGCGGCCTGGTCACCCTGATCGGCACGCCGCCGAACATCATCATCGCCGCCTATCGGGTCGAGGTCTCCGGCGAGCCGTTCGGCATGTTTTCGTACAGTCCGATCGGTCTGCCGATCGTGATCCTGGGCGTCGGCTACCTGCTGTTCATCGGCTGGCGGCTCCTGCCGCGGGGGCGCAGCGGCGACGACGGCACGCCCTTGTTTCAGATCGACGACTATGTCGCCGAATTCAAGGTCACGGAAGAGTCGCCGGCGGTCGGCCGCACCGTCGCCGGGTTCGAGCGCGACCTGAAATCCGAGGCGCATATCTTCGGGTTGATCCGCGAAGGCAAGGGGGCGGTGACCCATGGCCGCCGCCACAAGATCCGCGCCGGCGATTACCTGTTGATGGAACTCGACCCCGACGCGCTGCCGGAGCTGACCAAGGAAGACAAGCTGGAACTCGTCGTCGACCCGCTGGGCCTGCGGGAATCGCTCAAGGACGAGGACCTGATCCATATCGAGGCGGTGTTGGCGCCGGGCGGGCGGCTGGTCGGCAATTCTGCCGCCGGGTTCCACCTGCGCCGCCGCTTCGGCATCGACCTCTTGGCAGTGGCGCGAGAAGGCCATCCGGTGCGCAAGCGGATCCGCAATGTGACCTTGCGGGCCGGCGATGTGCTGCTGCTGCAGGGCGATTCGACCGCCATCCAGGACAATCTCAGCCTGATCGGCTGTCTGCCGCTGGCCGAGCGCGGCCTGCGCCTGTCGGGCGCGCGCACCTTCATGCCGCTGGTGCTGTTCGCCGCCGCCATCGCCCTGGCGGCGGCCGGGCTGCTGTCGGTGCCGGTGGCGCTGCTCTGCGCCCTGCTGGTGATGATCCTCGGCAATCTGCTGACGCCGCGCGATGTCTACGACGCCATCGACTGGCCGGTGGTGGTGCTGCTGGGCGCGATGATTCCGGTCGGCGGCGCGCTGGCAGCGACCGGCGGCACGGCGCTGATCGCCGACAAAATCCTGTCGCTGGCCCGGGACATCCCGCCATGGGCCATCCTGACGCTGGTGCTGGTCGCGGCGATGACCCTGTCGGACGTGATGAACAATGCCGCCACCGCCGTGGTCATGGCACCGATCGCCGCCGGCATCGCCGAGCGCATGGAGGTCAGCGCCGACCCGTTCCTGATGGCCGTTGCCATTGGCGCCTCCTGTGCCTTCCTGACCCCGATCGGGCACCAGAACAACACGTTGATCATGGGGCCGGGCGGCTATGAATTCGGCGACTATTGGCGGGTCGGCCTGCCGCTGGAGATCCTGGTCATCGCCGTTTCCATCCCAATGCTGCTGATCGTCTGGCCGCTTTGACCGGCGTTTGGAACCTGGTCCGAAAGCGACCAGACCCGGCATCCGATCCGCGCTAATCTGCCCCGCATGAAACGCCCGAATTCAACACCGGCGACATCCTTGGACCCGGAAATCTGCGAGCGGGCGCGGCTGGCCCGCGACGCGCGTTTCGACGGCCGCTTCTTCATCGGCGTGCTCACGACCGGCATCTATTGCCGTCCGATCTGCCCGGTCAGACCGCCCAAGCCGCAGAACGTCCAATTCTACCCGACCGCGGCGTCGGCGGCCGAGGCCGGGTTCCGGCCATGCCTCAGATGCCGGCCGGAAGCGGCGCCCGGCTCTCCGGCCTGGTTCGGCACCGCGGCGACCGTCTCCCGCGGGTTGCGCTTGATCGCCGACGGCGCGCTGGACGGCGACGGCACGGTGGAGGCCTTGGCCGAACGGCTCGGGGTCGGATCCCGGCACCTGTCCCGCCTGTTCCGCAAGCATCTTGGCGCCTCGCCGCGTTCGGTTGCGGGGACCCGCCGGCTGCTGTTCGCCAAGAAGCTGATCAACGAGACCGATCTGTCACTGGCCCGGATCGCCTTGTCGTCCGGCTTTGGCAGCATTCGCCGGTTCAACGCCGCCTTCCGCGACAGCTATGGGTGCCCGCCCAGCGCGTTGCGGCGCAGGTCGATGCGCCTCCGGCTCGCCGATGGGGATAGCGACTTCGTCCTGAGGCTGCCTTTCCGGCCACCTTACGACTGGTCTTCGATTGCGGCGTATTTCGCCCTGCGCGCCACGCCGGGCGTCGAACAGGCGGATGGCGGCATCTATTGCCGGACCATCGCCTTGGACGGCCAGCGCGGCCAGATCCGCATCCGGCCAGTGGCGGGCGACACGGCGCTGCAGCTCAGCGTCGTGTTTCCCGAGTCCCGCGCCCTGTTCCAGATCGTCGAGCGCGTCCGGCGCATGTTCGACCTGGCGGCCGACCCGGACGACATCGCCGGCCACCTGTCGAAGGACCCCGACCTGGCGCCCGTGGTCCGTGCCCATGCCGGTCTGCGGCTGCCCGGCGCCTGGGACGGGTTCGAGCTGGCGATCCGCGCCGTCCTCGGTCAGCAGGTGACGGTCAAGGGGGCGTCGACCCTGGCCGGCCGGCTGGCGGCGGCATTCGGTGAGCGCTTGCCCGTGACCGAGGGCCCGGCGGTGTTGTTTCCGACACCGGCGGCCCTGGTCGAGGCCGATGTGGCGGCGATCGGCCTGCCGAAGGCGCGGGCTCGCACCATCCGGGCATTGGCGGAGGCGGTCGCGACCGGCGAGGTGGTCTTCGATGGCGCCTCCGATCCGCAAGCGTTGGAACGGCGGCTGACGGCATTGCCCGGGATTGGCAGCTGGACCGCGCAATACGTCGCCATGCGGGCGCTCAACGAGCCGGACGCCTTTCCCGCCGCCGATCTCGGCCTGATCCGCAGCGCGGCGGCGCTCGGCATTGCAGGCGACGCCAAGGAGTTGGCCAAGCGCGCGGATGCCTGGCGCCCCTGGCGCGCCTATGCGGCCCAGTATCTGTGGCGGGCCGAGACGCCCGGCCATCCGGAGGCGAAGCCGGGCTCCGCACGGGTCGCGCGCCGCGAGGAGAAGGGCGATGTACTACAGCCACATGGATAGCCCGATCGGGCGGCTGCTCTTGGCCGGCGACGAGGCCGGAATCCGGTTGATCAGCTTTCCCACGGGCAGCCGGACCCGGGGGGTGGAGCGGGGCTGGCGGCAAGACGATGCGCCCTTCGCCGAGACGACGCGGCAGCTGGCCGCCTACTTCGCGCGCGAGCTGACCGAGTTCGATCTGCCCCTGGCGCCTCAGGGCACGCCCTTCCAACTCTCGGTGTGGGAGGCCTTGCGCCGGATTCCCTATGGCGAGACCGTCTCCTACGGCGCACTTGCCAAGTCGATCGGCCGCCCGCGCGCATCACGGGCCGTCGGCGCCGCCAACGGCGCGAACCCGCTGCCGATCGTCGTGCCGTGCCACCGGGTGATCGGAAGCACCGGACACCTCACGGGATTTGGCGGCGGTATCGATACAAAGATCGCCCTGTTGGCCCTGGAAGGCGCGCATCCGGGGTCGGCCGGCGGCCAGGGTGAACTGGATCTGCCTGGCTTGGCGCCGCGCTAAGTGCCGAGGCGCCAATGGTTCTTGAGGGCCGCCTTCGCGTCTTCGCCAATATCGGGGTGATCGACGAGGGCGGTTAGGAACGCGACGACCGCGGCGCGCTGCTCGCGGGTGAGAAGGGCGAATTTCGAGAGCTGGAAGTCTCGGAAGCGGCCATTCGAGAAGTCCGGATCGAGTGACCACAGCGTATGCTCGACCGAGATGTCGCCTTCATCGATGTTCTCCAGAACCCAGGTCATATAGGCCGGGATCAGGAACCGGAACGCGGCGGCGCTTGCACCCGAGAACGCAGCGTTTTCACGCGCGATGGTCATGCACGGGATGTCCTTCCAGGACGTGCTGCCATTGAAGGCGCGGATGTCCATGTCGTCGAAGCAGTCCGGATGCAGCATCCGATCGTCGCCCGGATAGGCGACGTCGGCGAAGGCGGCCTCGATCTGGCGGATGATTTGGGTGTAGCGGTCGGCGTCGCGGGCCATGGCTGCGATCCTCGCATGCCGGGCTTACTGGACGCTGAAGGCCGCCGGCGCTAATGCTTTGGACCGCTCTTGCCCGGGAGGCCGCCATGAAGCCCGCCAATGCGCTGTTCGCCAGGACCGGCACCACCGTGTTCGAGGTGATGTCGCGCCTGGCCATGGAGCACGACGCGATCAATCTCGGCCAGGGTTTTCCCGATGGGCGGGGACCGGAGGACGTGTTGCAGGCGGCCGCCGACGCACTGCAGACCGGCTGGAACCAGTATCCGCCGATGCTTGGCATACCGGCGCTCCGCCAGGCGGTGGCCGACCATGGGCGGCGGTTCTACGGGCTGGAGGTCGATTGGCAGCGCGAGGTGATGGTGACCTCGGGCGCGACCGAGGCGCTGGCCGCCTGCCTGCTGGGTCTGATCGAGCCCGGCGACGAGGTGGTGCTGTTCCAGCCGCTCTACGATTGTTATGCGCCGATGGTTCGGCGGGCCGGCGGCGTTCCGAAATACGTCTCCCTGGCGCCGCCGGGCTGGAGCTTCGACCGGCCGGACCTGGAACGCGCGTTTTCGCCGCGGACCAAGCTGGTGCTGTTGAACAACCCCCTCAACCCGGCGGCGAAGGTGTTCAGCCGGGAAGAGTTGGCGCTGATCGCCGAATTCGTCGAAGGTGCGGACGCCTATGCGGTGTGCGACGAGGTCTATGAGCACATCGTCTTCGACGACCGGCCGCACATCCCGTTGATCAGCCTGCCGGGCATGCGCGACCGCTGCCTGAAGATCGGATCGGCCGGCAAGACCTTTTCCCTGACCGGATGGAAGGTCGGCTACATCACCGCCGCACCGGACCTGCTGGCACCGGTGACCAAGGCGCACCAGTTCCTGGTCTTCACCACCCCGCCCAACTTGCAGAGCGCGGTGGCCTTCGGGCTGAGGAAGGAGCAGAGCTATTTCTCCGGCCTCGCAGCGGAGATGCAGGCCAAGCGGGACCGCTTCGCCGGCGGCCTGCGGGAGATCGGCATGGACGTCCTGCCCTGCGAGGGGACCTATTTCGTCAATGTCGATGTCTCGGGGACCGGGTTCGACGGGGACGTCGCCTTCTGCCGCCACATCACCGAATCCGCGGGCGTCGCCGCGATCCCCGCCAGCGCCTTCTATCAGGAGGACGCGCGGACCGATGTCGCCCGGTTCTGCTTTGCCAAGCAGGACGAGGTGCTGGATGGCGCGGTGGCGCGGCTGCGGACCGGGCTCGGCTAGTCGGCCGCTTCGGTGACGCCGTCACGTCGCTTGGCGTCGCCTGGCCCGCCTTCGGCGGGATCCGGTTCCTCCGGGTCTGGCGACTCCGCCTCCGCCAGGCGCTCCAGAGAGGCGTCCTTTTCCGGCTCGGCGTCGTCCGGCACCACCGCCGCCGCTTCCGGAAGGGGCTCGAGCGGCGGGTCGGCCTCCAGCAGCGGCGTGGGTGCCGGCAGGCTCTTCTGCGGCGCCTTGTCACCGTTTCTGCGGAATTTGGCGGCGCCGCGCCGCGCCAGCGAGACCACCGTCGAATAGGCCGTCACCTCTTCCTTGAAGGTCTCGGCCAGGGCCGAATGGATGTTGGTGACGCCGTCCGAGGCGATGGCCATGAACCGCCGCGCCGTGATCAGCCAAAGCGGGCTGATCAGCAGGCTGAGCGCGATCACCGAGATGGCGAGCCGGTAGCCCTCCTTGTCGATCGCTCCCACGCCGACGCCGGCGGCGGCCAGCACGAAGGAGAACTCGCCGATCTGGCCCATGATCACGCCAGCCGGGAAGGCCCGTTCCCACGGTTCCCGCAGCAGCCTCAGCGCACCCACATTGATCGCCGTCTTCACGAAGACCGCCGAGACCAGGAGCGTCAGCACCAGGCCGATATTCTCGACGATGTACCGCCAATCGATCAGCAGACCGATCGACAGGAAGAACACGACCAGCAGCACGCTCTGGATCGGCCGCGTGGCGCGGATGGTGATCGCCCGGTCGGTGGACTGGCCGATCACCAGACCGGCCAGGAAGGCGCCATAGGCGGCGGACAAGCCAAGCAGGCCGGAGACGGTGGCGGCGCTGAAGCAGAACGCCAGCGCGGCCAAGGGGATCAGGTCGAGCTTGCCCTTCATCCAGCGCCGGGTCGGCAGCACGATCTTCTGCCGCCGGCTGAGGAACCAGATCAGGGCCACCAGGAAGGCGCTGGCCAGCACCAGCTTGGCGATCACGTCGTAGCCGATCGTGCCTTCGCCGCCCATGCCGTGGATCAGCACCAGCATCGGCACGATCGCCAGATCCTGCGCGATCAGCACGCCGACGGTGATGCGGCCGACCGGCGATCGCAGCTCCTTGATGTCCTCCAGCATCTTGATGGCGACCGCGGTGCTGCTGAGCGCGAAGACGAAGCCGAGCACCACCGCCTGTTGCCAGGGCCAGTCGAACAGCCGGGCGAGGGCGGCCGTGATGCCGAGCGAGAATCCGATCTGCAGCACCGCGCAGCAGGAGGCGACCGCCAGCACCGATTTGAAATGGCGCAGGCTGAGCTCCATCCCGATCAGGAACAGCAGCATCAGCACGCCGAGTTCGGCGAGCGAGGTGACGTTTTCGGAGTTCTGGACCAGCCGGAAGCCGGTGGGGCCGAGCAGGACGCCGGCCAGGATGTAGCCGACGATGGCCGGCTGCCGGATGCGCGTGAACAACAGACCGCACAGCACCGCCACGGTCGTGACCAGTGCCATCGAGGTCAAATCGTTCGCGTGCGCCTCCATGGATGCCTTCTAGCAGCGGAGGGGTTAACGATCATCTAGCGCCAGCTTCATGGCGCAATGATGGTGGCGCTGCGGTCAATCACCCGCGGCGGCGGCGACTCCGTCATCGGCCGGGGCAGCGGTCTGCATGCTCCAGAGCTTTGCATAGAGGCCTTGGCGCGAGATCAACTCGGCATGCGAGCCCTGTTCCACCACGCGGCCGTTATCCAGCACATAGATCAGATCGGCGTCGGCGATTGTCGACAGCCGGTGCGCCACCATGAGCGTCGTGCGTCCGGCCATCAGGCGCTTCAATGCGGCTTGCACCTGGCGTTCGGACTCGCTGTCGAGCGCCGACGTGGCCTCGTCCAGCAGCAGGATCGGCGCGTTCTTCAACATCGCCCGGGCGATCGACAGCCTCTGGCGCTGCCCGCCTGAGAGGTTGACGCCCTGCTCGCCGACAATTGTCTCGTAGCCATCGGCCAGCCCAGTGATGAAGTCATGCGCAGTCGCGGCCTTGGCCGCTTTGACGATCTCCTCCTCGCCGGCATCCGGCCGGCCGAAGGCGATGTTCTCCCGCACCGTCTGATCGAACAGCGTGACCTCCTGGCTGACCAGCGCCATCTGGTCCCTGAGGGACGCCATGGTAACGTCGCGCACATCGTGCCCGTCGATCGCCACCTTGCCCTGCTGAACGTCGTAGAATCGGGGAATCAGGTTGAGCACCGTCGACTTGCCGGCCCCTGAGGGCCCGACAAGCGCGACGGTCTTGCCGGCCAGGACGTCGATGTCGACGCCGTGCAGCGCCGGGATGTCGGCGCCATAGCTGAAGTGCACCCCGGACAGCGTGATCCGCCCTTTGACTGATCGCAGGGGTTCCGCCCGCGGGCTGTCGACGATCTTCGGCCTGCTGTCGATCAAGTCGAAGACCCGCTGCGCCGCCGCCATGCCGAACTGCAGCTGCGTGTTGAGGCGCGCCAACCGCTTCATCGGCTCATAGGCGAGCAGCAGCGCGGCGATGAACGACACGAAGGAGCCGGTCGTCCGATCGCCGGCGATGACCTGGCTGCCGCCATACAGGATCGCCGCGACCACGGCGAGACCGGCCATGAACTCCATGATCGGTGATATCGCGAAGGCGATGCGGGACGCTTTCTGGCTGAGCCCGGCGACTTTCCAGATGATCTTTCCGGCGCGGCGGGACTCCCGATCCTCGGCGTTGTAGGCCTTGATGTGCCGGATCCCCTGAAACGCCTGGGCGATTCCGGCGTTCAGGCCACCGATCTCGACCTGCATGCGCTTGGCCACGCCACGCACGCGCCGGCCGAGATAGATGATGGGAAGCACGGCCGTCGGAAAGATGACGAAGGTCATCAACGCGAGCGTCCAATCGTTGGCGAACATGACGCCGACCAGCCCGATCACCGTGAGCGTGTCCTTCCCGGCGCCGATGATGGCCGTTGACACGGCGTTTGAGAGGGTCTGGACGTCGTGGGTGAAGCGCGACACAAGTCGGCCGGTCCCGGTCGCGTGGATCTCTGCCAGGTCGGACCGCATCAACCGGCCGAACATGCGGTCCTGCAGTTCAGCGATGATCCGGCAGGAAATCCGATTGAGAAGCGCGCCCTGGCCGAACGCGGCGACTCCCTTGATGGTGAAGACCAGCAGCACGGTACCGGCGATCGGCCACAGATAGGTGGAGTCCTTGTCGGTGAAAAGCCAGTCGAAGATCGGGCCGAGCAGCCAGGCCGTCGCCGCGGTCGTCCCCGCCACCAGGGCCATGCAGATCACCGCGAGTGCCAGGGTCCAGAGGTAATTGCGGACGTGTTCGCGGAACAGCCGCCGCATGAGCGCGGCTGTGTTCTGCTCTCGCCCGGTCTCGAATTGGTCCATCTGGGATAGGGGCCTTTGGGGGTTCGGCACGGCAGGCCGGCCGCTCGGTCCATTCGTCAATAGGCGTGCGTCGCCGGCCGCCCTGTTGCCACGACGATTTGGCATCATAGGGGCAATGTGCGGCCGATCGCCCGGAAATTCGGTAGCCCTTGTCCTGCCAGGAGGGATATCCGATATACGCTACCAACCACAGAAACGCCGGCCGCGCGGTCGGCAGCGAGTTCCGGGAGAGTGAGCGCATGGCGGACACGGCGTCCCAGCCGGCCGAAAGGCTCTGGATGAAGGCCTACCCCAAGAACGTCGATTGGCACGCGCCGATCGAGCCCAGGCTGCTTCACGAGAACCTCGACGACACCGTCGCCCGGTTCGCGGATCGTCCCTGCGCCGACTTCCTTGGCCGGCGGTACAGCTATGGCGAAATCGGCGCGATGGTCGACCGTGCCGCCGCCGGGCTTCAGGCGCTGGGAGTCGGCCGGGACTCCCGGGTCGGCCTGTTCCTGCCGAACACCCCGTATTTCGTCGTGTTCTACTACGCCGTGCTGAAATGCGGCGGCACCGTCGTGAACTTCAATCCGCTCTATGCGGAGCGGGAGATCGCGCATCAAATCCAGGATTCCGGGACCGACATCATGGTCACGCTGGATCTGAAGGTGCTGCACGACAAGATGAGCCGCATGCTGACCGACACGCGGCTGAACCGGCTGATCATGTGTCCGATGGCCGGCATCCTGCCGTTCCCGAAGAATCTCCTGTTTTCGCTGTTCAAGCGCGGCGAGATTGCCCGGTTCCCGAACGACGAGCGGCATATCCGGTTCGACGACTTGATGGCCAAGGGCGAACGCCCGGCGCCGGTCGAGATCTCGCCGGACGATGTGGCGGTGCTGCAATACACCGGCGGTACCACCGGCATGCCCAAGGGCGCGATGCTGACCCACGCCAACCTGTACGCCAATGCGGAGCAGTCGTTCCTGTGGTTTCCCAGCGTCGAGGAGGGCGCGGAGCGCATGCTCGGCGTCATCCCGTTCTTCCACGTCTTCGCCATGACCTCGGTGATGAACCTGAGCATCCGGATCGGTGCCGAGATCATCATGCTGCCGCGCTTCGAGCTCAATACGGTGCTGAAGACCATCGACAAGAAGAAACCGACGGTGTTTCCGGCCGTTCCGACGATCTACACGGCGATCAACGCCCATCCTCACCGCGACAAATACGACCTCACCTCGATCAAGGCCTGCATCTCCGGCGGCGCACCGTTGCCGATCGACGTCAAGCAGACCTTCGAGCGGTTGACCGGCTGCAAGCTGGTCGAGGGCTACGGGTTGTCGGAGTCCTCACCGGTTGCCTGCTGCAATCCGGTGGACGGGGTCAACAAGACCGGATCCATCGGCCTGCCGGTGCCGGGCACGACGATCGACATCATCTCGCTGGAAGACCGTGAAAAGGTGATGCCGCAGGGCGAGCGCGGCGAGGTGTGCATTTCCGGCCCGCAGGTCATGAAGGGCTACTGGCAGAAGCCGGAAGAGACCGAGAACACGCTGGTCGACGGCCGGTTGCACACCGGCGATGTCGGCTATGAGGACGAGGATGGCTACATCTTCATCGTCGACCGGATCAAGGACCTGATCCTGGCCGGCGGCTACAACATCTATCCGCGCAACGTGGAAGAGGCGATCTACCTGCATCCGGCCGTGGACGAGTGCATCGTGGCCGGGATTCCCGACGAGTATCGTGGCCAGACGGTCAAGGCCTACATCAAGCTGACCGCCGGCCACCAGTTGACCAAGGGCGATCTGAAGGCGTTCCTGAAGGACAAGCTGTCGCCGATTGAGATTCCCAAGCTGGTGGAGTTCCGCGACGAGCTTCCCAAGACCCTGATCGGCAAGCTGTCGCGCAAGGCGGTCCTGGAGGAAGAGGCGGCGCGGGCGGCCAAGACCACCGAATAGGGTCGTTTCCCCGCGCACAGGTTCGGCATGGCGAGGACCGTCGTCAGGGACCGACGGTTCCGTGGCGCGGTCGCTTCAGCAGCAGGGTCGGTCGACCCAGATACACCGTGCTGCCGTACTCCTCGTAACCATGCTTCTCGGCCAGGCGGAGCGACGCCGTATGGGCGGGGGATATCATGCAGACCGTGTAGGCCTGCTCGAAATGGGCATCCCCCCAGGATAACGCGGCCGCGACGGTCTCCGTGGCGATGCCGCGCCCTTGGGCGGCGGTTGTCAGCACCCACCCGATCTCCGGCATTCCGTCAATTGGCGGCTGGATGTTTCGTTTGAAATCGGCGAAGCCGACCTCTCCGAGGAACCGTCCGGTGTCCTTCTCCTCGACCATCCAGAATCCGTACCCCATCAGGCACCAGTGACCGACATAGCGATGCAACCGCGCCCAGGCTTCCTCCTGGCTGGAGGGTTTGCCGGAGATGTGGCGGACAATGGCGGGGTCCGCCCACATGGCCGCCGAGGCCTTGAAATCGTCGAGTCGGTGCGGCCGCATCACCGTGCGGTCGGTCTCCAGTACCGGCGCCGCGAGCGGCTCAGACCGTTCCCTCATAACGTGCTATACTCCTGACTTCATCGCGGCTGCGACATCGTGGTCCGGAGTATCGTCTTGACAGGTCTGCCCGGCCAGCGCCTACAGTCGCGCGCGTCCGGATTCCCTTGCGATTCGTCGGCCCGCTATTGACTTGTATCGGGAAATGACATACTTTACGTTTACGTAAACGTAAAGCAACGCGGAGAGGGCGCTTGCAGTCCGATCAGTCGGTTGCCGAGGCCGAGCGCAAGGCCGAGAGTTTCACCATCAGCGAGTTGGCCTCCGAGTTTGGCCTGACGCCCCGGACCATCCGGTTCTATGAGGATGAGGGGCTGATCTCGCCGGGCCGCTCCGGCATGAACCGGGTCTATTCCCGCCGCGACCGGGCTCGCCTGGAATTGATTTGCCGTGGCAAGCGGCTTGGGTTTTCGCTGGCCGAGGTCAAGGAGTTCCTGGACCTCTACAACCGCGACCAGCGCCAGATCGAACAGATGAAATATGCCGCCAGCCTGGCCCGCCAGCGGATCGAATCGCTGGAGATCCAGCTCCAGGACGTCAAGCAGACGCTCACCGACCTCCGCAGGATCGAAAAAGAGATGGTCGACTATCTGCGCAGTCAAGGTGCTACGCCCAAGACGGAGCAGCCGTAGGGCCGGTCCCCAACCCACACACGGTGCGCATCGCCGGCGCATCGTTCCCATCCGACGGACCGCGTGTCCGACAGTCGCAGGTCCAACGCTTAAGGAGCCCGCTCATGCACAAGAACGTCGTCATCGCCGGCTACGTTCGGTCGCCGTTCCACCTCGCCAGAAAGGGCGAGCTCATCAAGGTGCGGCCCGATGACCTGGCCGCCCAGGTCGTCAAGGGCCTGATCGAGAAGACCGGCGTCAATGTCGATGACATCGAGGATCTGATCCTCGGCAACGCCTTTCCCGAGGGCGAGCAGGGCTTCAACGTCGCCAGGCTGGTCGGCATGCTGGCCGATCTGCCGCAATCGGTGGCAGGCGTGACCATGAACCGCTTCTGCGGCTCGTCGATGCAGGCGATCCACACCGCCGCCGGCGCCATCCAGCTCGATGCGGGCGAGGTGTTCATCTGCGCCGGTGTCGAGAGCATGACCCGGGTGCCGATGACGGGATTCAACCCGATGCCGAACCCCAAGCTGCACGAGGCCAATCCCGGCGCCTACATGTCCATGGGTGAGACCGCGGAGAACCTGGCGCGCAAGTACCAGCTGACCCGCGAGCGCCAGGAGGCCTTCGCCGTGGAAAGCCACCGCAAGGCGGCCGAGGCGCAGGCGGCCGGCAAGTTCGACGACGAGATCATCCCGATCCAGGCGAACGGCCATCTGGTCGAGAAGGACGGCACCATCCGCCCGGACACCTCCATGGAGGGCCTGGCCGAGCTGAAGCCCGCCTTCGACGCCGAGGGCACCGTGACCGCCGGAACCTCGTCGCCGCTGACCGACGGCGCCGCCGCGACGCTGGTGGCATCCGAGGAGTACGCCAAGGCCAACGGCCTGCCGATCATCGCCCGGATCAAGTCGGTCGCGGTCGCCGGCTGCGACCCGACCATCATGGGCATCGGGCCCGTTGCGGCCACCAAGAAGGCGCTGTCCCGGGCCGGTCTCGAGGTCAAGAACCTGGACGTCATCGAGTCGAACGAGGCCTTCGCCGCGCAGGCGATGTCGGTGGCGACCGAACTCGGCTTCGAGGACGCCAAGGTCAACCTCGACGGCGGCGCGCTGGCCATGGGCCATCCGCTGGGCGCCACCGGTGCCCGTATCACCGGCAAGGCGGCCAGCGTGCTGAAGCGCGAGGGCGGGGAGTTCGCGCTGTCCACCCAGTGCATCGGCGGCGGCCAGGGCATCGCCACCATCCTCGAAGCGGTCTGAGCGGGGGCGCGACCATCATGGCCATGGAAATCAAGAAGGCGGCCGTCATCGGCGCCGGCGTGATGGGCAGCGGCATCGCCGCCCACATCGCCAATGCCGGCGTGCCGGTGACCCTGCTGGACATCGTTCCGGAGGGAGCGGAGAACCGCAACGTCGTCGCCGAGGGCGCGGTGCAGCGCATGCTGAAGCAGCAGCCGGCCCCCTTCATGTCGAAGCGGACGGCCAAGCTGGTGACCACCGGCAATGTCGAGGACGATCTGGAGTCCCTGGCGGATGCCGACTGGATCGTCGAGGCGGTGCTGGAGAACCCGAAGGTCAAGCAGGATCTCTACGCCAAGCTCGAGAAGATCAAGAAGAAGGGCGCGGTGGTGTCGTCGAACACCTCGACCATCCCGCTGGCCATCCTGACCAAGGGCCGCTCGGCTGCGTTCAAGGCCGAGTTCATGATCACCCATTTCTTCAACCCGCCGCGCTACATGCGGCTGTTGGAGATCGTGACCGGGCCGGAAACCGATCCGAACGCGGTCGCCGGCATCACCCAGTTCTGCGACGTGCGCCTCGGCAAGGGCATCGTCGACTGCAATGACACGCCCGGCTTCATCGCCAACCGCATCGGCAATCACTGGATGACGATCGGCGTCAACGCCGCCTTCGATCTCGGGCTGACGGTCGAGGAGGCGGACGCGGTCGCCAGCCGGCCGATCGGCGTGCCGAAGACCGGCATCTTCGGGCTGATCGACCTGATCGGCCTGGACCTGATGCCGCATGTCGCCAAGAGCATGTCGGAGACCCTGCCGAAGGGCGACGCCTTCCACGGCATCTACAAGACCCAGCCGCTGATCGACAAAATGATCGCCGAGGGGTCGATCGGCCGGAAGGGCAAGGGCGGCTTCTACCGCCTGGCCAAGGCCGACGGCAAGCGGGTCAAGGAATCCATCGACCTTGAGACCGGCGAATACGCCAAGTCGGAGAAGCCGAAGCTGGAGAGCGTCGAGAAGGCGCGCAAGCAGGGTCTGCGGGCGCTGGTCGAGCATGACGACCACACCGGCCGGTATGCCTGGCGCATGCTGTCGGAGACCCTGTCCTACGCCGCCGCCCTGGTGCCGGAGATCAGCGACACCATCACCGGCGTCGATGACGCCATGCGGCTCGGCTACAACTGGAAATACGGGCCGTTCGAACTGATCGACCAGCTTGGTGCCGACTGGTTCGCGGACAAGCTGAAGGAAGAGGGCAGGGACGTGCCGGCGCTGCTGGAAAAGGCGCGCGGCAAGACCTTCTATCGCTTCGAGGACGGCAAGGCGCAATACCTCAACACCGACGGCGGCTATGCCGATGTGGTCCGGCCCGAGGGCGTGCTGCTGCTGGCCGACATCAAGCGCGTGTCCGAGCCGTTGCTGAAGAACGGCTCGGCATCGCTGTGGGACATCGGCGACGGCGTCACCTGCTTCGAGTTCACCTCGAAGATGAACGCGCTCGACGACCAGACAATGGCCCTGCTGGGCAAGTCCATCGCGCTCACGGCCAAGTCCCACAAGGCGATGGTGATCTACAACGAGGGCACCAACTTCACGGTCGGCGCCAATCTCGGCCTTGCGCTGTTCGCTCTCAACATCGCCCTCTGGCCGCAGATCGAGCAGATGGTGCAGGCCGGTCAGGATGCCTACAAGGCGCTGAAATACGCGCCGTTTCCGGTGGTTTCAGCACCAGCCGGCATGGCCCTGGGCGGCGGTTGCGAGATCCTGCTGCACTCCCACGCCGTGCAGGCCCATGCGGAATCCTATATCGGCCTGGTCGAGGTCGGGGTCGGGCTGGTGCCCGGCTGGGGCGGCTGCAAGGAGCTGCTGATCCGGGCCACGGAGAACAAGCGCCGGCCCGGCGGCCCGATGCCGCCGATCAGCCAGGCCTTCGAGACCATCGGCACCGCCAAGGTGGCGCGCTCGGCGGCCGAGGCCCAGGAGCTCCTGTTCCTGCGCCCGACCGACGGCATCACCATGAACCGGGACCGGCTGCTGGCCGACGCCAAGGCGCGGGCGTTGGAGATGGCGGCGACCAAGGGCGGCTACAAGCCTCTGCAGCCGCCGGAGGAGATCCGGTTGCCCGGCCCGACGGCGCGCACCGCGCTGCAGATGGCGGTCGACGGGCTGGCCCTGGCCGGCAAGGCGACCCCCTACGACAAGGTGGTGTCCGGCGCGCTGGCCGAGATTCTGTCCGGCGGCGACACCGACATCACCGAGGTGCTGACCGAGGACGATCTGCTGCGGCTGGAGCGCGAGCAGTTCATGGGCCTGGTCAAGCAGACCGGCACCCTGGACCGCGTCGAGCACATGCTCGAAACCGGCAAGCCGCTGCGCAACTGATTGGGCAGTTGAACGAGATTTACGTGAGACCCCTCACCCTCCCGCTTCGCGGGCCCCTCCCTCTCCCGCGAGGGGAGAGGGGTTTGCGCGACGCCGTCCCCTTGTTTGCCTCTCCCCTTGCGGGAGAGGGAGGGGCCCGCGAAGCGGGAGGGTGAGGGGTCTCACATCTTCTTCAATCAACCACGGTTCTAGTTGCGCAGCGGCTTGCCGGTTTCGAGCATGTGCTCGACGCGATCCAGGGTGCCGGTCTGCTTGACCAGGCCCATGAACTGCTCGCGCTCCAGCC
>JAAUYH010246381.1_pt1 | contig 29564 bp, 20 predicted proteins | sample 7278061 | NCBI WGS metagenome assembly JAAUYH01 (sample SAMN14350203, study PRJNA611818) | marine sediment metagenome | isolation source: surface marine sediment (0.6m) | place: French Polynesia: Moorea | collected 2018-08
ATCAAGTTTTTAAGTTGTACTATTAAAACCCACTTGCGTAGCGAAACCACCAAGAGCAAAAATTACAAAATCTCTGATTATACCACGAAAAACTTTTGCAAGAGTTCTAATAAAGCTACCGCTTTTAAACAGAAACGGTATTATCCCTCTTCTGTCACTTTCCGATATTTCTTAACGGGACTTAGACATTTTTAAGGCAAAAATAGACTCAAAGCCATATCTAGTAATGGTTTTACTTCGATTTGATAGGTTTCTTGATATACTTGGGTTTCAGGGATTTTTTGGGTTTTGGTGTATATCTATTGTCCTGTCTGGGTTTTCCGCTGTTTTCTTCTTATTTTTTGTCTAAGTACCATTAGCTAAAAGTAAAACTATCCACAGTTAAATCGTTAGAATTAATCCCAACCAAAACAGCAATATCCTGACTATCCAAACCAATTACTGTATTATCCCCTTCAGCCGTAATAACTAAATCGCTAAAACTCACATCAGTAATACCAATTACATCATTGCCAATTTCAAAGTCTGTAATGGTATCTTGAACCTCAGTACTAAGGTAGATAATATCGTTACCAGTGCCACTATAAATGCGATTATTACCATCGCTATGAGTTAAATCAATAGTGTCATTACCACTACCAGCAAAAACTAGATTGTTACTACCAGTAATGTCTAAGTTGTCATTGTTTATTGTACTGAAGACGGGAGTTAAACTAATGGGTTCTGGTTCATTGTCTAGTTTGGGATTAACCACAAACTCACTTAAAACAGTAGGAGTTAGATTGTTAATGATGTTGGGATTACCTAGTATTTCTGCTTCGCTATAACCATCAACACCGTAAGTAATGACCCTTAATTGTTGGGTGTTTGCATCAATATCAAACTCAGTCCAACTGTAACTATGTCCTACATAATAGTCTCCTTGCAAGAGTTGTGCATCAATTAAACCTTCTGCTTGGGGTAGATTTTTATCTAAGCCAATAGGATCGAAACCGAGAGGAGTTAAGAGGGTATCGTTAATAGCTTGTTTGACAAAATCATCTTTGTCGTTAGGAATGTCATCACTGTCGGGAGAAATGGGAAGGGAGTTGTATAAAGCTTGTAGTTCGGGGTTTTCAGCAATAGCTAAGTTGGCTATCAATTCTCCTGTCGGGGGGTCATAGGCGATCGCGCCTGTAGTAATTTCCCATACACTTGTAGCTATTTGTTCGCCGAAGGGTTCTGTTTGATAGGTAAGATTATTAACAGATGTCATGTGAACATCCGCAGCTACAAAGACAACGTTGTCAATGTTGTTCTCTTCTATAAAGCTGAGAAGTTCTGCTCTTTCATTCATGTATCCTTCATAGCTATCTACGTTGATACCAGGGAACAGATTTTGGATGGGTTCGGGTATCATCACGAACTTCCAAGTAATTCCTGCGCCCTCTGCTGCTATCAGGTCTTGTTTGAAGTCTTCTAGTTGTGCTTCTCCGAGTAAAGTGCGGTCTAAGGTAATAGATTCGGTTAAAACTCGTCCAATTTCCTCTGGATTGCTAATATCTGAAGCAGGAGTTAAACCCTCATCGCGGAAGGAGCGAGTATCAAGAACAAAAGTTGCTGCATCACTACCATAGGTATTGTAGCGATATAGTTGCCGTTCTCCTGCTGTTACTTCATCTCCTGTTTCCCCATAGAATTCATCTCGCAAGGGGTTATATTCTTGGAAGGCTTGTAAACCTGTTTCAAATAATTGGGTATCGTTAATAAAGCCTTCGGTTTCAGGGAATCTGTCATCGCTAGAAGCATCCGCACCACCAGCAAAGTCGTTAGTTACTTCATGATCGTCAATTGTTGCCAAAATAGAAGTAGAAGCCCGTAAATCAGCCCAATTATTAGAACCAAGACGATTACTATAGACTTCACTATGTTTTGCGCGATATTCCTCGATAGTTTCTACCTGTTCTTTCTGACTACCATCAAGATTTAACACCGCATCCGAACCATCATCAGCATAAATAGTGTCGCCATGTTGGACAAAGAAAGCTAAATCTCTTTCTGGTACATTATCAATAGCAGGATAAGGGGCTAATTCTCCGCGCCAGTCTCCAGAAACCCCAAAGCGTAACCCCCCATAAGTTCCAACTTCAACAGAGGTGGTAAATTCTCCGACTTCACTATCACCAGCAGCATCGGTTACACGATAATAATAATCTGTTCCTGATTGTAAGCCTATAACTTCTACTTTGACAGGAAGGGTAGTATCAATAACTTCTGTATTTACTGTTCCGATGATGTTATTAAATTCAGCATCAGTAGCATATTCAAAAGTGACATCACCTAATACTGTGCTGCGCGTCCACAATACAGTAGAGTCTTGAGTAGTATCTCCACTAGCAACACCATTAATTAAAGTTCGCGCTTGGGGATTGCGAGGATCGAACGCATTAGGATCGTATGGGGGTAAGTTGGGGAATATCTCGGCAAAATCTGCAAGGGAAACATATTTAAAATTAGTGTTGAAGTTCTGAATTTCTCCATCTTCAGGATCAGGGAATACTACTTCTGGAGTATTTGAACCATCTTGCACTACTAATAATCCCGCAGGATAATTATCCCCCAAAGGTACATTAATAATATCTGCACCATCAGATTCTTCTACACCTTCAACAGCAAAACTTCCCAAGTAACTATTACTTCCAGCGCGGTCATAAATAGCAAAGGTATTATCTCCCTGACTGGATGCGAGTAAGTATCCGTTTCCGTCTTCACCATAATAGATGGTTAAACCTTCCACATCTGCTTCTATATTTCCTCCCTCCACCGCGTCAACCAATATGGGTTCGCTGTTATCATCAGGTTCAGCAGAATATTTCCAGATTCCAAACTCTTCTTGTCCTACATAAAGATAGCCTGTTTCGCGATCGACTACCATTCCCTCTACTTGATAATCTTCTGGATTTTCTCCTTCAGGTACAGGAACATCAATAATGCGCACTACTTCCGCACCAACTTCAAAACCATCCGCAGCACCCAAACCAGCAGTTATTTCTAATTGGGCGACTTTATTACCATCAGCTTGAGAAACAAAGACATAAGTTTTACCATCAACCAAACTGGTATAGGTAGCCAAACCATAAGCAGTTGCTTCCCCATCGTCTATACCAAAAATTGATTCGGGAATATTAATAGAGGTTACATCGGTTAGTATTTCTGTTCCAGGTAATCCAGTAGAATCACCACCATCAGGATTAATGGCGAATATAGCTAGAGTATCATTAGCACGGTCAGATGCGATCGCTAAATCTACACTACTGGTTTCCCCTAACATATTGGTATATTCAACACCGTAAGCAATATCTACATTGTTGTAGCGGATATTTTTGGGGGTAATACTCTGAATTTCTGCACCTTCTAAGTCATAGACTCGCAAACCACCATTTTTAAAAGTAGTAATGACGAAACTCTCTTCGGGGTTTTCAGGATGAACATATATTGCAGGATCGTCTGCGTCTGGTGCATTATTAGGATCTGGATTATCTGGATCTCCGAATCTAATTTCTGAAGGTGTTTCTGTAATTGGGGTAATTGTGGGGATAGTATCAATATCAACAGCAAAAGCTAAAAACTGAGTAGCTTGTGCGTCGCTGAAGTTGTTGTCACTCGCAACAATAATAGACTGTCTTCCATCAGGGAGAGTTTCCCCAAAAGATACTGCTTCACTATTATCTAAAGTAATTCCTAAGTCACTAAAATCTACTAACAGTCTCTTAGAAACAATTGCATCAACGTCTGTAATTTCCCCTTCTTCATTTAACAAACCTTCAACACTACTAATATTTGTCGCGCCTTGTAAGTTAATTTCATAGAGACGGATATTGTTACCAACTCCCACAGCAAAAGAACGTTCTAAAGCTAGTAAAGTTCCAGTATTATCAATGGCTAGTAACTCTACTAAACCATTATCCGCAAAACTATCAGCAGGATCGGGTGGTACGGGAATAGCATCAGTTTCGTATAAGAATTCTCCCACTACTTCCCCAGTTTCTAAATCGTACTGCAAAATACGAACAGGGCTACCAGCTTCTAAAGAAGAACGTGAGCCATCTTGGAATAATGCGTTTTCTGTAGCGGTAAATAAGTATTTTTGGTCAGGAGTAATAGTTAAACTTTCAAAAGCTTGATTATTCTGGATTCCACTACTTCTATCTACTGTAGGTAAGAACTTATCAGGAACATCTAACTGAGCAAAAATTTGTCCACCGAGACTAAATTCAGCAATAAACGGATCCACTAAATTATTAGCATCTCCCTCAGAAGAAATAAATAATGTTCCTCTGTTGGTTAAAGCTATCCCTTCAGGATCGATACTAGAAGAAGAAAACGCCCTACCACCAGCATTAAGTAAAGTAGTAACATTCTGAAAGTCTATATCACCCTCATCTAAACTACCGTCACTGAGATCGATATCTATAGTATAAAAACGAGCATCATTTATATTACTGCGGTCATCTGATAAGGCATAATATACATCATTGGCAGCATCATAAGTTAAGCCCGAAATTCCCCCAACTTCTGTATCAGCAAAAACCAACCCTGTTGGAAAAACTACTTCCCCAAGAAAATCGAGATTAGTAACAGTCTTAAGGTTATTATCAATAACTTCTGGAGTGACATTAACATCTACAGATACCAAACGATGATCGGAACTAGGATAACCTACAGGCAATAAATTAGGATCGAAATCTCCTATTAAATTAAATAAAGGATCGTCAGCAGTAGTCCAAAATACCTCCGCCTCAGTAATTTCTAAATTCTGGGATGGTAACACATAATCAACTCTGAGATTACCAGGATAAGCATCATTAAAATCTGCTGTATCAAAAGCAGGATTACCGATATGAGTTTCGTTAATACCTCCTGTACGGTTACTCGCATCTATACCACCCTCGCTACTAGGAGTCACCGAAGTATTAACCAAAGGATTATCTAACAGTTGCAAAATAGCATTATCAGTACTACTCCCATCAAAAGGATCGGCATTTTGATCCCCTACTATCACAAATCTTTCACCAGCAGCTAAACCGCCATACCTACCCTCATCATCATAGATATAACCACCGTTACCAGGAGTAATATAATCCGCCCAAAAACGAATCTCATCATGGTTGCGTCTCCCATTACGATCCTCCTCGCCATCAAATACAGGGGGTGTAGGATGACTAGCAAGAATGTGAACTATCTCCCTATCAATTTCTACAGGAATATCCCAGTGACTCTTAGAAGATAAGCGAAATACCTCCAACTCTTCCTCTGAATACCAGTCATCAGGTTCAGGAGTAGTAGGATCATCAGGTAATAACGCATCTGGCATATCTTTCCACAATAAATTCTGAAAAGTCCGCACATTTTCACTATCTATAGGATATTTTGACAGTAAAACCATGCCAAACTGTCCAGGGAAAAAGCCAAAACCATAAGCATCCCCCGCGCCATTAGTTGTACCATCATTATCTAAATCAAACCCTGAAGGAATACCCGTGTTAGAAGGAGCAAGATAAACATAAGGATACTCCACTACATCCGCACCATTCTGAGAAACTCCTAAATAATTCTCTTGAAAAAGTGCTATGGCTTCTCCTGTTGCGTCATAATCAAACTCATTCAACAACAATACATCAGGGTTATTCCGTTGGATAATTTCTGCTACTGCTTGTGCTTGACTATTATCAGGATTAGACAAGTCTGTAATCAATTCTCCCTCTGCGCTGCGATTCAGGGTGACATTAAACGTCGCAAAACGTATATTATGGGTCATTTTTTTTGTAATATCCAGAATTTAAAAGTTATTCAACACCAATTGCCGTGCAGAATATAACAGCATCTAAAACAATAGCGATGCTAGGTTAAGCTAGAACAACTCTTAGATTAAGAAAAAACTATTTTAAGATTAAGGAAAAATAAAGAGCGATCGCGATCCTTGCCAATTTTACTGTTTCTTGAGAACATTACGAATTATAAATTACTGTTGAATGGTGAATGGGGAAATAATGTTGATTACTGTTCACTGTTGACTGTTGACTTTTTAATGGGCAATGGGGATTGATTGTTATTACTTATTACTTATTACTTATTACTTTCTTCCTCATCCCTCATCCTTCATCCCTATATAAATAAGGAGTGTTAATAAAAAATCTTGAGTAATAATCAGTGGTTTCAATATCCAGTCAAAGCCCAACCTCATCATACAGATTATGCAGGGATTGTATGGCATGGTTCTTATATTAATTGGATGGAAGAAGCTCGCGTCCAATATCTTACCAATCAAGGTGTAGAATATACTGACTTAATCGCTCTAGGTTGCGAGTTACCAGTAGTTGAAATGTCTCTGCGCTACCACAAAGGAATGAAACTAGGAACATCCGCCATAGTAAAAAGTCGGATCAGTAGTTATCGAGGGGTGAGAATTCAATGGGAACAAAATATTTTCTCTGCCCAAGAAGAACATACCTATGTAACTGCACAAATCACTCTAGTAGCAGTAGATCGACAAAACCAAAAGATATTACGTCAACCACCCCATCTACTGCAAAATATTCTCGGAGAACTTACCAGTTAAATTAATACTACTAACTACTAACTACTAACTACTATAGGGCGCAAGGCTTGCGCGGATACAATCAATTTTAAAATAATTGCCAATCATGGGAAGTTAATCTTTTGAGTCGCTCTAGTCGTTTGGTAAAGTAGCTATGGTCTAATCTTGACCAACAATGAATTATTGCTGCATTAATATTAATCGACCATACCCAAATATGAGCAGCTTGCGTCCAAGCTTGTAAAGAATTTACTTCTTCAGGAGTCAAACTCTGTACTGTACTATATCCGTCAAAGAAAGCATCCCGAGTTTTTCTACTAATTCCTGCGTTTAAAGATACCTGTAAAAACTTGGCTAGATCAAAAGCACGCCAACCATAACCACACTGATCGAAATCAAACAAAGTAATTTGATTATCGGCGGTAAAGTGAGCATTTCCACTGTGAGGATCTCCCCAACAAATACCCCAAAAAGGGGGTTCTTGTGGTATGTTGGCTACTTGCTGCTTAATTTCGGCGATCGCCTTTTCTAAATAAGCTATATCTTCTGGCTTTGTTTCGAGAAAAGGGGCAATAGTACTAAAAGACTCATCTAGTAAATATTCTGTAGTTAAAGCCTGACGCTGAACATCACTGTGAAATTTAGTTCCTATTTGGTGGATTTTTGCCAGAGTCTCTCCTAAGGTTTGACTTTGTTTGATATTCAAATCCCCCAGGGGGATTTTTCCAGGGGCATAGGGAAATAAAGCTGCATAGCGATCACCTTCTAAAGCTGGAATAGTAACTAAAAGCTCACCTACTCTAGTGTAAATAGGATAAGCCACAGGCAGACAATTACGACGCAAAAAATCTAGTAACTCTAATTCAAACTGAACATCTGATTGAGAACGCCAATGATGATGGGAAACTCTCAATATATAAGATTTTTGCTGTGTCTCCACCAAATAAATATCACTAAGTCCACGATTCCACAATAAGCAACTCGTCACAGCATCCAGATTATACTGAGACAACACATCGCTTACTAATGCTTGAGGAGCAAGAGTGGAATAAATAGCAGGAAATGTATCTCGCTGCGCCATCAAAAGCTAGAAGTTTTTAAATAGGAACTAAACAGTACTTAGACATTCCTCTATATTAAGGTAATTGCCCCAGAAAACAAAATAATACCAATTGGATGAGGGTGTTGAGAGACTTGGATGATAATAGGGTGTAGGGTGTAGCTGCGTAGGCAGACTTTATTTGTAGCACTGCTGTTTCAACCTGTAAATAAAGAGTAGGTTGTGACAACAGGATTTGGTATTAGTGGTAAAGTCTTATGAAATATGGGATTGGAGCTTCTGTTGAGTAACCCTAAAAGGTTGAGGTCTGCTTCGCAGCACCTTCGGTGGCGCACTTTGAAATCCTCAACAGAAAGACAACTGCAATTGTGACAAAGAGGTATCTCACATAAGACAGAGGAAACGGTAGTTCATATATCGAAAGCAGTATCTGTACCTTGGAACATTAACCAAGATAAGAAAAAGTTGGCAATAAAAATAGCTAACAATGCTGTTACTACTGCTGTAGTGGTTGATTGTCCTACTCCTTTTGCGCCACCTGTAGTGGTTAGTCCCCAGCTACAACCAATGATTGATACTAATGCACCAAAGACTATCGCCTTGAGGACAGCACTAAATAAATCCCAAACCTGCATAAAATTCTGTATCGAATCCAGAAAGACCACCTCTGATATACCATACAAATACCTAGATATGATCATGCCCCCCAGTATCCCAGTAATTAGAGAAATAATCGTCAAAATAGGTAACATCATACAGCAAGCCAAAACACGAGGTAATACTAAATAATCAATAGGATCGGTTTTGAGAATATAAAGCGCGTCAATCTGCTCTGTTACTTTCATTGTGCCGATCTCTGCTGCAAAAGCTGACCCCACCCTTCCTGCAATTACTACTGCGGTTAATACGGGAGCTAACTCCCTAGTCAAAGCTAAAGCCAGTACCCCTCCTACTGCTTGTCCTGCACCAAAATCAAGAAATTCCTTTGCTACCTGAAGGGTAAATACCATACCTACAAAAGCAGCCGTAACTACTGCTATTCCTAAAGAATCGGGTCCTACTGCTGCCATTTGTTCGATAGTATTACGACGATTAATCTTAGCTTTTAACAAATGCACTATTGTTTGTCCAGCCAAGAAGATGGCTGCTATCATCCTTTGCAACCACACTTTCAGTCCACCATTAAATTTTGCTGTACTAGCCATTAGCTATTGCTCTGTTTTTTATCTGTTGTATCCTAACAATAAAAAATCAAGACTACAATCCAGCTAAAAGTCTTTACTCTTCAGTCTTGTCAATGCGGAAACGTTCTACAGAAGATAATAAATCCCGAGCAATACTAACTAAGCTTTGGAGTGAACCAGCTACCCGTTGCGACTCTTGAGATGTTGCTTGCGCGGTTAACTCTACCGATTGCATTACTTGTGCCACCGCACGGGAATTTTCTCTTTGCTCTACCGTGTCAGCCGTAATAGAACGAACCAATGTATCAATACGATTAGATACCTGAATAATATCTTCTAGTGCTGTTTTTGCTTGTTCTGCCCTATCGGTTACGTCGATAACCTCTTGAATACCCTCTTCCATTGCAGTCATTACAGAGCCAGTTTCACTTTGAATTTGTAATACAATCTGCTCAATTTCTTTCAAAGATTTACCAGATCTATCCGCTAACTGACGTACCTCATCCGCAACCACTGCAAAACCGCGACCAGCTTCACCAGCTTTTGCTGCTTGAATCGAAGCATTAAGTGCTAGTTGGTTGGTTCGTTCCGCAATCTGAGAAATTAACAGCACAATTTTGGAGATTTCTTGAGAAGCTTCTGCTAATCTTTTTACCTTACGAGCAGTATCAGAAACCGTCTCGCGAATTTGGAAAATTCCAGCTACCGTACTTTCTACCGCTTTACCACCTTTGAGGGCTGTTACAGAGGAAGAGCGGGCAACTTCTTCCGCTTCACGGGCATTTTCTGCTACCCTCTCGATAGACTCAGTCATCATCTGTACCGAGTTGAGAGTCACAGCCAATTCTTCCGCCATCCGCAACGCTTCACTTGATTGGTTACGAGCAAATAATTCACTATCTGTAGAACTTTTATTCACTTGTTCTGCTGCTTGTTTTACCTGACGGACGATTTCTCGCAGACTTTGAATGGTTAAGTTAAAAGCGTCTGCAACTGCACCCAGTACATCCGCGGTAACAGTGGCTTGTACGGTTAAATCCCCCCTTGCTGCTCCTTCTACGTCGTCCAATAAGCGAATAACTTGGCGTTGTAAATCTTCTTTGGCTTGTTCTGTCTCTTCTGCTCTTCTTTGTGCTTCTTGAGTGGTAGTTAAAATCACTCTGGTCATGCGATTGAACCCACTAGCCAAACGCCCAAATTCATCTTGGGAATAAACTGTAGCTTTGGCGTTCAAATTCCCCTGATAGACATCTTCAAATTGACTTTGTAAATTTCTGGCAGACTGTTCTACTTGTTTGGTAATAACTCGACCCAAGAACATAGATGTTCCAAGACTGCTGACACCAGCTACCAGAGACATCAAAGCACTGGCTTTAAACGCAAAAAACAAATTGTTATCGTCATCTTCAGATATCAAACTAATCCCAACTATTCCCATCCCTAAAACTGCAACAGCCGAGATGATTCCTGTGGCATAAGCGGTAGTCAACTGCTTTTTCTGCATCGAAGAATTCATAAATCCTCCGAGGAATCCTTGTTTAACTTCTACTGTCGGCTCAAGTATTTCCGACTCTAAAATTGCATCAACGCTATTTTGACCATTAACGTCGACACCTGTAACATTAAGCAGGTCTGATTCTTGTTCTGCCTCTTTTAGGGATAAATCTGAACCGGCTTCGTTAAATTCTTCAGCAACATTAAATAAACCAGTATCAGGAAGCCCTTGTTCTAGTTCTTCTAAATCAAAAAAACTACTATCAATTTCATCAAATTCTAATTCATCCTGATAGTCTAATCCATCTTGTTCCGAAGACTCACTAATATTAAAACCACCAGAGTAATCTACAGTAGAGGATTCGGTTAAGACGGTATCTATCTCTAAATCTAAATTTTCTTCCAAGTCTGAGAAATGAGTTTCTTCATCATATTCTTCCAGATCATTGTCTTTGTCTGCATCAATCTTGTCCTCAAAAGATTCCGATAGCAAATCTTCATCTTCCGAATCCACCATAAAGGTTGAACTGTTATGTATAGAATTATGATTAACATTTTCCTCTACTGCTGTAACATTCTCTGACTCTAATGATTCAGCACTACTGAATCCATCGGAAATTATTTCTTCATCAGAGTTAGATGCAAATTGAGCAAAAGGGTCTTCTCCATAACTATGGTGAGAATCTTCATTTTCTTCTAAATCATCTTCTTTCCAACCAAAAGGATTATCAAATGAATCTTCTGCTTCTAGATTCAGATCATTGTCTGGATCATTATCATTAAATTGGAAATCGTCCCAGTCTTCTGTCTCGGGAGCCTCATAACCATAGTCTGAGCCTTCCGCTTCAAATTGTTCTTGTAACTGTTGTATTTGTTTAATTCCTTGGTTGGCTAAATCTCGTAAATCTTGATCTTCACTTAATCTTAAAACTGCTTCATATTGCTGTTGTGCGGTATCATAATTTTGAGAGCCATAATATATATGACCTCGCAGCAGTAGTATATTAGGATTTTCAGGGAATTCTGTCACTAGTTGTTCGATAATTTCAGCAGCTTGTGTAAAGTTCCCCTGTAAATATTCTCTTTCTGCCTGTCCGTATTCTTGTGAATAATTAGTTCCTGATGCCATTTTTTTGTCAAGTTAATTAAAGTTTTTTTAATAAGTAATAATCTACCCATTAGCTTTGACCCTCAATGGCTGTTAAATTATAAAATTTGTATAACACTATTTATAGGTTTTTATATAGGAAGTCAGTATAACTTTTAACAGATACACTTGAGGTGTCTAGATACTCTTATTAAGTAGCCCATCTTGCAGAACGAAGGATTTTAGGAGAGTCTAACAGATATAACGCTTTATTTTCTGTATTTTTCCCTTGCCATTGTCCTAAAACAAAAGGAGCCATACTATCGGGTAAATTATCTGTAGCTTGTAAGGTTTCTAAGTCTAACCAATCCATATCTCCTATTGACTCAATTGCTAAACCCAATACTTGTTCCTGGGTTTCAATAGCAATTACGGGGATAGTTGGTCTATCTGTATTTACTGCCCTTGATTCTCCTAAAAATTGACCCAAGTCCGCTACCCATACAATTTTACCTCTTAAATTAATTGTTCCCAGTAGTAAAGGAGAAGCATTAGGAATCGGAGCAATCTCATCGGGAGTAGGTTGGGTTACTTCTGCGATTCCTGTTGCTGGCAAAGCCAATTCTTTACCAGAAGCTAGATAAAATCTTAAGTGAAGCTCACCTTCAGGATTCTCTAAGGTGTGAAGTTCTAAAGAAAGTTCTTGATCGTTTCCAGTAAATAAGTCTGGATTAGTAACCATAGGCTTTTTTGTGATTGGTTTTTTTGACGCTGGTTGCTATTAAATATCAATCAGTAATCTCCATAGCCAATAAAGCTATGCCCTCAATAACTGTTTAACGGTTCCAATTAGTTCCACTGGTTGAAAAGGTTTTGCTATATAAGCATCAGCCCCCTGTTTCATTCCCCAGTAGCGGTCAAATTCTTCTCCTTTGGAAGAACACATGACCACTGGTACATTTTGAGTTTTAGGATCGGACTTAAGACGACGACACAATTCATAACCGTTCATCCGTGGCATTACAATATCCATAACTACGATGTCGGGGTTAAACTTTTCCAGATGTTCTAAAGCTTCTACTCCATCACAAGCTACAGCAACTTTTAGCCCACTTCCTTTGAGTAAATCTGAAATCATCTGTCTTTGTGCCAAACTGTCTTCCACGATTAAAACTTTGCTCATAACACGCTATACTGTAAAAATTCATACTTGCTTATCTAAGATTTTACTTTGTTGTCAGTATGACTGGCTCAAACCTGATTAGAAAAATTAAATTTTTCCTTAGTCTTTTATAATCATTTATCTCCAATTAGTCGATTTTTTTTGACAATTACCAATTTTAATGTTTAATCTTGGTTTTTAGTTTAAGTCCTCTGGATTTTACTGGTTGTTTCTTAAGTAATTCTACTAGCTTAGACCAAGCAACTCTCTAAAAGAATAAAAAAACCCGAAATTGACTAAAGTAAATCTTCTTTTACCTTATCTTGGAGGGAACTAATATATAAATATATGCTGGTTTTGGCTCTCTGATTCAGAATATACTCTACATTTTCACCAATTGCCAAATTCTAATGTAGATAATCCATTTAAGACATCTCTTCAGTCAGGATAGGTAGGTGTTTTTAGTTCTACTTCCAAGTTTAACTAGGATAAGTTTAAACTTAGAAGAATCAGGACGGTTTATCCCATTTTTCACACCCCTTGGCAACGAATTCTGATGCTGGTTATGCTAGTTGTATAAAATATGTGAGTCTTGGTTAAACTGTTTAAATGGTAATTACAATCTTTATTCGCAGCTTCCATAAGTCTATAGCGTGATCGCGATTGAAGGAATAATACTCAATATACATTAAGGTATCAAAATACGTCAGTTTTTCAGCTACCAAGACAAAAAAAATTAAATTTGTTCTAGTTTAAGTCTAATCAAACACAAGAGGGTTGTAAGAGTGCGATATTTGGCAGAAGTACAAAGACAAAGTAAAGGGTTTATGGGAGGATTTGAGACTAAACTCAAACTTCTGGCTAATCAGCGTAATGACCGTAGTTGGAGTACCATATCTGGTAACGAGTTTATTGGGATTGAAGATACAAGCAATCTTGGTGACGGTGCTTTAGTCATCGCTAACATAGTTAATCGACAAGTTCAAGGAAAACTCGAATCTGCTTCTAAAGAAATCCTAGGGGTATTACAGGGTTTCTCTCGACTCTTGGAAAAAACCCAAAGTCAAGAAGAAGAAATTAAAGTGTGGAAAGAATCTCTAACCATCCAAAGTGAAGAGTTAAGTAAACGAGAAATAGAAATAGATACTCGTTTAGAACAATTAGAACAAATGGAAGAGGAACGAGATAAAATTAACCAAGCTAAAGAAGAGGCAGAGAAGCTCCGTTCTGAATTTCAAGCTAAAAGTCAAGACTTAGAGCAAGCGTGGGAGCAACTTGAAGGCAAGCAAAATTATTTAGAGCAGCAAATTAAAGATAATAGAGTTTTAGATGAAGCTCAAGTTAAGCAACTACAAAAATTACTGAATTCTTTATCTCTAGATAATAACCCCTCAGATTCTATCAAAGAAAAACTGTGTTTAGTACTTAAGAATATTAATAGCCAACAGGAATATTTAGATAAACATTGGCAAAATTTAGAGCAATCTAAAAAAAATCTTCAACAACATAGCAATGATGTTACTCAATATGAAACAGAATTAACCAACCTCAAACAAGAATTAGACTCCACTATCAAATCACTAGAAGAGAATCAAAATAAAAAATTAATTGCTCAAGAATCATTAAATAATAAACTGCAACTTCTGGATTTTTTTTCAGCGCAGCAACAGCACTATAATGAAGTTCAAGATTCCTTTGCTCTTTTAGGTATTGCATCATCAGATGTAGATTTATCACAAAAAATCAATCTAGATGATTTAGAAAATATCCCTTTACCAGAATTAGAAGAAATTGTTAACAGCCTTAAAAAAGATTTAGAAAAAGTGGCTCGATTTGTGAATGAACAGGAAGAAGAGTTAAGCTGGCAAGGTAAAGCTGTTAAAGAATTAGAAACTAAAATACAACAAGCTAGTGAATTTGATCGCTTGTCTCTTGAACAAGAGTTGGCTGAAGAAAAAGAAGCTGAAGAAATGTTACATGAAACTTTAGTAGGGCAACGTCGTTCTTTAAAAGAAAGACATGAAGTGCTACTGCAACATTCACGGATTCTAAAACGTCGTCAGGGAATAGTTGATTTAGAAGATGACTTAGAATCTGTAGACTTAGAGCCAATTAAAGCTAATTTATGGATACAGCAAGAAGCATTAAAAGAGCAAGAAAACCAAACTCAGCAAGAAGTGGAAAATCTTAAAAAAACGCTCCAAACCTTAGAACAAGATATTCAAAAACAAATTATTGAATATGACAAAATTAATCAAAAAGTTACGGAAAAACAAGAAGATTATCAAAAAATTAATTTAGGAATCGGGAATTTACAATCCCAAATCTTATTTTACCAAGAAAACTTACAACCTTGGCAAGATAGCTTAAATATAATCAGACAAAATTCAGAAGAGATAGAGTCTTTAATAGCTGGTAATTCCGGAGTCAGCTACAGTCAAATATTATCTGATATAGATGAAATTATTAAAGAGCTAGTAGCAACTCCTATAAGGTCGTGATATTTGAGATAGCAAGTAGCTTTGAACGCAAGTAGGAAATAGGGAATGGCGAGACTGGGGACTAGTGGTTAATTATTACTTATTAGTTATTAGCGTAAATCACCAAGAAATAAATTTCTTGGCTAATACCTCAAGTAGGCGTTTGGCATCTCCTTACCCCTACTCAAGAGGAATGTTATGTAGTTTTAATAACAGTTATAGTCTATTTCAATAGACTTATTGTACAATCCGCGAAACTTCAGTTTTAGGGGGTTTGGTATCGATGTGTAATATACGAGTATTGCTTATTACTTTTGAATAGGTAATAGTTAAAATCTCAAACTCCATAATTACCTGTAGGAATAGAGGCAATGAGTTGACGGGTATAGCCAGTTTTCGGATTCTGATAAATTTCTTCTGCGGTATCTATTTCCTCGATTTTACCCTGATTCATTACGACAATGCGATCGCTCATAAATTTAACCACACTTAAATCATGGGAAATGAAAATATAGGTTAAACCAAATTCTGCTTGTAACTCTTTGAGTAAATTTAAAACTTGAGCTTGTACCGAAACATCCAAAGCGGAAACAGACTCATCACAGATGATAAACTGAGGTTGCAAAGCCAAAGCACGGGCGATACAAACTCTTTGTCTTTGTCCTCCTGAAAATTCATGGGGATAGCGATCGCCAATATCAGGACTTAAACCCACCCTTTCTAATAAATAAGCTACTCTTTCCCTACGCTTGCGCTTATTTCCTCCTACCTTGTGAACTACCATCGGCTCGGCGATCGCATTTCCCACAGTCATTCTGGGGTTTAGGGAATTATAGGGGTTTTGAAAAATAATCTGCATTTCCCTTCTCAGCGATCGCATTTTGGGATTCTGAGAAGGAATATCCGCAATATTCTCGCCTCGAAACCTAATTTCTCCTCCCTGTGCTGGAATCAACCGTAAGATAGTTCTTGCTAGGGTAGATTTTCCACAACCAGATTCCCCTACTAAACCTAAAGTTTCCCCTGGATAAACTTCAAAAGAAACATCTTTTACTGCCATAAAATAGTTTTCAGTACGCCCAAACATTCCTTTCTGAGGAAAGCCGACTCGTAGTTTATGGACGGAGATTAGAGGGGAATTATCAAGTAACTTAGTTAATCTAGCTTCCTGTTGAGATTCTGTAACTATATTAGAATTTATAGCGGTCAAATCCCTTGATTTCTCCTGAATTATAATATTTCCTTCCTCATCTTTTGTCACCTTCATAAAGTCTGCTACTGTAGGCAAAATTTGCAACTTACGATCCAAACGAGGACGACAAGCTAACAAGCCTTTAGTATAAGGATGTTGGGGATGAGTAAAAATAGTTTCAATGTCTCCTGCTTCCACAACTTTCCCGCGATACATCACTGCTACTCGATCCACCAACTCAGCAATGACAGCTAAATCATGGGTAATGAAGATAAGAGACATTCCTCGCTTACTACACAACTCCCGTAACAAATCTAAAATAGTAGCCTGTACCGTCACATCTAAAGCCGTAGTTGGTTCATCGGCAATTAGTACCATAGGGTTACAAGAAATTGCCATAGCAATAGTCACTCGTTGTAACTGTCCCCCAGAAAGCTGATGGGGATAGCGTTTGAGCATAGATAGCTTTTGCTTATTGATGTGGCGGGTAATAACTTTATCGCTAGTTTCCTCTGTTTCTGCAACGTATTTATCTCGTAACTCTTGATCGCTAGGGAATAACTTAACTTCTTGTAACAATGCGATCGCTTTTCTTTCCGCTTCTATTTTGGAGACATTTTGATGTAATAAAATTGCCTCTGTAAGTTGAAACCCAATACTATATACAGGATTTAAAGCACTCATGGGTTCTTGAAAGATCATGGCAATTTTGCCCCCACGGTACTTTCTGCGACTTTCTTCCCTCAGATTAACTAAGTTAACGGGGGGCTGATCCTGTTGGTGAAACCAAATCTCTCCTTGGGTAATTTTCCCTGGATAAGAGATTAAACCCATAATTCCTAGAGAAGTGACCGACTTTCCCGAACCTGATTCCCCAACTATCCCCAATTTTTCGCCTTTTTTCAGTTCAAAATTGAGATTATCTACTGCAACTACAGTTTGATCCTCGGTAATAAATTTTACTTGCAGGTTACGAACATCTAATACTACGGGTTTGGTCATAAAACTAATCAGAACAATTTAGTTAGATTTTAGAGAAATGAGCTAAACAGTTACAATGTTAAATAGACAGTAATATCAAAAGCCTATGAACAATAATGAGACTGAACAGAAGCTTTCTACCGACAGAGTAGAAGTATCTATTCATCTAGATTCAGAAGTTCTAGAACAATTACGGCATTTAACCAACGATCCTAGCAAAACTATCGAAGTTGCTATTAAACAATGGTTAAAAGGGGAAAGAGAAGCCAGTAGTGACCTAGCAAGAACTTTTAGACGTAATCCACCTCTTCCACCACGAGGAGAATGGAACGACTAAATGAGCGTAGCATCATATTTTGGATGGTGAAGGTTGACGGGGAGCGGTGGAAGCCTAAGTCAGTGTAAGACCCCACCGAATGCTGACAAGCGAGCGAACATCCACCAAGGGAAGACAGAAAAATTTTTTTTCCTCCCGATATAAAATCATCCCCCAATTGTGCAACGCCACTGTTTTCAAAATACTTACCAGAGATTGAGCTATCAGCACAACACTTAGTTCGATCTCTGAGTTTGACCTTAACCAAGAAATATCAATTATGTATGCTTCTGAAATATTCCTATATATCAAATCTATAGGTTATAGTTTCAGGGAAGAGGTTAAAATTTTGACTGCATTCTGCGGTTGGGGAAATATTCTGCTAGAACTACCCAGTTAACTCTAAGATTCATTCTCTTTAAGGTAGCTTGCGGAGTTTTTATCTAATATGACTTTGACCAACATTGAATCAGATAAGCAGAGCTTTCCCCACAGTCTTCGTATTTCCTATGGCGGAGTAACCTTAACTTACCTTTAAACACCCTAATTGACCTGCCGATGTTTACTGGATTTTCAGAACTTAGTAATAATCATACTGCTCCAGCGTTAACTGACTCTATAAGTTGGCAACACTTAGGAGCAGAATTAGTTTTTACTCAAGATAATTCTGGTAGGTATCTTTCTTTTTGGTGGGCAAAAGCTCAAGAATATGACTTGAATAATCAGGAGTTAGTGGGGACTTCCTATCAAGATATTTTTACTCCCATAGATCGAGAAGCATATATTAGTAAAGTAAGAAGAGTTCTCAAACGAAGACTTCCTGAACAGTGTTATTGTCTGTTTCAGCATCAAGAGCATTCTGTTTCATTAGAGCTAATTATTAGCCCAATCTTACCAGCCAAGGGCGAACCAAAAACAGTTTTGGTCATGGGACATTTACTCAACGAAGCTGAGATGTTTCCTTTGAGTAGTTCTAATTCTCATCTTCCTATTTATAGCTACCAAAAAATTCTGACTCAGATAGCCCATAAAATTCGTCGCAGTCTTAATCTAGAGACAATTTGGCAACAAACTGTTAACAGTCTGGGTGAAGTTTTTTCAGTGAGTCGTTGTTTAATTTTGTCCTACAATGTCAAGTCCCAAAAATTAACGGTAGAAGCAGAATATCATCAACCAGAATTGATTTCAGTCTTAAGTTTGAGCTTTGATGTGCAAACCGAACCCTATTTTGAACAAGCTCTTAGTTCTCCTAACCCTATCGCTGTAGATCAACTAGTATTAGATGCTTCAGGGGCTAAATCTATCTTAGTAGCACCCACTTCTTACAATAATCAAAGTAACGCCCTGATTTGTTTACAGGAATGCGATCGCTATCGCAGTTGGACAACCACAGAAATAGAATTGGTTAAGGAATTAGCTGAACACGTAGGAACAGCGATCGCTCATGCCAGGCTTTATCAAGAGTTAGAAATAGCTAGCATCCAAGCAGAAGAAGCAAATCGCCTCAAAAGTGACTTTCTCGCCAATACATCCCACGAATTAAGAACCCCCCTCAATGGTATTATTGGTTTTCTGAAGCTGTTACTAGAAGGGATGGCAGATAACCCCGACGAGCAGCGAGAATTTATCCAAGAAGCTTACAAATCCTCCATACATCTCCTGAATCTCATCAACGACATCCTAGATATTGCTAAAATCGAGGCAGGTAAAATGGAGTTGGAGCTAACAGAGATCGAATTAGAAGAGTTGTTCCAAGATGTAGATAATCTGATCCGAACTCAAGCAGAACAAAAAAATCTGAATTTTCAGCTTAAGTATCCTGCAACTCTGACACCTATTACTGTATATGGAAACTATCAACGACTGCTGCAAATTATGCTGAATTTGGTGGGTAATGCGATTAAGTTTACCCATGAAGGAGGAATTGTCATCACTGCGGAAGTGGTAGCCAAAAAAATTCTGGGTACACCGCAAAATTTCCCTGGAATAGTAAAAATTAGTGTGGCTGATACAGGAATTGGTGTCTCTCTCGAAAAACAAGATAAGTTGTTTGAAAATTTCTTTCAAGTGGATGGTTCTCGCACCAAGTCTTATGGAGGAACAGGTTTGGGGTTGGCAATTTCTCAAAAACTAGTAGAAGCTATGGGGGGTACAATCTCGTTTTATAGCATGGGAGAAGGATTAGGCTCTACTGTGATTTTTACTGTTCCTCTCACTCATCTTCCTGTGATGAAAACAGTTTAATTAAGTATCATATCCATTGACTCAGTTCTGTTGTCTAGGATGCACTTTATCAGAGCTATTCTAGCTATTCTAATTTTAGTAAGGGTATCAAATCTTAAGATAGTCGTTATAAAATTCTAATAAATTTTACAATATTTAATAAATTAGTGTATTGTTATAAATATGGAACTCATAAATTAACCCATCTAGTGTCAACTCGATTCATCCTCTAGTAAGCCACCAGAGCCGAAAATTAAGACAAACTCTGAGCTACAGCCAAACAAGCACTGCACTAAGACAGTAATAAATAAAAACTCAATTTGTAACATAACTCAAACTAAATTTTAATAAACCATTGTCTTCGATCTCTAATGAACGCAATTTTCTAACCCAAATATTTCCTAGGTCACATATATAAATAAAAGTTAATAAGTAGCCCAAAATCACCATGAAATCAGCCCAAAAGTCTAACGATTTAGTCAGAAGTTACCTCAAAGAAATTGGTCGTGTACCCCTTCTCACCCATGAGGAAGAAATCCTATACGCTAAAAGAGTCCAAAAAGAAATCACTCTGACCAAAATTCGGGAATCTTTAGCAGAAAAATTAGGCACAGAACCAACCCACGAACAGTGGGCGGAAGAAGCAGATTTATCAGTACAAGAGTTAAACACCCTCATTGAAGCAGGAGAAGCAGCTAAACGCAAAATGATCGAAGCCAATCTGCGTTTGGTGGTGTCGGTTGCTAAAAAATATCTCAAACGCAATCTAGACTTGCTGGATTTAATTCAAGAAGGCACTATCGGAATGCAACGAGGAGTAGAAAAATTTGACCCTACCAAAGGGTATCGCTTCTCAACCTACGCCTACTGGTGGATTCGCCAAGCTATCACTAGAGCGATCGCTGAAAAAGGTCGCACAATTCGCTTACCAATTCACATCACCGAAAAACTCAATAAAATCAAAAAAGCCCAAAGAAATCTGGCACAACAAAAAGGTAGAACAGCAACAATCATAGAACTAGCAGAAGAACTAAATTTAACTCCCAAACAAGTTAGAGACTATCTAGAAAAATCCCGTCAGCCAATATCTTTAGATGTTAGAGTGGGAGACAACAATGATACAGAGTTGGGAGATATGTTAGAAGACTTGGGTCAGTCTCCAGAAGACTATGCTGTGTATTCTTCCTTAAAAAGAGACTTAGAAAAATTGATGTCCAATTTGACACCCCAGCAGCAAGAAGTAATATCCCTTCGATTTGGGTTGGCTGATGGTAAGCCCTTGACCTTGGCAAAAATCGGTGATTGTTTAAATATTAGTAGAGAAAGAGTCCGACAAATTGAAAGAGAAGCCCTTTCCAAATTGCGTAAGCAAAAAACAGTCATTCGTGAATATCTAGCCAGTTAAACTAAACTCATAATGAAAGCCGTAACTCTCAAAGTTCGGTTTTACTAACAGCAAAGAGACTGGAAAACTGTTAGATTGGTTGAACAGTATTGCTCTAATCAGCAAACTTGTTAGACTCTAATTTCATGTATCCTTAATATTTTTGGGAGGTAACAAATGAATCAAGAAAATCGCCCTCAAAACATTTTCGGCAATAATAGTGATATCAATCACTTATGGCAGTATGTCCAGTCTCTTAGTCCAGAAACTATTGCCCAACTTTCTCGACCAGATTCTCAAGAAGTTTTCCAAGTAATGGAACGCAATATAATTGGTTTGTTGGGCAATCTACCATCAGAACAATTTGAAATATCAATTAGTGCTAACCGAGAACATTTAGGGAAATTGTTAGCATCAGCCATGATGAGTGGTTACTTTCTGCGTAATGCGGAACAGCGTATGACTTTTGAAAAATCTCTACAAGAGATAGATGGCAATTTAAACAATGAATAAATCAGCAATATTAACTATTACTAATTGTCGATAACTATCTATGGCTGAAACATCATCCTCAACTCCTCACAAAGTTATTGGAGTGGGAGTCATTCACAATAATCAAGGAGAAATTCTCATTGACCGTAGGCTTAATAGAGGAGAAATGGCGGGATTGTGGGAATTTCCTGGGGGAAAGATCGAGAATGATGAAACAGTAGAAGAATGCGTCAAAAGAGAAATTAAAGAAGAATTAGGTATAGAAGTAGCAGTAGGCTCACGCCTACTGACTATTAACCATGACTATGTTAAATTTACAATAACTCTCTTTGTTCATTATTGTCAGTACATATCTGGAGAGCCACAAACTATCGAGTGTCAAGAAGTGCGCTGGGTGAAAGTAGAGGAAATTCACCAATACACATTCCCTCAAGCAAACATTAAAATCATCGATATGTTACAAAGGCAAAAAATGTAAACTAAATAAAATGTCTGCAACCAACCCTTCTGATAATCTCATAATTAGGGAATTTACTAGCTCCAAACAAACCAAATTATTTCAATCGCTTCAAGATGCACGCTTAACTGGTTATTTAACTTTTATTAATCCGCTACAGCAAAACCAGTGGTATTTTGCCTTATATCAAGGTCAAGTTTTATATGCGACAGGAGGCAAACATCCCCTAAGACGTTGGCAAAGAAATATGACTTCTTTTCTTCCTAGTGTGAATTTCGATCCATCCTATATGTATCAAAAATTTGCTCAAATATCTGCTACTAGTAATTCTAGTGATGATGAGACAGTAGAAATTAGTCCAACTTTTTGGGAATATAAACTGTTACACACCTGGGTAGAAAATAAAGAGATTAGAGATGAGCAAGCTCAAATTTTAATTTACTCTACTGTTACAGAAATTCTGTTTGATATTACTCAGGGAATGGAGGTTATCTGTCGAGCGGAGGTAGATGATAGTTTATTTACCCTGTTAGATGGAATATCTTTAGCGTCTGTAATTTCTGAAAGCCAAAAACAATGGCAAGAATGGCAAAATGCGATGGTTGCAGATCGCTCTCCCAATCTAGCACCAGTAATTTTACAACCCAATCAACTAAAACAAAAGACAGAACCTCAAGTTTATCAAGAGTGGTATGAATTGTTGAACGGAGAGCTAACTTTAAGAGATATAGCGGTAGAAAAAAAAATACCGCCTCTGAAAGTAATTCAATTCTTTCTCCCCCATATTCAATCAGGGATAATAGGATTAGTTGAGGTAGGGGATATAGGACAACCTCATAACAGTGATACCGTCTTAATTGTAGAAGAAAATAAACAGCAACCACTCATTGCTTGTATTGATGATAGTCGCGTAATTACTTCGATGATCGAGCAAATTTTAGCCGTCGGGGGCTATCGTTTTGTGGCAATTAACGACCCCTTAGAGGCTGTTTCCCGCTTAAAAGAATGCCGACCCGATCTAATTTTACTCGATATCTTTATGCCTGAGATAGACGGCTATGAGCTTTGCTCACAACTACGTCAAAATCCTTATTTTGCTGATACTCCGATCATTTTCTTGACTAGTAGCGATAGTGTAATTGATAGGATTAAAAGCAAAATAGCTGGCTCTTCCTATTTTCTCCAGAAAACAGTAGATGCTGATAAATTGTTAAATACTATTGCTAAACATTTACCATCTGGAGCATAAAAGGCGTAAAGATCGAGTTGGAGAAAATGAAACATCACATCTTAGTTGTAGAAGATGAAGCCAAGCTGGCTCAGTTTATTAAGCTAGAGTTGGAATATGAAGGCTATGAAGTAACTGTTCATCATGATGGTTTGGAAGGATTAGCTACGGCAAGAGAAAAAAATCCTGACCTAATTTTGCTAGATTGGATGTTACCAGGGGTTTCAGGTGTCGAAATTTGTCATCGCTTGCGCCAAACAGGGGATAAAGTACCGATTATTCTTTTAACTGCTAAAGATGAAATCAGCGATCGCGTTGCTGGTTTAGATGCTGGCGCAGACGACTATATTGTAAAACCATTTAGTATTGAAGAACTATTAGCTAGAATTAGGGCTAATTTACGACGGAATCAAGAAGAAGACAGTAATTTGTTACAATTTACTGATTTACGTTTAGATCGTTCATCGAGAGAAGTTTATCGTGGTAGTCGTCGGATCGAGTTAACAGCGAAAGAATTTGATTTACTAGAGTATTTAATTTCTCATCCCCGTCAAGTTTTAACTCGTGACCAAATCTTGGAGCGTGTTTGGGGATACGATTTTATGGGAGATTCTAATATTATTGAAGTCTATGTTCGCTATTTACGTCTCAAACTAGAAGCCAATAATGAATCGAGGTTAATTCAAACTGTGCGTAGTGTCGGCTATGTTATGCGAGAAGATAAGTAGCGGATGCACCGATAAATTATATAGTGAAGACAGGTAACAACTAATAACTAACAACTAACAGATTAATATTGCCATAGTAGAGACTAAAAGCAATTAAGATGTTTTCTAAAAATTTGATCAACCATTTTGTATCTTCTATAGTGTGAGATTCATAGGAAGAGAAAAGAATACCTAATCTTTGTTCCAAGTCTGATTTGGCTTGAGGAGAAATTAAAATAATTTTGATCATTAAAGCAGCAGTTTGAGTTACACCCAAATTCATAATTAATTCAATAAGTTGATAATGGTTATTTTGACGAGTAGTATCAAGTACCAAAGACCTTAATAATCTTTGACAAGTTTGCAGAATCAAGCTTTTGCTACAAGGTTCAGAATCAGATTGATAAGAGATATCATCAATTACTTGTCTTAATTTTGGCTGTAGGGAATATTTACTTGTTGTAGGTTGTTTAATACCAAATATCAGATATTTATATAAACTTTGTTTGAATTCTTTATAAGAATTAAGGAATTTTATTTCTATTAAAAATTTTTTAGCATTCTGATATATTGTTCCTTGTTCATCTATTTTATTTAGATATTGTTTCAGGGTTTTTTTAAACTCTGTTTCTCCTAAAAATGTCGGATTTTCTACTCTTTTGATAATTTTTCCTGCTCTGTTAGATAGTTGTTTAGCACGAGCAATTTCAACTAATCTAGAGCGATAAATTATATGTTGTGCTAGTTGGGATTCAAAATTCTTTTGACTTTTTCGCTGAAGATTTAAAATCAGATTGGTAGTTTCTGGTATATGTTCTCTACCTAGTAGCACCGATGAATAGAGATAAGGATAATGGGGAAGCAAATCTTCAATTAAAGATTGCTTTTTAAGTTTTATTTCGGAACTAGTATTGATAAATTTTGCTATACGTCTTAATTTTAAATACTCTTCAGTTTTGCTAAAATTTTGAACTAAAATAGCTAGTTTTTGTCTGGGACGACTATGATATTTGGCTTGGTAAAAATTGTTTTGATCGAAGAGTTCAATTAATTCAAGTATATAGGGATAGTTTTCAGATTTTTGTGACCAATAATCGATTAAAATATGACAACAATAGTTTAATATTTGTAGAAAAATATCTTCTTTGTGCTTAGAAAATATTATTTTTTCTAATGTTTGGGAAATTTCTTGGTTACTATGTCTTAATTCCAAACATAAATAGCGAAATTCTCTAAGCATTTCTGGGGGAGATTTACTTTTAACAGAATTTCGCAAGTATTCATAAATCGCTTTTTCCTGTTTAGCCTGTTGCCAAAAAAGGTTATTTTCGGATTTAACCACGTCTGTGCCTAAGACATTCTGAATTTTGTCCCATTATAGCCTCGTTGACATCCTCCCTCGACGGAGTCAAAAGATTCCTACAACTTAGGAAAACTATCGCTGAGGTTCAAGGTTCATCGACCCCTTCAAGGGAGAGACTAGTTCACAGTAGAACCATAACGATAAAGAGAATCTTTCCTACAAACAGAGCTAAACCAAGACCCTTAGACAATTCCTCTTCATTGTCAACACGATCAATTTCTCTTTCTTGACCCGACGCTAGAGAAGCTTTCTGGATTACTGTATTGGTGAGTTCATCTTTGAGTTGATATCTTAAATTCTGTAAAAAAGATGCTGCTTCACCCGCATTATTAGCTGCCATGCTTGTTGCCACTTGTTCCATCACCTGCATCAACCCAGGGTCTAGTAGATGTTCATTGGCATCTAAAATTAAGGCAGCGCGATTGGGATAGGTTAATATATCACAGATCAGATTGCGATAGCTCTGTTCTTGTTCTTGGTTTATCTTGATTGGTTTGATCGAACTCATTTGATTAATTCATTTTCCCCAAGATTGTCTTATGGTTCTGAATACGACTGAATTAATCGAGAATATGCAATTGGTATGAAAGACCAGCAGAAAGTTGCAACTAAAAACTGACGGAGTGACAACCGCTATAATCGTGATATGACAAAGGATTTATCCCCTTTAGTAACTCAACGAAAATATCAATCTAATTGAAGTAATATTCAACAGCAAAATCACGACAATTAACAGAATTCTTAAATCATTCTGATCAATATGGATTATGAGACATAGATAATTAAACAGTTTTACTGTTGCCCTTCTTGCCTTTTGCCTAGCCTTAACCAGTAAATTTAATTTTGTCCAAGTATTTAACTGATTAGAAGTACGTCACATGATTTTGACTAGGGATAAATCAACTTTACCAAAATGAATGCTAAATGCTAGTTGTAATTTTTCTAAAGAGTTAATCAACCACATTAAGTCATCTTTAGCAAAAGATTCATAATGAGAGAAAAGTATGGCGAATTTCTGTTCTAAATAAGGTTTGATTTTGGGGCATATTAAAACTAATTTTAGCAATAGTCCGATAACTTCAGTAGTTCCCAGATTAACAATCATATCAATAAGTAAATAGTGTTCAGGATTTTTTTGACTGTCAACTATTAAGGATTTTAGTAAATAGGAACAAGTGCGAATCATGGTAAATTCATCTAGTTTACGACTGCCAAGATCGGGGACAATTTCTTGTAACCACTGATGTATTTTGGGATTTAGTTTAGAGTTGCAATATTCAGAATCTAGTCCTAAAGTTAGATATTCATACAAATTATTTTGGAAAACTTTGTAATATCTTATGCCAGCATTATGATTTAAAAAATTGTGAGCTAAATCTTTGTAAGTATTATTTTTTTCTACTTTCCCAAGATATTGGCGTAGAGTAATATTGAGTTTGCGATCGCTTAACAAAGTGGGATTTTTTACAGGTTGGATCAGAGATTTATTCAATTTATTACTATTATATCTTTGAGACTGGCGAGCCACTTCTGAAAGTCTGGCTCGATAAGTTACATATTGAGACAGTTCTAGTTCATAACGATGTTGAATTTCTTTTTGTATGGTTTTAATGGTTTTTTGAAATTCATAACTACTATCTGGATTTAGTAAACAGTGTTGATGTAAAAAAGGGTAGCGTTGAATTAAATCACCTAGAGAGTTAACATTATGAAAATTATGTTTTGTCTGGGTTTTAGTAATTAAAGTACCTAGGCGTTTAAGTTTATTATATTGCTCTGTATTTTGAAATTTTCGGATTAACTGTCTTAATTTTTTGCCTGATTTAGTATGAGCAGAGCCAGGGGGTAAAGCTAAATCAAATTGAGCAATTAATAGGGAAATACTATTTTTTAAATTTGGGTGCTTATACCAATAACTAATAATTATATGGCAACAATGGCTGAGAAAACAGTAAAAGTCTTGTTCGAGAATACTCGCTTCAACAATTGCACTTAAAGCTATACGGACTTGAGGGTTTTTGTAGCCTGTTCCTTTAATAAATAAATGACGAAATCGCTCAATTACTATTTCGGGGCTATCTTCTTGAATACAATCTTGTAGATGATTGTAAATTATTTGTGATTGTTCTTGAATCAGTTGAGTATTGGATTTTATATTGCTGGTTTTTAGCATATCTTACTATCCCTTTTATTACTATCGCAGAGAACCTGAAAATAAAAATTGTTTTTAAAGAAACTTTCTATAATCTTCATGTTACAATCAGGTTCTATAAAAAATGGTGAAGATTCAATTAAGATTGCAAATCAATAAAATCAGTATATTTAGTAAGATATAAATCAGGTAAAATAGCAAAAAATACTAGTATTATATTTATCAAGAAGGTTCAGTAATGACCTTAAAAAAGTAATTTCAAAAAAATTTCAGTAGTTAAACTAATGACCCTCAAAATTCCTTTGACAGAACTCAGTAAAATTCTCTCTCATAATTTGTTGAATCTCAGTATAACTGATGAAAGCAAATCAGCAATAGGTATTACCACAGATACACGCACTATCCAACCAGGAGAAATTTTTATTGCTTTAGTAGGGGAAAATTTTGATGGACATGATTTTGTGGCGACTGCTATGGAAAAAGAAGCGATCGCAGCTATTGTTTCCCGTAAGTTACCAAATAAAATATCTCAATTTATTGTTTCTGATACTCTCTTAGCTTATCAACAGATTGCTCGTTGGTGGCGCGATCACCTAAAGATTCCCGTAATTGCGGTGACTGGTTCGGTGGGAAAAACTAGTACTAAAGAATTAATTTCTGGGGTATTAGGTACTCAAGGAAAGGTGTTAAAAACCCAAGCTAATTATAATAATGAAATTGGTGTCCCTAAAACTCTGCTGCAAATTGGTCCTGAAGATGATTATGCAGTAATTGAAATGGGGATGCGAGGGGTAGGGGAAATTGCTTTACTAACAGATATTGCTCGTCCTAATGTGGGAGTTATTACTAATGTAGGGACAGCACATATTGGAAGACTTGGATCCAGAGAAGCAATAGCCAAAGCCAAATGTGAACTTTTGGCACAGATGGGTCAATCTGGGACGGCAGTCTTAAACTATGATAATGCTTTACTGATAGAAACCGCAGCTACAGTATGGCAAGGAAAAACTATTACTTACGGGTTGACTGGGGGAGATATTCACGGGAAAGTTATTGATGCAGAGACTATAGAAGTAGAAGGAAAGCATCTCCCCTTACCATTAGCAGGAATTCATAACGCCAGTAACTACTTAGCAGCGATCGCTGTTGCTAAAGCCTTGGAGATAGACATTACACCTCTAACTGCGGGAATTACCGTCAACTTACCCCAAGGGCGATCGCATCGTTATCAATTATCTGAGGATATAGTCTTACTGGATGAAACTTACAACGCTGGTTTTGAATCTATGGTAGCTGCACTAAAGATGCTGAAAGAAACCCCGGGAAAAAGACACATTGCGGTATTAGGAACAATGAAAGAATTAGGAGAACACTCTGCAATATTGCATCAGCAAGTAGGGGAAATGGTCAAAGAATTAGCTATCGATCTTTTGTTTGTGTTAGCAGACGAACCAGCAACGGAAAATATTATGATAGGTGCAGCAGGAATCACAGGAGAATGTTTTTCTGATAAACAAGCATTAACCACAAGACTTAAAGAGGTAATGCAGGAAGGCGATCGTATTTTATTTAAAGCTTCTAATTCTGTAGGCTTGGAGCAAGTAGTTAAAGAATTGCGGTCATAAATCCCGTAGAGGAGCAATCCCCACAAATGAATTTGGGGGCTTGTGAATGAGCGTATATGACCAGACTCAGCCAGTCTATCTGGCTACGTTAAACAGGCTATCTCACCCTTGAGTGCTTGCCAGCTTAAGGCTCTGAGGTTTCAGATTAAACATCTTTAGAGGGATTAAGGAAGTGTCTGGAACGTTACAAACCTTTTTAACTTTGTCGAGGCAAAACTTACACATTTATGTAGAAGAGACAAAACCATGTCTAATTTTGTATTTGTGCTAGATACCAACAAGCAACCACAAGAAGTACTTATTTCCTTACTAAGACTCAGGGCAGTACGTCAGCATATCCCACGTATTACACGCATCTCTGTCGAGCATTGCCTGTTTTATCTTTCAGGCTGGGCATTGG
>JAAUYH010024460.1_pt1 | contig 29549 bp, 26 predicted proteins | sample 7278061 | NCBI WGS metagenome assembly JAAUYH01 (sample SAMN14350203, study PRJNA611818) | marine sediment metagenome | isolation source: surface marine sediment (0.6m) | place: French Polynesia: Moorea | collected 2018-08
AATGGTTAATGGTATCTTATGGGAGTGGTTGTACAGTAAATATATTTTTAAAGCTATTAGCAATTAGCCAGATAAGAAAATCAAAAATGACTCAATATATTCCTCTCAGTCAACGTTCTCTCTCTTTAGATCATCAAGAACTAATTCGAGTACTTACAGAGACAAAAAATATTCTGATTATTCAAGACCTTGATGGTGTTTGTATGAGGTTAGTAAAAGACCCTTTAACTAGAGAGATCGATCGTCAATATTTGGAAGCTACTAAATCCTTTAATAATCACTTTTTTGTCCTCACTAATGGCGAACATATTGGCAAACGAGGTGTTAATTGTATTGTAGAAAAAGCTTTTGCAGATAAAGTTTTAGTTAACAAAGAAGGTTTATACTTACCTGGTTTAGCTGGAGGTGGAGTACAATGGCAAGACCGTCATGGGAATGTCTCTCATTTAGGTGTTAGTGATTTAGAATTAGCTTTCTTAGCAGCAGTACCTAATCAAATAGAAGCTACTTTTAAGAATTTTTTCCAACAAGATTATTATGGTTTAAATCAAGATCAAATTGAAGAATATATTAGAGCATCTATTCTGGATAATAAAGTAACGCCAACAGCTAATTTAAATGTCTTTTATGATGTGTTCCAAGACCAGTTAGCAATTTATGCTCAACTGCAACAAATAATCAAAAAATTGCTGGATGAATTACTACAAGAAGCCGATCGAAAAGGTTTGAAAAATTCTTTTTTTGTTCATTATGCACCCAACTTGGGTAGAGATAATACTGGAAAAGAAATCATGCAACCCGCTCAAGCAAAAGATTCGGGAACAACTGATTTTCAGTTTATGTTACGAGGGGCAATCAAAGAAGTAGGTGTTCTAGTTATTCTCAATTATTACTATTTTTTACAGACAGGAACTTATCCTTTAGGTGAAAATTTTAATGCTCGACAAGCTCCTCATAATCATCAAGAATTGCTGACTTTAGTAAGAGAAAATTTCGATCCGAAAATCATGCCTCAAATTATCGGTGTAGGAGATACAGTTACTAGTAAAGCAGAGGTTAATGGCAATTCCCTTATCTTTAGAAGAGGTGGGAGCGATCGCGGTTTTTTACAATTAGTCCAAGATATAGGTCGAGAGTTCAATACAGAAAATATTGTGGCTTATATTGATAGTAGCGCAGGGGAAGTAAAAAATCGTAAACCTTTAAAAATGGAAAAGTTTACCGATAATCACAAGGGAATTGCTCGGGAAAAATTACGAGTAATAGAGGGACCAGGAGATTCTAGAGATACTAACGATTCTTTAACTTTAAATGTTGTTTTCCCAGGAGGTCATCAACAATATATTAAGCTATTTCAAGAAGCAGCTTTGAGAAAGTGAATTAATCTAACTGAGTGTAGAAGTGTATAAAGTATTAGATCTGAAGCAGAAGGGAAAAATTAGAGAATCTCCGTAAGCTCGATGGAAATATTCGGGAAAGCTTGAGGTGAAATTACCCCTTTTTTATACTCAATAATTTGGGAATAATTGTTACCTTTGGGGTGAGTATGAACTATCAGTTTTTTATTCTTTAGATCGATGATCCAGTATTCTTGGATGCTTTGACTGGCATAAGTTACAGCCTTTTGCTCTAAATCCTTTTGTAAAGTTTTATCAGATACTTCTATTAACCAGTAAATATCTTCAGCCAGAGGATGGCGATCGTCGTACAAAGACACAGGAAGCTGTACAATAGCTATATCTGGTTCTGGTTCTGAGTCATCCAGGGTAACAGGATGGGCTTCGTAGACTTTCGCTTGTCCCCTCATCAATTCCCTTAAATAGTCGGCGGTGCGATCGTTTACTTTTCTATGTTCGACACCCTCTGGACTCACTCTAACTATTTCTCCATTTAATAATTCTACTGGCTCATCCTCTAATAGCCCAGTTTCTATTAACTTGTGCCATCGCTCGATCGACCATTTATATCTAATAGTGTGCATTTAAAAGTCTTTGCCACAAACAATCACAAATCCATTTTAGAATTAATGAATTGCACCTGGAGGAAAAATTCATGAACTCCGATGATAAATTTGCTTTATTAGTAATTGGGATACCTTTAGTTGGTTTGATTTATTGCGGATTGGGAATTACTCTAATGCTATCGAGTACTGCGGTAAGAGATCATCCTTTAATTTCTGGAGCAACGTTTATTTTAATTCCCTTTGTTACTGCTGCATCGGTTTGGATTCGAGCTTCTGCTAAAGCCTATAAAAAGTAATGTAAAATTCAAGAGTCAGAATAAACTAAGACAATGGGTGAATTTAGTCGTACCTGGTGGGGAAATAAGTTTATAGCTGCGATCGAATCTTTTACCGACTCAGCCAGACTAGGAAGAGGACGTTCTTATGCCAGAGGGGGTAAGATTCTGGAATTCTATGTTAACAAGGGCAAGATTGAAGGTTTAATTAGAGGTTCAGTTAATCCCTACTTTGGCGTATATACAGAACCACGCTATCACACAGAAGTAGAGATTAAACCGATTGCAACTAAAAATTGGTCACAGATTATTCAAAGTTTGTCTAGTAATGCTAGCTTTGTTTCCAAGTTACTCCTCAATGAAGTACCAGATAATATTGAAGATAGCTTTTTAGCGGTTAATCAACGCCTCTTACCTAGCAGCAGTAAAGATTTTAAAACCTCTTGTTCTTGTCCTGATTATTCAAATCCTTGTAAACATATTGCTGGTTTATGTTACCGTTTTGCAGCCGAATTAGACGAAGACCCTTTTTTACTTTTTGAACTGCGGGGTTTACCTAAAGACAAGTTACATCAAGAGTTAGCTAAGACTCCTTTGGGTAAGGCTTTAATTGCTGGTTTGGGGGAAGAAAAAATTGACCCAGTACCAGTCTCTTCTTATTACACTGAACTGAAAACTATTGCAGTAGACGCAAAAACTAGTCTCAAAGACTTTTGGCAAGGACAAAAAAGACTTCAACCCAAGTTATTAGAAAACTCAGAGGCAAGTATTTCTGGAATTATAGTTAAGAAACAAGGTGATTTCCCTCCCTTCTGGCATAAGGATAATTCTTTTATTGCCACTATGGAGGAATTGTATCAAAGAGTTCGGACTAAGAATAAGGATGTCCTTTAAAGGTGCGAAACCTGCGTCCGCATACAGCCCCTCCTCAAAGGACGCAAGCCGACTTAGCAAGGGAACGCTTTCCGATGTTAAACCTTTAGTACATGAATGTACAAAGACTGCTCAAGAAATATTGAGAGCAAGGATTAGTCGGATTGACTAAAACTCGTTCTGACAAGGGGAAATATCGCATCGGGTAAGTAGCAAGTAGCAAGTTCGATAATGTCAGAGTTTCAAGGTAAATAAATGGTTACTCTATTTACGCCCACCTCTAGTAGTCAGTACAGATGAAATGACAGGCATTCAAGCTAGGAGAAGAAAATCTCCAGACAAACCAATGAAACCAGGACAGCCAACCAAAAGAGAGTTTGAGTATCTTCGTCACGGAACTCAAACCCTAATTGTCAGTTTCGATGTCAGTAGTGGCAAAATCCTACAGGAAAGTATTGGCCCGACCAGAACCGAATCAGATTGCACTGTTCTTGGCTTAATCAAATTGAAATTTGGTTCAGTATTTTGATGCGGAAACTTCTTAAACGCAGCAGTTTTCTGAGTGAGGGGGATTTAGCTACTAAGATTCTGGATTTCATTGCTCACTACAATGACAAGATAGCCAAACCGTTCAAGTGGACTTACAAGGGCAAGGCTTTAACCGCATAATGGTTGTCTTATTTCCGCCCACTTCTACTAGCACCACCTACAGATAAATATCTGCACAATGATTTGCATTTAAGAGATGTTCCTCCTGATGAACCAATCAATGCTCATTCCCATTTAATAGCCATGATGCTGAATAATAGTGCAACTATTCCTCTTGTTGAGGGAAAAATGGCATTGGGAAAATGGCAATCGGTATTATTTTTTGAATTAGATGGTCCTCGCCGTCGTACAGTTTTGATCCAAATTAGTGGAGAATAGAGACATTAAGCTATACTGCTTGAAACCAATACTGGAAATTGTAGGTAATTGTGACTAGATTCTTTTTGTCGATCGCTGCTATATTAGCAGGTTTATCTGTAGCTAGTGGAGCATTTGCATCTCATGCTCTTAAAGAAAGATTAAGTGAAAGGGCTTTAGCAATTTTTGAGACTGGTAGTAAGTATCAAATGTATCATGCTTTGGCTTTACTAGCGATCGGCGTACTTCTAAGTCGTAGTGAAGTAGCATCCACATTGTTAAATACGGCTGGTTTTGCTTTTATTGCTGGTGTAGTATTGTTTTCTGGTAGTCTGTATGCCCTCAGTTTGAGTGGGATTAAGTGGTTAGGGGCAGTTGCTCCCTTGGGAGGAGTAGCTTTTTTAGTAGGTTGGGGTTGTTTAGCTGTAGCTGCTTGGAGTTTTAAATAATTGCTTGATTTTTTCAAAATATTTTGTTAATCAAGTCAGGAAGTTGATTACAGATAGTAAGAATTATCTAGTTTTCTAACTTAAGCATCTACATAGCCTTTGATTCCTGCAATTATCACTTTAGCAGCAGGGTGATCTATTGCTTCTTCTAAAACTGTAGCACCAGCTTCTTTGATTGCATTAATTACTCGTTGTTTCAAAGATGGATTATTTTCTATCTTTTTTAAAATTTCGGTACTTAGCATCATTTGTTCTACTGGTGTTTGACTAGGATAATCTAGAGCTAGTTGATTGAGGAGTTCTTTAATATCTCTAGAAGCTTGAGCTAGATTTTGAGAGTTATAAATGTTAGTAGTGTTTTTATCTCTACCAACATTATCACCACTACCATAATGAGTTTGATTAGTATCTGACATGTTGTTATTGTTTCCTTGTTGTTGTTTAGGATTGTTAATGATTACTGAAAATAGAGATTGATGTGAATTAGAGAGATCGTTGTTATCTCCTTCCTCTTGAGTGTTATTGCTCCCAATAATTACATCATCGATTAAACTAAGAACATTGACCATTTGAAAGCTATTTCTGCATTGAATCTCAAATTGTCGGTGATTTTTAAATCTTTGTAATTCATCAAATGGATAAAAGTAAGGTTCTTGGCTATATTGACATATGGAGCAATTACAAGGAATTAATTTACTATATTTCAATTGTTGATAAGAATCATGAATTTTATCAATTTCGTGAGTAATAATAGTCATCAAATCTCGTTTATTATTGCCTACAACCCTAATTTTTAGTTCGCGCTTACTGTAATATTCAATGACTTCAGCTAGGGCATTATTTTTCTTGAGTATAATTCCACTTCTCCAAACATATTTCTGTTGATAAATATGTTTGTGCATAGCAACAATTAACTGTGTAATGATACCTTTGGGCATAAATTGATAGGTATAGCGTAAAATTAAATTGCTATGCTCATCCCAATTATATTGAGGTTGATTTTCTGTTAACAATTGGGGGGCGATATAAGTATTATTATTACCAGGAATTGGATAGCAGAGTTTAAACTTTATCATTAGTTGAAGAAGCTCATCCTGCACATGGCTATATTTGTCATCAGACCAAATATCAGCTAAATCAGTTTTAGTAAAGCGACCAAGATTTTGACGAACGGTATCATTATCAAGAACTTTATAGACAGCATCAGTACCCCATTCAGGTTTGAGAATAATAGTTTTTTTCAAGAGAGAGTCATCCTGGAAGTGAAGGCAAACGCCTAAATCATGGAGATAACCACTTAGCTGTAATTTATCTTCAAGTCTGGTAAAACCATTATTTTCACAGATAGTTAGATATTCTTGTATAAAAATATAATTACGAGAATCATTTTCTAAAAATTTACGCACCTGAACCCAAGTTTTAGGTAATGCTTGCCCGATGTGATCTAAGTTGCTAATGTAATATTTAATATTAGTGATAACTTGCTCTAAACCTCGATTAGTTTTGAGATTAGTAGCTAGAGTTTCTTTGAGATTAGTAAACTGTCCTCGTAAAGCTCTTTCATTAATTTCTCTTTTGCGGTCTTGCTTTTCGTTTTTAATAATTAAAAGAGGGCTATTGTTGCTTAATAGTTCAACAATCTTAAGCCAATAATAAAAATCTGTATCTTCTTGACGAGTATCAACAACCAAAGTATAAAGAGAACGTTTAGTCAAGAAAAACTGATGAGTAGCATGATAAATTTCTTGCCCACCAAAGTCCCAAATATTGACTCTAAACTCTTGCTGATGATCTAGTTGGAAACTCCATTTAATAACATCAAGACCTTCAGTAGTTTTTTCATTATTATCTAATGGATAGCTTGGGTTTTTGATCTTTTTAGAGAGTGTAGTCTTCCCTGCACCTGGTTCACCAACAATTAATAATTTAGCTTCATAAATGTAATATTTTCCTTTTTCTGTGATTTGAAGAAAATATTTTCTAATAGCTTCGATACCTTTTTTTGCAATTTCTATAGGTGGTTTTTCTAAAGGATTTTCAGTCAAATCTAGAGTAGCCAAATTAGAAAGACTTGAAAAAGAAATAGGCAATTCAGATAACTTATTATTACTTAAAATTAGTGTTATTAAATTAGATAGATTAGAAAAAGAATTTGGCAGGGCAACTAATTTATTTCTACTTAAATAGAGTTCTCTTAAATTAGATATGCTTGAAAAAGAATCTGGAAGTGAAGTTAATTCATTTCCAGCTAAATATAGAGTATTCAAACTAGGTAATCGAGAAAAAGAATTAGGCAATTCAGATAATTGATTATTACTCAAAACTAGTTTTGTCAAACTAGAGAGATTGCCAATAAATTCGGGCAGCTTAGCTAACTGATTTTCTCTTAAATTCAACGTAGTTAAGCTAGAGAGATTACCAATAGATTCAGGTAGTTCAGCTAACTGATTTTCTCTCAAATTTAACGTAGTTAAGCTGGAGAGATTGCCAAAAGAATCAGGTAAATTTATTAATCGATTTCCTCTGAGATCTAAAGTGACTAAATTAGAGAGATTACTAAAAGAATCAGGTAGTGTATATATTCTATTAAAGTTTAAATTTAAAACTTTTAAATGTTTCAATTCAAAAACTGCATTGGGAATTTGACTTAACTTTTCACGGGAACCCCAACCAGCACTTAAATCCAGTTCTTCAAGCTGTTGTTCTCTAGCTGCTTGAATTCTTTGTCGAAAGTGTTCGGGAATATTGTCTTGGCTCATCTCTAGTTCTTGATTAGCTTAAAGAGCGATCGCTACTCAAAAATTTCTATTAATTCTAACACTACAACTATATTGCCAAGCACTGAAGCGATCGCGCCTTATAATCAACCAAATACCGTATAAGCTGGAGAAAAAAATAATTAACTTGGGGAAATAATGAGAATCTTACAAATAGTCCCTTCCGTTTCTCTAGTATATGGTGGTCCTAGCCAGATGGTACTCGGATTATCTAAAGCCTTGGCAGCAGAAGGAATAGAAGTGACTCTAATTACTACCAATTCCAATGGAGATACCGATCAACCACCCTTAGATGTTCCCATAGCCCAACCAATAAAACAAGATGGTTATGAAATAATCTACTTTCCTTGTTCTCCCTTTCGTCGCTACAAATTTTCCCTTGGGTTATTACAGTGGTTGGCACAGAATGCGAGTAAATACGATCTAGCGCATATTCATGCTTTATTTTCTCCTGTAAGTACCGCAGCAGCTACTGTAGCTAGAAATAAGCAATTACCTTATATTCTGCGTCCTCTTGGTACTCTCGATCCTGCTGACTTGCAAAAGAAAAAACAGCTTAAACAAATATATGGACTACTACTAGAAAAACCTAATTTAGCTGGTGCTGCGGGAGTGCATTTTACCAGCACAGAAGAAGCTAAAGTCTCAGAAAGATATGGCACGCAAACTAAGGATTTAGTTATTCCTTTAGGGGTAGATTTACCGTCACACTTACCAGCTAAAGGAACAGCACGCCAGCAATTAGGCATAAAATCAGATTGTCCTCTTATCTTATTTATGTCTCGCATCGATCCGAAAAAGGGACTAGACTTATTATTTCCTGCCTTAGAAAAATTACAAGCAACAGAATTAGACTTTCACTTTGTCTTGGCAGGGGCAAATCCCCAAGATGCTGATTACGAGAATGAAATCAAACACACTATAGAAATATCACCTCTGGCAAAACAAACAACTATTACAGGTTTTGTCCAAGGAGAATTAAAACTAGCATTACTGCAAGATGCAGATTTATTTGTGCTGCCGTCTTATTACGAAAACTTTGGCATAGCGGTAGCTGAAGCTATGGCAATGGGTATACCTGTAGTTATTAGCGATCGCGTGCATATTTGGCAAGATATACAATCGGCTAATGCTGGTTGGGTAACGCCTTGTGAAGTAGATAAACTAACTGAAGCCTTAAAAAGTGCGATCGCAGCTACAGAAGAAAGGAAACAAAGAGGCGAAAATGCCCGTCAGTTAACCCAAGTAAAATATAGTTGGAGTGCGATCGCACGAGAAATGATTGAGGCTTATCGAAATATTAATTAGCAGTAATAGACAATATATACGTAATAGGTAATAAGTAAAAAATATGTTTAATAAAATCTTATCTTTGGGTTTAGCTACAGTTACTGTGTTATTAATTAGTCCTGTTGCTAATGCCGAGCAAGTAATTATTCAAGGTGGTAGTTCTTCTGCTACTGCGGAGGGTAGAAATAATTCTGCTGCTAGTAGTGTACGTCAGTCAGCCTCCCAACATAGATCTAGAGGATCGACTGGAAGGCAAATATCTAATCAACAGGGTCAAAGTAGTTCTACTGCGATCGGGGAAAATAATAATGTGACTAATACTGTTCGTCAGTCTAGTGTCCAAAATAAATTAGATAATTTCCGAGATCAAACAGCTACGCAAAGAGGTACTAGTAATGGTACAGCGATCGGTGAAAATAATACTAGTAATGGCAATATAAGACAGAATAATCAGCAAAATTAACTTAAGAGCTATTAGCTTTTAGCTTTGTTTTTCGGCGTGATGCGAATGATAAGTACTTAAGCAAAATTATTTGTACATTCCATTTTTCCCTAAACCCTAACACCTAATCCCGATCTCAACTATTCAATTAATTTTGCACGACTACTTAAACCCGAAGAGATTCAAAATTTAACCACGAAGTAAACTTATCGATCGAAAAAACAGCAATTATTTAATCCCTAGGTAGTATGGAAAAATAAGCTCAAATAAATAACTAGTTCTAACGATGCGATTACAAGACAAAGTTGCCATTGTGACTGGAGGTGGAGCGGGAATTGGTCAAGCAATTGCTCAATTATTTGCCTCTGAAGGTGCTAAGGTTTTGATAGCAGAGATTAACGAAGAATCTGGTCGCGCCACGATCGAAAATATTCACAAGAATGGCGGAGAAGCTATCTTTCAGCAGACAGATGTTTCTGTAGAACAAGATATCCAAAATATGGCAGAAACAGCCATAAAGGCTTTTGGTAGCGTAGACATATTAATTAATAATGCTGCTGCTTTTGTCTTTGGCAAAATTGAAGATGTGACAGCCTCTGATTGGGCAAGAGTTTTAAACACTAATGTGATAGGCTACGCTAACTGTGTGAAAGAAGTTTTACCAGCTATGAGACAAGCTGGTAAAGGCGCGATCGTTAATATAGCTTCAGTTAGTTCTTTCATTGCTCAACCAGAATTTATCCCCTATAACACCTCAAAAGGAGCAGTTTTGCAGTTGACTCGTTGTTTGGCAATGGATTTAGCCCCTGACAATATTAGAGTAAATTCTGTTTGTCCTGGGGAAATCAAAACTGATGCTACCAAAAGACATATTGCTTTTCGAGGATTAGATCCAGAGCAAGCATATATTGACTTTGGCAAAGGTGCACTATTGAAACGAATCGGTCAACCTATAGAAGTAGCATATGGTGTTTTATTTTTAGCTAGTGATGAGGCTTCCTATATTACAGGAACTCATCTAGTTATTGATGGTGGTGCTACTGTTGACTAGAAAATTACTTCTAAATCTTATGTAAGAAGTTGATCGTAAGTAACACGTTGATTGACCTTGGGTTTACCAAAACGTTCCCAAGCACTACCACCTCTTAGAAATAACTCCATCCAACTAACTTTTTCTCCATTTTTAGTTTGCCAACCAGAGCTACCTGGCGCAAAAGCTAAAGTCCCTTCTGTTACACGAAAACTACCATCAGAATAAATAGCATTACTTACTACATCTCCTACACGGACTACAACTTTAGTAGAGAGAGGAAGATCGATACTACTAGCAGGTATGGTAGTCTTAATATTACCGTAGCCATCGATCCAAGCTATGCGATCTGCGGGTGGAGCAGGAATTTGTTCTGGATTAATTTCTTCTCCTAAAAGGCTATAGTCCCCGAGAGCGATCGCAGCAGCAGCTTGAGGAAACACATCACGAGAGCGAAACTGTGAACCGCCCCGTGATACTTTAACTGAATTGATTTGTAATGCTTCCTCTTTAACAAAAGAAAGGGTATTACCAGCTAACACCCCTACTACTATTACCTCATTGGCAAGCTTAACGTAAGTAAGTCCTTCGCCTTCATTATCTTTGCGTGCTTCAGGATTATCTTGACGAGGAGCGCAGTTATGATATATTAACCTTCCTGGCGCACCAGGGTTAAGACCAAGTTGAGCAATCCAAAATCCTGTTGCTAGAGTACTAAAAGGCGGAACGCTTAAACAATGAATTGGAGCTTCAGGAATTTTTTGATTCAGACGTTGCATTACTTCGGCAAAAGCAGGATCGCCATTACCGTAATCACCAATTAGACTAATGAACATGAGAAAGCTAAATGCAGTATTCCTCTCAATAGTATTCTCTCCATTAATTTATTGGTTGCTAATGTTAGATCAATTTTCAAAACTATTTTATAGATTTGTAAAACATCTCTAAGAAACAAGAATTAAATAATATCCACAATATAGATAGAGCAATGATAGGGTGAATTCAATCAGAATCGTTGCAGCTTCGGGGATTTAGTCAGAATACCATTAACAACAAGTTATTAATATCTGATAGAGGATTAATTGATTAGTGATTTTCTAATTTGTTGCAGAAAAATCATCATATATAATCTCAAAATTAAGTAAACTTATGTATCATTTCTCTATCCTTAAAAGAAAAAATGATAGATTAATAATTGAAGTCCAAAAGACTTCCCTGACAGAGATTACAGGTTTGTTCACATTCAATTAAGGAGGTTAAACAATCTGTTTTATCTAATATCTGTCTCGTTAAATAACAACATCAACACTCATCTAAAAAGCTGATATTTCCTCAGATTAAAAAGAGGGAGCTGATTGACTGACTGATATAAAAGAGTCAAACTCCAGGTTGGATTAATTAAAAGAGGAAATCTCTCAGTGAGTCTAGCTTGGGTGTTGTTGTTTTGAGAGAAATACCTAGTTACTTCAGTTTGGCAACAAGTACAGATTTACCCGTTCAAAACCACAATCGCAGGAAATCAAATTATGCTGACCTTATTTGAGAAGTTAGGAGGCGAGGAAACAGTACATCTGGTAGTCGAAAAGTTTTATGAGCGAGTTTTAAACGATGACAGAATCAAGCACTTCTTCGATGGAGTGGATATGTTCAAGCAAAAAATTCACCAACTAGACTTTCTTACCTATGCCTTTGAAGGTTCTGAACGTTATCGCGGTTCCACAATGAGAGAAGTACATCGTCGGCTTGTGGAACAAATGGGATTAAGTGATGAACATTTTGATGCATTTGTAGAAAACTTAGTCGAAACTCTCAAAGAACTGGGACTTTCTACAGAGCTAATCGAAGAAGCTAGAGCAGTAGCTGGAGCGATCGAACATCGCAATGACGTACTTAACAAGAGTTGGAAGCAATAATTTCGCGCTGGCGAGAGTGTATCAAAGCAACACAGTTCTCGTTAGTTTAAGATAGCTTCCACAGCCATTAATTCCCAGATTATGCCGAAATGAACTTTGTTATTTTTGATAACATCAAAACCAGCAGCTACTAAAAGTTGATTTAATTCCGTTTGAGTGTAGCATTGTTGATAAGCTGGATCGATTGTTTTGAATAAACGATCGAATATCTTAGAGAATATATAATCTCGACACCAATCTAAAATAATAACTCTACCATCTGGCTTAATTACTCGTTGAATTTCGGTCAATACTAGTTGAGGAAATTCAAAATAATGAAAAGCATTAGCACAAACAACTAAATCAAAAGATTCACTGTTATAAGGTAAGGATATAACCGAAGCGTTGTGTAATTTTATATTAGGATAAACCTGCAATTTATTTTTGGCGATCGCTAGCATTGCGTCAGAAATATCTACCCCAGTAATTTGTTGTTGAGGATTATTGGTTAATAAGAGTTTTGCCAATTCCCCTGTCCCACAAGCTAAATCTAAAATGGATATCTGTGAAGGGATTTCGGCGAAGTCAATCAAAAAAGACAAGCTTTTATTGATATAGTTGTGCCAACGAAGATCATAGATAGGTGCAAGTCGATTGTATTCTTTACGGGCTGCAGTTTCATTTCTAGATAGTTGCATATGTAGTATTTAAAATTGGCTAGCGCGATCAGCTTCGCTGCCACCGAAGCTGATCGCGACAGCGACTACCGAAGGTCTCGCGCAGTGCCAGGCTTCGCCTAATCTCTCTTGATACTTTAATTAATTGACCAAGTTTTTAAACAATTCCATGTCCAGTCGGGATTTTTTTGATAAAAGCGCAATTCCCAACTAACACTAGATTGCAAATCAATTATTTCAGTTGCTAAATCCTGTAAATTCTTATTATATTCTGGATTGAAGTCATAAGCTAAACTAAGATGTAACCAATCTTTTAATCTTAGCTTTTCTTGGCGGGTTGGTAATTTTTCCAAGCGAGCAAAATTAGCTATTAATTGTTTTAGAACATCAGCTTGCAATTCTAATCCATGCCAATTTTCATTAAAAGTTAATTGCTTTATCTTTATTTTTAAACATAAGTTGTTACTTTTTATTTCTATTAAAGCTTTATCTAAAGCTTCAATATAAATCGGAATCGCACTTAATTCATCTGTAAAAAATCCAGTTAAAGTACAGTGAGGCATATACTTATGGGCTGTATTCTCTCCATATAATTGACGACTTTTATGAAAATAATCTTCAAGCTGACTATTTAACTCCCCAACAGGACAAGCATAAATTATGAACTGATAATTGATCATGGACAGAGAATAATACTAAATTCGATTGCTAAAAGTGACTACTGACTTCTGACTTCTTCGGTGCGCGTTCCCAAGCCAGTCCGTTGGGCGGTTTCCCCGACTTGAAGGAACTGGCGTTTGCGTCTTACGCCGATGCGGGAGACCTGACGGTAGTCGCTTCGCGGACGCACCGCTTCTGACTTAAATAATCGATAAATAACTTGTACGAACAGGATTTAGGATACTCCTTAATTTAAGCCAATCTCTTTCCTTGTTTATATACTTCTAAAATTCTTGGAACAATACCATCATTATGAACAGTAATAAAATCAGCCTTTTTGCCTACTTCTAAACTACCAATTTCATTGTCTAAATTAATAGCTTTGGCTGAATTGATAGTAATTAATTGTATTACTTTATATAGTGGTTTGTTGGCTTGTTGACTAATAATAAATGCCGATTGCAATAAACTTCTGGGAACATAATCAGAAGAAATAATATCCACTAAATCTAATTCTACTAATTCCATTGCCGAAACATTACCAGAATGAGAACCACCTAAGACAATATTAGGCGCACCCATAAGTACCATTAGATTATTACTATGTGCTTCTTTAGCTGCATCAATAGTAGTAGGAAATTCTGCTAAAATTACCCCTTCAGCGATCGCTTGTTGTACATGATCCACTGTCGCATCATCATGACTGGAAAGAGATATTGCTTTTTCCTGAGTCATTTTAACTAAAGCCTGACGGTTTTCCTGAGCGTGTTTTCGTTGACTCTCCAAACGCATACTAATGAATTCATCCATTTTGGCTTCTGGTACACCATGTTTGCCAATATAGTATTGTTTGTATTTATCCACATTGACAAACTGACGCTGACCGGGAGTATGATCCATTAAGGAAATTAATGTTAATAAGGGATGCTCGGAATAAGGTTCGATAATATTGTAGAGATGTTCATAACCTAACTCACAACGTAAATGTAGCCAATGATCTGTGCTAAATCTTCCTGCTGCTTTTCCTTCAGCAATTACATCAATCATCGGTGCATAGTGATGAAGACGTAGAGAATCCTCTTTAGGAGTAACATCGCCGATAGCGAGCGCATCACAGACAGTAGTAATACCAGAACTAATTAAATCGCGATCGTGATTAATTGCTGCTGCCTCTAAATTCCACCTTACTCCAGGACGAGGAGAAAGACATTTCTCTAGGTTATCGGTATGGAGTTCAACTAATCCTGGTAGGAGATAATTACCCTCCCCATTTTGTCCTTGAGATACGATTCCTGGTTGAATATCGGCAATAATGCCATCGCGAATTACTAAAGTACCTATTTGTTCTGTATCGGGTAGGAGTAAGCAGTAATTAGTGTATATTTGTTCCTGCATTTCGGATAGCTCTATTAATATTACTTTGCAGTTTATGTTATTTATTTGAGAATATAAATTAAGGAAAGTTTAGCTTTAGGTTAACGAATACACAATTTTAAGTTAATTTTCTTTTGTATTTGGGAAATCTATAACTATAGATACCAAATCATCTATACATTTTTTATGGTTAAATCAGATATAAAAATAAAAGATCCTTTAGATTTTGAAAAAGTTGTTGCATTGTCATTTAAGCGAAAGGGATATGAAATTATTATGCCCCCTACTAATACCAAAGGGTATGATATCGAGCTTCGGAAAGATGATAAGTGTATTGCAGTTCAAGTCAAAAATCATAAAGCTAAGTGCAATACATCGCAAGTTAAAAAATTCCAACATTTTTTAGAACAGCCTGATGCGTCCAAATTTACTGAAGGTTGGTTTATATCTGCAAATGGTTATTCAAAACCAGCAATTACTGATATCAAAGCAGAAGAACCAGAAGATCTTCGTTTAGGAATATTTATAGCCGATCGAGATCGAGTTTCTTGGACATATGGCAATCCCGAATCAATATCATCTAAAGAACCTGAGCTTGAACCTAAACCCAAACCTGAATCTAAATATATTGGCGTTTTTACATGTAAAGGTGGTGTAGGTAAAACTACAGTTGCAGCACATTTGGCAGGTGCATTTGCTCTGATGGGACATGATGTTATTTTGCTCGATTTAGATCCAGAGCGAAACCTGCGAAAGCTATTTTCACAAGATATAGACGATGAAGATGCCAGCGTTTTTGTTCCTCCCATAAATAAAAACGAAATGGGAACGACAATTACAGTTCTCAATCATGATGAATGGAATCCAGAAGACTATCCCGATATTAAAATAACAATTTGTGACTGTTCTCCTGTTTTAGATAAAAACCCCAAGTCTTTAGTAGAAAAATTTGATTATTGTGTTATTCCTACTACTCTCAATCCATTGGGTGTGAGCAAAAACTGTGATGTAATTATCCGTACATTTAAACATATTCGCCAACTTAATTCACACGCAGAAATGTTTGCACTGATTAATAATTATCATTCAAATCAAAATTTTGTCAAAAAAAATCAAGTTCTTCGAGAGCATTTAAAAAGAAGTCTCTCAAAATATACTTCTACAGATCATAAATGTAAATTTATTGATCCTGACGCAGCAAAAATTCGCTATAGTACATCTCTTTTGTATTGGGGTTATCATATAGTCGAAGGAACAAAACCTCAATTGGCATTCAATTCACATGGGGGAAAATCTTATCCTAGAACTGATTTTTTGCAACTAGCAGAATATTTAGAAGAACACACAACGATAGACGAATTGCGTCAGCAAGGACATTAAATAGGATTTATCTCACAATTTCAAAATTTATTTTTTAAAAGGCTAAAGCCTCTATTCGGGAAAAAGGATCGTAGTTAACCCTTTGGAGCTACTCTATAAAGAGTAGCTTTAGTATTACAAAAAAAACTCTTAACCCAAAGATAAAATAATTTTATTCTTAATTTAAATAAAATCCTGCAAACTTTTCTTGTAAGTGTAATTTCTAGGAATTAAGTTTGACTACTAGTAGAGCGATCGAAGTTAAGGATTTAACTAAAAGTTTTAAAGGGAAGACAGCTTTAGATCGGGTTAATTTTTCCGTTGATGAAGGGGAAATGCTTGTCCTAGTCGGTGCTTCTGGTTCTGGTAAATCGACTTTATTACGTAACATCAATGGGTTGCAAATCGCCGATCGAGGCTTAGTCAAAATATTTGATGCGCCTCTCCAAGATAACGGCAAGCATCATTCTCGGATTCGCCGTTTACGGAGTCAGATTGGCTTTATTTTTCAACAATTTAACTTAGTTAGTCGATTAACTGTGTTGGAAAATGTGTTGATTGGGAATTTAGCCAAAGTTTCCTTATCGCGATCGCTTTTCCGTCAATTTAGGCAATGGGAAAAGACTCAGGCTTTAGCTGCACTGGAAAGAGTTGGCATTCTCGAACAAGCTTATCAACGGGCTTCTACTCTATCAGGGGGACAACAACAAAGAGTCGCGATCGCTCGTTGTTTGGTTCAAGGGGCAAAAATCATTCTGGCAGATGAACCCATAGCTTCTCTCGATCCTGAGTCAGCCAGAAAAGTCATGGAATTATTAACGCAGCTAAATAGAGAGGGTATTACTGTCGTTACCTCTTTGCATCAGGTACAGATGGTTAGGCAATATTTCCCTAGAGCGATCGCCCTTCGGGATGGACAAGTAATGTTTGACGGTACTGTTGCCGAGTTAAACGATAACAAGCTTACCAGTATCTATGGTTCGGCTGTAGAAGAATTAGTGTTGCGAGGACATGGAGACTTTGGTGTTGCCAATAATTTATTAGTTAAGGCTGATGGGGAGAGATTTTAACCAAATTTTATCTTAATTAAAAATTACTCAATTTATTCAATTATGAAAAGACGATCTTTTATAAAAACTGCTTCTATATTTGCTAGTTCTGTTGCAACAGCTAAAATCCTATCTACTACTGCTCAAGCGCAAAATATTAAAGAACTAAATTTTGGGATTATCTCTACCGAGTCTCAAGCTAATCAAAAGCCAATTTGGGAACCTTTTATCAAAGCGATGTCAGAACAAATTGGAATGCCTGTAAAAGCTTTTTATGCCACTCAGTATGCAGGAGTGATTGAAGCTATGCGTTTTGGACAGATACAGTTGGCTTGGTATGGCGGTAAATCTTATATCGAAGCTGCTAAAAGAGCCGAAGCAGAAGTATTTGCCCAAACTGTTAACTATGATGGTAGCAAAGGTTATTATTCTCACTTAATTATGAACGCAAACCATCCTGACTTAGCCAAAGCTAAATCAATGGGTGGAGATAAATACGTTTTAGAAAATGCTGCTGATTTACAGTTTGCTTTTAACGATCCTAATTCCACTTCGGGCTTTTTAGTTCCTAGCTACTATGTATTTGCCCAAAACGGTGTAAATCCCAACAAAGTATTTAAGCGTTTGCTCTTTGCTGGGAATCATGAAGCTACTGCACTGGCGATCGCTAATAATCAAATAGATGTGGCAACAAATAACAATGAATCTCTTAGTCGTCTAGAAAAAACTAATCCCCAAGCGAGAACAAATATTGAAACTATTTGGACTTCTCCCCTAATTCCTAGCGATCCTATCGCCTGGCGGAAAGACTTACCTGAAGAGGTAAAAACTAGCCTGAAAAACTTCTTCTACAACTATAAAGATGAAACTATCTTAGCAGCATTAGAATGGTCTGGATTCGATCCTGCTACCGATGATATGTGGAATCCGATCCGTGAACTTAATATTGCCAAGCAAATCTTAGAAGTTCAGTCTAACGATAACTTGTCTGAAGCAGATAAAGATAAACAAATTGCGGAACTAAATCAACAATTGGAAGCAATTAAATAATTGACAATTTTCCTTATTTTTAGATTAAAAATGCAGTCAGAAAATCCCTCTGATTATCTTTCGATTAATACAAATAGCCAGAGAATAATCTCTGCTGAAGTATCCCAGATGCTCGCGAAAGAAGATAAACGTGTCACGACAGGTAAAATTATCTTTCTGATAGCAACTGTTGTAATTCTGGTTTTTTCCTACAGGCAGAGCGAATTAAACTTTCTCCTGCTATTCCAACGTGGGGGAAACATGGTTGAATATATCAAATCTTATTTTCCTCCAGACTTTTCTTATTGGAAAACTTATCTAGAAGACACTTTAATTACAGTTTCGATGGGTATTTGGGGAACTTTACTGGCAGCGATCGCCGCAATTCCTCTATCTGTGCTAGCCTCAGAAAATGTCTGCCCTGTCTGGATTGTACAACCTACTAGAAGGCTTTTAGATGCTATGCGAGCAATTAATGAGATTGTCTTTGCTTTAGTATTTGTGGTAGCTGTGGGATTAGGACCTTTTGCTGGAGTTATGGCACTATTCATTCATACGACAGGAGCTTTAGGCAAATTATTCTCCGAAGCGGTAGAAGCGATCGAGCCTGGGCAAGTAGAGGGTGTTCGGGCAACAGGAGCAAGTAAGATACAAGAGATTATGTTTGGAATTATTCCCCAGGTAATACCTCTATGGACTTCTTTTACTTTGTATCGTTTTGAGTCTAACGTTCGTTCTGCTTCTGTATTGGGAATCGTTGGCGCAGGAGGAATCGGTGTTTCTCTCTACCAAAGTTTTCAATCTTTTGATTATGGTAAAGTCTGCGCTATCTTAATTATTTTAATTCTCGCTACCAGTATTATTGATACTATCTCAGCTAAGTTAAGAAATTGGCTAGTATGACGGTGTTACTAATTTAAAGTAACCGATAATTATACGATTCTTAGCTATCAGCTCTGTTTAAACCATGCCAGTATTTCTGAGCTAAAAGTATTGATATATGTTGGCAGTGGGTTGAAAAATTAATGAGAACTGCTATCAATAAACTGCCATTTTATCAAAGGGGTTTGAGGGCGATGAAACTTATACAAGGTCTTGTTTAGCGGGGTTGTCACCCCGCTAGATTATGGGAACAAAGATTTCAGCCAGCATTTTAGCCACCATTCTGACTAAGCATGGAATTGATGTTCAGATGCTTGAGGGAAAGGTTTATCCTCGATTTGCCATTTTGGAGTAGCTTCTTCGATCGTTTTCCTTCTGCCTCGGTGCGCTTGCCGTCTTCTTTCAAGACAAAGCCAGTTAAAAAAATTTAGGACTCTCAAAAAGAAAAATTTAACTTAAACTGGGAAATGCTACTAATCAATCCTGTCTATGTCTAATCGACATCAGCTTTCTAAACCCGACGCAGATATTACCAACTACGAATGGGAAGTTACTCCTCCCAGTGTCAAAATTGTGCTTCAACAATTAGAGCAATTTCTGCAACAAAAACAACAAACTCTAGAAAGAGTCAAAGCAGAAAATAATTGGTTAAGAGAACAACTAGATTTACGTATAGATAGACAAGCTAAAGTTCCTAAACCTCAACTACCAGAAGTAATTCTCTGGGCTACTATAGGTCTAATTCTAACTATTGGTGGCACTTTTATTCCTGCTTACACCATTGCTCTTCCTTGGCAGTGGGGAGAACAAGGGATGCACATTGAAACTTTGAGAGTTAGTTATCAAATTGGTGCAGTTTTATTAATAGGGTGTGTAGGGGGTAGTGGTGCTGCTTTCCTCTCTCAACTTGCCTATGTAGTTTTAGGTTTAACTGGTGTGCCTATTTTCGATCGTGGTGGTGGTTGGGAATATATTCTCGAACCTAATTTTGGTTATTTAGTTGGATTTATACTAGGGGCTTGGGTATGTGGTATTTTAGCTTTTACCTCAAAGGTTAAACTACGTCTTTTAGCTGGTAGTTCCCTAATTGGATTGTTAACCATCCACTTCATAGGAATTATTTACCTGGCAGTGCTAACTTATATTCCAGGCTTAAATAATGAGCTTAATTCCCTGGGACAAAATATTATTACTTATTCTTTTAATCCGTTGGGAGGACAATTAGCAGTTGTTTGTGCTATTTGCTTGATTGCCTATTTAATGCGTAAGATGATGTTTTCCTAAGGCTAGTTTCGATATTATTACTGATAGGGATCAATATCTACAATCACATGATAAACGCGATCGCAACTCAACTAAAATCCGTCATCGAGTCTGAAGAATTAGTACAAGTTACCGAAGCGGAAACTTATTGGCAAGAAAAAATTAGGCAAGTAGTAGTAGATTCTGCTGCTTCTGCCTACTTAGTTTTTCCGTCGACGGTAGAGAAGCTAGCAGAAATAGTCAAATGGGCAACCCAAGAAAAATACCGTATTATTCCTTGTGGCAATGGTAGTAAATTGGATTGGGGAGGATTAAGCCAAGATATACAACTGATAGTAAGTACTCAAAAATGCGATCGTTTAATTGAACACGCTGTAGGAGATTTAACTGTCACCGTAGAAGCGGGAATAAAGTTAACAGATTTACAAGCACAACTGCAAGCAACTAATCAATTTTTACCCATCGATCCAGCTTTTGGTGAACAAGCTACTATCGGCGGTATCCTTGCTACAGCAGATACAGGCAGTTGGCGAGAGCGTTATGGCGGTATCAGAGATATGGTATTGGGTATCTCTTTTATCCGTGGAGATGGAGAAATAGCCAAAGCAGGAGGAAGAGTTGTTAAAAATGTGGCTGGCTATGACTTAATGAAGTTATATACTGGCTCTTATGGTACTTTAGGAATTATTACTCAAGTTACTCTCCGTACTTATCCTCTACCAGAGGCATCCAAGACTATAGCATTAACAGGAGATTATGGTGCTATTGCCCAAGCAATGCAAATTCTACGTAATTCGGGATTAACTCCTACGGCTGCGGATTTGGTTTCTGCATCGGTAATAGATAAGCTAGGAATAGCCAAAAATCCTGCTTTAATTATCCGTTTCCAAACTATTAGCCAGAGTATAGCTCAACAAATATCTCAACTAGAATCGATCGCGCAACAGTTAGACTTACAAGTTAGCCATTATCAGGATATAGATGAAACTAACTTATGGCAGAGATTATCAGAAACAATCCGTTTTCCTAGCTCTGAGACAGCAATTATTGGCAAAATAGGAGTAATACCTACTGCTGCTGTTAATTTACTGCAACAGCTAGAAACAATTACAGCTAATCAAGAGTTAGTTATGATTCATGCTGGTAGTGGAATTGGGCATTTACAAATAGACAATATAGATGATGAGGCAACTTATTTAACTTTAATTGCCAAAATTCGCTCATTATGCCACGATAACGGCGGTTTTCTGACCATTTTGACAGCACCTAATTCAATTAAACAACAATTAGATCCTTGGGATTATGGCGGTAATACTTTGCCAATAATGCGGGCAATTAAACAAAAATTCGATCCCAACAATATTTTCAATCCAGGTCGTTTTGTTGACGGAATATAAAATAGTGAAAGAACAACAAATAACTAACTTCGATTTTAAAAATCCACCACAACAAGAACTAATAGATACTTGTGTCCATTGTGGCTTTTGCTTGGCTACTTGCCCTAGTTACCGTGTAATTGGAAAAGAGATGGATTCTCCGCGAGGCAGAATTTATTTAATGGATGCTATCAATAAAGGAGAAGCAACCATAGATGAAACTACCTCCCAGCATTTTGATTCTTGTTTAGGTTGTTTAGCTTGTGTCAGTACTTGTCCTTCTGGGGTAGCCTATGACAAATTAATTGCTGCTACTCGTCCTCAAGTTGAAAGAAATCAACCACGCACTTTAGCAGATAGATTGATTAGAACTCTTATCTTCAATCTTTTTCCTTATCCTAATCGCTTAAGAACTTTTCTTCCTTCCTTGTGGCTGTATCAGCAATCAGGACTACAAAAACTAATTCGCCAGACAGGAATTATTAAAAAAATATCTCCCCGATTGGCAGCAATGGAGTCGATCTTGCCGAAAATAACTACTAGCTCACTCTATGATAATTTACCAGAAATTATTCCTGCTCAAGGAGAAAAACGCTATCGTGTAGGGGTTATTTTAGGCTGCGTACAAAGATTATTTTTTGATTCTGTTAATGAGGCGACAGTGAGGGTTTTAACTGCTAATGGATGTGAAGTAGTCATTCCCAAAACTCAGGGGTGTTGTGCTGCTTTGCCCGCACACCAAGGACAAGAAGAACAAGCACAATCCTTAGCCAGACAAATGATTGATAGTTTTGCTAATACTGATGTAGATGCAATTATTATTAATGCAGCAGGTTGTGGACATACTCTTAAAGAATACGGTCATATTTTGGGAGATGATCCTCAATATAAAGAACAAGCTCAACAATTTGCCAATAAAGTTAAAGATGTACAAGAGTTTTTAAGTGAAGTTGGATTAACTGCTAAGCTATCACCTTTAACGGATAGGGAATTAAAGGTAGTCTATCAAGATGCTTGTCATTTGCTGCACGGACAAAAAATCAGTCTTCAACCTCGTCAAGTCTTAAGGCAAATCCCAGGAATAAAATTAAGCGAACCAATAGATGCTGCTTTGTGTTGTGGTAGTGCAGGAGTATATAATATGTTACAGCCAGAAGTAGCTGACGAACTAGGACAGCAAAAAGTCACTAATTTGCTTAATACAGGTGCAGATTTGATCGCTTCGGCTAACCCTGGTTGTTCTCTACAGATTACAAAGCATCTAAATTTACAAAATAAAAAGATCGAGATATTTCATCCTATGGAATTATTAGATTATTCAATTCGGGGTATGAAGTTAGGTCTAAATAGGATTAGTAAATAGTAATGGTTCATAAGATAGGTTTATAAATCTAAGATAATCATTATTAACAAAACTACGACAAAGGCAGTAGAAAGTAAAACACAAAAAGTTTGTAAAAAAGCAATTTTCTTGTTTGCCTTATCAAATTGATACTGCAAAGAGTAAAGTTGCTTTTCTAAAGTAGCGTATCTTTGATTACCTGACTGTTTATCACCTTTATTTTTATTAGGGTCATAAACATTTTTCATCTCTTCTAGCAGTTTAGATTGCTGAAACATAATGTTTTTCATTTGTTCTACCTCAGCAATATTGGACTGAGATTGAGCAACTTTATAAAGATATTTTTCAAGCAAACCTGGTCCAAGCTGGAAATATCCTTTATAAGCGGAAAAAATGGCATTAACTAATTCCTTAGCTGGCGTATTTTTTAAAAGATAGCCTTTTGCTCCTACCTGAAGAGCCGTATTTAGATAAGAATCTTCATCGTGAACACTAAGAATTAACACTTGGGTGTCCACAAACCTTTCTGTAATGATTCTTGTTGCTGTCAGTCCATCTAAAGCTGGCATATCAATGTCCATTAAGACTATATGAGGGCGAAGCTCTTCTACCATAGTCAGAGCCTGTTGTCCATCATTGGCAACACCAACTACTTCTAAACCTGGTTCTCCTTCTAAATAACCAACTAAAATTTCTTGAATTGTTTGTTGATCGTCAACTATAAGAACTTTGAGCATTGGATTAATTGAGGCAAAATTTTTATTTGATTGTTTATGTTATTGCAGTTTCCATTTAAACGCAGTATGGCGATTATCTGGCGTGATGAGATACAAATCATTTAAGTTGAGAGAACGAGAAAGGGTAAGAGAAATAAGATTGTAATTCTTTAATTCCTACTTAAAATTCTCTACTTCATTAAATTGAGTAAAATCGAGAATTGCTATAAACAAAATATCTTAATCTTTTTGATGAGTATCTCTATTTATTAAACAGCAAAATCCTTTAAAAGTATACAGATTGATGTGAGTACACTCTAAAAAAAAATCATAGGTTAAGACTGGAGTTGAGAATAAAGTTTGACTAATAAATCAAACAAAATAGCCAATTTTAAAAAATTGGCTAAAGCAAAGTAAAATCAAGCATTAGATGAAAATGATTTTCTCTAAATTACTGACAAAAACTGAAAATTTTTAGAAAAAACTATCTTTTTATCTAGAGAATGCTAAGAATGCGGTTTTGGAACTTGCTTAACTTAGCATTGTCAGTGAGTTCTAAGCTTACGAGAGCATTAAGAGACTTTGAATCTAACTCAGAACGCTGAAATTGTTTGTTTAGTACTTATGGACTAATAATAAAACCAGGATTTACATTAAAATAATGTAAGTCCTGGAGGTGTTCGAGAAGTATCTAAATACATAATAAGAAAATTGACGCGGAGGATCATCCGTAAATTGTCGTAATTTATGCTGCCTCTTCAGTCATTTATCTTAATATACATTTAAGCTTTATCCAAAATTCATGGGTTTTCACTTAAATGTCAACTAGATAACAAATTTTTCCAAGATTTTTTCAGGCTCTCAGCGATCGCGATTTGATTGTTTCTTTTTTCTTCAAGTAGATACAATATCCCATTCACCACTTCTCTGAAGGCTGTATCTTTTGATGCCTGCTTCTATTATGAAGTTTTGTTAAAACATTAATCCAACAAACATTATAGCAGTAAATTTTTAGTTTAGGACATTAGGTATCGGTTTAAAGGGAACAGGGAATGGGTAATAGAAAACGTCCTAAGGTTTTTCCGTAGTGCTATAGAATTTCATTTGGAAGGTTTACAAGAAGATGGTGAGCCGATTCCACAACCTAACAGTTCGATCGAATATGTTGAAGCAAAGATATAAGTATAAAATAATATTAATTAAATCAATAATCACCAAATAGTTTGAATATTTGAGAGCTTAATTCTACTATCTCTGCTAATTACTGGCACTTGAAAATATAAAGCAGTAGCAGCAATAATACGATCTGGTAATTCAGGAATTTGTGTTCTTTCTATTTGAGTAAGGGCTTTAACTATATTTCTATCTAGAGGAATTTCTGTTAACACGCTATCTTCTTTATCGATCGCATTGAGAAGATGTTCTAAAGAATTTAAAAATTATTTTTTAGTTTGTTTCCAATCGGGAGCATCCCACTTTTTGATTAGGCAGAAATACCTAAATTTATATCGCCATTCAAATAAGCACACCGAAGTTTTAATATTTGAGGCACATTGTTCCTATTCCATTGTCCGCCAATAATTTTTATTCTCGAACCAATTTGTTTAATCCAAGACTCGACAGAACCAGAACGGGGTTCACAAGCTGGCGAGGAGACCTCGCCAGACGACCCCTCACCAATGCAGATATTAAGTTGCCGATCAAGTTGATAATCAGGAATTCTAGATCGATGCTTGCGAAGATAATTCTGGAAATTTTTCGCTTCTTTCTTGTTTAATTGATTAAATTTGGCGATCACGCAGCGCCTGCGAAGCCGACCACGCAGTGCCAGGCGAAGCCCGATCGCATCTGCTTGTTCTTCTGGTGTCATATTTACTTGAGAAAAGTTTGTTTATTTGACACCATTTTACTCTAAGTATTTTTACTTATTGTCAAAGTGGGATGCTCCCTTGCTGTTTAATATCCAATAGATTGAATTTCCTCTAAAGACAAAGTTTTTTGTTGTAGTAATTCAATTATTATTTATCAATTGTCAATTATCAATTGTCAATTAAACTGTAACCCCTTCTAATTCATCTTCTGTTAAGTTGTATAATTCCCTTAACTTCTGCAACTTCTCTTCATCGGCATCCCAAAAACCCCGTCCATGGGCTTCGATCGCACGTCCTACAATGTTACGAAAGGCTTCAGGATTGGCATCTCGTAACTTTTTCGCCATTTCTGCGTCTAACATATAAGTATCGGCTGCTTGATCGTATACCCAGTTATCTTGGAAATTAGCTGTACCACCCCAACCAACTAAAGCAGTCATGCGTTGAGATATTTCGTATGCGCCACCGCTACCTTGATCCGCCATAGCATCTGCCCATTTAGGGTTGAGTAACTTAGTGCGGTATTCCATGCGAAGTAAATCTTTAAGCTTGCGGGGGTTAGTATCCTTAGAAAAACTTTCGACAAAAGAAGCTTCTACGGCTTTACCACTTTGTTTTTCTGCTGCTAATTTTAATCCGCCAGTGTTGCCATAATATTCTTGAATATCGGTTAAACCATACTCAACGGAATCAATTTCTTGCACGATTCTTTCACTAGTTTCTAGTAATTGAGTCAAAACTTCTGGTCTTGCTTGCCCTTTATCTTTTCGTCCATAACTAAACACATTACGGTTTTTCCAAGTACTAGCTAATTCATCGCCAGATTCCCAATTACCATCAACAACTTGGTCATTTACAAGAGAACCAAAATCACCAGCAGGATTAGAAAATAATCTAGCTGAAGCATTATCTATTCCTTGGTCTTTTAAAGCTAAATAATGTTTGCGAATAAAGTTATCTTCTGGTGATTCATCTGTTTCTGCTGCTCGTTTAAACAGGTCATCTAATAGTTCAATAATATTGACAAAAGTATCACGAAAAATACCTGAAAGATTCGCTAGTACATCAATACGAGGATGTCCTACTTCTTCAATAGGTTTCAACTCATACCGAACGATTCTACCAGTTCCCTCTTTAACAGGTTCAGCCCCAACTAATTCTAATAAAATCCCTAAAGATTCTCCTTTTGTTTTAATCGAATCCAAACCCCATAACATTACTGCTACTGTTTCAGGATAAGTTCCTTTTTCTTCTAAGTTTTGAGCAATAATTTTTTTACCAATTTCTTTTCCTCTTTCATAAGCAGCAGGGGAAGGCATTCTATAGGGGTCTAAAGCATGTATATTTCTTCCAGTAGGTAAAACACCAGTCCCATCTCGTAATAAATCTCCTCCAGGTGCAGGCGGAATATATTCCCCATTTAACCCTCGCAAAAGATTAGTCAATTCATCAGTGTTTTGTGCTAATAAATTACCGATCTTTTCAGCTTCTTCAATTTTATCGTGAGACGATTGATATTTTATTTCTAAGAGCTTTTGTGTTTCTACATCTTTAGGTAAAACAATATTATCAATCAAATCTGCTGATAATTCATCATCGAAATACGCCTCTAGATAGGAACGCAAATTTTCTCGATCGGGTGCTTCTCCTAAAACGTGCAAACCAGAAGAAAATAATCTTTGTTCTAATACTTGGAGATATTCGTAAACTTGGACAAAATATTCATTAATTATTCTTTTACTAAATAATTTGGCATTTTCAACAGTAAAAGCAATACCTTGTTTTTCTCCTTCATTAAATCGGCAATCTCTTTCTAAACCAGCATCAACAATCTTCTGGCAAATAATATTTCTGAGGGCAGAGTTTTTTTCAGGATCTTCTCTATATTCTGAAATCAATTCCCGTAAAGAAATTAATTCTTTGTATAATCCAGCCCGTCCGTAAGGAGGTACGTTATGAGAAATTAATACTCCGTATCCTCTTCTTTTTGCCAAAATCGATTCTGAAGGATTATTAGCAGCATAGATATATAAATTAGGGATATTTCCTAACAGAATATCCGACCAAGAATAACCAGTATTTCCTAAAGGAGAGCCAGGCAACCATTCTACTGTACCGTGCATTCCAAAATGAACGATCGCATTAGCTTCAAAATCATTTTGTAACCATTTATAAAAAGCAGCATACTGAGGATGAGGGGTTAAATCTTTCTCAAACATTAACCGCATGGGATCGCCAGATATACCTAAAGGTGGTTGTACTCCAATCCAAACATTTCCTAATTGAATACCCCCGACATGAAAATCATCGCCATAGGTTTTAATACCAGCACCCGTTAAGGATTTCCATTGTTTTTCTACTCTAGTTGTTAATAAGTAACCCAACCATTTTTCTAGAGTACGGACATTAATGGTTACTTGTCCATTCCCATCAGTTTTCACTCCATTTCCAGTAAATTCTGTAGTGGCTAAACGTAAATCAGTTTCATCAGCTTCTTTGACTCTGTTAATTATTTCTTCGCCATCTTCTGGTAATTTACCAACATCATAACCTTGTGCTTGTAATGCTTGTAAAAACTTAAGTAAACTTTTAGGTACGTTTAATAAAGCTGCTGTTCCTGTTGCACCATAGCCAGGAGGAAAACCATACAAAATAATGGCAATTTTTCGCTCTTTAGGTTGAGTATTTCTAAGATTAATCCAGTTTTTTACTCTGCCCGTTAATCTTTGTAATCTTTCAGGAATAAGATAGATATCTTCTCCTACTAAACCACCTAAAGGTACAGTATCGATCGCGCCGTCTAATTCTGGCAAGGAATATAAAACTACACTTTGTAAGCCACCGATTCCTTGTCTTGTCCAAGAGTGAATATCTTGAATTAATAAAGGTGCTGCTACTATATAAGGAATGTTCTTAGCAGAAAGAATTCTTTTTGCCACTTCTACTTGTCTTCCTGCTTCCATTGAACCAGCAGGGCCACCAACTAAAGGAAAACCAATAGTAGAAATTATCGCATCAACTTTTACTGCATCTTCAGACAAAGAAAGTATTTCTTTATTTCCTTTTTTTCTTTGTTCTTGTTCGTAAGTAGTAGTCATCCAGTCTCTAACCGCAACATGACCTTCTACTCCGTTAATAAATATAGGTAAGGGAACTAAACCTTCATTTTCAAAATGTTTAATTAATTGCGGAATATAAGGCTGTTTAGTAATTACGTGTTTGCGATATAGTAATATCCCAATTACGGGTTGTAAGGGCGAACGGCCGTTCGCCCTTACATGATTGTGATACCAATTTAAATAATCCTGTGGAGAGGTGAAATATCCCTGATATTTGGGATGCAGTAAACCCATATTGGGTGTTTCAATTGCTGGAGGAATTTCCCCGACTTCTAAGCCTAGATATTTCTCTGCAAGCGTCCAACACATAGAAGCAACATTTTCTGTACCGCCAGCATTCCAGTAACCATAGATAATTAACCAGTTACGTAAATCTTGTACTTTTTTGGCAGGGATAAATTTAAGTAATTTGGGTCCTGTTTTTAAAAAGCTAATATAACCAGCCAGTTTGTCTTCTTCTCTACTATTACTAAACTTGCTGAGGATAAATTTAACTGGTTTGGGCATTCCCTTGGGTTTGTCACCAATAACAAATTTCCCTATCTGGGTTAAACTCATCAACTCCAACGCCGACTCAAACACCAGTCTGATGGGAATATCTTTTACTCTTTCCCGCAACCACATCACTTGGTCATAGTCAAAAATAAGACTAGCAAAGAAAACATCAGCTGTTTGAAGAGCAGATTCAACTTTTTCTGCATCTGTAGCAATATTAGTATCACTAAAAACTATTACTTCTAAATCTGGACACCTTGATGTAACGACTTGGGCAGCTCGACGATATAAATCACTATTAAATGTTTCAAATCCAGTAATTAAGACTATACGTTTTTTCATCTTGCCTTACCATTAAAGAATAGCTTTTCTATTAAGTATTGTAACGATTATCAAAGATAATGAGACAATAGTGATTGTAAATGACGATCGATATTTAT
>JAAUYH010167156.1_pt1 | contig 29541 bp, 30 predicted proteins | sample 7278061 | NCBI WGS metagenome assembly JAAUYH01 (sample SAMN14350203, study PRJNA611818) | marine sediment metagenome | isolation source: surface marine sediment (0.6m) | place: French Polynesia: Moorea | collected 2018-08
AGGTTTGATGATAACGCGATCGCGCCATTCATATTTTTCTAAACCTTTTTCTAATTCTTGAATTAGGTGTTGTCCTCCTGAGAGTCCGTGTTTTTTGTTTTGATTCTCAGAAAATCGACAAAGGCTACAAACGAATAGGGTGTGTTGAGTCATGCGTGCTTGAGAAACCCTGCCGCTTCAGCGCAGGGAGGAACAACACAAGCCCACTAAAGTTGGCAGTAAAATACTTGCTTTTTAATTTGATTCGCTATATAGTTGTGTTCATAGCGAGTTAAGTTATCATGTACGCCACTCAAAAGAATCAACTCAGAAGACTCAGCCAACAGGAATTTATTGCCTTGTCTGCTTTGTGTCGTTTGAGTAAAAATCTTTTTAACCTGGCGTTGTACGAATCTAGACAGTATTTCTTTGCTCAAAGAAAACGTCTCTCCTATGAATCTAACTACCATCTTTGTAAGCAAAATGAGAATTATCGTTTGCTTAATACCGATATCGCTCAACAGACTATGAAGGTAGTAGATAGAAGTATGCGGTCTTTCTTGGGTTTGCTTAAGGCTATCTCTGTTGGCAGATATGAGCAAAAACCACAACTGCCTAGATACTTGCCCAAAGAAGGATATTTCACTCTGATTATTCCTCGAATCAAACTCAAGGAGGGAATATTTGCTATTCCTATGTCTCGCGAGTTTAAAAAAGAATATGGAGAAGTTAAAATCCAACTGCCAGAAAGGCTTAAAGACAAGGAACTTAAGGAGGTACGAATACATCCCAAATACTCGGCTCGATGGTTTGAGATTGAGTATATATATGTTGATGAGAAAGTAGAAACATCTGTCGATCCTAGTAAGGCTATTGCTTTGGATTTGGGAGTTGATAATTTGTGTGCTTGTATCGATACTGATGGGCATCAATTTTTGATTGATGGAAAACGAATTAAAAGCATTAATCGTTGGTACAACAAACAGAACGCTTATCTTCAGTCTCTCAAGGATAGGCAAAGCATAAAGTCTTTTACAACTAGACAAGCAAGACTCTACCAATGGCGTAATAACTGCGTTCGAGATTATTTGAATAAGGCAGCAAAAATAATAATTGACCATTGCCGAACACATCAAATAGGTAAGTTGATAGTTGGTTATAACCCAGGTATTAAACAAGAGATTAATATTGGACGCACTAATAATCAGAACTTCGTTCAGATACCTTTTTGGCAGTTGAGACGAAAGCTTGAAGCACTCTGTTCTCGATATGGAATTGAATACTTGGAGCAAGAAGAGAGCTATACCTCGAAAGCCAGTTTTTACGACCGAGACGAGATACCTGTATACAATGCTGACAATCCCAGTAAACATAAGTTCTCTGGTAGAAGAATAAAACGTGGATTGTACAGAACTAAGGATAAACATTTAGTATCTAGCGATATTAATGGTAGTGCCAATATTTTGGCTAAATGTATGCACAGACTCAGTTTTGAGCGAGTGAGTAGCGGGTTTTTGGCTAACCCTTTAAGGATTTTTATCTCTTAAGAATCTCCGTCACTTTTAGTGCGGAGAGTGTCAATAAATCCAGATTCTAATAATTTTGGTACACCAGATGTAACTTTTGACCTATCTTCTGAATTTGATTGGGATTTAAGGATAGATTTTGGTATAGCTGCTGATGCACCTCTGTACACGATAGAACGAGACTCTACAGAAATTAACTTTGTTGCGAATCTTGGACTGACAGGTGCTGCTACTTATGTCGATTCTGCTGCTAGCATTGACGTTACTTCTACTAACACGACTGTACCCGAACCTTCCACTATCTTTGCTTCCTTAGCATTTTTAGCAACAATGACGATGCTAAAAAAAGATCGACCAACATCGAATCCATCTGAATTTCATCTTTGTTAAAATTTACATAAATATGAGTAAAATTAACAATTTGAAAAACATATTTATATTTGGTTACAATATGGTGAAAGCAAATATAAATAAAAATAAAGATAATATATGTTGTCTCAACCAATTAAACCGGAAGAAGAAAATAAGCTAAGAAATATCAGTTTTGAACAAAGCGAAACCATTGAACAGAGCCAAAAAATAGGATTTACTAGATATGCAGAAATCCTTAATGGTCGTCTAGCTATGATTGGGTTTATTGCACTCTTAGCGATCGCTGTTCTCAACAAACACGGTATTATTACTTCAGTTATTAACTCGTAACTACATTAAATCTAGCCATCTAGAAAATCACTCAAGACTTCATCTGGTTCATCGAAGGGGTCTTTTTTTTTGTCCTTGCTAGAGCTATGTTCAGGTTCAAGAAAATCCCATAAAATTTCATCTGGTTCATCATCAGGCATATTTTCCCAATCTGACTCACTAATGGGCTGATTTAGCTGCTTTTTCTGAGCTAAGATATCAAAATAATCAGACAATATTTGCACAAATGCCTCAGATTCAGTTACTTGATGAGACTTGGCAAAATCCAGAAGTCGATCGTAAAGTGCTTCAGGAAGAGAAGTTACAACTTGTTTCATATTCATACAAGTGTTACTTAAGTATTAAGTGAAAATTAACTCCTTTACAGGATAGCGCGGGCTGTCGAAAGTTGCGCTCTTGATACTTAAATTGGATAAATTAAATGTAATATTGCTCAGGGACTTGTCTGGAAATTATACACGGGAGTTACCCCAAGAGCTAACTTCGTACTTATGTTGAGATAACACTATCCCTGTAATGGCGGAGAATAAAATCCAACCCATAGTATTAATCCTTAAGTCAAAAATAGTAACGTCTAGCAAATTAAAGAGAATAAAGCTAGTAAAAGCAATTATATAAGTGAAAAAGATTAAGCGATCGCCTAACAAATCACTAGATTCTAAGCCATCACTTTTACTAAGATCATTACTTCGGCTAACTAACAAAATACTTTGCATCATCACCCAGCCTACTATAACCGCTAAAATTAGCATACCAACAACACCTGTTTCGGTAGTTAACATCAAAAATAGACTATGGGGATGTCCAAACCAGACATTCATTTTTGCTTGATATAAAGGAGTGAAATTTCGCAAACCCCAACCAGTAAAAGGGCGTTGCTGAATCAAATCTAGACAAAATTGCCATTGAGTGATGCGTAAAGTTTCTACAGGACGGATATAAATCTCATCAGCTAATCTCGCCCAGAAATAAGCGGGAACAATCTTCCGTAACCATGGTTGTCCCCAAGAAGGGCCAAAAGATGCCCAACCGATAGCAGTAGCAGCAGCAATCACAGCATAGACAAGCCACCGCCACCCCAAATATAAAGCAAAAGCAAGAGAACTAACAAGAGCAATTCCCCAAGCATTACGAGAACTGATTAAAATTAGAGCGATCGCGCTACTAACTACAATTACAATTAAAAATAATAAAATCCAGACTTTTTGTTTATCTTTACTTAAATACCAATTCTGATAAGTTGCGATCGATAATCCTAATCCCAAGTTTAAAACCAGTAAGAGATATATAGCCAGAAAATTAGTGTAGATAAATACCGAAGACATTCTGCCTGGGGGTACTCCTTGGGGAATCAATTCCCAACCCAGAATATTAGGAATTGACCAATTAGCATACATTTGACCAATACCCAGAATTATAATGGGCAAGGATGGTATTATTAGCAGCCAAGCTAACCTTCGTAGCTGAGATGGTTGCTTAAACAAAATACTGAGGGCAGCAAACAAAAAGAAAAAGGGCAATAAATTAGCTAATCCTAACCAAGATTCTACTGGTTCATAAGCTAAGCCAGAAATAACTATTAACCACAAAGCAAAAACTGCCAGTCCCCAGTTAAGAGGATTATTAATTATCTGATGATACCGATTTAGCCAAATGCTAACTAAAACAATAACTAAGCCAATTACTCCGACAAGAGGAATAATCGGTAAAATTAAAACACTTATTTGAAAACATTGCCAAGTCCAATGATTAGATGGATTAGGAACTGAAGATAGAGGCTCAATAATAACTTTTATTCTCCTGATATAACTACGGTAGGGACGTTCCATGGAACGTCCCTACCTGATAATTGATAACTGTTAATTGTTAACTAATTAATAAGCTGGAGCCCAATATTCACCACGAGTAAGACGAATTTGAGCTAAGGTAAAAATAGTAGGAATAATCCGACTGTAATTAGTAGAAATTGCTTTCCAACCCAAATCGGCAACGAAATAACCCCACATCATTGGACCTAATAAACTGAATACAGTTCTTACTGTGCCATAACGGGCTAAAGCAGAGGTCATACCTCTTTTCGCTGTTTGTAATACTAATTTGTTTTGTATACTAGTTGCTGCTGCTACACTACCTTGAACCACAACCGTTTTTGCTGCCTGATAACTAGCAAAGTGCATAGCAAACTGTCGAGCAATATGTTTCAGTAGCCATCGTTTAAGAAGAGAACTGATTGCAACTATGCTACTATCTTTAAGGAAAATATTTAAGGGATTGTGTTGTAATTGTACTGGTAAAGGTTCAGGAAGATTTGATTGAGAAAGAGATTGTTTGATTTTTGCCGTTAAAGACCGCTTTTCTCTTCTAGGTAAACGTTTAAAAGCTTTATCTACCAAATGTAAAAATATTTCTGCTTCAATATCTGTAGTACTCATTTGCTGAGAGTAGGGGATTTTCAGATAACGGCAGACTTGAATTACTATATCTCGATAGCTAACTTCTTGAGTACGCCCCTTAAGTACAGTCATTCCGTCAGCAGCCAAGTAACGAAATCTCTTTTCTAGAGAATCTAGCCATGTTTGCCAATCTTGACTCTGAACATCTATCGGTTCTGGGGTTTGCCAATAATCTAGGGGATTAAAACGACGACAGAATAAAACTTGCGTTATTTGCTGTAGTTCTTCTTCTGTTGCCAATTCTAATGCAGTTCTTAGTTCATCCAATTTATTATCCTCCAACACTTTGGCGGAAGCTAATTTTGCAAAATGATATATCTTATAATAGAGAAACTATCATATTTATAGTCTAAATAGCAGTAATCTAGATTTACTTTCTGAGCAAATCTCAATCTTTTTAGTTAAAAATTCTGGGCTAATCCCAATCCACATACAATTCCCAATCCAATTGTCACCAAAAAATTAATTGTTGTTCTCTGCATACTAAAGCCTTGAAATTGTAAGTAGTTAGCTAAAAAATAGGCAAAAGTTATAGCTTGTATTAAAACAATCGCGCAGCAAATAGCGATCGCTTCTTGGATACCTAAAATTAAACCAGCTACAATTACTACAAAAGTAGGAATAGCAACAACTATAGCAGTTATATTTCTTTTGCTGGCAATTTCTTCGCTGCTATTACTTATAACTATTACACCCATCTCAATTATGGTTATCACGATCGCGCCCATAATAGCAATAACTAGATTGAATAAAGAAAGCTCTACTTTATGAGCAGTAATACCTATCGCCAATATAGAAGCAGTAGATAAGCCAAACATCGCCATTCTACCAACGACAGAAAAATTTAAATTCCAGGATTGTTTTGCCAGTAAAGAAAACCAAGAAGTATTAGTGGTTAATTCTGGGGTTAAATCAATCGAATCTAAAGATTTTAAAGCTTCTGTAGCATTTTTAAATCGATCGCGTAATTTTGGCTGTACCATTTTGGTTAGCCAGCGAATAAATTTAGGGTTGAGATGAGACAACAAAGGTTTAAATTTTAATTGGTAGGGATTATCTGGGGTTACGAATTGCTGAAGATCTAGAGCAGTTTTACCGGTTAATAAACAGATAATAGTTACTCCCAGACTATATAAATCTGTAGCTGTATTCGGTGCGATGGCTTGTTCGGGAGGGATAAAACCAGGTGTACCTTTCAAGACACTACTAACAGCAGTTTCTTGGTTACTATGACTAGCCAAACCAAAATCAACTACGTATACATTCAGGCGATCGTCTACCAAGATATTGGCTGGTTTAAGGTCACAATGAATTATGGGTGGAGTTTGTTGTTGCAAATAAACTAAGATTTCCAGAATTTTAGTAATAATTATTTTGATTTGGTCTAAAGTTAAATCTTGTTTAGCTTGAAGAGATACAGTATCTTTATATTCTTGAACTAAGCAAAAACCATTATCAGTTTCTAGACTATCCAGATAACGGGGAATTCCCGGATGATCTAGCTGTTGTAATAGCTTAATTTCTCTCTCGTAAGCCTTATATCCAGACCAACTAGAACCCACGGTAGCAAAACAAAACTGTTTAATTACTACTAATTTTTCTGTTGAGAGTTCGATCGCTTTCCAGGTAATTCTGCCCCCTTCACGATTTCGTCCTAATTCTTCCCTAATTTGGTATCCATATTCAGTAAAATCAGGAATATCTTGCATAATATTTTCTCTATCAATAATTACTTTTGTCGCAAGTAACTTAGTAAGACCAATTAAATTATGGTCGTAGACGATAACCTATACCCCTAACTGTCTCAATTAAATTGTTGCCCAGCTTTTTCCGTAAATGACCAATATAAACGTCAACTATATTAGAGCCAGGATCGTAATCATATCCCCAAATGTGATCGAGTAGCTGCTGTCTGCTCATTACCTGCATGGGATGACGCGCAAGAGTTTCTGCTAAGATAAACTCTCTTGCTGAAAGCTCTATTTCTTTTTCTCCCAGCCAAATCTGGCGTGTTAATAAATTTAGAGTAATATCACCGATTTGCAGCTTATTGTCTACCTTAACAGTTGGTTGATTAACTTTACGTAATTGCACTCTAATTCTTGCCAGCAATTCTTCAAAACGAAAAGGCTTGGTAATATAATCGTCTGCTCCTTTTTCCAATCCTGATATTTTATCGTTCAATCCGTCCCGTGCTGTTAGTACAATTATTGGTAGCGTTTCACCACATCCGCGTATTTCCCTGATTACTTCCATTCCGTCCATATCAGGAAGTCCTAAATCAAGAATTAAAAGCTCAAAATTTTTACTACTGGCTATATTAATAACTTCCCGTCCGTGTCTAACGACAAGAGTTGTGTATCTTTGTGCCTGTAGTCCTGCTTCGATAAACTCCGCGACGCGGGGATTGTCTTCGGCGATTAGAATTCGGTTCATCCACTGCCTCCTGAGAACTCGGAAATACAATTGTAAAAGTAGACCCCATACCCAGGGATGAGTCCAATTCAACCCAACCATTGTGTGCGGTGACAATAGCTTCTACAATGGATAATCCTAAACCCGCTCCTTCTTCAGAAGAATAGCGATCCCCATCACTAGCACGAGCAAAGCGATCAAAAATTCGTTCTTGGTCTTCGGTCGCAATACCCTCTCCAGTATCACTTACCCACAAGTAAGCATAATCATCCCGCACTGCCGAGCCTAAAGTAATAGTATCATTTTCTTGGGTGTGCCTGACAGCGTTTTGGAGCAGATTCATAACTGCTTGAGTTAAACGTCCCTTATCGATCGCCACTGGACTTAAACCTTTTGATTCTAGTTGCCAGTTCCTTTTTGCTAAAGCTTGGGACTTAAAATACAATTCTTCTGTAAACCAGTCTAACTCTTCTAGCTTGATACATAAAAAGTTGGGTTGTTCGGCTTTAGCAATCAGCAGCAGGTCATTAACTAAGCGGTTCATCCGACTCAGTTCATCGGTGACTAGATCGATCGTTTCAGACTGCTTTTCAGGTCGGTACTTGAGGATTTCTAAATGACCTTGAATAACTGTAATTGGTGTTCTTAATTCATGTCCTGCATCTTTGAGAAACTCTTGCTGGCTCTCAAAAGCTGAGCTTAGGCGATTTAGCATAGCATTGAAAGTAGCACTTAGTTCGGCAATTTCATCGTTTCCTACCACTGTAATGCGCCTTGACATATCGGTTTGCGTAATCACACGAGCCGTTTCTGTGACTTGACGTAAGGGATATAAGACTCTTCCTGCTGTTACCCAGGCGATCGCAAAAAAGAGGATGGAAACAACAGTGGCTACCTTAATTACCAAAATAACTGTTTCGGTTCCCGTTTGATAATCTGACCTGGCATCACGAAGAGCAATTACAACTCCCTCAACACCATTAATTTCAATTGGTTTAGCCACATAATAGATCTGTCTATCAAAGACAGCCAACTCTCCATGGGTTAAGCTAGGAACTTTTGCCCATTCTTCAAGCAAAGTGGAATTGTGGGCGATCTCCTTTAGTAATGGCAATTGACTATCATTAAAAATTTTCCCGTTTATCAGTGCCAAGATATATTTATCTCTAGCAGGAACGTGAAGGGGTAAAACTTTGTTAATAATAGCCTCTGGCTGTGCAGACTGGTTGTTAACAAGCTGCTGTTCAACTAAGCGATCGAATTTACCAACCTCTGCTACTAAAACTTCTTGAGTTCGACTTTTTAAAATATTACAGAAAATATGATGAGTTACCACTACTGAAACCAAGACAGTACAAGTGGTAAGCAAAAAATACCAAGCTAAAATACGAAAGCGGACACTAGAAAAAATTCGCCGTTTAGAAAATCTTGATGTGTTTTGGATTGACTCTTTTTTTTTGCGACCCGAAAAAATATGTACTTTCATTTTATTTTTTTTATATTTCATTCCTAGATTCAGCAACGCCAAAAACCTGAATTAATTAGGAAACAGATGTGAGCCATGATTGAACGACCGCTTGATTTTGTTCCATCCATTGGGTTGCAGCTTCACGAGGAGATAAACCCTCGACATTAGTAAGGTAATCCATTGCGGTCACAGCATCGACTCCCAAAGAGATACGGTTTAGGGTTTCTAGAGTGTTACTAGGGATGCGATCGCTGAAGGCTTGAGTAACTAATAAAGAGCAGCGATCGGGAGAGGGAAATACACCCAAAGAGTCATCTAAACGTCGAATCTCAAATGCTTGGTTGAGATATTGCGGTTGCCATAAAGGAATAATTACCCCATTTTCTGCTTCCACTCCTTGCTCAAAAGCACCCACCCATTCCTGTTCCGTGCCAGTGCGAAACTCATAGCCAGCAGCTTCTAGATTGTAGCGAGACATAACTTCTTGTGAAAGACGAGTAATACCTGCTCCTGGACCAATTCCTTGAATAACTTTATTCATACTAGCAGCAACTTCAGGGCGGGCAAGATCGGCAATGGATTGAATATCTTCGGGTAAATAGTCGGGTACACCCCAGAAAAAGCGTGCATCGTCATAAAGCGGTTCTAGTGTAGTCGCTTGTATGCCATATTCTGCAAACAAAGGTCCATGTCCAGTGGGAAGCCAAACGGCCACCAGCATATCTAAATCTCCTTGACCTAAGACAGGGAAAATCTCAGCATGAGGTCCTTCTATTATTTCCACTTGATGACCCAAGGATTCTAAAACATTTTGTACTACCCCACCGACAACTCGATAAAAAGACAACCCTACAACACCCATGCGAACTGTAGAATTGTTGGCAGCTTTTAGTAATGAAGTGGGTTTTGCGATCGCTCTTAGCGTCTTTCTTCCTGGTAAGTCTACGCTGAAAGCAGCCGAGGCACTAGCTAGGGCAGCGAATTTGAAAAATTGACGGCGACTGGATAAAGGGGGAAAATTAGGAAAATTTAGCTGTGAATTGTTTTTATTGAAGTTACTCATGGTTAATCCTTTGCTAAAATTGCTTGTGATTAAGAGATAGTTTGTCAAAAAATAATTAAGTTGATAATTTTATTAAATCTAAATTAAAGCGATCGCTTGGGGGATAATCTGTATTAGCTTGATTTAATCCGTCGTTTAGTAATTCGTCGCCAAAACCCTTTCACTACTTTTCGCCGATCAAGGGCGTGCAAAATAATAAAAGCAAAGAAAGTATAAGCAAGCCAGAAATGAAGATTTCTACCTAGTTCAACCAAAGCACTATTTTGTGGAAATAGATCGGGCAAGGTTATTCCTAAAAAGCGCACGTTTTTGCTCTGAAAAGAGTTAGAGAAAAAGAAGCCACTAATAGGAACAGCCCACATAAATAGATAAAGAGAAGTATGTAGAGCAAATTTTTGCATCCATTCAGGGCTATACTTAGGCAAACGCTTAGTATACTTCTTCCACCATACCCGCAACAGAGTCAAAATTCTCCAGGTTAATAATGCCATTGTCAGTACTCCCACAGTTTTATGAAAGTCATAAAGAGGGTTGCGGACAAAAAAATCTCTAGGTAAACGCGCCATAAAAGCTCCACCAACAAAAAGGATGATGTAGCAGTAAAACATCCACCAGTGAATAGACATTAAATGTTTAAAAGCCGAGTTTTTCTTCGGTTTGATAGCTCTTGAAGCTTGACTCATTGTTTTTCTTTACTGAAGTTGTCTTAGGGTAATACAACTTCAGTTTTATTTATGAATCTAAAGTAAGCATGAAACTTCTATGAAAGCTTTTTTAGACTTTTCCAATTAATTCTGAGCTACTGAAAGCCAAAGGTCTGTCTCTTAAACTTGGTTTAAGAGTTTGTAAGCTCCACCACACCTAATTAACAAGCCGAAGGTGAGTTAATAGGTGACGGGTAGTTTATGCCATATACTCAGATGCCACAATCATTGAACCAATACCTTCATTAGTGAAGATTTCTAATAGCAAAGCATGGGGAATACGACCATCAATAATGTGCGCTGCTTTGACTCCTTGAGCCAGCGATCGAACACAACAACTAACTTTAGGTATCATACCTCCAGATACTACTCCTTTTTCAACTAATCCTCTTGCTGTTTTAATGTCTAATTTGGTTAGTAACGTAGCAGGATTGGTATAGTCTTCTAAAATTCCTGGGGTATCAGTCAGTAAAATCAGTTTTTCTGCATCTAAAGCAGCAGCTATTTCTCCCGCTACCGTATCAGCGTTAATATTATGAGCTTGTCCTTTTTCATCGGCTGCAACACTAGAAATTACTGGTACATAGCCATTATTGACTAAGGACTGAATCAAACGAGGATCGACACTGGCAACTTCCCCTACAAAACCAATACCCTCTTTGCCTACATGACGAGCCGTAATTAGATTACCGTCTTTCCCGCATAACCCCACAGCAGACGCACCAGCTTGATTAATTAAGGATACTAATTCTTTATTAACCCGACCAACTAAAACCATTTCTACTACATCCATGGTGGCAGCATTAGTTACTCGCAAACCATCTTTGAATTGTGGTTCGATATTGAGTTTTCCCAACCAACTGTTAATTTCTGGTCCACCACCATGAACTAAGACAGGACGTACTCCTACAGAAGCAAGAAAGACCACATCACGAATTACTCTATCTTTCAAATTACTATCTTTCATGGCTGCACCACCATATTTGATTACAATAGTGCGATTAGCAAACTTTTGAATATAGGGTAAAGCTTCACTTAAAACGCGGACACGGGTAGCTTCTGTTTCTTTAATGTATTCGCTCTCGCTGACCATAGGGATTGTTGTTTAGAGTATGACTAAGAATTATCTATTTTAGAGTTAATAACGCTGGGAATTAGTTCGATAATTTGAGTTACTATATCCTCTGGATTTTGGTGATTGTCTATTTTAATATGTAAATCTGCTTGAGCATAAAGAGGACGACGAACTGACCATAAAGATTCTAAGTTAGAAGCCAGAGGTCTACTTTGGTCGGTGCTTAGACGCTCTTGAATTATTTTGAGGTCTGTATCTAACCAAATAATTAAACCTTGACGTAGATAGCTCCAATTCATTTGCCTTTGAATGATACCACCTCCAGTAGCGATCGCGCTTCTGATATAAGCAGATACCTCATTTAAAATTTTGCTTTCCAGATCCCGAAAATTTTCTTCTCCCTCTTCAGCAAAAATTTCAGTAATTTTTTTTCCTGCTACAGCTTCTATGGCTTCATCTGTGTCAAGAAAACGATAGCCTAATTTTTGGGCTAATATCTTACCAACAGTGGTCTTTCCTGTTCCCATCATGCCAATTAGATAAATATTAAGTCCTTGAAGCAAATCTTCCATCGTCGTTTTTTAGATTTAGATATCAGACCTTTAAATTATCAAATTTAGCTTCTTAAAGATATTTTAGTTTTCTTTACATTATTGGGTTTTCAATGTCAAGGGATATGGTCTTTGTATAAACAGTGATCTAGTTTACTGAAGATTTACAAAAGCTTCATTAAAATTAAATAGAGAAGTAAATTAGACGATAAAAATATTTGAAAATTAAAGATTGTTTACTTAATTAAGCAGATATTTATATTCCCAACATATTAATATTCAGTATTTATACTTACAAGGCGAAATTTTAAATGAAAGTAAAGTCAGTACAATTAATTAGAGAATTAGCGAAGCAAGCTTTAACAACTGGATATCTAACAATAGAAGCAGAAGAGAAATTACGGATTCTTCTCAGAGGAAAATATGAGATGGAAGATTTTGAAGCTTTTATAAAGCTGCAGCAAGCAGCAATGCTTGGTCTAGTCAGGCAAGAATCCAGAGAATTACTCCCCTCCTCTGAAAGTTAATTGTTATTGTTTAAATCCATTCCTCATCATCATCCTGTTTATTGTCAATCTGCTCATTATTAGTTGTACGTGTAGATGGATTGATTACCCGATAGTTGGCATCGTAAACTCGATCGACGTTCTGTTCTTTACTTTCATTAGCTGGACGAGATTTATAAGAATAAGTAGTATCAGAACTTTGAGTTTTTTGGGGATGGGGGGGGGAATTATAACTCGTCTTATCTTTAACTTGCCTATTTGTTGTGCGATCGCTAATCTTTTCTGGACTTGATTCTTCTAGATTCCAATCGTCATTACTATTATCATCTTCCCAATCCGATCGAGTGGTAACATTATCAGCAGATGTTGGATTTACTTTAGTTTTAGTCTCTACTGAAGATCGCTCAATAGGTCGAGTTGATGGGTTAGATGTTTTCGTCTCATTAAATTTTGTTTCTGTTTGAGAACTTCTCGATACATTGTTTCCTGAAACATAAGAAGTTGAAACAGAAGACTTACTTTTACTGGAGCTTTTGTTACTAAGATAATTAAGTGATTGCCAAATAAGACTAGTAATCACTCCAATTAAAGTAAAGATAAGCATCCAGATAGCTAGAGGTAGTTTGGGTGTTTGATAAAAACAAGACTGATTAACATCCGCACAAAGTAATTTGAGAGATAAAAGCTCTTGATTTTGCCACAAAAAAAGGCTTAAAAACACTAGAACTAATAATAGTAAAAATATTTTGAGGCGATTGAATGACATAATTTTTAGGGACTTACATTACTGATCCCAATTATAGAAAGAAATTATAACGGTTCTTATTTGAGTAAAGTGTACTCTGGTTTTTGTTAATGGTTGATGGTTGATTTTTACTCTCTACTCCCTACTCCCTCCTTATAGTGTTCTGTCAAGTAATTAGTTATAGGTAAAACTATTGCAATTGTCTTCCTTGTCTCCTTGTCTCCCTTGTCTTGCCTCAACCCATCAATTTAAAATTGACAGGCTAATAGGTAGATAAATTCTAATCAAAGGGATAGACATAAGCATACATACCTTCTTCTTTTAGACTAGCGACAAACTCTTCTGCTTGACTTTTTTGTTCAAAAGCTCCCAAATAAATAAATATGCCTTGAGGAAAGTTAACCAAAGAGACTTGTTGTACTTGAGCTTTCGCTAACTCCAAAGAGCGATCGCCTGCGTATTCAGTTAGTATGTAATAGTAATCCTCACTGTTGGATAGTAAAGGATGTGCAGCATAAGTAGGTATGTAGCCCTCATGCTCTTCAGTTATAGATTTTGTTGCTTCTGACTCTTTTGTTTCTGGTTCAGGAGGAGATATAGTACTCAAAGTACTTAAGTTAAGCTCGATAAATTCTTTAGCTGCTAAGTTAGCTCCTGTCGATAATTGTTCAGAAGATAGCGGTTTAGCTGCTTTTATCACCTCTTGACGATGCAGCAATACAAAGGTAGCAGAAACTAGATTTGCTACAAGGACAATTATCATAGAACTAATCGCCCAGGGATTAAGTAAAAGATTTCTTCCCTGGTTTTTTTCTGGCGTAGGAGATAATTGCTCTTCTAAAATACCATCCAGATAAAGTTTTGCCGGACTTAAATAGCCATTAGGATTCTTCTTGGGTGGATTAAATAGATTAATTTCATGCTCAGGAAAAGGTTGATGAATTAAGCTAGACTTTTTTTCGGACAGAGAATTCGATTGCTGAGACATAATTTCCCTTATCAATTTAATGATATCGATCGCCTTATAAGAGTGACGAGAATACTTGACGATCTAGCTTAACCTCTGCTTAAAAAAAATGATAAGTCCTTATCAAGCCAAGAATTGTTGAACAAATTGTTGAATTGTTTCGGCAAATTGAATTAATTGCTGCCAAACCTCCTCAAAGCCAATTCCTAAAAATATTTGTAAAATAAGAGCGATCGCAGCAATAGTTAGGGCAGTACCAAGACTAGCTTTGAGGACTTTAATTGACCAAGTAAAAATAAGCCAGGCAACTACAATCGCAGCAATGATAACAATTAAATCTACTGGCATAGACATCACTATAAGTACCTATAAAATCCTAAGATACCTTAGACAAAGCAAAAAAAAGGAGGAGAGATTTCTCCCTCCTCTGTGATTTATCTTGTGGTTTAGCTTCTGGATTTCCTTTGAGCTTCTTACGCAGCATTTTTTGTTGTTTTCTTAGTTGTCTTGCCCTAGCAGAGCCACCTTTTCCTTTATCGTTTCGTCCTCGACGGCGAGGGGATTCCCATCTTTTTAGTCTTTCTGCCAAGATTTATTTCCTTTTGTGAACTATTTATTATTTCTATTGTAGCTCACTCATAGAAAATATACGGTAATGACTTTTAAAGTTATTTTTTAACTGCTAATCCTTCTATCATCATTGCCGTAGCTAATTTGGCTAGTTTCTCTATAGATTTCATTTCAGATGATCGCAGTTGTCGATCGAGATATAACATCGATACTCCATGCACTAACGACCAACAAACATAAGCGAGTTCTCTTGTATCTCCTGAGCGAATTACTTCTGCTTGTTGTCCTTGGGCAATTGTCTCTATCAAAATAGTAAATGATTCTTCTGCTGCTTTCTCTAAACTAGGATATTTTTTATAATCAGAGAGGTACGCGCTATACATAACACGGTAATAAGCAGGATTAGATATTGCATATTCAATATATTTTACTCCTAGAGCTTTAATTCCTTCTTCTGGAGTTAGAGTATTATCTTCTAAAACTTGTTGCAACCATTGTCTTAGCTTGATAAAACCCATTTCGGCGATCGCAGCTAGTAAGCTTTCTTTATCAGCAAAGTGACGATAGGGGGCATTGTGAGATACTCCCAGACGACGAGCAATTCCCCGTAAAGATAAACTGCTGATGTCTTTGGTTTCGATCCAGATTTTTGCTTCTTCAATAATCCCATGACGTAAATCGCCATGATGATAGGAGTCTTTGGCTTTCATCATTTATTTATTAGATCTATGGGCAAAAGTCTTAATTAAACGATTAGGAAAGACCAAGAGGAAAAGGAAGAAATTCTCTCCCAACTCTTCCTTGTCTCCCCACTCTCCCCTGTCTTACCCTTCCCTTGAATTTATTTATACAAGAGGTTTATTATCCCATCTCTACTGAGATGTTGACAGTATCAACTTGTTTGCTAAGATGAATGTTGACAATAGCAACATATACCAGCGTGTAAATTGAAGGTCATGAAACAGGCATCTTATCAGATCGATTTACCAGAAAGCCCCGAAGCCGTTGTATTTGTTAATGGTATTAAAGCAGAAAATTTACTGGGGTGTTTGTGGTTATGGAAACAGAGGTTTTCAATTAGATAAGCTTGTCTAGCAGCAGCAGCAGGATGTCAGGAAGTTAAAGTAGGAAAGTGTAGTCTTCAAGAAGTAGTAATCGTTAGTTATTGGCAAGATGAAGCTAGCCTAATGAGTTTTTTTCATAGTCCAGAACATCGTCAGATGATGAAAGAGATGATGGGTTTTCTTTCGGCTTATCCCCAAGCTTTATCTTTATATAATGAAACCTATCGTCCTCTTCGTAGCGGAAAGTATTTTCAAAAGCCTCATGGTTTAGCAAAGATGTATCAGCCAGTCTGTTAGTTAGTGAGATGAGCAATAATGAGATTTAGCAGTATTTGCGCGATCGCTCTAAAATCATGAAATGGCAAGAAGTTTGTGAAAGTAAATATTTACGAGATTTACCCTTTAAAATTGAACTTAATAAATGGGGACAAATTGTGATGAGTCCCGCTAAAATTAAGCACTCATTATATCAAGGATTAATTGTTGAATTACTTAACTCTTTGATTGTCGATCGAGGTTTTGCTTTTCCTGAGTGTGCCATTCAAACCAGTGATAACGTTAAGGTTGCTGATGTTGTTTGGTGTTCAGAAGCAAGGTTCAATGAGATTGAAGAAGAGTTTGCAGCTTCTATTGCCCCAGAAATTTGTATAGAAATTATTTCTGCTAGTAATACCCTCAAGGAAATGGAAGAAAAAAAAGATTTATATCTAGAAGCACAAGCAGAAGAAGTATGGCTGTGTGACTCCGAAGGAAATATCAAATTTTATAATCAGCAAGGTGAATTATCACAGTCTCTATTAGTACCACGGTTTCCCCAACAAGTTACTAGAAAGACATAATAATAGACCCACCTTTAATTCTTCAGTTAGAGAAAGGCACTTGTTCGATCAATAGTTTACAAATGAGACGCATCAATGAGATCCCCACAATCTTGCTGGGTTTAGTAATACTATTGGCAATCTTTAAAAATAACTTACCAATCAATATCATAGTTTTTGGAACAGGTATTGCGATCTTAGCTTTTGCAATTATCATCCAACTTTATGCACGTAAACGTCGTTTGCAAAAACAAGTTTAAACAGTACAGGCACATGGTCATTCTCTGTACAGAATTCAAGAGTACCAACAAAAGTAGGGTAGGCAAACCTCGCTTTCAATTTCATAACATACTTAAAAAATAATTTTGCCCACCTTACATTCTTGAGAATATTACCCCACGTAGCAGATTGCCTACGGCAAATCTTAACAATATTGGTTATTAAAATCTTCCTAACCTGTAGATTAATTACAATAGATAAATGAAATATAAGTTTTGTTTTTCATCTAGTTCATTTATTTATCTCAGGTATAAGAATCCTTATGGCTGATGCCGTTTTAATCAAAAATCTAAAAAAAAGCTATGGAGATACTCCAGCAGTAAAAGATATTTCCTTCACTGTTAAACAAGGAGAAATTTTTGGTTTACTAGGGCCTAATGGTGCAGGAAAAACCACTACTATACGTTGTTTGTGTACTCTAGCTAAACCAGATGACGGCAAAGTAGAAGTGGGTGGTATTTCTGTAATTGATAGTCCTAAAGCTGCTAGACAAAGATTGGGCTATGTAGCTCAAGAAGTCGCGATCGATAAAATATTAACGGGGAAAGAATTACTCCAACTCCAAGCTGCACTGTATCATCTACCCAAAGCAGCAGCCAAACAGAGAATTGAGCAATTGCTAGAAGTTTTAGGCTTACAAGATTATGCCAATAAACAGGCTGGTACTTATTCTGGTGGTATTCGTAAGCGATTTGACTTGGCTGCTGGATTATTACATCAACCAGAAGTCCTAGTTTTAGATGAACCCACCGTCGGTTTAGATATTGAAAGCCGTCGTATTGTGTGGGATTTTCTACGAGAATTAAGAGCAGCAGGAACAACAGTACTAATTACTAGTCATTATCTAGAAGAAATTGATGCTTTAGCAGATAGCTTAGCTATTATCGATCAAGGATTAGTTATTGCTGAAGGTACACCCTCCCAATTAAAGGATAAAATAGGAGGCGATCGCGTTACTCTCCGCATTCGGGAATTTGCTTCATCAGAAGAAGCAGATAAAGCACAACACTTGTTATCTTCTTTACCGTTCGTAGAAGAAATAATTATCAATACTGCTCAAAATAACTCTCTCAATCTGATTGTGCAAGCAGGCGGTAACTGTTTAAGCAAAATCGAACAATCTCTCACCGAAGCAGGCTTACCTATTTTTAGCCTAGCTCAATCTCGTCCTAGTCTAGACGATGTCTATCTTGCAGCTACAGGCAAAACTCTGTTGGATGCAGAATTAGCTGCTGCCAGCACTAGAGATTTGAAAAAAGAGAAAAAACAACAAATGAAGTAGGTTTTGTTAATAGCTAATTTCTACCTTCTACTGCTTTGTCAAAATTGATTTGAGGGATAAATCTCGATCGATATCTCCCCCTGCTTCCCCTACTTCCTCCGCTCCCCCTGCTTGCCTCAACCCATCAATTCAAAATTGACCGAGAGGGATGGCGAGGTCTCCTCGCCATATCCAATCGAGGTGTTGACAGACTACTACTCAGTTAATTTAAACAAATTCTATGACTCAACTAACCACCCCCTCAAAAATTCAAGCGACTTTAGCACCTAATCCTGAGACAAATACCAAAATTGATAATAGTAACTTTTTGGGCAATTTTATTCAGGAAACTTTAGCTCTAACCAAACGTCTATTTATACAACTACAACGCCGTCCTTCTTCCTTAATGGCGGGAGTAGTTCAACCCTTTATGTGGTTAATTTTATTTGGAGCATTATTTAGTAAAGCTCCCCAAGGTTTATTTGGTAACGATCTTAGTTATGCTAAGTTTCTTGCTCCAGGTATAATCGTTTTTACCGCATTTTCTGGTGCGCTCAATGCTGGACTACCAGTAATGTTCGATCGAGAATTTGGTTTTCTCAATCGTTTATTAGTTGCTCCTTTAGCTTCTCGCTATTCAATCGTGGCAGCTTCGACAATATATATAATTGCCTTAGCCTTTGTGCAAACCGCAGTAATTGTAGGAGCTAGTGCCTTTTTAGATGCTGGTTTACCAGGTATTGCTGGTTTGAGTGCGATCGCCTTTATTGTATTATTAATTGTTTTAGGAGTAACAGCCTTAAGTCTTGGGTTAGCTTTTGCTCTCTCTGGACACATCGAACTACTTGCCGTAATTTTTGTCACTAATCTACCTCTTCTCTTTGCTAGTACTGCTTTAGCACCTCTAGATTTTATGGCAGGTTGGCTACAAGTAATTGCTAGTTTAAACCCTCTTACTTATGCGATCGAACCAATTCGCTATCTATATCTTCATAGTGATTGGACATTGGGTAGTATTGTTATGCACACGCCCTGGATTGATGTTAGTTTTGCTGGTGTTATCTTAGTATTGTTGGCTTTTGATGCCTTAATTTTATTTGCTATTCAACCCCTATTACGTCGTCGTTTCGCTTAGAAATGTCAATTATTCACCTTGTTATCGGTAAAGTCTATGTCCATTAAAAAATCACTATGGCAATTGAGCTTAACTCTGAGCATGGGAGTTTCTCTCTGTGTTATTGCTGGTTGGTCAACAATTGCTTCTGCTCAGTATAGAGCACCACAAGACGATGGTTTTCAATCCAATGAACAAGATCCTCTCTTAGGTGGAGGATCTAATGGGTTTAATCCTATAGACATTATTCATCGCGCTAATCTCAGTAATGGTCGCAGTTTAGAACAATTTAGCACTGACTCTGAGGCAACCCTCAAGGATTCTGCTTCGGAGTTTAAACGCCTACAGCAAGAAAGATTACTGCAACAACAATCAGCACCTTCTTCAGGAGAATCTACTCCAGAAAACTAATCAAGCAAAATTAAATTAATCGATCGATGTGGGGTAATTAATTGCCCCACTTTTTTTGTATTTAGGGCTTGCTGAATAAGTCAGAACTTCTTTATTTATAAGGGTTTTGAGTATTTTTTGACGAGGATAAGTGCCAGATTTTTTAATGAATATAAGTAAATTTCTTGCACTTAGCATTATCAATAATCTGATTTAAAAAAAAGCTAAGAGCTAAAAGCTATTTGAGGGATACATCTCCAAATTAGAGTTTTTCAGCAAGCCCTATTTAATTACTTGTAAAGGTAGAAAACTACATTACAACCAATTACCAACTAAAACAAAAGGAGCCCAGTAATAGGGATGGCGATATTGAGATTCGGAGGTGTGTAGTAAAGTTAGTTGAGCTTCTCTCAAAGCTTGAGCTTTACTCATTTGGCTGTCTTTAGCTAAATTTTGGTAAAAATAACCCATCAACTCTGCCGTAGCTCGGTCATCAGCAGCCCACAGAGTAGCGAGAGTACTACGCGCTCCTGCTCTTACAGCTACCCCAGCTAATCCTAAAATTGCCTGATTATCTCCTTCTGCTGTATTACAAGCACTAAGTACTAGTAATTCAATCGGAGGAGTATTACCGAGACTCCGGACTCGGAGTAAATTGTCTAACTGATTGACGTTAATTACTTCGTTACCTTCTTCATCGCCACTAACAATAAAAGTGCGATCTGAGGTAGAACCAAATTGACCATGAGTTGCTAAATGCACTACAGGAAAATCAGCTTGTCTGAGTCTTTCTTGCAATTTAGTTTGAGTAAACTCTTGATTGAGTAAAATTTCTGAATCACCAAATATTGCTTTAATTTGGTTTAATTCCGCTTCTACCTGGGGAATAGGAGGAAAGTTAAAGCGAGGAAATTCTTTAGTTACTCCTGCTGCCAAAACTTTGAGGGGTTTTCGCCTGAGGGGACGAGGGGAAGTTAACTGTAAACCAGAAGTAATAGCTATATTGTAGTCTTGTTCGATCAGATATTTTTCTCCATCGTAGAGTAAGGACATGGGTATATTACGTAAAGGACCATCTAAGACAAAAACTAGGGTTTTAACTTGATTTTCTTTTAAATCTTGGGCGATGGGTGCAATTAGCCAATTGTATAGTTGTTGTGATAAGGGTAGGATATTTTCATTTAGAGATTGTTGTAAATTCTGTTGTAATCTCTGTTGCTGTGTTGGATTACCCCTTGCTCCGATCACTTCCTCGGCAAAACCAGGATTACTAAAAGTCTGACGACGCAATTGTTTTATACTAGCTTGGACTTCTTCTTGAGAGATATTAGCTGAGTAGTGGTGTAAATCTTGTCCAGGAATAGTGGCAATTACTTCCAATCGATCGCCTAAAATAATTGGATAGATAACTGCTGCTTGTTTATCTACTTCATCAATAATTACTGGTTCTTCTGCTACAGGAGAACAAGGATCGCGAAAGAAGTTATCTATTTCAGCAATTTGTAAAGATTCAAGCACATCACGAGCTTTATTTAATTGTTGAGTATCAGAATCAGATTGCAGAAGTAAGCTAACGTATTCTCGGAAAATCGGTTCTACAGGAGTTGTTGCTAAATCACTTCTGAGGGCTTTGATAGTATTGAAAGAAGCATCATAAGCTGCGATCGCTTGTTGTCTTTCTCCTTTTTGAGCTAAAATTCTCCCTAGTTGTCTATTCCAACGATAGGCAACTTCAGGATATTCAATGGCTGGAGCTAACTGTAAAGCTTGCTCTGTTAGTCTTCTGGCTTCGGGATATTTTTGTTGTTTTTCGTAAAGTAAACCTAAATAACCATTAGCTTCTGCTTCTGCGGGAATATTATTAATTTGGCGAGCTTCCTTAATTGCAGTAGCTAGATAAGTAGCCGTATTACTATTAATCTTGCCTTGGCGAATTAAACTATCAGCAAAATTGACTTTGGTGTAAACTCCAGCCCGACTGGGAGGTAAGCCGTTGAGTTGAGTTTGAATTTTGTCGCTTAAAGTAATTATTTGCGGTTGTAGCTCTTGTGTCAGTTGCAATTGTAAGTTTTTTGCGCCATCTCTAATTAAATTCAGAAAATTAACATCGGCAATCCCAATCTGATCTCTATTAGTAGTTAATTCTGTAGTGGCTTGCTGCCAAAATTCCCAAGCATCTAGCAAAAGACTGAGATGATTTAACTCGGCTTTTAAAGTATCTAATTCTGATGGGGATGTATCTACTACTTGTTGATAATAATTAATAGCGGGTTGATAGGGAGCTAGGGCTGCGGTAGTTGAAGCATTTTGGTTAGCAATTACATTTAGGGCTATGGTTTGAGGCGGAAATTGATTTTGTTGCCGAAAGGCGATCGATCTAGCAGTATTACCTAAACTGAGTAGGGCTGCTGTTTGCTGGCTAGGGTAGTTAATTTGTTGGGCTGTATCCAGACTAAGAGAAAGTAATTCTTGACCTATTTCCAGATATTCACTGTGACTAAAATAATCTCCTAAACGCAGTAAACCTCTAGTTTTATTGAGAGAATCTGGTCGATCGAGAATCGGTTGAAAAAGATTAACTAATTCTGTTGGAGTATCTGTATCTCCAGACGAGGATATTGCCAATTCTTGCTCTATCGGCAAAACTTCTTCTCTTAGTTGTTCGCAGTCATGCTGATTAAACTCAAAAGCTTTCAGAATAGTTTGACAAGATTGGGTATACAATCCTAATCCTTGCTGGGCAGTGGCAGTATTCAGTAAACTTTCGGTACTTCTTTGACTATTGCCCGCAGCAGCATAAGCAGCAGCAGCTTGTTTCCATATTTCGGCTGCTTGGTTTAGTTTTCCTTCTTCATACAAATTTTTGCCTTGTTGAGCTAATTCTGAGGGGGGAACATTGGTTTTTTGTGCAGATAAGGCAGGAAGCCACCAAGTGATTAGTAAGCCTAAACAAGTATAGAAAATAATTTTAATTAGATAACGATAAATACGGGGAATAAAATTAAATAACCTTTTCATAATCTCTAAATAATATTGTTTTAATTTCTGTAGGGACGTTTCATGAAACGTCCCTACGGGATTCAAAAAGGAAAATATTCGATCGAAAAATAAACACCATTTTCTTGTGCGGTTCTCTCTGTTGAATCTATTTCTACTAAGGGAATACCATAATCTAAACGGGCGCGGAGACGATCGCTTAAAGCTAATTGTATTCCTGCCCCGACAGAAACCAAGGTATCTTTATCTAGTTGCCCAGAATCACCCCAAACTGTGCCAAAATCAACGAAAGGAATTAAAGAAAAGGCATTTTGGTTATTTGACCAACGATAGAGAGGAATTCTCACTTCAGCCGAGGCAAAAACTCCTCGATCGCCTAAAAGGACATCTTGACGATAACCTCGCACACTACTAATTCCCCCAATACTAAACTGTTCTAAAGGAACAAGTTCGCTAGTAGAAAGTTGTATATCCGATCGCAACAACAAATTAATATCAGATTCAGTATCCAATCTTTGTAACCATTGAACTTGACCACGCCAGGCAAAAAAGCTACTATCAGGGGCATCCTCATTAATTGTGGCATCAAACAAATCTACCCCAACACTAAATTGCGATCGCGCTGCTAGGACATTTTCTCTAGTTCGCCTTGTCCAATCTTGGAAGAAACGGAATACAGATACGCGAGTTTCTCCATTCTCATCAGCACCAGAATCAGGAAAAATACCTGGCTGATCTTGGATTGTAATTCTATTACTCTGACGAGAAAATTCTAACCCCAAAGCTACTTCTTGAGTAGACTGTTCATTAGCACTGAGGAGAATAGGTTGTCTTAAGACAAATTGATATTGGTCTGTTTCCGATTCAATATCAGCAGCATCAAAAGGTTCTTCGACAATATCACTATCCACATAACGATATTTAAAGCCTACAGTCCCATTACTGGCATTGAAGGGAAAAGTATAACCCGCCTCAATATCATTACTACCATCGGTATTTTTATAAATAGTACTAAATCGATCGCCAAACCCCAGTAAGTTATTATGGTTGAGTTCTACACCTCGTTGGAAACTACCCACACTAGGAGTACGACTATTATTAGCAAAAACCACAGGCGCAAAAGCATTCGCCTGATTAACTTCTACATCCAACATCCAGCGATCGCGACTAACACCTACTGCTAATTCTGCGGTAAGATTTTCTACTAAAGGGTCTAGCTGTAACAATTGCAGAGCTTCTTGTAATTTCCTGATATTAAAAGGCGTTCCTGTGGCTTTTTCGAGACGAGAACGAACATAATCTTCATTCAGCCTACCGTTAACAGTTACCTCAATATCCTCTAAACTACCTTCAATGATATTTACCTTAACTATTCCCTCCTGAATTTTTTGTAATGGTATTACTGCTCCTGAATTTATATAACCATTATCTGTATAGAGTTTGGTTAAGACCGTTTCTACTTGAAGTAACTCAGTAAAAGTAATCGGGCGATCGATATAATCTTGTAAAGCTGCTTCTATTTCTTCATCACTAAATACGGTATTGCCTTCTAGCTGAAACTCTGCTACTACAAATGTACCGAGTAAATCCCCTGGTTGTCGATCGGGTAAAGGTGGTGGAGGTTCTTCTAAGAGGTCTTCTAGAGGTGGTAAAGTATCTAACTCTGGTGATGGTGGTGTTGGTTCTACAGGTTGAAATGGGGGCAAAGATTCCCTATTGCTCTCAGGAGGATTATTTCCAGGGGTATTTTGAGCCAGCAAAAAACCTACTTTTGTTCCACCATAACTTGGCAGCTTACTACCAAGTAACATTAAAACTGCCAGTAAGGTTGTACGATAACTATCTTTTAATATTGCTTGCCAAGATTGCTTCATTGTATGTAGACCAACAAGGATTATTGAAAAAATTAACTCCTGAATTCCTGAACTTCCGAACTTCTGAACTCCTGAACTCCTAAAGAGTACAGTTAGCTTGAGAATGAGCAGAACGATAACCACTATTAGGCGTAGGATAAGCTGTTAAAATCACATCCCCATTTTCGAGGATAATTGCGCCCCGCGCAGGAATGATATCATCGATCGATAAAGGATTGCTATTGTCTACTAAAGTAACAATGTTCCGCTTCTCTTCTTTATCCGTTATGTCTACCTGAAATTTTTTCTGAACTGCTTCTGTTGAATTACCAAAAGATTCTTCCTCAGTGTAAATATCATCGTTGCTAATCAATGCAGTAGGTTCAGGGGATATACCACCTCGACCGTTAACTATCAGGGTACTATTTCCTCTAGCTATACCATCTGATGAACAAGCTTGGGCGACAATTTGTTCTAATGCTAGGACATTTTGCGGTGTTTCTATCAATCCTTTACTAATATCTACATCAGGAGTATTGATAATAACTTCTCCATCGATACCACCACTAGCATTAATATCATTGGTAGTATCATTTTCGGGACGCTCTTCAATGCCAAAAACACCTTCTGCATCAATAACAATTCTGCCCCCTGTACCTTCTTGCCCTGCACTAGCTAGAATATCGCTATTTTGATTAGGAGTAGCAATAATTAAATCGGCATCAATATTAATGTTCCCACCATCGGCATCTCCTGTAGCTTGGGCAGTAATTTGGCTATTGTTGCGAAGGGTAATATTATCATCAATATCTAGCGTGATATTACCTCCAGTTTCTGCTGCTGTTTCTGCTGCTATTGTTCCTCCATTGAGATTAAGAGATTCAGCAGTAATTTGTACTTCTCCTCCACTTCCTTCTCCTGTAGCACTAGCGGTAATCTCAGAATTATCTTGTACTGTTAACTGTTCAGTTTGAAGAGCGATCGAACCACCATCAGCATTGCCTGTAGCTTCGGCTGTGATTTGACTATTATTACGGAGAGTAATGCGATCGTCAACAATAAGGTTAATATTACCGCCAGTTTCTGCCTCGGTAGATGCTGTTAATCTTCCTCCGTCGAGATTAACAGATTCAGCAGTAATTTCTAAATTTCCTGCACTTCCCCCAAGCTCAGAACTAACATTAATCTCCGAATTATCGCTCACGGTTAACTGTTCAGTAGTGATTATGACAGAACCAGCCTCGCCTTCCACTATGCTATCAGCACTTATCTTTCCACTATTAACTACTTCAACAGATTTAGCTGTAATATCTACATTAGTTCCACTATTTTCTGTTATTCCTAAAAATTCACCTATATCAGTTGAGAGTTCACTATTATTAACTATAACTTGATCGGCATTAACTTCTAATGTACCTATATTTGCTTCTTTTTCCGAGGTAATAGAATTATTGAGAATTACTTGAGCACCATCAGTTAACTCCAAAGAACTGGTATTTATTTTCATTCCTCCTCTTTGACCGCCTCCTGTTTCTATCTCACCCACAATCAAGCCTTTATTGACCAAGACTTTATCTGAAGCATTTATGCTAAGTATATTGATTTCATTTTGAGGTACAGATTCTGTTAAACCTAAAGCAGATATAGTAGCTGCGAATGGAGATTCTTGTATAGAAAGATCGCTAATAATCTCTAATGAGCGAGTGTTGATGTCGATCGCTCTTACTTTATCTACTGCTTCTCCATTAAGTTGTCCTAGAATAATGGTCTCATTAAAAAGAGCAACCCTATCTGACGCATTAATAGTAATGATAGCTCTATCCTGTACTTGAGAGACATTTGATGTAATGACAAAAATTCCACTTTGTCCAAACAGTTCTAAATTTCTTGCATTAATAGTAAGACCACCTGTTTCACCTGCACCATCTATTATGATATTGGCTACACCTGTAAGAGAAATATCTGCTTGTTTTATTCCATCAGGAAATCTCAGACTTCCATCTTCGAGTATTTCAACTGTTCCTGATGCTGACAATCCACCTAGCTCTATTCTTGCTTCTGGAGCTACTCCAAGGATGCTATCTTGCATATTTATATCACCGCCTATAAATGCAAATGTTTGATTTGATTTGATTGAGGGGATAAGACCCATCTCATTAACAGGAGTTGAACGATAAGTAATCGGAGCAGGATTATCTCTGAAACGCAACCCAATAGGTGCATTAATAGTCAAGATAGGATTTTGAGGATTGACAGCACTAAATTCAATCCCATCATCAAACAACAAACTATCCGCCGTGCTTCCATAAAAAGAACCACCAATATCTAACCTAGCATCACGTCCAAACAGAATACCTGCGGGATTAATTAAAAATAAATTAGCACTGCCATTAGCACTAATCAAACCATCAATATTAGAGCGCAAACCCCCTGTAACTCGACTAAATATATTTTCTATATTCGAGGCATTATTAAAGAAAGCCTCGCTACCAGTAGGAACAGAAAATTCTTTAAAACTATGAAAAAGATTATTTCCTTGCTCTGCACCTCCCGTAATTTCTGTGACATTTCCAGACTGATTAACTTGGGTGGGGACAGTACCATCAGGAGTAATTTGAGCTAAGACAGGATTAACAAAAACCAAAGGAGAAAGAAAAGGAATGCTGTTTTGCAGAAGCTGACTAATATCTTTATTCATTTTTATTTTGTGGTAGAAAATAAAATACAAACCACACCTCAGATTATTTGATTGGTATTTTTCGCCCCCCTAGCCCCCTAATTCTGGGGAAAAAATGTTCAAAAGTTGTTCAAAAGTCCCCCAAACTTGGGGGATTTAGGGGGCTAAATTTAACATCAAAATCAGACAGATAAGTTATAATTTTGGCTCTTAGCTATTTTTCTGCTGTTTTCTTCTGCGCTTGAATGCTAACTTAGTGCCAAATACTCCTAGAGCCAGTAATCCCAAGTTATTATGAGGTTCATTAACCCTTGATGGTGTAAGAAATGAATCATCGAAAAGTTGAAAAGGATCTCCACTAGAAAGTGTTCCTTCTCGCGTAACAAAATTATAGGAAAAACCTGGATTATTAGAATCGGCTAAAACTATAGCGTCTGTAATATATTCAATGTCTGATGGGAAATCTGGTTCGCCACACCTATCTGTAGCTTCCTTGCTATCAGGAGAATCTTGGGGAACACAATTGATAATGTTAAAACCTTCAACAGGAACTAACCCAATGTCTCCTGTTCCAGATTCAACTAAACTAATTCCCACGACTTGATCGTCAAATGCTTCCTGGTTAAATTGGGCAGAAAATCCAAAAAAATTAAAGCTTTCTTTAGTCTCAACTGTCAATCCATTCTCAAAATTAAAGTTAACAGCAAAAAGGTTGTCGTTGGGAAATGATCTCTGGAACTCTCCAGTTGTAAAAGAAATGGAACTAAATTCTTCTCCTGGAGGTCTTAAAGATACTAGAGGATTAAAGAAATCACCATCACACTTAGTTATAGACTCCGAACTTTCGGGTACTAGATCGGGAAAATCAGAAAAATCTGTAAATTGAACATTACAAGCAGAAACTGTAAGATTTTCGTGGGGCGGAAGCAACTTGAGTGACGTATTTGGATTGGCAAATATCCCATCTCCAGTATCTGGAAATATAGCGTTAGGATCGTTGCTAAAAGAACCAAACCAGCCTGAGTCATCATTATTAATCGGTAATACCCTTTTGTTGTCGTATCTTACGGTGATTCTGCCATCAAAAAAAGTTCCTCCGGGTGGATCGAGTATCACTGTAGTTCCATCAGGTTCAATAATAGTAACGTGCTGACTATGTGAGATACCGACTTGTGCTCTACTAGCTTCTGCTGATTCTGGAACTAAACCAGACAAAGCAGTTAAAAATACTGCCCCTACAACAGCAGCTTTAAAATTAATTACTTCTCTCAACTTAGTCATTTTCTGTTGCTCCTAATCTACAGTTTTCTGCCAATCACTCAAGCTAAAAATATAGGTGATGAAAAGATGTATGCGTTTATGGCTGCTAAATACGAATCTAAAACGCATATTATGCCGACACACTAATCTCATTGAATTTAAAATCACCATCACCACATTTATCTTTATTCCGTTCCAGTCTTATTTATGCACTCAAGTATCAAATTACTTCCTCATCCTCTTAAAATCAATAATTCTCAAGCATTTCGCGATTAACTAACCACTTCACTTTGCCAAAATACACCATTTCGCCATATTTTCTTGCTCCTACATTCAAATTTTTCTACCAACCACTCAAGCTAACAGCCGTATTGAATTACCTCAAAAACTTACCTTTGCTAGACAATAAAGCATTGGCATATCTCTAATAGCTATTTTTTGACAATTACGTTTTTATCGTAATACGCTAGTAACCTGCAATAAGATTACAGTAATTTTACTCGATCGAAAAACTTCTGTTGTGAAAATTTACATTTGTGCTGGTGACGAAAACAGCGTCAGATTCAATCCCAAAACCCTCATCTCTATTTTCAAGATAGGTCTAATGTTGGTCAATACTGTTCGGTTAGGCGTAAAAATCATATGGTGAGGCAAATTTAGAATTTAGAATTTAGAAAAAAATAATTACCAGATCTTTCCATTAACAAATAGACTAAAATACCAATAAATTAGTCAAGTACATATGACCAAAAATGGCTAAAAAAGATATACAAGAAAGAACGCTAAATTTTAGTATAAGAATAGTCAATCTTTGTAAATTTTTGAGAGAAAATGGGGGGACAGGATATGACTTAAGTAAACAATTAATCCGCTCTGGAACAAGTATTGGGGCTAATGTGGAAGAAGCACAAAGGAATTAAGAATTAAGAATTAAGAATTAAGAAAAAAAATTACTTCTACATTCTAAATTCTACATTCTACATTCATGATTAATTCCTTTACTAAATGAATCTAATGAATTAATCTCTATTCTTCATGCAATCATTAAAAATAGTAAAGCTCAAAATTGATTCTAAATTCTGAATTCTAAATTCTAAATTCCTC
>JAAUYH010015911.1_pt1 | contig 29518 bp, 31 predicted proteins | sample 7278061 | NCBI WGS metagenome assembly JAAUYH01 (sample SAMN14350203, study PRJNA611818) | marine sediment metagenome | isolation source: surface marine sediment (0.6m) | place: French Polynesia: Moorea | collected 2018-08
ATATCGTCGGGGAATAGCGGCGGTGACACCTGCAGGTAGGCCGGAATAGAACGCATCAGCATTGCCACGTCCGACTGCTTCTTGGCCGAAATCGGGAATATCTCAACGAAGTCATGTCGCTCCTGCATCGACGCCATGATCGTCAACAATCGCTCCTTCGGATGGACGAGGTCGACCTTGTTGAGCACCAGCATCGTAGGCAGACCCGTCTTCCGGATACGCCGCAACACGTCCTTGTCTTCATCGGTGAATCGATGCGCCTCGCAGACGAACAACACCAGGTCGGCATCTTCCAACGCATTGGCCGCGGTGCGGTTCATCAGCCGGTTCATGGCCCGGGAGGCCTTGCGGTGAATGCCCGGCGTGTCAACGAAGATAACCTGTGCATCGGCCTCGTTGCGCACTGCGAGAATGCGATGTCGTGTGGTCTGAGGCTTGTTTGTCACGATGCTGATCTTGCGGCCCATGACCGCATTGATCAGCGTCGACTTGCCGACGTTTGGCCGGCCGACGACGGCAACGAAACCGCAGCGGAATTCGTCAGTCACGAGACCGGCTCCCTTTTTTGAGCCGAGCCAACAGTCGCTCGGCGGCCTGTTGCTCGGCATTTCGGCGACTGGTGCCCTCGCCGCCCGCCTCGTCGTCCTTGACGACAGCCCTGACGACGAAACGCTGGTTGTGCGCCTTACCGGTTGTCTCAGTGAGCTCGTAGGTCGGCAAGCCGAGACCTCGTGCCTGTAACCATTCCTGCAGCCGCGTCTTAGGATCCCGGAGCTCGTCCAGATCGGGAAACTCCTCGAACCGCGCACCGTACGCCCGGTGAATCACGTCGTTCGCAGCATCGAATCCGTCGTCAAGGTAGACGGCGCCGAACAGAGCCTCGAGTGCGTCGGCAAGAATAGACTCGCGACGGTGTCCCCCGGACTTTTTCTCACCGCTGCCGAGCGCGAGGTGTTCTCCCAATCCGAGTTCCCTCGCCATGGTCGCCAGTGACGAGTCCTTGACGAGGTGGGATCGAAGGCGGCTGAGGTCGCCTTCTGCGGCATTCGGGAATGCACGGAACAACACGTCCGACACGACGAAGTCCAGTACGGCGTCGCCGAGGAATTCCAGTCTTTCATTACTGCGCCCCGGCGCACTGCGGTGTGTGAGTGCCCGCTCGAACAGTTCGGCTCGCTTGAACCGGTAATCAAGGGTTTTCTCAAGCCAGGCTTCGGCTTTTTGCACGGTGTTCGCTCTTGGTGATATCCCGCCTGCGTTCGCTCAGATCGCAGGCCCGGCCCGGCGTCTAGCGGCGAACGAATACGGTCTTGTTGAAGGCGACGAGGAAATTGACGTTTCCAATGAACGGCGCAACGTGGTCATACTTGGCGCTTACTTCATAGCCTCCGTCCTTTGCCGTCACCCTGACGTCCCGAGCTGTAATCTGATCGACGCTCTCGACGTCAAACCGTCGGGAAACCGACATCAGAATAGCACTCCGGCTCGGGTTCTGTCCGTCAAACTCTTTCAGGACGCCTTCAACGACACCCGACACTTTGAAGTAATTCAGATAAACGGGCGTCAGGCGGATTCCGCCAAACACGAAGAGTCCGATAAAGCTGACGAGAATGATCATGCCGAGCGTGGTCATTCCACGCTCGCGCCTGCCCAGACTCCGCTTTATTACCCGGTTGTTCATTCGAAAAACTCCATAAGCGACTGATATGTCACTCATTTGTACGCTAAAGCCTAGGCAGTATTATTGTTTAATTCAGTGACTTGCTCCACATTATTCGATCTTCATGCCGATTCGCTCCCAGCGCGGCATGCTGAAGCCGTCCATATGCATCCAGATTCGGACGGCCTCGCCGACCAGGTGCGACTCCGGTATCGATCCGATGAAGCGGCTGTCCTTGCTGTTGTCACGGTTATCTCCCATGACGAAATAGTGTCCTTCCGGCACCTCGTAGGTGCCCTCCTGGATGCGAGCGCGAGGCGCGGTGATCTGTATGCGATGACTGTCGTCGCCAAGTTGCTCGACGAATGCCGGAGACTTTGTCGAGAAATCACCTGCCTTCTCGAGATCGATCAGCTTCCCATTGATCGTCAGCCGGTGCTGTTCGTAAACCACGGTGTCGCCGGGCAGGCCGATGACACGTTTGATGTAGTTGATGTTCGGGTCTGACGGCAGGCGAAACACGATGACGTCGCCCCGTTCCGGTTCGCCCGTCTCGATGATCTTGGACTCAGTGACCGGCAGCCGCAGTCCGTAAGAGAATTTCTTGACGAAAATAAAGTCGCCCTGCAACAGCGTCGGCATCATCGAGCCGGACGGAATCCGGAAGGGCTCGAAGATGAAAGATCGTACGACCAGCACGAACAGCAGCACTGGGAAGAACGACCGTGAGTACTCGATCAGAGTGTCGAGCCCGGACCCGCCGGTCTGAACCTCTTCAAGAGCGCGCCGGTCTTTGCCGCCCGCAACCGCTTCGAGTGTCTCGTGGCTTCCCCGCTTCCAGACAAACTTGTCCAGCAGAATCACAACTCCCGACACAACGGTAAGTACCGTCAGTATCAGCGCCAAGTTAAAACTCACTGTCCCATTCCCCGGTTTCCTTGAGGATTCTCAAACATGCGTGGAATCATCGCCGCGTGCCCCGATCGCATCAGTCATCCACCCGAAGCACGGCGAGGAAAGCTTCCTGCGGGATTTCCACGGAGCCCACCTGCTTCATGCGTCGCTTGCCCGCTTTCTGCTTCTCCAAGAGCTTCCGCTTGCGCGTGATGTCTCCACCGTAGCACTTGGCGGTCACGTTCTTGCGCAGTGCCTTCACGGTGCTTCTCGCAATGATCTGGCTGCCGATGGCGGCCTGGATCGCAACATCGAACATCTGGCGCGGAATCAGGTCTTTCATCTTCTCGACCAGTTCCCGGCCGCGCGTCTGGACTTTGGAGCGGTGCACGATCAGGGATAGCGCATCGACGCGGTCCTTGTTGATCAGGATATCCAGCCGGACGAGGTCCGCCGGCTCGAATCGCTCGAAATGATAATCGAAAGAAGCAAAACCACGGCTGACCGACTTCAGCCGGTCGAAGAAGTCGAGAACGACTTCTGCCAGCGGCATCTCGTACTCCAGCGAGACCTGGCTGCCGAGGTAGCGCATGTGCTTCTGGATGCCGCGCTTCTCGATGCAGAGCTTGATGACCGAGCCGACATGTTGCTCGGGCACCAGGATGTTGGCCGCGATGATCGGCTCGCGAAGCTCCGACACCTCGTTGGTCGGCGGCAGTTTTGACGGGTTGTCGACCATCAGGGTATCGCCGGAGTTCGTGATGACCTCGAAGATCACCGTCGGTGCCGTCGTGATCAACTCGAGGTTGTACTCGCGCTCGAGTCGCTCCTGGACAATCTCCATGTGCAGCATGCCGAGGAAGCCGCAGCGGAAACCGAAACCGAGCGCCGCGGAAGTCTCCGGCTCGAAATGCAGGGCCGCGTCATTCAGTCGCAACTTCTGCAGCGCCTCGCGGAAGTTCTCGTAGTCCTCCGACTGGATCGGAAACAGGCCGGCAAATACGCGTGGCTGCACGGTCTGGAACCCGGGCAACGGCTCCGGACACGGTGTCTTGGTCAGTGTCAGCGTGTCACCCACCGGTGCGCCGTAAATGTCCTTGATCGCCGCGATCACGAAACCGACGTCGCCGGTCAGGAGCTCATCGCTGTCTTCCATCTTCGGCGTGAATCGCCCGATCCGGTCAGCATTGTAGGAAGCGCCCGTCGACATGACGGTGAACTTGTCGCCCTTCGCCAGCTTGCCGTTAACGATCTTTACCAGAGAGACTACGCCGACATAATTGTCGAACCAGGAATCGATGATCAACGCCTGTAGTGGCCCGTCGGCGTCGCCGTCGGGCGGCGGAATCACCCGGACAATCTCTTCCAGCAGTTCGGGAATGCCGACGCCGGTCTTCGCGCTGACGCGGACGGCCTCCGACGCGTCGATTCCGATAATGTCTTCGATTTCCTCCTGCACGCGCTCCGGTTCGGCCGCCGGCAGGTCAATCTTGTTCAACACCGGCAAGACCTCGAGGCCCTGGTCGATCGCCGTCGTGCAGTTGGCGACGGACTGTGCCTCAACGCCCTGCGCCGCATCGACGACGAGCAGCGCCCCTTCGCAAGCCGACAACGACCTCGACACTTCGTAGGAAAAATCGACGTGGCCCGACGTGTCGATGAAGTTGAGCTGGTAGGTGTTCCCGTCGTTGGCTTCGTAGTGCAGCGTGACACTCTGTGCCTTGATCGTAATGCCCCGCTCGCGCTCCAGGTCCATCGAGTCCAGAACCTGCTCGGCCATCTCCCGATCCGACAGCCCGCCACAGTGCTGGATGAACCGATCGGCGAGTGTCGACTTGCCGTGGTCAATATGGGCGATGATCGAAAAGTTGCGGGTCAACTTCATGTGTTGCGACTACCTTGTCTCAGACGCGCGAAACCGCGCAGTATACCGATTTCTGGCCCTTTCGAAGGGGATTTATGCCTAACTTTCGAGTCGCTTGAGCAGGTCGGCCAGCGCGTCGCGGTCCAGCTGATACTGGCAGATTTCTTCGTTCTCCCAGGCCAGGACCGGCACTCGGATATCGTAGCGCTCGCGCCAGTCTTCGCGCGAATCGATGTCCCTAACTTCAACCTCGATGCGGCCCCGGGCGATCGGCAACAGCTCTTCGATCAGCACCTCGCACAGGTGACACCCCTGGCGGCTGTAAACGATGAGCGGACTCAATGGCGGGCTCCCGCGTCGCTCTCAACCCGCGGTGTCAGGTTTCCGAGACACGCCGGGCGCCGGATTCGATAGATACTGACGACCATGCCTGCGGCGAGCCCGGCAAGCGACGCGGCGACGGACACGGGCTCGGACGCCTGTAACAGATACGCGATAGCCGCGGCGATTGCCGCACCGACCAGCGGTATGCCGTAAGCGATCAAAGCGGCGTTCAGCAAGTTTCCCGACGCCAGGTTTACCTGCACGTGGTCTCCGACTTGCAGCCCGGCGGCCGCCTCTGTGACCGGCAGCTCGAGCTCCAGCGACTTGCCGGCGGAGCCTGACAGGCCGGCGCCGCAGCCGCGTCCGGCGGCACAGCGCGCGCAACCGACGGCGGCATCCACTCGAACCGTGACGTGTGACGGGCCTTCACTGACCCGCACCACCGTTGCCTCTGCTGTGTTCACGGGGCGTAGTCTAGCGTGGCAGGCGCATAGACAGAGCGATCTTTTCCACGGTCGCCGCCGGGACCTCGCCGACAGCGGTAACCTGGTACCCGTCGACGACGGTACTGAAGCTGTGCGAACCACCGACGCGAGAGCGCATCGTTCGAGAGGAGGACTTCGCAGTCTCGATGAATACCGAGACTTTGCTGAGACCATCCGAGTACACGATGTGAGTCACCGTAGCGTCCGATTCGCCCATCGACTCCTTGTGCCTCGACTCGACGACAAAACCGGCTGGCAGCTGACTGCTTTGCCAAGTGACGTTAGCAACGCTTGTGCGACGCTCTTTTTTCGCCGGATACCATTTGAACCCAGAGAGGTCGTAGCGCGTCTGCAGGTCTTCCGGTGCGATGGCCGCGTTGAGCGTAATGTCGGCGAAACGAATCTGCTCGAGGATAGCCCCATCCCTGTCGACGAGCTGCGTCTTCAACGGGAAGCCGGTCTCGATATCGAGCCAGACACGATGACCGAAACGCAGGTCATCCCGTGGGTCGATAAACATCAACAGCGCTTTACGGCCGGCGATGCGCTGCTTGTTCTGGATCAGCAAGTCGTAGCTATCGACAAGCCCCTCTGTGCTCGACGGCAATGATGCAAACAATGTGCTCCGCTCATCCCAGGCTTCGATCAGTACCGCCCTCTTGTCCGGCAATACGCAGTGAACCTCGTCACCGTTGCGAATGATCTCGAAGCCGGAGCCTTCCTGGGAAACCAGTCGTTCCCGGACGACACCGTCTGACTTGGTGTGGAATATTTCCAGGGCCTCGGAACGGCCATTCTGCTCGCGGAGCAACACGCCGTGGTAGGCAGTGTCCTCGAGCGCCAGCGACATTTTCTCAAGCCATCGAGCAGCGTCCTCGGCTTGGGCCGCGATCGACAACAGGCCACCGGCCAGCAACAGGCAGGCACGCTCCCCCAAAGCTCGCCGGATCATCGCTAGTTCGTCACTTCCTGGTCGTTGGTTTCGTCTTCCGGCTCTTCCGGGTCGTCCTCAACCGGATCCTCGAGCGCTTCCTCTCGAATCTGCAGGGTAACCAGCCGGTTGTTGAGACCGGTCGCCAGTTCCCCGTGGCGTGCGTGATAATCGAGCAGGTCCGCCGACTCCGCCGAAGGCACCGTGTATTGGTCGGCGGTTGTCACCGGCGTATCGCCGCCGGATATCTGTCCATAGCCTACCAGCGCTATCATCGCCACGGCGGCCGCAGAGGCGACACCAACCAGCGGCCGGAACAGCGCTGACTGCCGTGACACGGCTGGTGGTTCAACCGCCGTCTCGGCTTCCAGGTTGGCGTTCACGCGCTCCAGCAGACCATCCAGTCGCACCGAGTATTCACCGCGCATGACACGACCGATCGCCTGGTATTCTGCGATCTGGTCACGTAGTTCGGCGTCTCTGCTGATCCGCCGTACGAGCAGCTCGGACTCGGCATCCGACAATTCGCCATCAACGAACGCTGAGAGCTGCATTTTGATTTGGTCGTTCATAACTTTTCCGATATTACCGTACCAGGGAGCCGACTTTCTTGCTGATAGCGTCGCGCGCCCTGAAGATCCTGGAGCGAACGGTACCGACCGGGCACTCCATCGTTTGTGCTATTTCCTCATAACTCATGCCATCGATCTCACGAAGGATAATCGCCGTCCTGAGATCTTCGGGAAGACCGGCAATCGCTTTCTCAACCGTCTCCCGTAATTCGTTACTGAGAGTAACGCCCTCGGGCGTATCCGTCTCTTTGAGCTTTGCATGCAGGTCGTACTGATCCGGATCCTGCAGATCGAGCTCGACATCCATTGGCCTCCGACGCTGCGACGCAAGGTAATTCTTGGCCGTGTTGACGGCAATGCGATAAAGCCAGGTATAAAAAGCGCTATCGCCACGGAATCGCGGCAACGCTCGATAGGCTTTGACGAAAGCCTCCTGCGTTATATCCAGCGCTTGTTCCGGATCCCGCACATAACGCATGACAAGATTGACGATCTTGTGCTGGTACTTCAGTACCAGCAGGTCGAAAGCGCCCTTCTCGCCGTTCTGTACGCGCTTGACCAGTTGCGCATCGGTCGTTTCAGCCGACATGCAATGGACCTTCGAAATCGCAGCTGCAGAGGTAGTCATACCCCCGATAGACCGGGGGCTCAGGCAAAAGTTCGGCGGATCGTAAGGCTTTTTTCAACTGTGTGAACCGGACCACACTTGGGGCCATCAAAGACTGTGAGTTTTCATCGTATCAGCTTCAATTTATGGCTCCAATGTGACGAGAAACAAGCCTGAAGCGTCGCCAGTTCGAGATTTTGGTCGAGCGTTTAAGGCACAGGCAGTCAACGCGAGCGCCGCTAGCGCCTGATACCCGGATCCACGCCAGTCGACGGAGTACCAGGCTGCCTGCCGCCATCTGCCCCAGGTACCATTCGCCAAAGCGACAGACGCGCACATCGCCACTCGCATACACACGCAAATGCGTGACGCCTGAAAGCCTGCGATGGAAGCGACGCCACTCAATGACGCTGCCGGTAACGAAGGCAATCGCGAGAGGCAGCTCGATCAGCCAGTCGAGGCGGGTGAGGAGAAGCAGCAGCCCGCCGGTGAAACTTGAAGCCGCGGCAATCGCAGAGACGATTGCGGCGCCATGCGGGTCCGGACTAATGTCGGCCGAGAATCCTGTCGATGATCGTGTTCGTGACGTCGCTGTCTGATCTTTCACCCTTTAACAGGTACGCGATCAGCTCCGGGTCCGACAGCGTCAAAAGCGCCTCGAAGGCCGACTTTTCTTCAGCGGACGATGGTTCGTAGTGCGTTTCGAGATAACGAGCAAGCAGCGCATCCAGCTCCTTCATGCCGCGTCGGCACTGCCACCTAAGTTGTCCGTTAGTCATGGGTTTCTATCGGAACCTGCACTGCCACCGTAGATGTCCGTTGGTCATTGGCTTCTATCGTTATCGGCACTGCCACCGAAGTCTTCCGTTAGTCATGGGTTTCTATCGGGACCTGCACTGCCATTCAAGGTGTCCGTTACTCATCAACTTGTATCGCTTCCGACACCGACCACGGGCTACCGATCGAACCAGCGGCGTGTTGAAAATGTCTCGGGCGAGCCCGAGACGAGGCGGTTCTCGGCGACAAAGCGCAGCGTACACGCGAGTACATGAGCGTACCGGGCCGGAAATTAACGCCGGACAGGGCCGGCTGAGGCTTTCTCGACACCCTGCTAGTGGCGGCGCTCCGCCATCATCTTCTTGGTCTCGGCAATGGCCTTCGCCGGGTTCAGTCCTTTCGGGCAGGTCTGCGTACAGTTCATGATCGTGTGACACCGGTAGAGTCGGAAAGGATCCTCGAGATCGTCCAGTCGTTCACCGGTGGCCTCATCACGGCTGTCGACCAGCCAGCGATACGACGCCAGCAGCGCAGCCGGCCCGAGATAGCGATCACTGTTCCACCAATACGACGGACAACTCGTCGAGCAGCACGCGCACAGGATGCAGGCCGATGGCTCATCGATGAGCTCCTGGTCGGCCTTGCTCTGCAAACGCTCGCGATCCGGTGGAGGGGGTGTGCGCGTCTGCAACCATGGCTTGATGGATGCGTACTGCGCATAGAAGTTGGTCAGGTCCGGCACGAGGTCCTTGACGACGGGCATGTGCGGCAACGGATAGATCTTGACGTCACCGCGAACCTCGTCGACTGACTTCAGGCAGGCAAGCGTGTTGCCACCGTCGATGTTCATCGCACAACTGCCGCAGATGCCTTCTCGACAGGAGCGACGGAAGGTCAGCGTCGGATCGATTTCGTTCTTGATCTTGATCAGCGCGTCCAGAACCATCGGACCGCAGCTGTCCATGTCGATCTCATAAGTATCGACGCGCGGATTGTCCTTGCTGTCAGGATCGTAGCGGTAGACGGCGAACTGCTTCACGTTGCTCGAGCCGTTGGCCGCGGCAAAGTGCTTGCCCTTCTTGATCCTTGAATTCGGGGGTAGTCTGAACTCAGCCACGCATACGCTCCTAGTAAACTCGGGCGTTGGGTGGGACGGCCTCGACTTCATCGGTCAATGTGTCGAGATGCACCGGCCGGTAATCGAAACACACTTCGCCACTGTCGCTTACCCAGGCCAGCGTGTGTTTCATCCAGTTTTCATCGTCGCGATCAGGATAGTCCTCGCGTGCCTGCGCACCGCGGCTCTCCTTGCGATTCGCCGCCGACTGGATCGTCGCCATCGCATTCAGCAACAGATTCTCCAACTCAATGGTCTCGATAAGATCGGTATTCCAGATCATTGACGTATCTTCGACACGCACGTCGCTGAACGACGCAAACGTATCCTTCAACAACTCGACGCCTTCATCGAGGGATTCGCCCGTCCGGAATACGGCCGCGTTGTTTTGCATGATGCGCTGCATCTCGTTGCGAATCTCCGAGGTCGGTCGGCTGCCTTTCGCGTGGCGCAGCTTGTCGATCTTGTCGACGCTGTTCTGTCCGGCATCGGCCGGCAGCGCACGGTGTCTCTCTCCCGGCGTCATCGTCGTCTTGACGTGATGGGCCGCGGCGCGACCGAACACGACGAGGTCGAGTAGTGAATTGGACCCCAGCCGGTTGGCGCCGTGCACAGAGACACAGGCCGCCTCGCCAACGGCCATCAGACCGGGGACGATAGACTCGGGATCGCCGTCTCTCAGCGTGACGATCTCGCCAGTGTAGATGGCCGGGATACCGCCCATGTTGTAGTGCACGGTCGGCAGCACCGGGATCGGCTCTTTCGTGACGTCGACGCCCGAGAACACCTTGGCAGTCTCGGCAATGCCCGGCAGCCGCTCATTGATGACTTCCGGACCGAGGTGCTCGAGGTGCAGGTGAATGTGGTCAGCGTCTTTGCCAACGCCGCGACCTTCGCGTATCTCGATCGTCATCGATCGGCTCACGACATCGCGCGACGCCAGGTCCTTGGCGTTAGGCGCATAGCGCTCCATGAAACGCTCGTTCTCCGAGTTCGTCAGGTAACCGCCCTCGCCTCGCACACCCTCGGTGATCAGGCAGCCGGCACCGTAGATGCCGGTCGGATGGAACTGTACGAACTCCATGTCCTGCACAGGCAGACCGGCCCTCAAGATCATGCCGCTGCCGTCGCCTGTGCACGTGTGTGCCGATGTACAGGAGAAGTACGCCCGGCCGTATCCGCCGGTCGCGAGGATGACCTTGTGCGCCTGGAAGCGGTGCAGCCTTCCTGTTGCCATGTCGATCGCGACGACGCCGCGGCATTCGCCGTTCTCCATCATCAGGTCGATCGCGAAGTACTCGATAAAGAACTCGGCGTCGTGCTTCAACGACTGCTGGTACAGCGTATGCAGCATCGCGTGACCGGTCCGGTCAGCGGCGGCACAGGTTCGTTGAGCGGTGCCTTCACCGAAATGCGTCGTCATGCCACCGAAGGGCCGTTGGTAAATCCTCCCGTCCTCGGTGCGGGAGAACGGCACGCCGTAGTGCTCGAGTTCGATGACGGCGTCCGGTGCCTCCTTGCACATGTATTCAATGGCATCCTGGTCGCCGAGCCAGTCGGATCCCTTGATCGTGTCGTACATGTGCCAGCGCCAGTCGTCCTCGCCCATGTTGCCGAGTGCGGCACTGATGCCGCCCTGCGCCGCCACCGTGTGGCTGCGGGTCGGAAAAACCTTCGTAATGCAGGCTGTGTCAAAGCCGGCTTCCGCGAGGCCGAACGTTGCACGAAGACCGGCGCCGCCGGCGCCAATCACGACGATGTCGTAACTGTGGTCAATAAAATCGTAGTCACTCATGAATCGAGGCCGATCCTTAAGATTGCGTAAATAGAGGCGAAAGCGATGACCAGGTGCGCGAAGCGTGAGGCCATGAGCGCTGTCACCTTGACTGCCGGTGTATGCACATAGTCTTCAAGCACGACCTGAACGCCGAGATAGGAATGGTAGGCCAGCGATGCGCACAAGAGCGACATCAGCACGCCGTTCCAGGGTGCGGCCAGGAATCGCATGACGTCCAAATACTCGAAGCCCGGCATCTGGATCATCGCGAATGCGAACCACAGCCCCAGCAGCAGGTTGGAAACAGCGGTTACGCGCTGTGACCACCAGTGATCGGTGCCGTCCTTGGCCGAGCCAAGCCCGAGGACGCGTCCCAGCGGTGTCTTGATGCTCATAGGACCATCACCCAGAACGTCGCCGTCAGTATGACCGAGGCGGCAATCGCGACCCACGCCGACGCGTTGGCCTGTGATTTCTCGAAGCCGTAGCCGGCGTCCCAGAACAGATGCCGGATGCCGTTGCACAGGTGATACGCAAACGCGAACGACCAGGCGATCAGCAGGATGCGTCCGAAGGTCGTCGCCATGAATGAACTGAAGTACAGGTAGCGCTCGGGCCCTGCCGCAATACTCATCAGCCACGCGACCAGTGCGATCAGACCGACGGCCAGGCCGATGCCGGTAGCACGATGAAGGATCGACAGCGCCATTGTGATTGGCCATCGATAGATACCGAGGTGAGGTGAAAGCGGCCGTTCCGTGGTGCTCATTTCGATGTTCGCTCCGCGTTCTTTAAAGACGCTTGTTCTGGAAACCTGTTAAGAATACTCAATATCGCCCGTGCGTTCGATGCCGGGCAATTAGACCAAGGTCAGAAGTCGATGCAGCGGCCGTTCTTCTCCCAGTCGCCGTAGCGGGTCGGATCAGGGCCCGGACGGCCGCCGATTTCTTTCGGTGGATCGTCGTTGGCGCTATTATTCGTGGCCCGCGGCCCGTCGCGCTCAGGCTCTGAGTCGTCGGTCGGAGTGTTCTGGTTACTCATGAAACGGAGTATGCCAGACCCTCTGGGCGACTTCACCGACAGCCGCTACCCACGACAAAAGATTCATACGCATGCAAACAAATAACAGCTGGCCAATGAGCGTGCTCGAGGTTACCGGCGACGACGCCGCCAGTTTCCTGCAGGGACAGCTCACCTGCGATGTGAACCGGCTGGACACGACGCTGTCGCTCGGCGCCTGGTGCAACCCGAAGGGCCGCGTCATCGCCTTGTTCCGGATTCGGAAGCAGGACTCCGGCTTTGCCCTGCTGCTGCCGGAAGACCTGGAAGAGTCGGTCGTCAAACGCCTCACGATGTTTCGCTTCCGGGCGAAGGTCGACTTCTCAACTCGAAGAGCAACCGCCGCAGATTTCGGCGACGATGAGGCGCGGATTTTCGAGGACTGGCAGGCACAGAACCTTCGCGCCGGCGTAGCGAGCATCGCGACCGAACAGTCGGAGAAATTTACGCCGCACATGCTGAACCTCGACCTGCTGGACGCGATCAGTCTCGACAAGGGTTGCTACACCGGCCAGGAGGTGGTCGCAAGGACCCACTACAAGGGCGCAACGCGACGCCGTCTGATGAAGTTTGGCTGCGACGGTGAGGCAGCGTCAGGCGACAAGGTGCGACTCGGCGACCGCGACGTCGGCGAAGTCGTCAATGTCATCGGCGGCGAATTACTGGCCGTTGTGCCGGTCGACTCGGCGACGGACGGACTCGAGGTCAACGGCGTGGTTCTGAAGAACGAGCAGCTACCCTACCTGGAAAGCGACCGATAGCCTTAGTCGAATACCTCCGGGCGCATGTGCGGAAACAGCAGCACGTCGCGTATCGACGGCGAGTCGGTGAACAACATGACCACGCGATCGATACCCACGCCGATGCCCGCCGTCGGCGGCATGCCGTACTCCAGCGCGCGAATATAGTCGTGATCGAAGGCCATGGCCTCGTCGTCGCCCGCCTCGCGATTCGCGACCTGCGCGCGGAACCGTGCCGCCTGCTCTTCCGGATCGTTGAGCTCGGAAAAACCGTTCGCGATCTCGCGGCCGGAGATGAATAGCTCGAAGCGGTCGGTCACGAACGGATCGGAATCGTTCTGTCGCGATAGCGGCGAGACCTCGGTCGGATACTGCGTGATAAACGTCGGCTCACGCAGCTTGTCTTCACAGGTCTTCTCGAATATCTCGATCTGCAGCTTGCCCTCGCCGTAGCCCTCGAGAACAGGCACTTCGAGGCGCTCGCAGACGCTGACGAGGTAGTCCCGGTCGCGTAGCTTGCCGGAATCGATGTCCTCGTTGTATTTGAGAATCGCTTCCTCAACAGTCATACGCGCAAACGGTTTGCCGAAATCATAGGACTCGCCCTGGTACTCGACAACCGTGGTGCCCAGCACGGCGCTCGACATGCCACGCAGCATAGCCTCGGTCGAGTTCATCCAGTCCTGGTAGTCGGCGTACGCGCGGTAGGCCTCCATCATCGTGAATTCGGGATTGTGCTGCGTCGAGACGCCCTCGTTGCGGAAGTTGCGATTGATCTCGTAGACGCGCTCGAATCCACCGACGACCAGCCGCTTCAGGTTCAGCTCCGGCGCGATGCGCAGGTAGAGTTCCATGTCGAGCGCGTTGTGATGGGTCTTGAACGGCCGCGCGATGGCTCCGCCCGGCGTCACCTGCATCATCGGCGTCTCGACCTCGAGGAAATCCTGCGAGTCCAGGAACGAGCGCATGTACTGGACCACCGCGGTGCGCTTGCGGAACACGTCACGGCTTTCCTCGTTCATGATCAGGTCAACGTAGCGTTGCCGGTAGCGGATCTCCTGGTCGGACAGGCCGTGCCACTTTTCCGGAAGCGGCCGCAGGGATTTTGTCACCAGCCTGACCTCGTCGGCCAGTACCGTCAGCTCACCTTTCTGCGTCTTGAACAGTTTGCCCTGCGCGAACAGGATGTCGCCGACGTCCCATTTCTTGAACGCAGCGTATACGCCCTCGGGCAAGCGATCGCGCTCGAGGCGCACCTGAATTCGGCCGGAGCGATCTGCCAGGGCAATGAAGCTCCCTTTGCCCATGACGTTCTTGCGCATCATGCGCCCGGTGACGTCCACCTCGACGTCTTCCTCGATCAGGTGCTCGGCCTCGTGCTCTCCGAACGTGCGATGCAGTTCATCGGCCAGCGCGTTGCGGTGCACATCGTTGGGATAAGCATTGCCGATCTCGCGCAACTCATCCAGTTTGCGGCGACGCTCGGCGATCAACTTGTTCTCGTCTCTTTCGTCTGTCACTTCACAGTCCCTGCTTGAGGCTTGCCTCAATGAAATTGTCCAGCCCTCCATCGAGGACTGCCTGCGTATTGCCGGTCTCGACGCTCGTCCTCAAGTCCTTGATGCGACTCTGGTCGAGTACGTAAGACCGTATCTGGCTCCCCCAACCGACGTCAGCCTTGCTCTCTTCGAGCACAGAAGCCTCCGCACGTCGTTTCTGCATCTCGAGTTCGTAGAGCTTGGCCTTGAGCTGGTTCATCGCCGTCGCCTTGTTCTTGTGCTGAGAACGGTCGTTCTGGCACTGAACGACGGTGTTCGTCGGCAGATGGGTGATTCGCACGGCGGACTCGGTCCGGTTAACGTGCTGGCCACCTGCGCCGCTGGCGCGATACACGTCGATCCTGAGGTCTGACGGATCGACGTCTATATCAATATTGTCGTCGACCTCTGGCGACACGAACACCGACGCGAAGGACGTATGCCGACGATTGCCGGAGTCGAACGGTGACTTGCGTACCAGGCGGTGCACACCCGTTTCCGTGCGCAACCAGCCGTAGGCGTACTCGCCTTTGACGTGGACCGTCGCGCTTTTGATGCCAGCAACCTCGCCGGCTGACGCCTCGATGACCTCGGCCTTGAAGCCGTGCGATTCCGCCCATCGAAGGTACATTCTCAAGATCATCTCGGCCCAGTCCTGGGCCTCCGTACCGCCGGCACCCGACTGTATGTCGAGGTACGCGTTGTTCTCGTCCATTTCGCCGGAGAACATGCGGCGGAATTCCAGTCCGGCGACACGCCGTTCCAGCGCCTGCACATCTGTCTCGATCTCGACCAGGGTCGCCTCGTCGTCTTCCTCGACGGCCAGCTCGAGGATGTCGAGCGCATCGGTTAGCCCGCTGCCGATTTCGTCCAGGCCGACCACGACCTGTTCGAGCTGGGCGCGCTCCTGGCCCAGCGCCTGGGCGCGATCCGGTTCGTTCCAGACGTCAGGTTGTTCGAGCTCGCGCTCGACTTCGGTCAGGCGTTCCGACTTGCCGTCGTAGTCAAAGGTACCCCCTCAGCGCGGCACTGCGCTCGGTAAGGTCGGAGATGGCATTCTTGATCTGGCTGACTTCCATGGTCGTTTACAAGCGTGTCTAAAGTTTTCGAAAGCGCGGCATAGTATCACTGGCCGAAACCCCAGCGCTATTGTCTACCGTCCTTTATTCAACCGTCGCTGGCCGCGGGCGCGATCTGCTCAACGATCAGTTGCGGGCGCTCCACGCCTCGCCACTCGTTGACGTCCAGCCGGTACGCAAGCTGCACGATACCCCGGCACGGGGATTCCGCCTGGTTGAAGGCGATGGCATCGATACTCGCCGCACCGTCCGCCGGTCGAACCTTGAGTTTCAGGTGATGCTCGCCGACAACGCGTGTCTCGATGACGTGAAACAGACCGTGCCAGGCCGGCTCCGGGAATCCCGAACCCCACGGACCCCAATTTCGAAGCTCCCGGGCAAACGTGATCGTCAGGCGATCACCTGACAATATGCCGTCGCTGGTAATCGCGCCGCTGAAGTCCGCCGACGGATAGAGCCGTTGCATCTGTATTTGCGCCTGCTCCTTGAAGGTCTCGAAAGCCGAGCGATCGAGTGTGAGGCCCGCGGCCATCGCATGACCGCCGAACTTACGAATCAGGCCAGGTTCTGCTGAATTGATGGCCTCGAGCAGGTCTCTCGCGTGAACACCGGCAACCGAACGGACAGAACCCTTCATCGACGTGTCGCCCTCCAGCGCGAACGCAGCGACCGGTCGGCTGAATTTTTCCTTGACCCGACCGGCGACCAGGCCGACGACGCCCTGGTGCCAGGATTCGTCGAACAGGCAGACACAGGCCGGCAGGTTGGACTTATGAATCTTGTCCACAATGCGAAAGGCCTGGTCACGCATCGTCTGCTCGATGTCGCGCCGATCGCGATTGATCGCATCCAGCGTCTGGGCATGCCTTGCTGCAGTGCCGGCATCGTCCGTCAACAGGCACTCGATACCGACGGACATGTCATCGAGGCGACCCGCCGCGTTCAGCCTCGGCCCGACGGCGAAGCCCAGGTCACTGGCTACGCAGCGCTCGTGCGAACGTCCGGCTTCGGTCAACAACGCAGGAATGCCCGGCACGGTCGCCCCGGCCCGGATCCGCTTGAGTCCCTGCGAGACGAGTACGCGGTTGTTGTGGTCCAGGGGCACGACGTCCGCGACGGTCCCGAGCGCGACGAGATCGATGTACTTCGCAGCCACCCTGGCGGCACCGTCCTGCCCCGCTCTCTGCAGTGCCTGGCCGAGGGCAGCGACAAGGTAGAAGGCGACTCCGACACCGGCGAGGTTCTTGCTGCCGAATGTGCTGCCAGGCAGGTTGGGATTGAGGATCACATTGGCATCCGGCAGCTCATTGCCCGGCAGATGATGGTCCGTTATCAGGACATCGATGCCTGCCGACCGAGCCGCCGCGACGCCCGCGACACTCGAGATGCCATTGTCCACGGTGATAATGAGCGCCGGCTTGTCGCGACAGGCGACGTCGACAATGCCGGGCGAGAGACCGTAGCCGAAGTCGAATCGATTCGGCACCAGGTAGTCGACGTCGCGAAATCCAAACGCTCGCAGACAACGCAGCAAGAGCGCGGTGCTGGTTGCGCCGTCCACATCGAAGTCGCCGACGACGAGAACACGGTTCTCCCGGTGAGCCAGCAGCAGGTCTACAGCAGCATCGATATGTTCCAGCGAGCAGATCGGCAGCAAACGACCGAGCGCATAGTCGAGTTCGGCATCGCTAGAGACACCGCGGTTCGCAAACAGGCGGGCAAGCACGTCATCGACGGTGCTGAGACTGACGTCTTCGACGCGGGGTCGAACGACGATTGGACGCATCGTCATACCAGGCCTCCAGACAGGTCGATATCCCGTCGCCAGAACTTCCACTGAGCGCGTCGCGATGACTTCAGGCAGAAGCCGTCTCGTGTGAGCAGCCGGAGTTGCCGCACTCGTCCTCTGGCGAACGCGACCCGAATTGTCTCCAGCCTTTCCTCGGCGCCGAGCGCATCGTCCTCCGGCACGACGGCAACACCACCCTGCCTCGAAACGTCGGACAGGGACTCGGACCAGCCTGACGCGGAGCCGCTGCTGGCTGTCCAGAAACCTCGCAGCAAAGGATCGTCGGCATGCAACGCCGGCAAGTCAGGACGCACTGATGCGTTCATGGCGCCACCGCCCCACAGCCACAGTGCGTTCACCGGCTGGAGCTGGTTTGCCTGCCGCCTGAGGTTGACCGGATGATCATGCAGCGCCATCTCGATTTCCGATTGCAGTCTGCGCGTGACGTCGACGCCTTCGCCTTCCGGCAGGAACCTGTCGGGCACGTAGCCGTGCAGCGCATCCGGCTCGATGTCCGACAGCGGCATCGCAGCCGTCTTGAGATAGCCGCAGGCGCCGACTGACAGGAACTCCGCGGTGTCGCCGAGCGTTGCCTGAAGATGGTCGAACAGTTGCGACAGTTCACCGTCACGCATCGTAGCGCCCAGGCTATGCAGGCAGAGATGATCCAGTCGAGGTTCCAGGTAAACGGGATCGGCCGCGGCGATCCAGCCCTCTGGAGCCTCGCCGGTCTGGCCGAGAAGTCGATGCGCGGCCGGGCTGTCCATGCCACCGTGGAAATCTATGGCATTCAAGACCCGATCGGCGAGACTGGCTGGGTCCTGCCGTATCAAATCGCCTTTCGCCAGCCACCGTTTGAGCGCCGGCGAGCGAATGCTGCGCAATGAATTGATGATGACGATTGCCGAGTGTTGCGGGTCCAAGCCTGGCGTCCCTGTCTTGCCCTTTGTGCGGGCGTCCCTATATGGTTGATCACAGAATGGTAACGGATTGAGCCTTTGAAATTCACTCGGGAAGAAGCAAGCCTGATCGCGATACGCGGCGTCAGTGAGGACGGATTCAGCGTCGGGCGCGAAGTGCTGTCCGGCACCATCGCGCTGACCGGGGAATCGATCGTCTCCGACTGGGAGCACAAACCCCTGGAGCTTCTCGTCGAGAGCGACTTCGGCGTGCTGCTGGATACCGAACCGGAAGTGGTCATCGTTGGCACCGGACGCACCCAGCTTTTTCCTCCACGGGAGTTGACGTTTGCGTTCGCGAGACGCGGAACGGGGCTGGAAGTCATGGATTCCCGCGCAGCAGCGCGCACGTTTAATGTACTGGTGGGCGAAGGACGCCGGGTAGCGGCCATCCTGTACCCGGTCTGAGCGAGATCTGAGGCCGCTGCGATCAGTCGAGCACGGTTTCGAGCGACAGCCCCTGCGACTCGATGCTTTCGCGGAGCCTCGCCAGCGCGTCGACCTGTATCTGACGGATGCGCTCCCGAGTGACGCCCATCTCCTTACCGATCGCCGTCAGCGTCAGCCGCCGTTCTCCGTGCAGCCCAAAACGTTTCTCGATTACGACCCGCTGCTTGCAACTCAGCTCCAGCAGCCAGTGCTCGATGATCGAATGAACGATCTCACGCTGCGCCGCGGTCGGCGGCTCGTTGTCCTTGCTGCCGAGCAGCCTGTCCACGGCGGACGCAATGCCCGGATCGGCCGACACGGAACCCAGCGTGACCCGTTCTTTCAGTCCCTGTAATCGGCGGATCTCGTCGACGTCGCGATCGAGGTATTCCGCCAGCTCAGCGTTGCTCGGTGCTCGCTTCAGACGCTGCGACAACAGTCGCGCGGCGCGCACACAATGATTGATTTCCTTGGTGACATGCACCGGCAATCTTACGGCGCCGGACTGGTTCATGATCGCCCGCTCGATCGTTTGCCGGATCCACCAGGTCGCATAGGTGGAGAATCGAAAGCCCCGTTCCGGGTCGAACTTCTCAACCGCGTGAATCAGTCCCAGGTTGCCCTCTTCGATCAGGTCGAGAAACGGCAGTCCGCGATTGATGTAGCGGCGCGCGATCTTGACGACCAACCGGAGGTTGCTCTCGATCATCTGTTGTCGAGCTCTCTCGTCACCGGCAGTCGCCCGCCGGCCGAGGCGCCTCTCCTGCTTCGCATCAAGCAACGGCGCGGCGCCGATGTCGCGGAGATAGATCTGTGTGGGGTCCAGGCTGGGACCGCGGTTGCGTGGCTCGGTCGAAGTGCTGGCGGTGGACGCACCGTACCGGTCTGCTCGGCCCGAAGCCGGGACAGATCGCGTCACGTTTTGGCCAGCCGTACCCACAGCACTGCTCCTCAATCGCAGGCCGGGCGGAAAAGCAGATTATCTCGCTGGCAGAAATTGTCGCGGGTTTACCGGCTTACCGTTTCGCCTGATTTCGAAATGCAGGCGCGGCTTGCGTTCCGGACCCTCACCCATTCTCGCGATCGGCTGGCCCTTCGCGATTACTTCGCCTTCGGCGACCAGCAGCGACGCGTTGTACCCGTAGGCACTCAGGTAGGTGTCATTATGCTTGATGATAATAAGCTGCCCGTAGCCGATCAGTCCACCGCCGGCATAGACGACCTTGCCGGAGGCCGCAGCCCGTATGGACTGGCCCTGCCTGCCATCAATCAGGATGCCGGTGCCGGTGCCGGGTTTTCCGCCAAAACCGACACTGACCGCGCCCGATGTCGGCCATGCCCACGCCGGTGGAGGGTCGGACGGCAGCTCCGGAAGCGGCCGCGGCGCGGGCCTGGACGAACTGCTGGCTCTGCCGGACGTCGGATACAAGCGTAAGACCTGCCCCGGGTAGATCAGGGACCCGTCGCCGAGCCGATTCCACCGGGCGACTTCGGCCGGATCCTTGCCGTAGCGAAAAGCAATCGAGAACAGCGTCTCGCCGCTCCTGACAATATGCGTGCCGGCGGAGTTGTAACGCGCAGGCGTGCCGCACGCCACCACGAGCATGCAGGCGGCGACAACGGCAATCAGCTTGTGCTTTGCCGCCAGCTCGCGCATCGCTAATGCCAGTACATCAGGTAGTAGATGATCAGCGCGACCAGCAGGACAGCAAGCCACCCGAGCCACTCGATGTATTTTGACACCTGCGACTCGAACTTTTCACCGCCGAGCACGATAAGCCCGGCGACGAGGAAGAACCGCGCGCCCCTGCCGACCAGTGACGCCAGCGTGAAGCCAACCGGGTTCAACATCACGACGCCCGCGGCAATCGTGAATACCTTGTACGGGATAGGTGAGAAACCGGCGATGAAGACGGCCCAGAATCCGTAGGCATCGAACCATTCGCGACTCGTCAGGTAGGCGGGCCAATAACTGGATTCGCGCAGCCAGGGCTCAATAGCGCCGAACATCAGGTAGCCGATCGCATATCCAGCGAGCCCTCCGAGCACCGAGAAGATCGTCGCGACGGCAGCAAAACGCCACGCATGCCGGCGCTCGGCGAAGCACATCGGCGCCAGCATGACGTCGACCGGGATCGGAAAGAACGATGACTCCGCGAAGCTCATCGCCGCGAGGTAGGACTGCGCGTGGCGATGCCGGGACCAGATCAACACCCGGTCATACAGAGGCCGGAACAAGGTCATTGCACGCGGTCCCCGTGACCGAGCCTGCATGCAGCCGCAGTCAGATCCCGCGTCCGTGTGCATAATTCACACGAAGTATACTTTATAAACATTTGTTTTAACTTGACTCTTTTACCAGAGGAACAAAGCTCACCGGACCCAGCGATACCTGCTCGTAGTGATCGTCCCGCCGGGTCACCTGGACCAGATCCTGCGCCCTGGGCGGGCCAATCGGGATAATCAGACGTCCGCCGGGCGCCAATTGTTCCAACAGCTTCTCGGGTATCTCGGGCGCGGCGGCGGCGACGATAATGCCATCGTAGGGGCCATACTTGTTCCAGCCCTGCCAACCATCGCCGGGCCGGAACTGGACATTGTATATACCAAGGTCGCGAAGCCGCTGCCGTGTCTTTCGCAGCAGTTCCGGGATTCGCTCGACGGAATAGATCTTCTTGACCAACGGTGCCAGCACCGCCGTCTGGTAGCCGCAGCCGGTACCGATCTCCAGTACCTTCTCGCCTTCGAACCCGTCAAGCAGTGCCTCGGTCATCCGGGCAACGATGTACGGCTGGCTAATCGTCTGGCCATGGCCGATCGGCAGCGCCGTATCTTCGTAGGCACGGCTCGCGAGCGCCTCGTCGACGAACAGGTGCCTGGGTACGTTCCTGATCTGGGTGAGCACGTCCTGCGATCGTATACCGTGCTCCATTAATCGCCGGACCAGCCGGTCACGAGTTCGTGCCGACGTCATGCCTATTCCCTGGTTGCCCCGCTCCGCCGTCATCACTGGTCCAGCCATTCGCTCAATTGCGGCAGCGCATCGTGGCGCGTGAGATCCACCTTGAGCGGCGTCACAGCGACCTTGCCGTTCTCGACAGCGTAAAAATCCGTGCCCGGCCCGGCATCGGCTTGCCGTCCGGCAGGTCCAACCCAGTAGATCGTTCGACCATGCGGGTCCTTCTCTTTGACGACAGACTCGGACTTGTGCCGAAAACCCAGTCGAGCCGCCTCGATGCCCCCGAGTTCATCGTAGGGCAGATCGGGGACGTTGACGTTCAGAATGACATCGGGAGACAGCAACGCCTCTTCCAGCTTGCCGAGCATATCCACGACCACGCGGCCCGCGGTGTCAAAGTGCGTCAGTCGTTCACCGGCCAGCGACACGGCGATTGTCGGTAAACCGAGAAACCGACCCTCGAGTGCGGCGGCCACGGTCCCGGAGTAGATGACGTCGTCGCCAAGGTTGGCGCCGTGATTGATGCCGGAGACGACGAGGTCAGGTTCGTAGTCGAGGAAGCCTGTGAGCGCGAGGTGCACGCAGTCGGACGGCGTGCCGTCGACGCTGTAACGATTCTCGCCCACCTTCGCCACTCGCAACGGAGAATGCACCGTCAGCGAACTGCTCGCCGCCGAGCGATTCCTATCGGGTGCAACAACGACGACGTCAGCGACGGTCTCGAGGGCGTCAATCAGTACATTGATCCCTGTGGCTAGATATCCGTCGTCGTTGCTAACGAGGATTTTCTTCATTTCTAAACGTCTGTTTGGCGGCTGGCGGCGCGCTCACTATACTCAATGTTCAAGCCCGACCATAGCTTTAGGAAAGGACACCGTGAGCGAGGACGACATCAATCTCTTTCGAGACGCCGTTAGCGGCGCCAAGCCGCTCAAAGCTGCCAATCGCGCCTCGTCGGAATCCCCGAAACCCAAACCCAGGGCGCGTTTCAGTCGTGCCGACGAGGCGGACGCGCTGCGTGAGAGCCTCGAGTTCGATATCGACGAACTGGAATCGAACAATGTCGACTCCATGCGCTTTCATCGGCCGTCGGTGGGCAAGCGCACATTCAGGAAACTGGCGCGCGGTCGATTCGCCGTGCAGGCCGAAATCGACCTCCATGGAATGACGGTCGCTGAGGCGAAACCCAGGCTAGCCGACTTTATCGAGTACAGCGTCAGTCAACGCCACCTGTGCGTCCGCGTCGTTCACGGCAAAGGACTTGGATCGGGTGACCGGGGTCCCGTGCTGAAACGTGCCGTCAATCGCTGGCTGCGGAAATGGAAGACCGTTCTCGCTTTCGTCTCGACGCGGCAGGTGGACGGCGGAACCGGCGCTATCTACGTTCTGCTTGACGACAGCTGAATCAGACCATCGGCTGGCGCAACTCGAACAGCTCCCGCAGCAGCGCTGTCGCGAACTCACCGCGCCGCAGGGTGAACCGGACTTCAATGCCGTCCGGAGAACTCGAACAGGTCCAGTCTCCAGGGACCAGGCGCGTCGGACGGCTTCCCGCTTCGACGCGCGCCGATACAAGGCCTTCTGCCAAGTCCGGCCATCTTCGTGCAACTTCGCACTCCAGCGCCGCCGGTTTGCCTGAGGATCGGGGCGCACCCTCGCCCCACAGGCTCAGCGCCGGGTGAATATCGTGACAACTCAGACGTTGCAGCAGCTCCGTGTCCACCGTTTCGACCGCGAAGATTGACGCACTGCCGTCCAGACCAGCAAGGTCGCCCGGCAGCAGACGGTTCCAGTTGCCGTCGGCAACCCGTCGGGCGAGAGTCTCATTGAACAGAAACGAGCGTGCTGATGAGATCGCTATTGAACGTTGCTCGCGCTTGACCCGACCACCGGAAAACACACGGCGCGCGAGCTCGATATTGGCGCCTTCCCTGCCGAACCGCTGCTCGCCGAAATAGTTCGGTACACCCTCGGTTGTGACGATAGACGAGTGCTCGACGAACCGGTCGTCGAAGGACATGTCGAGAGGCTCTTGATGGTAAAGCAGGATGCTGAATCGATTGGCGGCATGACTTCCGGGTCGGAGTTTACGCTCATGACGCTCAATCCTGAGAATCCGCACGCCTTCGAGGCTGAGGCTTTCCCAGTTCGTTCCGGCACCCGACGGCCGCCGCACGCTGAACCACTGCCGACTGACGGATCGGCGATCTTTCAACCCGCAATAGCCCACGTCACGTGCCGGGATTTCCGCATGTCGTGCAAGCTGGCGAGCCAGCCAGGCAGTATTGGAGTCGGTTTTCTCGATATGCAGCAGATCGTGTTCGCCGTCGCCTGCCGGCTCGAATCCGAGAACCTCGTCGACAAGAAAGTCTTCTGGGGATCGCTTGAAATCAACAGTGGACAGCGGGCCACCGTGCGCGCGGGGCCAATCAGGCAGCACTACTTTTCGGCGACGCGGACGACCTGGAAAAACGTCTCGCCGTCGCCGATCATTCCGAGATCGGTCCGTGCTCTTTCTTCCGCAGCCTCCAGGCCCTTCTTTAGATTCAGCACTTCCGCATCGAGTGCCTGGTTCCGGGCTCGCAAGCTGTCATTGAGCAGGCGCTCCTCGGCTACCGCCGTGCGTAGCTCCCGCGTCTTCTGGTAGCCGTCGTCAGACAGCCACAGCTGCGCCTGCAGCAACACGGCCAGCGTGATCAGCAGCACCAACAACCATCTCAGGTTTGACAAGCGTATCCCCTGTGTCGATCAGTCTCCTACGGCAGGCTGACCGACAATGCTTCACGGCCCGCGTAGGTCGCGGACGCCCCCAATTCTTCCTCGATGCGCAGCAGCTGGTTGTACTTCGCGATCCTGTCTGATCGTGACAACGAGCCGGTCTTTATCTGTGTCGCTACGGTGCCTACGGCGATATCTGCAATGGTGCTGTCAGACGTCTCACCGGACCGGTGCGAGATCACGGCCGAGTAACCTGCCTCATCTGCCATAGCAATCGCATCAAGAGTTTCCGTTAAGGTACCGATTTGATTAGGTTTTATCAATATAGAATTGGCTATCTTTTCGTCGATACCGCGCTTGAGGATTGACGTGTTGGTCACGAAGAGATCGTCGCCGACGAGCTGCACGCGATCACCGATCGCGTCGGTCAGGATGCGCCAGCCCTCCCAGTCGCTCTCGTCCATGCCGTCCTCGATCGACACGATCGGGTACTGGCTTGCCAGGCCAGCAAGGTAGTCACTGAACCCTGCAGCGTCGAACTGTCGGTTCTCGGACGCGAGGTCATAAACCCCGTCCGAGTAGAACTCGGAGCTGGCGACGTCGAGGCCCAGGTAGACGTCTTTGCCGGCCGCGTAGCCCGCCTTCTCGATCGCTTCCATGATCGTATCCAGCGCCGCCTGGTTGGACGGCAGGTCGGGGGCGAAACCGCCCTCATCACCGACGGCCGTGTTGAGCTTCTTACCGCGAAGCACGCTTTTCAGTGCGTGGAAGACCTCCGCGCCACAACGCAGCGCTTCGGAGAAACTGGGGCTGCCGACCGGCAGGATCATGAATTCCTGGATGTCGACGCTGTTATCTGCGTGAGCGCCGCCGTTGATGATGTTCATCATCGGCACCGGCATCGTCGTGCCCGGCCCGAGGTGCTTGAAAAGGGAAATACCTTTCGACGTCGCATCGGCTCGAGCGGCGGCCAGCGACACGGCTAACAGCGCGTTCGCGCCCAGGCGACCCTTGTTGTCGCTGTTGTCGATGTCGATCATACGTGTGTCGAGCGCTCGCTGGTCGTCGAAGGACTCCGACAGCAGCGCATCGCGGAGTTCGCCATTGACGTTGGACACAGCCTTCGTGACACCCTTGCCGAGGTAACGAGACTTGTCGCCATCGCGCAGCTCGACGGCCTCGCGAGTACCCGTCGACGCACCGGACGGTACACCCGCCCGTGCTGTCGTGCCGTCGTCCAGCGTAACGTCAGCTTCGACCGTCGGATTGCCGCGAGAATCCAGGATTTCGCGGCCGCGTATGTCTTTGATCTTTATCATTTCTTATCCTCAACCGCGCATCCGGCGCAGCTCAAATCGATCAGCCATCAAGGCCCAGGGTATGTTCAAGATAATTCTGTTGTTTGGTCGCCTCGTCCAGCGTTTTCAACGTGATGAGCAGTGCCTCCATGTGATCCAGCGGCATCGCGTTCGGGCCGTCGCTGAGCGCCTCGGCCGGCCTCGGGTGCGTTTCCATGAACAGGCCCGCGACACCTACGGAAGTCGCCGCCCGGGCAAGCACCGGAATAAACTCTCGCTGACCGCCCGACGCGGTTCCCTGACCGCCCGGCAGCTGCACCGAATGTGTGGCGTCGAAGACAACCGGGCACCCCGTCGAGCGCATGATTGCGAGACTGCGCATATCGGACACGAGGTTGTTGTAACCGAAAGAGAAGCCTCTCTCGCACACCATGATGTTGTCGTTGCCGGTCGACCGCGCCTTGTCGACGACGTTGGCCATCTCCCACGGCGACAGGAACTGCCCCTTCTTGATGTTCACCGGGATACCCGGCCTGGCAACGCGCAGGATGAAGTTGGTCTGCCGGCACAGGAAGGCCGGCGTCTGCATGACATCGACGACGTCGGCGACTTCATCGATCGGCGTGTCCTCATGAACGTCGGTCAACACAGGTAACCCGAGCTGCCTTTTGACCTCGGACAGGATTCTCAAGCCCTCGTCCATTCCGGGGCCGCGGAAACTGCCGGCGGAGCTGCGGTTCGCCTTGTCGAAGGAGGACTTGTAAATCAGCGGGATCGACAGCTTCTGGCAGATTTCCTTGAGCCGGCCCGCCGTCTCCATTGCGACGGCTTCCGACTCGACGACGCAGGTCCCCGCGATCAGGAAAAACGGCTGGTCGTTACCGACCTCGACACCACAGAGCTTCACGCTTCCTTGACCTTCGGCAATGCACTCTCACGGTGCCGGCGCGCCGCTTCGATGAAGCCTTTGAACAGCGGGTGTCCGTCGCGCGGGTTTGACGTGAACTCCGGGTGGAACTGGCTCGCAACGAACCACGGGTGATCCGGTATCTCGACCATTTCTACCAGGTCGTCCACTGACAAGCCGGAAAACACGAGCCCGGCCTCGGTCAGCCGGTCGCGATAGTTGTTATTGACCTCGTAGCGATGGCGGTGACGCTCGCTGATCGTCGTCGAGCCATAGGACGTCGCCGCCAGGGAGCCTTCCTTCAGCGTGATCTCCTGGGCCCCCAGTCGCATCGTACCGCCAAGGTTCGATGCCTCAGTGCGTTGTTCCACGCTGCCGGTCTTCGCATCCTGCCACTCGGTGATCAGCGCGACGACAGGATGCGGCGTCTCGCGATTGAACTCGGTGCTCATCGCGCCCTCGAGGCCGGCGAGGTTGCGCGCCGCTTCGATCACGGCGACCTGCATGCCGAGACAGATGCCGAGATAAGGCGTACCTGACTCGCGCGCGTACCGCACCGCTTCGATCTTGCCCTGGATTCCGCGATCGCCAAAGCCACCGGGTACGACAATGCCGTCCATGTCGGCCAGACAGTCAACGCCGTTGTCTTCGATGTCCTGCGCTTCAATGTAGTGGATGTTGACCCGCGTTCTCGTGTGGATCCCACCATGCAGCAGCGCCTCGGACAACGAGATGTAGGCATCCCTCAGGTCGACGTACTTACCGACCATGGCGACATTGACTTCACCACTGGGGTTTTTCTTCGCCTCGACGATGGAGTCCCAGACACTCAGGTCGGCCGGAGGTAGGTCCAGGTTCAACTGCTTCGCGACGATGTCGTCGAACCCCTGGCTGTGCATCATCTCGGGGATCTTGTAGAGATCATCGGCATCGTAGGCCGAAATCACTGCATCGGGTTTGACGTTCGTGAACAGTGCAATCTTGCGACGCTGCTCTTCCGGCAGTGGCAGCTCTGAGCGGCAAACGAGGATGTCAGGCTGGATTCCGATCGATCGCAGCTCCTTGACCGAGTGCTGTGTCGGCTTTGTTTTGATCTCGGAAGCCGTCGATATATAGGGCACCAGCGTCAGATGCACGTAGACGACCCGGTCGTGTCCCAGGTCCACGCTCATCTGGCGAATCGCCTCGAGGAACGGAAGCGACTCGATGTCGCCAACCGTGCCTCCGATCTCGACGAGACAAATATCGGCATCGCCGGCACCGCGGGCAACGCTTTCCTTGATCTCGTCGGTGATGTGCGGGATGACCTGCACGGTCGCACCGAGGTAGTCGCCGCGACGCTCCTTGGCAATGACGCTCTCGTAGATGCGACCTGTCGTGAAGTTGCTGTTTCGGCCGGTCGTCGTCGTCCTAACGAAACGTTCGTAATGACCGAGGTCGAGGTCAGTCTCGGTGCCGTCATGCGTGACGAATACCTCGCCGTGCTGGAACGGGCTCATCGTGCCGGGGTCCACATTGATGTAGGGATCCAGCTTGATCATGCTGATAGTCAGGCCTCGCGCCTCGAGAATCGCGCCGAGACAGGCAGACGTAATGCCCTTGCCAAGTGACGACACGACGCCGCCGGTAATAAAAACATACGATGTCATTAATGGAGACTCTGACTAATTTCCGTCATTCACGACGAACGGAAACAAGAAAGGGCTGGAGATGAAGCACGTCGTGCCCGATTCCAACCCTTGAGATAGCCGCACCGTCGTTGGTTCTAGACGGTGTTAAACCTTAGCAGATCGAACTGCGCAAAGGAACAAATTAGTAGAGCGCCGGGTGATTTTCCCAGCGTATTTCGACGCCGGGTTCCTCGACTCCGGACGAATCTATCCAGAGGTCCGCGACAGCGACCAGACGCTCGCCGCTGTAGAGCAGCGGGATACGGTCGCGCATCCACGGGACGATGCCGGCATCCTGCAGCAGCTTCTTCAACTTGCGGGTCATGTCGCCCGTCTGGAGCGACTCTCCGCCCTGCCGGAATCGAATCTCGAGGCCGTTACCCAACAATTCAGGACTGATTCCCTCGCCCGCTACCCTCGTAAAGCGCAGGGTGCCGAGTCCAGGGCCTGCCGGCACATGGTCCGCATCGCCCGGAATGCTGATCGACGACCCGGGCATCTCCGACTGAGCGGGCATCAGGTAGAGAAAGCCGCGATAACGCCGGGCTTCTCCGCCGGGCCACTCGACCAACGGGGTGCTGTCGGGCTTCGCTTCCAGCACGCAGTCGTTGATCGTCCCGAGGCGCTTGCGGCCCGGGAACGAAAGGCCGACGCTTCTCATGCAGTAGCGCAGCAGGTTGCGGCGCCTCGCGTCGTCCAGGGCCTGAAGTGCTTCGACCGACAGCCGTTCAGCCTGCCCTCCTGCGCCTTCCAGATCGATCGCCGCCAGCGCGTCCAGCAGGTCGGACGCCTCTGCCATCAGCTCACTGGATCGCGACAGGCGCGACGCAACGTCCGGCCAGCGAGCCTCGAACGTCGGCAGGACCATTTGTCGCAGGAAGTTCCGATCGAATTCGGTATCGAGGTTGCTGGGGTCCTCTACCCATGACAGCTCATTTTGTCTGGCGTACTCCAGCAGCGACTCGCGCGATTCACCGAGCAACGGCCGACACAGGTGTCCGGCACCGAACTCCCGGACGGGGAGTATCGCCGATAGCCCGAGCGGGCCCGATGAACGCATCAGGTTCAGCAACAGCGTTTCCGCCTGGTCGTCCCGATGGTGGGCGCTCAACAGGCAGTCGCCGGGCTCGACCATCGCACGAAAGGCGCTGTACCGTGCCTCGCGAGCCGCGGCTTCGACGCCCAGCCCGTTCGATCCATCGACATCGACGGATCGGGCGATGAAAGCGATATTGCGCGACTGACAGAATGAATCGCAGTGTGCCTGCCAGCTGTCTGCCGCGGGGTGCAGGCCATGATTGATGTGCACTGCCAGGAGATCGGCGTCGCTGTCCATCCTCGACAGCAAGTGCAGCAGTACCGTCG
>JAAUYH010074106.1_pt1 | contig 29517 bp, 25 predicted proteins | sample 7278061 | NCBI WGS metagenome assembly JAAUYH01 (sample SAMN14350203, study PRJNA611818) | marine sediment metagenome | isolation source: surface marine sediment (0.6m) | place: French Polynesia: Moorea | collected 2018-08
CCAAAATAAAATATCGCTGATCTTCGGTAAACCAACCTTGATGTGTGTATCCAATATTTGAATACTGAAGCTGAGTTATAAGTGTTGGATTAGCTTTATCGGTAACATCAACAATCACGATAACAGTTTCATTAGCTCCTATAAGGATCTCACTCCCGGTATAATCAGTATCGGGTCCGTTGTAACTTATTACCTGAGCATCATGCGTATATCCGCTAGCTCCATATCCCCCTGCTGCGGTTGGGCTGACAGGATTGGAAATATCTACAAAATGGACCCCGCCACTGAATGGGTCATTCCTGTCTGTACCAACAGCATAGGCAAAGCCTGTGTCTTCGTTTATGACAATATTGTGAGAATTCCCAAATCCGGTATAAACGGCATCAGTGGTAAAGTTAACAGGCGGATTATTCACATTTCGCAACCTGGTGAGGTCGAAAACCTGCATCCCGTGTCCGCCCGCTTCGGCACCAATAAAGGCGTGATCCTGGAAAACCTTGATATCCCGCCAGGGGCTTGGCGTTGTTTCAGAAGGTAATTTGCCCAAATAGATTAGATTTTCAGTGTCTGTAATATCCACAAAGGCGGTACCATTGTCCAATCCAACTAAAGCGTATTCATTGTTAGTACTGGGGTCTGTCCAACCCCAAATATCATTCCCTGAACCGGCATTCATTTCTGACAATGTTACCCGTCCCATCAGGTCAAAACCATCGCAGGGGTATACTCCAGCCCTTCCGTCTTCACAGGGTGTGAATCCAAGATTGGAATTGCCATTTCCATTGTTATTACCATTGTTTGAACCGGAAGAGTCATCATCGTTAGAGCAGCCTAGTAAGAAAATACAAATAAGGGCCAGCAGGATGTTTTTGTTCATAGCTATTTCTTTTTCATCATAAAGATAAGATTTATCGGGCAGCCTCAGTACTTTTGTAAAATGTTAGAAGACAAAAATCCCGCAAAAACAGATCTTAGCGAATTAGGAGAATTTGGCCTTATTGACCATCTCACCAAGGGTTTTCCGATTCAAAACGACTCTACGATTAAGGGTGTGGGCGATGATTCGTCGGTTCTGGACTTCAAGGACAAAAAAACGCTGGTTACAACCGATTTTCTGGTCGAAGGCATTCACTTTAACCTTACCTATATGCCGTTGAAGCATCTCGGTTACAAGGCGGTAATGGTAAATTTATCAGACATCTATGCGATGAACGCTATAGCCACCCAAATCACTGTTTCTATTGCGGTTTCAAATCGCTTCCCGCTCGAAGCTCTCGAAGAATTATACGAGGGCATAGCTCTGGCCTGTAAATTATATGGCGTAGATCTTATTGGTGGGGATACCACATCTTCAAACAAGGGATTGCTGATAAGCATTACTGCCCTGGGCGGAGCCCGAGAGGAACATATAGTTTATCGTCAAGGGGCCAAACCAGACGATCTGCTCGTCGTTTCCGGAGACCTGGGCGGAGCCTATATGGGTCTACAGGTATTGGAACGGGAAAATGAGGTATTTAAGGTGAATCCTCAAAATCAACCAGATCTCACACCTTATACTTACCTTGTTGAGCGTCAATTAAAACCGGAGGCAAGAAAGGATATTGTTGAACTATTAGAAAAGCTGGAAGTCTTGCCTACTTCTATGATTGACATCAGTGATGGGCTGTCATCTGAGATCCTGCATCTCTGTAAAAACAGCCAAGTTGGATGTAATTTATATGAGGATAAAATTCCTCTTGACCCAAGCGTTATTTCCAGCTGTGAAGAATTTCAACTAGACAGTACCCTGGTGGCTTTGAGTGGTGGAGAAGACTATGAGTTATTGTTCACTATAGACCAAAAAGAATTCCTGAAAATAAAAGGTAATCCCAATCTTACTGTCTTGGGGCACATAACAGATAAGAGAGAAGGGGCGCACCTAATTTCCAGGAATGGCTCTAAAATTCCTTTAACAGCTCAGGGCTGGAATGCATTCGTATAGCGCTAAGCTACTTGTTGTTCGGAACCGTGTCTTTTTTGGTATATCAATTCGAGTGTATCATTTATCTCTCTCAATTCAGGTGTGAGTACCGAGAGATTTCCGCTGACATCTGTTGTAACTTGTTTTCCACAGTGGACACACTTGTACTCCTTTATGTGTGAAGTAACTCTTTTTGAAACGGAGTAATGGTGCCCAAAAATATTGCAGAATATTTTCTTCATAATGTAGGTTTTAGGCGATGCTCTCGGAGAGTTTGGGGGTCTCTGAAAGCACAATTTTAACTGGTTATTTGTTCAATAGTAAGATTTAAGAACGTCTTAGTTATTGAACGCTCGGACCCGTCCTTTTATTGGGCGGTCCCTCAGTTTTGGCCCACTAAATCGATGAAATTCTTTTTTTTCGATCAACTGTATGAAAGAATCGATGAAATACATATTTGTGGACGCCGGAATTTCCCATATCTTGACCCGGTATGAAACAGTCACGGGAAATTTCGATTACGGCCCTGGCCCTGTTCTCCTTATTCTTTGGAGCAGGTAATCTAATACTTCCTCCCCTGCTGGGATTTAAAGCGTCCGAATCCTGGTGGTTGGTAGGATTGGGTTTCTGTTTATCTGCTGTATTAATTCCAATTTTTGGAATCATAGCCCATGGCCGGTTGCAAGGAACTATGTTCGATTTCGCAAAAAATATCTCCCCTGTATTTAGCCAGGTATACTGTTACCTGGTCTATGCAATATCAATAAGCCTGCCTTCTCCAAGGACTGCTTCCGTAACACATGAAATAGCCATCTCCCCCCTTCTGAATTCATCTTCTTTGCTTACCAGTGTTTTATATTTTTTGTTGGTCTTTGTTTTCGTAATGAACCGGGCCATGATTCTGGATGTGATTGGAAAGTTTCTCAGTCCGGCAATTCTTCTGGTGTTGATCGCGATCATTGGAATAACCGTCTTTAGTTTTCCATTTGAGTTCGGACCTTCAGAGTTTTCCAATCCAATTTCCAGTGGAATTCTGGAAGGTTATCAAACCTTTGATGCCATAGGTGCGGTGGTTGTAGGCGGTGTCATTATTGTTTCCATTAATATTAAGGATGGACAGATGTCCTACTCGCTTAAGAGAAAAATAATCACCAAGGCAGGTTGGTTGGCAGGCTTCGGCTTGTTCCTTGTTTACACAAGTTTGATCCTTACCGGAGCATTATTAAAAGATCAATTCGATCCTGATATAACCCGTACAGCACTTCTTGGAGGTATCAGTACAATTACACTAGGGAGCACCGCAAATTTGTTCTTGAGTTTACTGGTTAGCCTTGCTTGTTTCACCACTGCTGTGGGAATTATTACCGGAGCCGCGGATTATGTCAAATCACAATTTCAAGAGCACAGGAAAGCCTATTTAATAACAGCAATAATCGGATGTGTTCTTGGTATATTGATGGGTCAATTCAATGTGGGGTATATTATTGCGATAGCACTACCGGTACTTATGATTATATATCCTATAACCATTGCACTGATATTTTTAAATGCCCTGCCGAAAAGATTTGCCTCTAAGACAATTTTCAAGGCAGTGATCATTACAACTATTCTTTTTAGTGTTCCCGATTTTCTGGAATCAATGGATATTATTTTGCCCTGGAGGGAATGGATACCTCTAAGTGAATTTAAAATGAGCTGGTTCCCGCCTGCCCTGTTAGTTTTCCTTGTCTTAAACCTATTGAAAATGAAGAGACATGAATAAGGAAATATTACTCTTGTTTTGATCAGATTGTAATAGGGATATTAAACTATTGACTTAGCATTCATAAGATCTTCAATTTCCTCAACCTCAATTGGAATGTTTTCCATGAGATTGAGTGGTTCTCCCTTTTCCTGTGTTACCACGTCATCTTCAATCCGAATCCCCATTTGTTCATCAGGAATATATATCCCGGGCTCTACTGTGAAAACCATATTGGCTCGCATGGGGGTTTTAAGTGCCCCGTAGTCATGTGTATCAAGACCTAAGTGGTGACTAGTACCGTGCATAAAATATTTTTTATAAGCAGGCCAGGATTTATCTTCATTCTGAACATCCGCTTTGTCCAATAAACCTAACCCCAGTAATTCTGAGGTCATGATCTTACCAACTTCAACATGATACTCTTCCCATAAGGTACCCGGGATCAACATTTTTGTCGCTTCGTTCTTAACTCGCAGAACGGCCTCATATACATCTCTTTGTCTTTTCGTAAATCGACCATCCACTGGTATGGTCCGTGTCATATCACTTGCATAATTGGCGTATTCAGCGCCTACGTCCATTAATACAAGGTCTCCGTTTTTACATTCCTGATTGTTGCTTACGTAGTGAAGCACATTGGCGTTGTTCCCTGAAGCGACAATCGGAGTATAAGCAAAACCCCTGGATCTATTCCTAATGAATTCATGGAGATATTCAGCCTCCAACTCATATTCCATTACCCCTGGTTTAAGAAATGCCAGAACACGCCTGAATCCCTTCTCCGTGATATTGCAGGCATTTTGTATAAGATCTATTTCCTCTGGTTCTTTTACACCTCTCAACTCCTGAAGTATGGGATTGCTTTTGGCGTATAGATGGGCAGGAAAGTCTTGTTTGCATTTGATAATAAACCGGTCTTCCCGCGTTTGTGTATCAACAGACTGCCTGTAGTGTTCATTAGTATTAAAGTAGATCGTATCTGCTTCGGTCATCAGGTCGAAAAAGATTTTGTCAAAATCAGATAACCAATATACTGTTTGAACACCTGAGACGTCTGTTGCCTTCTGTTTGGTCAATTTTTCTCCTTCCCAGATTGCAATGTGCTCATTCGTTTCTCTGACAAATAGCACCTCCCGATGCTTTTCTTTAAAAGATGAAGGAAATATTACCAGAATAGACTCTTCCTGATCCACACCAGAGAGATAAAATATATCACGGTGTTGTTGAAAAGGCATCGTACTGTCTGCACTTATAGGATATATGTCATTTGAATTAAAAACCGCAATGGCTCCTGGCTTTATCTTATCGGCAAATTTGCTACGGTTTTTAATGAATAACTCTGAGGAAATTTGTTTGTATTTCATAAATTGAAAATGGTTTCTTCAAAATTAGGTATCTGTGCTTTGAGATCAAAGTGTAAACCATCAAAGCTCGCTGTTTGCCATAGCATTTACAAATTCATACATTCGCTTGAATTATTCAATTCCTAAACATGATTCGATCTACTCTACTGCTGTTACTTGTAACCCATTGGTCTATTTCTCAAAGCTTAACTAATTCTGGAATTGAAGTTCTGGGTCAGCTCAATCAAAAGAGGGAGATGGCAAAGACATCGCTTGTAAAGAACATCAGGTTTGAAAACATTGGCCCAACGGTGATGAGCGGTCGGGTAGTAGATCTCGATGTAAATCCAGATAATCCAATAGAGTTCTACGTGGCCTACGCATCAGGAGGTCTCTGGTATACTGATAACAACGGTACCAGTTTTAAGCCTGTGATGGACAATTCTGACACCCAGAATATAGGAGACATTGCAGTGCATTGGCCTTCCGGAACAATATGGGTCGGCACGGGTGAGAATAACGCCTCCAGGTCCTCATATGCCGGGATCGGTATCCTGAAGTCAACTGACAAAGGTACAAATTGGCAACTCATGGGATTGCCCGATTCGCACCATATCGGGCGAATATTGATTAACCCTGACAATCCCGAAGAGGTTGTTGTGGGCATTACAGGACATTTATATACTGGTAATCAAGAACGCGGTGTTTACAAGACCCTGGATGGTGGTCTTAACTGGAAAAAGACCCTCTTTATAGATGACAAAACCGGCATAATTGATCTTGCATTTGTACCTGGGAATTTCAACATTCAGTACGCTGCCAGCTGGGACAAAGACAGAAAAGCCTGGAATTTCAGAGGTAGCGGAGAAAATTCGGGTATCCACAAAAGCATAGATGGAGGTGAAACATGGTCAAAACTAAGTGTTGAAGGAAGCGGCTTACCCACTGGAGAAGGAGTTGGACGGTTTGGTCTGGCCGTCTTTGACCAGAACACCGTTTATGCACTACACGACAGTCAATACCGGAGAGAGGAAAAAGAATCCCCGAAAACCGATCCGGAAATACTCACCAAAAATGATTTTAAGAACATCTCTGTAAAATCATTTATGAAGATCGAAAATGAGAAGCTCAATACATATTTAAGGGAGAACAAGTTTCCTGAAAAGTATACAGCGTCTGTTGTCAAAAAATTAGTCACCCAGGAAAAAATAGTACCTGCAGATTTAGCTGGTTATTTGGATAATGCCAATTCTGTTCTTTTCGAACTTCCGGTGATTGGGGCTGAGGTATACAGGAGTGATGATGCAGGCCGGACCTGGAATAAAATGAATGATTCATATATAGATGATCTCTATTACAGTTATGGCTACTATTTCGGACAGATTCGGGTGGATCCGGAAGACAAGGATAAGATCTACCTGGGTGGTGTTCCTCTGCTAAAATCAGAAGATGGTGGTAAGACATATATGAATATTAGCGGAGACAATGTACACGCAGATCACCATGCACTTTGGATCAATCCTAACAAGACTGACCATCTTATCAACGGCAATGATGGAGGTGTAAATATCTCTTATGACGGGGGTGCTCATTGGATAAAAAACAACACTCCTTCCGTTGGCCAGTTTTATGCTATCAATGTGGATTATCAGGAATCCTATATGGTTTATGGTGGCCTTCAGGATAACGGGGTATGGATGGGCCCTCATAATGGTAAAGAATCAGATGCCTGGCATCAGTCCGGACACTATGACTGGAAATCTATAATGTGGGGCGACGGCATGCAGATACAGATTGACAGAACCAATCCCAATGTGGTTTATACAGGCTTTCAATTTGGAAATTACTATAGATTGGATCTCGTTGGTGATTTTAAAGAAAATATCCAGCCGAAACACGAACTTGGAGAACCAGCCTTCCGATTTAACTGGCAGACCCCAATTTTACTTTCTCCCCACAACCAGGATATCCTGTACATGGGTAGCAATAAACTGCATCGTTCGATGAATCAGGGTAAAGCTTGGAAAACTATATCGGATGATCTAACCAACGGTTCAAAAGAAGGTAATGTCGCTTTTGCGACGATTACTACTATCTCTGAATCGCCCTTCAAGTTCGGACTCTTATATGTTGGAACTGATGATGGCCTGGTTCAAAAGTCCCAGGATGGTGGCACAAACTGGAATAAAATTTCTGATGCTCTGCCAGAAAAGCTTTGGATTAGCGAAGTGCTGGCTTCAAGACATGAGGAGAACAGGGTTTATGTTTGTTTAAATGGATATCGAAATGACGATTTTACCACTTATATATACACGAGCGATGATGGCGGAGCAAGTTGGAATGATATATCTGCCAATATTCCTGAGTCTCCTGTAAATGCTTTGGCAGAAGACAAATACAATGAAAACCTTCTATTCGCAGGAACAGATAATGGTCTTTACTTAAGCTTTGACAGAGGCAAAAGCTGGGAATTATTTCAGACGGGTATCCCCAATGTTGCTATTCACGATCTTGTAATACAGGATGACGCACGGGACTTGTTAGTCGGGACACATGGAAGAAGTATTTACAAGACTGATATATCAGTTTTGCAACAGGTAAACAATTCTATTCTGAATTCAGGCTTATATATTTTTGATCTACCTGAAGTTTACTTTTCAGATAAATGGGGTAATCCTGAAAACACATGGCAAAAACCTGATACCCCAGGTCTGGATATAGTATTCTACGCTGGTGCTAGTGGTGAGTTTGCTTGTAAGGTCAGTACTCTGGATGATGTAGTGGTAAGTGAAACCACCATTAAAGCGGACAAGGGACTAAACGTGCTTTCATATGACCTGGCGTTTTCGAAAATGGGCAAGTCGGCCTATTTAAGTAAGTACAAAAAAGAACTACTGGAGGCGAAAGATGGGAAGACCTATCTGCCAAAAGGGATCTATCGGGCTGAGGTTAGTAACAGCGGACTTGTCGAAATAAAGGAATTTAAGATCATTGATAAAACGAATGGCGAATAAGTTTTCAGTATAAAATACCAACCACAGTATGGAACTCACACTAACAATTCCTGCCCTGCTCTTCCCTGCAATTTCACTTAGTATGCTTGCATACAATGCCAGATACCTGGCTATAGCAGCGCTCATAAGGCAGCTTCACAAACAGTACAAGGAAACCGGATCTAAATTTATTGGTTTACAGGTGCGACAGTTGCAAAAAAGGTTAAATATCATCAAGAATATGCAGGCTGTGGCTATCTTGAGTTTTTTATTCAGTGCCATAACCATGTTCCTGATCTATGTCGGATTTGTGTTTTGGGCCAATCTCGTATTTGGCATCAGTTTATTAGCTCTAGTGCTTTCTCTTGTGCTGTCGCTAATAGAAGTACAGCTATCTACCAAAGCCTTGGGTATTCAACTCCACGATATGGAAAACTGATCTCCGGTGAAATAAAAAAGGCAATTATCGACCAATGTGAAATAATGCATCTCCCTGATTAACAACAGCCTGATGATTTATACAGAGGATATGTCCGTCAAATGGGGCTTTTATCCTCCTCTTTCGCCTGGCATACGTGTCAGTGATTAGTCCAAGTTCCTGCCCTTTTTCAACCTGACTCCCATTAACGATCTCCGGAATGAACATTCCGGCTGTGGGAGCGCGTAACCATCTCCTATCACTGAGTAAGAAGGAGTCATGTCTTTCCACATAGGTCGGCTCAATTTTGCTGATCATTCCAAAGTGTTTCAAAACATTCAGAATTCCCTGCATGCCTTCCATGATAGCGTAATCATCAAAACGCATACTCTCGCCAGCCTCAAAAACAATGGATGGTTTTCCCATCTTGTATGCTGCTTTCCTAAAAGAGCCACCGATCAGCTTTGAATGAAATGTAAAGGGCGCACGGAAAATCTCAGCTAGATTTTTACTTTGTTCATCTTCCAATGTATACCTCGTTTGAGGATAGTTGTGACGTTGTGCCCCGCCCGTATGCAAGTCGATTCCAAAATCTATTTGATTGAGTATCTGGGATGTGTAGTGATATGCTATCCTGCTGGCCATTGAACCCGTTTTTTTGCCGGGGAAGCTTCTGTTCACATCTTTGCCATCCGGAACATCGCGTGAAAAGTGTATGAAACCAAAAATGTTTAAAATAGGAACTGCGATAACAGCTCCTTTTTTGATATTGAATCGTTTTTGCTGCAACATCCTTCTGACGATTTCAATTCCATTGATCTCATCACCGTGCAGACCGGCTTGTATGAGTATAGTGGGGCCTGGCTTCCTCGCATTGAAGACGTAGATCGGAATATCGATCAAAGTCCCGGTAGGGAGACGGTCTATACTAATCTTTAGCAATTTTTTTTCGCCCGGTAAAACCGCTTCTTTACCTATTATAATATCTCTGTTTTCTTCTGCGACGTCCATTGCGCTCTACATATTTTATTATTTCACGGGCTACATTAACCCCGGTAGCCGACTCAATGCCTTTCAATCCCGGTGATGCATTCACTTCAATTAACAGTGGGCCTCGCTTAGACCTGAGAAGATCAACACCAGCTACGCCTAAACCCAAATATTTCACAGCATTGATCGCGATATCCTGTTCCTTGGGAGTTGGAATGATCGCCATGGTATCTGCCCCCCGATGAACGTTGGACCTAAATTCTTCCAAAGCACTGGTTCGCTTCATGCTGGCTACAACCTTATTACCTATTACGATTATTCTAATATCCTCTCCGTTGGCCTCTTCAATAAATTCCTGCATAAGGATACTGGTATCCATTTTGTAGAAAGTATCCAATATGGATTTAGCCGATTTCTTGGTCTCGGCAAGGATAACTCCCATACCTTGGGTTCCTTCCTGAAGTTTGATGATCACCGGTGTTCCACCTAGTATCTTAATTTGCTCTTCAATATTATCCGGATTAATTGAGAATAAGGTTTCCGGAATTGGAATACCCTTCCTGGCCATGATCTGCAAGGTCCTCACTTTATTCCTTTCTCTTGTAATTCCAAGGGATCTGGCGGTACTAAACACTCCGTTCATTTCGAATTGTTTTACTATGGCCGCTCCATGCCTGGTAACATTGGTTCCTATACGTGGAATTATCGCATCAAAATCATCTGTGATGCTCTCATCCCTTAGATAGATCTGCGGATTTGCCGACCCGAGCTTTACAGAGCATTTCGTATGGTCTATAAGCTCAATATAATGTCCGAGCTTTTTAGCTTCTTCCGCAATTCTTTTGGTAGAATATACATTAAGGCTTACCGATAACAGTCCGATATTCATTAGCTAATAGTCCAGTGGTATACGCGCTACCTAATATCGGTAAAATAATAAAACTTCGAGCTGATAAGGAGTTATTTTATACTCCTAGATAAGAGAATATTATGGAATTTTTGTTTAATAAATTGGGATTTTTACTCATGAGATAATTGAAATTCTTAAACAGACTATTTTAATTGCTTAAAATTAGTCCAAATACAGGTGAATAAGGCCTTTTAAGTTTGTTAATAAATGGGCTGTAGCTTAACTTAGCACAGTTAAAAACATTGGAATGAGTGCACTGATTAAATCGTCCATTGCCCGAAAAGTGGTGATGGCACTTTCCGGTCTATTTTTGGTTCTTTTTTTACTTCTTCACTTTTCCATCAACTTAGCTTCAGTAATCAGCCCAGACACCTTTAACTCCTGGTCTCATTTTATGGGATATAATCCTCTGGTGCAATATCTGATGCAGCCTATTTTGATTGCAGGAGTTGTCATTCACTTTGTAATGGGTATCGTGCTTGAAATTCAAAACAACAGGGCAAGAGGTGTAAAATACGTCAAATTCAAAGGGGGAGCGAATGCAACATGGGTGTCGAGAAACATGATTATCACTGGACTGGTAATTCTTGCCTTTCTCGGTTTGCATTTTTACGATTTCTGGATTCATGAGATGACTTATAAATATATCGAGGTAAGTCCGCAAGATCCCACGCGTTACTATGCTGAAACCGTAGAGAAGTTTGAACCAATGTGGAGAACATTGCTTTACGTACTCTCATTCATACTGCTCTCTATGCACTTATGGCACGGTTTCGCATCATCTTTCCAAAGTTTAGGCTGGAATAATAAATACATTCCAAAAGCGAAGGCTTTCACAAAGCTATATGCCGTAGTGATCCCACTGGGCTTTGTTTTTATTGCTTTATATCATCATCTTAACCCATTAACACACTAGTTATGGCAACTCTGGATTCTAAAATTCCATCCGGTCCATTGGCTGATAAGTGGACAAAGCACAAGAATGAGATCAATCTTGTTAATCCAGCCAATAAACGTCTTATTGATGTTATTGTAGTAGGTACTGGTTTAGCAGGTGCTTCAGCTGCAGCTACTCTTGCAGAATTGGGTTACAATGTAAAGACCTTTTGTTACCAGGACTCCCCCAGGCGAGCGCATTCCATCGCTGCCCAGGGCGGTATAAATGCTTCCAAAAACTACCAGGGGGATGGTGACAGCGACTATCGTCTTTTCTTTGATACCATTAAAGGGGGTGATTATCGTTCACGCGAAGCCAATGTCTACCGGCTTGCTGAGGTCTCTAGTAATATTATCGACCAATGTGTTGCCCAGGGCGTTCCATTCGCAAGGGAATACGGTGGTTTATTAGATAACCGTTCATTTGGTGGTGTTCTGGTTTCCAGGACTTTCTATGCGAAGGGTCAGACTGGCCAGCAACTGTTGCTGGGAGCTTATGGCGCTATGAATCGGCAGATCCAAAGGGGCAAAATTCAATCATATACCCGTCATGAAATGCTGGACCTCGTGTTAATTGACGGAAAAGCACGTGGAATCATAGCGAGAGATCTAATTTCAGGAGAAATAGAAAGGCATGCAGCCCATGCTGTAGTCTTGGCCACCGGCGGTTATGGTAATGTCTTTTTCTTATCAACGATGGCTATGGGATGTAATGTAACTGCCGCCTGGCGTGCGCACAGGCGAGGTGCATTCTTTGCCAATCCATGCTTTACACAAATACACCCTACCTGTATACCGGTTTCCGGGGATCACCAATCTAAACTTACCCTTATGTCAGAATCATTGCGGAATGATGGAAGAATCTGGGTACCTAAGAGATTAGAGGATGCCCAGGCGATTAGAGATGGTAGATTGAAACCAACAGAATTGAAAAAGGAAGACAGGGACTACTTCCTGGAAAGAAGATATCCTGCATTCGGAAACCTGGTCCCACGCGATGTTGCTTCCAGGGCAGCCAAAGAACGGTGTGATGCTGGATTTGGGGTAAACAAAACAGGAGAGGCAGTATACCTCGATTTTGAATCTGCAATTGAAAGATACGGCAAAGAGAAAGCTCTAACTTCTGGTATTAAGGACGCTGATAAAGATACCATCATTAAATTGGGTGAAGCGGTTATTGAGGCCAAATACGGCAACCTCTTCCAGATGTATGAAAAGATCGTTGATGAGGATCCCTACAAGACTCCTATGATGATCTACCCGGCAGTGCATTACACCATGGGAGGTCTTTGGGTAGATTACAACCTTCAAACCACTATTCCCGGATGTTTCTGTGCCGGTGAAGCCAATTTCAGTGACCATGGAGCGAATCGCCTGGGTGCATCTGCTTTGATGCAAGGATTGGCGGATGGCTACTTTGTACTTCCTTACACAATTGGTGATTACCTCGCCGACGATATTCGGACTGGTCCTATATCAACTGATTCACCCGAATTCGAAGAGGTGGAAAACGGAATCAGGGAGCGCATCGATAAACTAATGAGTGGCACTGGTAAAAATTCCGTGGATTACTATCACAAAAAATTAGGTAAGATCATGTGGAATAAATGTGGTATGTCCAGGAATGCAGAGGACCTTAAAACTGCAGGTGAAGAGATCGCAGCATTGAGAAAAGATTTCTGGGAAAATGTAAAAATTCCCGGGGACAAAAGCGGTATGAACACCGAATTGGAGAAGGCAGGACGCGTTGCTGATTTCCTTGAACTGGGTGAACTATTCGCCAAAGATGCCCTCCAAAGAAACGAGTCTTGTGGTGGACACTTCAGGGAAGAATACCAGACACCGGAAGGTGAGGCCTTGCGAGACGACAAGAACTTCAGGTACGTCGCTGCATGGGAATATAAAGGAGAACCTAAGGATGCCGTTATGCATAAGGAAGATTTAGTTTTTGAAAACGTGGAATTAAAAACAAGGAGCTATAAATAGTTCGGCCTAACCGTAAACCAAAATCTAATAGAAAAAGACAGGAGATGAACTTACTATTGAAAATTTGGCGTCAGAAAGATGCGAATTCCAAAGGACATATGGTCGATTATCCTATCAGTGGGATTGAAGGAGATATGTCATTCCTCGAAATGTTGGACGTATTGAACGAATCACTTATCAACAAAGGGGAAGAACCGATTGCCTTTGATCACGACTGTCGCGAAGGAATTTGTGGTACCTGTTCTCTGATGATCAATGGAGAACCTCATGGGCCGGATAGGTTGATCACCACTTGCCAATTACATATGAGAAGGTTTAAAGATGGAGATACCATCGTTATTGAACCTTTTCGCGCCAAACCTTTCCCGGTTATTAAAGATCTGATCATAGACCGTACAGCATTTGAGCGCATACAACAGGCCGGTGGTTATATTTCTGTTAGCACCTCGGGTAACACAGTTGATGCCAACGCTATACCAATTGAGAAGGATAAGGCCGATGAGGCAATGGATGCTGCTACCTGTATTGGTTGTGGTGCCTGTGTAGCCGCATGTAAAAATGCCAGTGCCATGCTGTTTACCTCTGCGAAAGTATCTCAATTTGTCCTTCTTCCACAAGGAAGGGTTGAAGCTTATGATCGTGCAAAGAATATGGTAAAGCAAATGGACCTTGAAGGTTTCGGTAATTGTACCAACACAGGTGCCTGCGAAGTGGAGTGTCCTAAAGGAATATCATTGGTAAATATTGCCAGAATGAACAGGGAATACCTCTGGGCAACATCCAAGGGGTAGTTCAAAAGACCAATACTATTTGAGAAAAGTCTTGTGCGTTTCGTGCAAGACTTTTTTGTAAACAAGCACTAACTTCTCTTCCATTACAATTTTGCTACATTTATACCATATGCCTGATCACCATGACCGTACGCACAAAGCTTCCTAATTTACCGAGTTCCATATTCACAACCCTGAGTGTTCTTGCAAGAGAACATGGGGCCATTAACTTATCACAGGGATTTCCCAACTTCGAGCCCGATCCTAAACTCATAGAACTGGTTGCCAGGGCCATGAGGGATGGCTACAACCAATACGCACCAATGGCGGGTATATATTCCCTCCGGGATGTTATTTCAGAAAAGATCTACACACTCTACGACAGAAAATATGACCCTGAGTCTGAGATCACGGTGACGGCAGGTGCTACTCAGGCCATTTACACCGCAATATCTGCCTTTGTCTGGCCAGGAGATGAAGTAATTGTTTTAAAACCTGCTTATGATTGTTATGAACCGGCAATAATAGCTCAGGGAGGCCAGCCGGTTTTGGTTCAGATGAGCACTGAGGACTTCAGTATTGATTGGGAGGAATTCAATGCTGCGATAACTAGCCGAACCAGAATGGTGATCATCAATACACCGCATAATCCAAGCGGACGCACATTTTCATCAAAAGATATGCTTACGCTACAAACAACTTTAGAAGGAACTGATATCATTTTATTAAGTGATGAAGTATATGAACACATCGTTTTTGATGAATACACCCATGAAAGTGTCTCCAAATATGAGGGATTGGCATCACGAAGTCTGGTGTGCGCCTCATTTGGGAAAACCTTCCACGTAACCGGATGGAAAATGGGGTACTGTGTAGCTCCTAAAGACCTTATGAGAGAATTTCAGAAAATACACGAATTCAATGTATTCTGTGCCAACCATCCCGTGCAACGAGCACTGGCCCAGTATCTTAAAAATACTGAAAATTATTTGGGTTTAGGGAAATTCTTCCAGGAGAAACGAGACAGATTCCTGGCTGGAATTAAAGATTCCAGATTTAGTTTTACCCCTTCACAAGGAACTTATTTTCAACTTTTGGATTATTCACAGATCACTGATGAAGCTGATACGGACTTCTCAAGACGACTAACTTTGGAATACAATTTAGCGAGTATCCCAATTTCAGTCTTTAACAAAGATCAGAAGGATAACAAACAGTTGCGATTCTGTTTCGCCAAAACTGAAGACACTCTTGACAAAGCAATCGAGATTATAATGAAGATCTAATCAAGGGCCTCATAGATCAGTTTCAAAAATCCAGCCATCTTGCGAGGTTCCATCCATCGTGTAACAACAACCAACTGCCTTTCACGATCTATGACTATATAATTTCCACCGAAACCCTGGGCTGAAAAAATATTCTCTGGTATGCCCGCCCACTGATCCTCGCCTTCATGATTCAACCACCACATATATCCGTAATTAGGATGAGGGCTTGAAGAAGTTATAGCCTCGTCTATCCATTTTTTACTGATCAATTCCTCCTCTTTCCACTTACCATTGTTCATAAACAAAAGACCAAACCTGGCCATGTCCTCGGCGCTGATGAATATCCCACCTCCTGAATGACCTCCGCCGGTAACCGATTTTACTTTCATGCCGTCAATCACAGTCCATGCGTGATCATAACCAAACCAACGCCAGGTTGTAGTAGCTCCAATAGGGTCCATCAGCAGTTCTTTAAGAACTACAGGTAATGGTTTTCTCCAAACATGGGTCAATGAATAGGCCAGTACATTCACGCGAACATCGTTGTATTCCATCACCTTGCCTGGGGTCTTAAGTTCTCTATATTTCCAATCGTCAATGCTTCCTTCTCGTGGAGGTCTGTCTGCCCAATCTTTAATGCCCCATAACTCTCCGGACCAATCTGAATTTTGCTGTAGCAGATGTTTCCAGCTAATTTGGCTATTATGAGGTCCCTGAAAAGTGCCATCCCATACATAGTCGGCAACCAATTCATCTGTATTATTTATCAAGTTCCTGTCAACTGCCAGACCAGCAACGGTAGATAGAAAACTCTTGGTAACACTAAAAGTCATATCAACTCGGCGGGTGTCGCCCCAACTCTTAATAGTATATCCATTTTTTAAAATCATCCCGGCAGGGCCTCCTCTCTTCTTGGTAGGTCCTAAAATCTCGTGAAAGGGTTCTCTTTCAAAACCTCTCAGAATAGCAATTCTCAGGTCTCTGGGCCCGGAATATTCATTCTCCATGGCATAGGCAACTGCCTGGTCTAATTTTGTGGGATTTATATTGAATTCCTCAGCTGACCTCGCTTCCCATAAAGCGTTTTGATCCGGAAAATAAATATCTGTTTGAGAGTAGCTAATCAGTGAGGCAAGAAGGGCGATGAAAAAAAGTCTTTTTGAATCCATTGTTTTCATATATGCTCACAAGTTAACGATATCAAATCGCATTAGCCAATCGGTCTGTTTGTCCTTTCCGATATAATAAGGATGTTCTCCAAATTTCTGAAAACCGTTGGTTTGGTAGAATCTTATCGCATCTTTATTTACTTCCCAGACACCCAGCCATAGGTAAGCTGCCCTTTCATTTCTGGCTATTTCTTTAATACTGGAGATCATCCATTGGCCGATTTTCTTTCCCTGATATTCTTTAAGGACGTAAATGCGTTCAATCTCAAGTGATCCGTCATCCCTGATATCCGTTTGTGCAGGACCCCTGTTCAGTTTAAAATAACCCGCCAGATCATCACCGTAATAGACAAAGTAAAATGAGGAATGCTCGTTATCCAATTCATTCCCCACAGCTTGTTTGCTAAATGCAGAATCCAGGTAGGCCTGAAAGTCTTCAGGATCATTCAGATGAGCAAAGGCGTCCTCGAAGGTCTTCCTGGACAGTGTTACAAGATCACTAAGGTGTTCCCCACCGCATTTAACTAATGTAAGTTGCAAAATTATCCGCCCTTTTAACCTAAAATACTAAGGAATTTTTATTTAATGACGGTGACAGAGTAATTTGTACAATTGGTATCCGGATTCGGAAAGGTCAAAAAAAAAAGCAAACTTAAAAGTTTGCTCAATTGCTTGTCGGATATTGCTTTTTACAGCATGAATAGTTTCTTTGCCAGCAATAGCATTCCGCTTATGAATTCATTTCTATATACCTGAACTTCTTCTTCGACTGGCGCATGGTCTATTTGGGCTTCCATAGCTTTTAATAAATTTTTAGGTTAGAAAGGTATTTTTTATCTCAGAAGATAAATATAGCATTAATTAACGCACTTTTCAACGCATTGTTGTGAAGTTTCGAAATTATGTGGTAAAAATTCATTAAGAGTGCAATTGGTCGATAAATATTCCATCAGAAGACCATTTCCGGCACTTCACTCTCAATGATCAAATTACCTTCGGTAGCATCAATTATTGATTCCACGCTGACCTTCGGTGCCCTTTCCAGCAGTTTAAATCCTTTCTCGGTAACTTCCAATACAGCCATGTTGGTAACGATCTTCTTTACACAGGCAACTCCGGTTAACGGCAGGGTACATCTTTTCAATAATTTTGACTCGCCGGCTTTATTAGTATGTGTCATGGCCACTATAATATTCTGTGCCGAAGCCACTAAATCCATCGCGCCACCCATTCCCTTTACCATCTTACCAGGAATCTTCCAGTTGGCTATGTCCCCGTTTTCAGCAACTTCCATCGCTCCGAGAATGGTGAGATCAACGTGTTGCCCCCGGATCATTCCAAAACTAGTAGCTGAATCGAAGAAAGAAGCCCCGGGTAGTGTTGTGATAGTTTGTTTCCCGGCATTAATGATATCCGCGTCTTCTTCTCCTTCAAGGGGGAAAGGTCCCATGCCGAGTACACCGTTTTCGCTTTGAAATTCGACGCTGATATCAGAACGAACAAAATTTGCAACCAAAGTGGGAATCCCGATCCCAAGATTTACATAGTAACCGTCTTTTACTTCTTTGGCTATTCTTTTGGCTATACCGTTCTTGTCTAACATCAGATTCCTGTTCTAACAGTGAGTTGTTCTATTCTTTTTTCGTAATGACTTCCCTGGAAAATGCGTTGCACAAAGATTCCGGGAATATGAATTGAATTAGGATCAAGGCTTCCTGCAGGAAACAATTCTTCTACTTCAGCAACTGTGATATTTGAGGCTCCGCACATACATGGATTGAAATTTCTGGCAGTTCCTTTAAATATAAGATTGCCTGCCTCATCGCCTTTCCAGGCCTTTACAAATGAAAAATCAGATTTGTACGCATATTCCAATACATGCATTTTTCCATTAAAAGCTCTTGTTTCTTTTCCATCAGCCACTTCTGTACCAAAGCCGGCAGGTGTAAAGAACGCAGGAAATCCGGCCTGAGCTGCACGGCACTTCTCGGCAAGAGTGCCCTGTGGTGTAAGTTCCACTTCCAATTCACCACTCAGCATTTGTCTTTCAAATTCCTCATTCTCTCCAACGTAGGAAGAGATCATCTTCCTGATTTGCCTTTTTTGAAGTAACAAACCAAGTCCAAAATCATCTACACCGGCATTGTTACTTATGCAAGTAAGGTCTTTTATGCCGAGTCGAACGAGTTCGGCAATAGCATTCTCAGGTATGCCACAAAGCCCAAATCCACCTAGCATAAATGTCATGCCATCGTGTACTCCTTGAAGAGCTTCCTTGGCATCTGCTACAGTTTTGCGAATCATATAAGCGAGATCTAAATCCAGACATATCTGTATGGATGTATTGCCACTAATTTACGTTATTAAGCAGAATATTCGATTGGATTATAAGAGAAGTTGTAAGGGACAAAAAAATATCCGGGCTTAAAAATCCAGGTCGTCTAAATCGTCATCCAGATCTTCTATGATCTCTGTTTCATCTACCACCTTTGTACAATCTACATTGATATACAATTGCTCCGGTTCAGGGAACTCACCGTCCGAAACACCCAATTCCTCATTGGCATAGTTCTTCTTCATGTAGAGCGCCCAAATGGGTAAGGCCATGGAAGCGCCTTGGCCGTATCTAATGCCCCTGAAATGTATTGACCTTTCTTCTCCTCCAACCCAGACACCAGTTACAAGGTTAGGTACCATACCCATAAACCATCCGTCACTTTGATTCTGTGTTGTGCCTGTCTTACCTGCAATTGGATTACTGAATTGATAAGGATAGCCAGTTATTATCTCTTTATATACCGTTTGGTCTTTTAGACTGCTATGCCTTAAACGCATGCCTGATCCACCTTCTGTAACACCTTCCATAAGATTGATCATAGCGTAGGCCACATCTTCATTCAGTACATCCCTGGTCTCGGGTACATATTCATAGAGAACAGTGCCGTTCTTATCTTCTATCCTGGTGATCATGACAGGTTTTACATACACTCCCTGGTTGGCAAATGTTCCATAGGCGCCAACCATTTCATAGACACTAAAATCCGGAGTTCCAAGAGCAATTGAAGGGACTTCAAGAATTTCGTTTTGAAAACCAAGTTTTTTAACGATAGACACCACCGGCTTAGGTCCTACTCGGTCTATTAGCTGTGCAGTAACAGTATTGACAGAATTGGCCAGCGCATGTTTCAGGGTGTACATTTTACCTGAATATTTGCCATCTGAATTTTTTGGACACCATGGTTCCATATTACCATGTTTATGAGCTTCAATACAGTATTGGCTGTCGGGAAGAGAATCACAGGGCGATAATCTCAATTGATCTATTGCTGCCGCATATACAAAAGGTTTAAATGTTGATCCTGCCTGGCGGGCTCCCATAATAACATTATCGTACTGGAAATGTTTATAATTTACTCCACCTACCCAGGCCTTAACATGTCCGGTTTGAGGTTCCATTGACATCATTGCGGTACGCAGAAAAGTTTTGTAATATCTGATGGAATCAAGAGGGGTCATGACCGTGTCCTTTTCGTAGGTTTCTCGCTCCCAGTCAAAAACGGTCATTTCTGTTTTCTGCTGGAAAGATTCCCTTATTTCTTTTTCTGATGCTCCTTGTCTTTTCATGGCTCTCCAACGTTCAGAATTTTTCATCGCTCGTTCCATGATGCGGTCTATCTCATCTTTTCCCAACTCCAAAAATGGAGTTGTGGGGTTTCTCTCCGGGGTATTCTGAACGAAAAATTCGGCCTGTAATCTCTTCATATGTTCACGCACAGCCTCTTCGGCATTTGCCTGCATCCTGGAATCAATTGTAGTATATATTTTGAGGCCGTCGAGATATATATTCCACTTTTCTTCCTCTCCATCCTCTCCGAGCTTTGGGTTGTCTTCGATCCACTGTTTCAGATACCGCTGCAAATACATTCTGAAATAAGTGGCAAGACCTTCGCGATGCGATTCCGGGCTGAAATTTATATCCATTTTTGTCGCCTGAAGGGAATCTCTTTCAGCCTCCGTGATATAATCGTATTTGGTCATCTGACCTAAAACCGTATTTCTCCGGTTAAAGACCAATTCTTCTCTTCTAATAGGATTATAAAGTGAAGAGTTTTTAAGCATCCCTACCAAAACAGCAGATTCTTCTATTCTCAACTGGCCAGGTTCTTTGCCAAAATAAATCCTTGCAGCCGAACGGATACCATCAGCATTATAACCAAAATCATAAATATTCATGTACATGGCTATGATCTCTTCCTTGGTATACTGCCTCTCCAAACGAGTGGCAATAACCCACTCTTTTGCTTTTTGGACTATTCTGCCTATGGCACCACCGGACACTTTCTTAGTGAACAAAAGTTTTGAAAGCTGCTGGGATATAGTACTTGCACCACCGCGTTTACCCAGAAAAACCATAGCTCTTAAAGTTCCACGGGCGTCAATACCTGAATGCTCATAGTACCTGGCATCTTCAGTAGCAACCAGCGCATTGATTAAATTCTGGGGTAGTTCATCATAAGATACCCATGTTCGGTTGTCATCAAGGTATAATTTTCCAAGAGTCTCCCCATCGGAAGAAATGATCTCAGTAGCCAAATTGGTTTGTGGATTCTCGAGTCGTTCAAATGTGGGCATCTCCCCAAATACACCCCATGAAGCCAATAGAAAGAGGATTATAATAGATAGTACTCCTGCACCGAACAGAATCCAAAATCCTTTGATATAAGGATAGAAACTACTTGATTTTTTCTTGCCTTTTCTTTTTGCCATTATTCTTTGCTCCGTTCAATTTCAATTCCAACGTCAGTGATACCCTTTAAATTGTCTATCCCTTCTACCTTTCCATTCTGTCGCATGGCATGGGATAGCTTTATTGTATATACGCCGGCATCATCAAAAACGATGTTTTCTTTATACCATAGCTTATTCTCCAACACACTTCCAAAGCCTTTCCCCAACCATTGACCATCGGGCTTTGCCATTTCGTATTCGAGTGTATCGCGTATTATCTGCCTATTAGGTGTATTTATCTCGGCAATCAGGAATAAATTGCTGTAAGGAAAAGTGTTATCATTCCTCACCATAATGAATACATCATGTGGGGACAGTGAATCTAAATCTTTTACCTCAAATCTTTTAATATCGTCCCTGTTCCAGCTGCCGTTTGTAGTAGCACTATATTCAGAGTAAACCAGGGTGTCAGTGCATGAGACAAATAAAATGGTAATTAAGGAGACAAAGAGTATATTACGCATTCCTCAGTTGAGTTTTACCTCTATTTTTGGTATTCTTGTTCTTCTTCTTTTTACGTTTTCTTCTCGGCCTGTCAAATCTTGTCAGACTATCCTGGCCAACGACATTTTCAAAAATTAAAGAATCTTCTTTCTTATTTTCAGCCGCGTATTCTTCCAGACTTATGACTTTCTTTTTTGACTTGTTATTCTCCATAATCTGGTGTACCTGTTCTTTGGTTAACGCGTGCCAGGTTGAAGGGTCCTCTTTATAGGAATACCAGAGTATCCCTTTAAAAATATCAGCTTTCTGGCAAAAGGCAAGGCCTTTTTCCGTCTCCAGTTTTATCTCCTGAGCGGGAAAATCTTTAAGTGCTTCCATATACAAATCGAGTTCGTAATTAAGACAGCATTTCAATTTGCCGCATTGGCCAGCTAGCTTCTGAGGATTTAACGAAAGTTGCTGATACCTTGCCGAAGAAGTACTGACCGACCTGAAGTCTGTTAACCATGTAGAGCAACACAGTTCACGTCCACAAGATCCAATTCCACCCAGTCTTTGCGCTTCCTGTCTGTATCCAATTTGCCTCATTTCGATTCGGACACCAAATGCCTTGGCCATATCTTTGATCAGCTGGCGAAAATCTACCCGTTCCTCCGCCGTATAATAGAAGGTAGCCTTGGAGCCATCACCCTGAAATTCAACATCAGAGATTTTCATCTGAAGTCTCAGAAGAATAGCCATCTCGCGAGAACGTTTTTTAACTTCCTCTTCCTTATCTCGGCACTTCTTCCACTTATCTATATCTTTTTGTGTAGCTTTTCGATAAATCTTAGGTATGTCTGCATCCCACTCCACATTTTTTTTCTTCATTTGAACCTTGACCAATTCTCCTGTAAGTGTCACTATGCCGACATCATGGCCAGACTTTGCCTGGGTGGCCACTATATCACCTATGTTTAAAGGTTTATTGTCTGTATTTCTGAAGAATTCCTTACGACTATTCTTAAAGCGTACTTCAACACAATCAAAAGGTTTCGCACCATCTGGCAAGGACATATTGGAAAGCCAATCGAAAACGGTCAACTTGTTACAACCATCGGAGCCACATGTACCATTATTACGGCAGCCGCGTGGCTGTCCACCCGTAGCGGTTGAACAATTGTTACAACCCATATTTTTTATCTTGATTTGATAAAATGCCACCACATTTTTACCAAAAAGGGTTCATAATTACTTAATAAGGGTAAAGATAGTACTTTTTTGAGATGCAGAATTTGGACCCAGGACCGAGAATTTCTATCAGGTTAATTAAGAATTTTACTCGTGTACTCTATTCTTAGTGTTTGAATTTGAGAACTTCGGAGCGGCCTTTTTTGAATATTTTATTACTCACAACTTTCCCACGGCGTAGTTTCTTTTGTTCTGCGAATGGGAGGGCAATAACTTCCTTACAAGCGTCACAGCAGCAATTGTCCATTTTTTCCGCACATTCTTCACACTGAATGAACAATAGATGGCATGCCTCGTTCGCACAGTTAACATGAGTGTCGCAGGCTTTGCCACATTGATGACATTGTGAAATAATATCGTTCGATATTCTTTCGCTACGGCGTTGATCAAATACAAAATTCTTCCCCAGGAACTTGTTATCCAGATTTTGGTCACGTACCTGTCTAGTATATTCAATAATTCCTCCTTCGAGCTGAAATACACGTTTAAATCCCTTGTGCTTGTAGTAAGCGCTGGCTTTTTCACACCTTATCCCTCCTGTGCAGTACATTACCATGTTCTTATCTTCCTTGTGCTTGGAAAGCTGCTGTTCAATAAGATCGAGAGAATCGCGAAAAGTATCTACGTCTGGCGTTATAGCATTTTTAAAATGACCTATTTCACTCTCGTAGTGGTTGCGCATATCCACCAATACAGTTTCAGGATCCTCAATTAGTATATTAAATTGTTCGGCATTTACATGGATGCCCTTGTTTGTAACATCGAAACTCGCATCATTAAGTCCGTCTGCAACTATTTTGTCCCTGACTTTTACCTTGAGTTTTAAAAATGATTTGTTGTCTTGTTCAATGGCAATATTAAGACGAACTCCATTGAGAAAACTTATGCTGTCTAGGTGTTCCTTAAATGGCTTAAAGTTATCTGATGGAACAGATAATTGAGCATTAATGCCTTCATGAGCAATGTAAATCCTTCCCAGTACATCCAATGCATCCCAGTGGATATACATGTGATTTCTAAGGATACGGGTATTGCCTATATGTGCGTACTTATAGAAAGAAATAGTAAGGCGGTCTTTCCCGGCCTTATCAATAAGAGCTTCTCTTTCCTTAGCACTTAATGTATTGTACAGTTGCATGCTATACCAATGATTAAGTTTTAAGAATAGTTGAGACAAACTTAGAGATAATTAATGGGGTGTACAATGAAAAAGAGCTTTGAAGATATCAAAGCTCTTTACCGACCATACCACTTTTTTCTTTTTCATAGATTCTCAAATGAGGCTATGGCCACCTTTGCCCGAGGTACATATGACCTAGGATTTAATAATATCGTACGAACACTTTTTATAATGATACTCATATACCAAAAAGGTTGCTTACTGCATTGTTATATGCAAAAAGAAATGCTAATTTAGTCCTCCTATCAAAAAAGGATTACATGAGTATCGAGAAAGAAGCAAAATTAAAGGCGCTTAAGCTTACATTGGACAAGTTGGACAAGACCTATGGAAAAGGAGCTGTTATGAAGATGGGCGACCATACTGTTGAGGATGTGGAAGTGATACCTTCCGGGTCTTTAGGTCTGGATCTTGCCCTTGGTGTAGGAGGTTATCCGAGAGGACGAGTCATAGAGATCTACGGTCCGGAATCATCGGGAAAAACCACTTTAACGCTCCATGCAATAGCCGAAGCCCAGAAGAGTGGGGGTATTGCAGCCTTTATTGATGCAGAACACGCTTTTGATCGTTTTTACGCTCAGAAATTAGGTGTGGATATTGATAATCTAATTATATCACAACCTGATCACGGGGAACAAGCTCTTGAGATTGCAGACAATCTTATCAGGTCAGGTGCTATTGATATCGTAATAATCGATTCTGTAGCAGCGCTGACTCCCAAAAGTGAGATTGAAGGTGAAATGGGTGATTCAAAAATGGGGCTTCACGCCCGGTTGATGTCACAGGCGCTGAGGAAGTTAACAGCTTCGATAAGCAAGACGCGTTGTACTGTAGTATTTATCAATCAGCTTAGGGAAAAGATCGGTGTTATGTTCGGAAATCCCGAGACCACCACCGGCGGAAACGCACTTAAATTCTATGCTTCTGTAAGGTTAGACATAAGGAGATCGACTCAGATTAAGGACACCGAGGGACGTGTCCAGGGAAACAAGACCAGGGTTAAAGTGGTCAAGAACAAAGTGGCTCCGCCGTTTAAGACTGCGGAATTTGATATAATGTATGGTGAAGGTATTTCCAAAATAGGGGAAATATTAGATTTAGGAGTGGCCTACGAAATCATCAAAAAAAGTGGCTCCTGGTTTAGTTATGGGGAAACTAAACTAGGTCAGGGACGAGACGCGGTTAAGGCTTTACTACAAGATAATCCAGAACTCCTTGAAGAGCTTGAAGATAAAATTAAAGAGGCGATAACCGCTGTAAAGGTTTAACTCTTTTGTGCCCCTTTTTTGTAAAGTACGTTTTCCAAGCAACCTTTAGCACTAAAATTCATCTTTTTGTTAATGATATTGCGTGATGATCATGAAGAAAACGTTCTTATTCATACTCTGCTGTATCACCATTTTTAATACTTCGTGCAGCCTAGATGATGATAGTGTAAAATTTCACTTTGTTCCACTGCAGATTGTCGGTGCAGAGTTTCCGGAAACATTCACCCTAAATGAAACTTACAACATTAAGGTTACTTATATCATCCCCAATAATTGTATCGCGTTCGAGGGGTTTGATATCAGTAATATCGATACGACCAGTAGAAATATCGTGGCAATAGGCTCGGAACTAGAAGGTGAAGCGTGCAATTTAATAGCTGTTGAAGCTGAGGAATCCTTTGATTTCACCTGTTTGTACGAAGATACTTATTACTTCAGATTGTGGACTGGAGAAGCCGAAAATGGAGAACAGCAATATTTAGAATTTGAGGTGCCCGTTATTCCTTAATAAGAGAGCTGCACCCCTAAAACTCTAACCAACATTTTGAGTAGTCTAAAAGAACTCATATCAGGTTGTAAAAAAGGAGACAGGAAAGCACAAGAACAATTATACAGGAAATACTCCAGTGTTTTGTTCGGTGTCTGTCTTAAATATTCGCGCAATAAGGTAGAAGCGGAAGATAACTTGCATGATTGTTTTATGACTATATATAATAAAATAGGTCAGTACAAATCCAAGGGTTCTTTTGAGGGCTGGATGAAACGAATTGCGGTAAATACAGTCTTACAGAAGTACAGAAAAGAACAGCATCTGAATGTAGTTACTGAAAATCTGATGGAAGAAATAGAACTAGATCCTGTTTATGGAGATATCAGCTTACAAACACTATTAAAATATATTCAGGAATTACCCAACAAGTACAGACTGACATTTAATATGTATGTTCTCGACGGGTATACTCATAAAGAAATAAGTGAGGCGCTTGGTACCTCGTTAGGGACTTCAAAGTCCAATCTGGCAAGAGCTAGAATGATATTGAAGGAGAGAATTAAAAAAGAAAACATCAACATAGCCTAAAACCAATTGGCATGAACAAAAATAATTTGGACAAACTGTTCCGGGAGAAATTGGAGGATTTCCAGGAAGTACCCAATGAACGGGTATGGGAATCTATCGAAGCATCCCTGGACCAGCGTCGTAAATCAAAAAGAGTGGTCCCTATTTGGTGGAAGCTCGGTGGGGTAGCCGCTGTCTTGGCTATAGCTCTTCTTATTATCAATCCATTTGATACAGAGGAACCATCCGGAACGACGATCACCGATATTGAAAAATCAGATCCTGAGCCTGTTTCAGAGGAGAAACGGAGCACACCTTCTGCTATTGAGGCGGATAAGAGCCCCAAAATTGATCAGGTAACCACGGCAGAAGAAGACGAAAAGTCTGATTTTTCCAATGAATCAAGAGAGGATCCTTTGGATGTCGGAGAAACTGACATTGCCACTCAATCTGATCAGGGGAGAGAAAAGAATGACTCGAGAGATCCAGGTATAAATCTCCCGGAACGAGAAGAGATAGTGAACACTATACCGGAAATTAGCCAGCAGCGAAGTGATGAATTGTTGCAGAAAGAGCAAAGAAAAGAGGTTATTGCTGAGGTTTCGGAAGAAAAGGATTTGGATCCAAGCGAAGAAGATGTATCTAAAGAGAATGCTTTGACAGGAATAAAGCAATCAAATGAATCCGAAAAAATTAAAGATGCTTTTGAGTCTGGCGATACTGAAGTAGCAATACAAGAAAGTACTGATAAGTCGCCTGAAGATCAATCCGGAAAAAAGTCAATTTTCGATGAGATCGATCAACAGCAAGAAGAGGAAGCTTTGGCTGAAAGTTCGGAATCTAAATGGTCTGTTGGTCCAAGTGTTGCGCCTGTTTATTTTAACTCTTTCGGCGAGGGTTCACCAATACATTCGAACTTTGCTTCAAATTCCAAATCCGGGAATATTAATCTCAGCTATGGGGTTGCAGTTTCTTATGATATTTCTGATAGATTAAAGCTGCGATCAGGACTGCACAAAGTAGACTACGGTTATGACACTAATGACATCGCATTCTCGTCTTCATTGGTTGCTTCAACGAGCACAGTGATCACAAATATAAATTACACTACTACGTCGAGGAATTTAGTGGTAGAAAACGGTTCAAGAACAGCTGCTACCACAGACTTATCCGCTAATGATAGTATAGCGCAAAACCCAACACGAAATGGTCCGATGGTGCAGGAATTCGGTTATTTGGAAATTCCAATGGAATTGAATTATTCTCTTCTTGATCGTAAACTGAATATCGACCTCATCGGTGGTGTTAGTTCCTTATTTCTGGTAAACAACAGCGTAACTCTTGAATCATCTGGAACTTCTACTGAAATGGGTGAGGCAAATAATATAAATGACGTCAATTTCAGTACCAATGTCGGTCTGGGAATCAATTACGAGTTAAATGATAAGATGAAAGTTCACTTAGAACCGATGTTTAAATACCAGCTCAATACGTTTTCGGGTGTTGAAGGTAGCTTTCAGCCCTACTCAGTGGGTGTCTATACCGGTATGAGCTTTAAGTTTTAAAACTGTGAAAAAGAAGATAGACTTTACTATGAAAAAGGTTGGTTAGGTTAGTTACAGCAAAATTTTGCAGTAACTGCTCGAACACCCTGTTACCACTAACAGGGTGTTTTTTTATAATTATTCAAACACTTGGTAAGCTCTAAACATTGCTTCTTAACTCTTGCAGTATAACATTTCTTACAGACTCTCTCAGCTCAGATTTTCTATCTTCAGAATAAGCAGCAGTTGTAAAGAAACGATGTATCTTAACTCGTAAAGGACCAGGTCCTCCTGCAAAAAAGGTGAAGGGAAATCTTTTCTTATTGTCGTAAAAAGTAATTGGCACTACTGGTATATTATGTGCTATGGCCATTTTAAATGCCCCATCTTTGAACGAATCTAACAGTACATTCTCGTCTGGTACGCCACCTTCAGGAAAAATACAGATACTCAGGCCCTTACTAAGTCTTTTTTGGGCGCGCATATATACCGCCGTTCTGCTCCTACTGTCTTCCCTGTCGACCATTATACAGACTCGCTTGTAGAAAAATCCGAATACTGGAATATTAACAAGCTCCTTTTTTCCTACGAAGACAAATGGGTTTTTGCTTGCCCTAAGCATGAGCATAATATCTAGCATGCTGGTGTGATTAGCGATAAGCATATAGCTTTTACCTTTCATAATTTTCTCTTCCCTGGAAATCTTCGGCGGGCAGCCCATGCCATAAAGAATTATATTGGCCCAAATATTTCTTGCCATCCAAAAGAACTGCGGGTACGTTTTTTCAGAAATTGTAAAGACCAGGAGGAAGGGTAAAAACAAAAAAATGGGAATTGCAACCAGGACGTAGAACCAAATGCGATAAAGTGCTTGTCCAATTTTTCGGAGAAGTGATTGCATAAAATCAAAAGTAACAATTTTAGCAGGGTTGTTGGATTTCTTTTACTTTTGTCTTTCCTAAAAAAGTTGGGTAATGTCTAGAATACTAACGGGAATTCAAAGCACAGGAACACCACACCTAGGCAATATACTGGGAGCGATAATTCCGGCAATAGAAATGTCTAATATTCCTAAGGCAGATTCCTTTCTTTTTATTGCCGACATGCATTCACTTACCCAAATTAAAGATGGCAAAGCATTGAAGGAGAACACTTATGCAACCGCCTCTGCATGGCTCGCTTTTGGTCTTGATATTGATAAAACCGTTTTTTACAGGCAAAGCGATGTTCCCCAGGTAACGGAATTGTCCTGGTACTTAAGTTGTTTTTTTCCCTATCAAAGACTGACATTGGCGCATTCTTTCAAAGATAAGGCCGACCGACTAGAGGATGTAAATGCAGGGCTCTTTACTTATCCGATGTTAATGGCTGCCGATATACTTTTGTATGACGCCAACGTTGTACCGGTAGGCAGAGACCAATTGCAGCATATTGAAATGACACGAGATGTAGCTGCTCGATTTCATGCCCAACTTGGAGATACTTTTGTGATACCCGAGGCCCAGGTAAGGGAAGATTC